>Ga0302137_1001549_pt1 | contig 10417 bp, 11 predicted proteins | sample CBN3_SCM_MG_FD_203127 | JGI IMG/M metagenome (GOLD analysis project Ga0302137, IMG submission 203127) | Marine microbial communities from Western Arctic Ocean, Canada - CBN3_SCM | ecosystem: Environmental > Aquatic > Marine > Oceanic | place: Canada: Western Arctic Ocean | collected 2017-09-15 | reverse complement strand
TAACAACAATTAAGAAAATAAAAAATAATATTACAAAAACCTGTATTCGTGATTTAGTTAAATCAACTGCTATTTATTTTGACCCAGATATTGAAGATACTATATTAGTGGAGGATGAACATAAGGATATTCTAACTAATGAAACTTTATGGAATAATTATTTAAAAGATAATAATTATAAATGTGACGAGGAATGTAATATTGAAAATATGTCTTGTCCGTACATATTAGTAATTGAATTTTCAAAAAAAAAACTATTAGATAAAAACATTGAAATGAATACAATTTCTCAATTTATTAATAATACACATCAAGACGATATAAGTTGTACTATGAGTAATAATAATACAATAAATGATAAATTACTATTAAGAATAAGATTGGTACATGGAGAACTGGACGATGATGATTTTAATTTATTAAAATTATTAGAAAAAGATATTCTAGATATAAAAATTAGTGGAATAAATAAAATACAAGGTTCTAATGTTAGAAAAATTGATATAAAATCTATTGACGATGTTGGTAATATATATAATAATAAACAAGTTATTTTAGACACAAGTGGTACAAATTTATTAGATGTATTATCAGAACCAAATGTAGATACTGAAAATACAATTAGTAATGATATATATGAAGTATTAGACGTATTGGGAATTGAAGCTGCTCGTTTAGTTTTAATGGAAGAATTTTTAGATGTTATTATTTCAGCAGGTTCGTCATTGAATCCCCGTCATATACAAGTATTGGTAGATACGATGACATTTAGTGGAAATATAATGTCAATTGATCGTTTTGGTATTAATCGTAGTAATTATGGACCTATAGCAAAAGCCTCATTTGAGGAAATGACAGACCAATTATATAGATCCGCCATATTTGGAGAAGTTGATAATTGTAAAGGTGTTTCAGCAAATGTATTATTTGGACAAGAAGCTAATTGTGGCACAGGTTGTTGTGATATATTATTTGACGAAAGTAAATTCTTTGCCGAAAATGATTATAATATGAAGAATCATAATATAAAAGAAGAAGATTGTTCAAGTATTAATAATACATTTAGTTATTCAGTAGACGGAGATGATGAGGTGGATGATGAGGAGATTGATATGTATGATTATGAATTTAACTGATTATGAATTTAACTAATTATGAATTTAACTAATTATGAATTTAACTAATTATGAATTTAATTAATTATGAATTTAATTAATTATGAATTTAACTAATTAATCCTTTTTTTTCTAATCATTTTTTTTTTATATTACATTTATATTAAATTTATACTATATTTATAATATAACATATATAGAGAAATACAGACATATTAATATAACAGAGAATGGCACACCTAGCATATCATAATATGACTGTACTAATCAATGAGGCGGTATTTAAATCTCATAAAGATTTAATTCAAAAAATAGTGAAGGAAATGGGTGGCGACTCAGTAAAAGTAGATGAAATGTGTAAAAAATTTTTAGATAAGGCAGATTTAAAAGCTAAAAAAGATCCAAATAAACCTAAACGTCCTAAATCTGGATTTCTACTATTTTGCGACGATGAGCGTTCAAAACTCATAGACAAGGAAAAGAAGGGATTGAAGAAAGGTGAAAAGTTTAGTCTAGGAGTTGTTCAGAAGAAATTGGGTGATATGTGGAAGAAACTTCCCGACGCTAAAAAAACTAAATATATTGAAGAAACTGAAAAAGAAAAAGAGGCATATTATGATAAAATTACCGAATATGAAACATCTTTAGAAACTAATGCTTAATTTATATATTTAGCGCCATACCAAATAATTAAAACATATAATATTTTATTTACAAAATCGCCGATATTATATGTCAAATTCATATCAGTATTATTTAATAAATATCCTATTGGATAAATAGTCCATCCAATAGTAATAATCCATTTTAAAGTATCGTAAATAAAATGAATGGATTTATTATTTATTTTTTTTTTGAATTTATGAAGTTCGCCATAAAAAATTTGATACACTATATATAACCAAAAAATAGAACCTAAAATAAAACCATATGTTCTATCTATAATATTAGCTTCACCTAAAAATCCAAATAATAACATTAATATACTGGCTATTAATAATTTATAAAATATAGATTTAGGAATGTCTAATTCAACACTTAATAATAAATAAAATTCAATAATTAACAAAGGTACTGTAAAAAACCAATCCATATATCTATAAATTATTGGATTAGCTCCGTTTTGCAACCACATATTTTTCATATGAAAATAATGATATGCTGCTATAATTAATATTAATATTGATATATTATTTGTTGTATTCCATTTATTATTCATATTTTTTTTTTCTAAAAATAAAAATACAGTAGTAGAAACAAGTGCTAAAATAATTACATGAAATGATATACCTACATTATCATTTAAATCTAATTTAACCATATATAATTATAAAATATAATAATAATTAATAATACTTAATAATAATTTATGGTATATAGTTATCTTACAAAATTAGATAAACAAGTAAATGAAACTTTAATTTTATATAAAAATTTAGCTAAATTAACACAACCTATGATAAAATATCTTATATTTATATTATCATTTCTCATTTTTACCTCTTGTTTTATATTAATATATTATTGTTTTATTCATACTAATAATATTAGTTATAATAATTCAAATAATAATTTCAATAATACAACTAATAATAATTTATTTACAAATATTGTTTTACCTATTATATTATATGGATTACTTTGTCCCATTTTATCTTCAATTCTTTCATCTATATGTAAATTATTTTTTGATAATATAGTTCAAAAAATCAAAACTAAACATCTATGTTTCAAACATATTATTAAACATAATAATATCTATAATTATCTATTCTTTCACAAATTAAATATAATATATCCATTATTTTTCATATTTATATATCATCTTAACAATTATATTAAATGTATTTATATATTAACCTATTTTTGTATCCAATTTAATCGTATTTTTATTTTTTATACCAATTCTATTGATTGTAAAATTATTAGTATAGAAAAATGTTATAATAATAGTGATAATTTTTGGAATTTTGAACTAGAAATTAACACAAATTCAGAAAAAAAAACTGTTTTTAAAAGATTTAATGATTTCAAAAAATTATCCAATAATACTTTATATAATAACATTAAACTTCCTACAAGTAGTTGGTTATTTAAACCTACTAATATTAATGATGCTACACAACGAGCAGTTGAATTAAATAAATATATTGAACAAATAACAACACATGATTCATTATTACAAGACTCTATATTTTTCAATTTTATTAATGATACAAAAGAAGAAAGAAATAATATTGTTTTGGAAAAAGAATTTATTAATAATTCTACTTTTAAATCTAAAAAAAATGTAGAAGTAAATTATAATAATATATATTCTAATATTAATATTATAAAAAATAAATGTAAATTATTATTAAAACAATCTATTAAAAATATTTTTATTTTTAATGAAATTAATTATTTTAATACTTTAAAAAAAAGAATCTTTATTGTTACACAAGATTCTATATATAAAATTAAATATTATATTACACAAAATATTTTTGAAATAAGGCTTTTAATTCCTATTTCTAACATAAAATATGTAGAATATTCTCGTATTAATAATACTACAACTTTATGTGATGAATCTATACTTATAATTTATTATAACAGCATTGATAATATCAAAATAACGTCATTAAATCAATCCTATTATTATAATATAAATAGTATCCTTGAATTATTAAAATCATTAAATATACATATTACTTATATTGATAATATTGATTTAGACAATGGTTTTGGTATTACTGAAAATATTTTCAATAATTCTTTATTTCATTCTATTAAAGACTCTTATTATAACTCTTATTTATATTTTGCAAAATAATTCAAATATATTTAAATAATCCATATATTTAAATAATCCATATATTTAAATAATCCATATATTTAAAAAAAATAAATTATTTAAAATAATAAATATATATGTTTATAAGTAGTAATGGATTTATCTGATATTGAAAATGACATTGATATTCAAATGTCACCAAAAAATCCTATTCATAGTGACATTGATAATATATTAAATTTAATTGATAATGATACAAATCTTCAATCTATGATTTCATTTATTATAAATATTTGCAATAATGTATTTAATTCATTGGGTAAAGGATTTAATGAATGTATTTATCATAAAGCAATTTTAGTAGATTTATATAAGACAAATTATAAAATAGAAACAAAAAAAATAATTCCTATTGATTATAAGGGTGTAAATGTAGGTTATGTTGAATCGGATGTAATTGTATATGATAAAAATACAAATATTATGATTATTATTGAATTGAAGGCTCAAACAATTGATTTATCATATAAGGAAAAATTTCAGGTTCAAAAATATATGAATAATATTGAAAATAAAAATACAATTGGTTTAGTTATTAATTTTTCACAAAAAAATAATACTAATTATGAGGTTCAATCTGATATAGTTTATAAATAAAAATTATTATTTACATTCATTTAATAAATTACATTGATGAACACATGGAATATCATTTTCAATAACCAAATACTGACAATTTATTTTTGTATCAAATGCTCTTGATAAACCTACATCAATCGCCCATACAGATTCATTATACTTTTTACAATAATTTGTTATACCATTTTTTTGTGGTGTATGACCAACTATCATTCTTTTACTTTTTAAATTTTTAAGCGTCTGTGTTAATGCTTTACAATTATCTTCATTTTTTGAAAATTCTCTAAACCATATAATTCCATCACTACCATATACTTTTTGAAATTCATTATTATTATACTTAATTTTACCCCGTAAATAAGCATATAAAATTTTATTTATCTTATGAATATCATATTTTTTAGAAATATCTAATGATACACCGCCATGACAAAATATATTATTATTTATTTTAACAATTCCCCTAACATATTTTGACATTGATTTACTTAATGGTCCATTAGGAATAGAAAATAATTTATCTCTACTATCACTAGAACAAGACTTCGATTTATCTAATTTATAATGAAATGTATTATTATTATATGTTAAACATTTATTCGAGGTATTTTTTTGAACATAATTATAATTTCCATTAAAATTCATTATTTCATGATTTCCCATAATTAAAATAACATTACCTCCGGAGTTTTTTGCTAATTTTTTTAAATGAATTAAAAATTTATATATTTCAACCTCATTATCCTGAAATGTTCCCTCATTTCCACGACCACCTCCATCAAAAATATCTCCCAATTGAACTAAATATGTTTTACCACCAGTCCATTTCCAATTTTTTATGTCATAATCATATGTATTTACACATTTATTTTGTGTTTTTTTTTTTATTAACTTACAATGAATTAAAATAGTAATTAATTGTAATATATCACCGTGTAAATCACCAATCGCTACTATTTTGGCTACATTTTTATATATACCTATCATATAATATATTATTATAAATTTAAATTAATAAAATATAATAAATATTTAAAATTGATATTATTATATAATATATTATTATAAAAAATGATTATACCGGTTCGTTGTTTTACTTGTAATAAAGTTATTGGTGATAAATATTCTACTTATTTATACAAGGTTCATGAAGAGCAAAAAAAAAACCCAAATTCTAATAGAGTTATTGATACAAATACTATTAAAAATAATAATATAGAACAATCATATCAGGGACAGGTACTAAATGAATTGGATATTAAAAGATATTGTTGTAGAAGAATGTTCTTAACACAGGTTGATATTGTTGATATTATCTAAGTATTACATTTTAGATTCATACATAAATCTAATGTATTTATTTTTGTTTTTGTTTTACTTCGTTTTAGTTTTAAATCTGTTGTATATTTATTAACTCTATTTACATTTAATGGTATAAAAATTTCATCCGTTTTACTTATTTCAACTTGAGGTTTTAATATATATAATGGTGGCATAATCATATTTACATTTTTTTTTGTTTTTATTATATCTCTATATTCATCTATTGATAATGGACCACCAAAAATATCTAAAACCAATCGAGAAGGAGCAATATTATATTTTTCGTTATTTGGATTATATAAAAAATTTAATAATGAATATCTTTCCCACATATATTCGTCGTCTAATTCATTAAAATTAAACGCCCCTGCGCATTCGGGACAACAAAATGTTCCATACATATTAACTACTCCATTATTTATATTATAAGGTATTTTCACTATATCATCTTCACAGTCATGTAAACACCAATTACATTTAATATTATTTAATTCTACACTGTTATTATAATACGAATTTATATATGAATTATAATTATTTACTTTTTTTTCTATATTTTCTATATTTTCTATATTTTCAGTTATATTTTTTTTATTACATTTATTTTTTTCTTCATTTTCTTTATCATTAATAGTTATATTTTCTTTATCATTAATAGTTATATTTTCTTTATCATTAATAGTTATATTTTCTTTATCATTAATAGTTATATTTTTTTCATCTATTATTTCATATATATAATTTGATTTATTTTCAGATTTTGTATTTGATTCTCCAGATGTTTGTTCCATCGGATCATATGGATTTGGATTGTTTAAATGTGGATTATATTTAAAAGATAATTCTTCATCCATTTCATTTATTTTATCTAACGGTATTGGTAAATGTAATATAACATTAGATATACAATCTAAATTTAAATTCTTATCTAAAATTATAGTCTTATCTTTAGGTTTTCTACCTCTTTTCGAAGGTAAAACAAATTTATTTTTGTCTTCTTGTGTTACTAGTTTTAATTTAGGTTTTCTACCTCTTTTTTTAGGTTCTTTTGGTTCAGGATTAAGTTCTTTTGGTTTTGGTTTTCTACCTCTTTTTTTTTTCTCTTTTATAGGAGGGTCGACAGTATTATTAATTATAAGACTATCTGTCATTAATCTATATATCTTTTAATTTATTACTCTAAATATTTTAATAATATAAATTATTAAAAATCCTCATCTCCAGTATCTCCAATACATTCTAAAATTGAAATTACCTTATCTATGTTAGGACCTATCGTATTATCTAATATATTACCATTATTTATTAATGTAAATGAAGGATATTTAGTTAATTTTAATTTTTCTTTAATATATGTATCACATTCGTCATCTTCTAATTCGTCTAATACTATTTTACAAAATGATATATTTACATATTTATCTACCAACTTTTCAAATTTTGGATACACTATTTTACAAGGAACACAATGAGATAAACTACAATATATCATTACTACCTCATTTTTTTTTAAAAAATGATCTAGTTGGTTTTTATTCTCAATATTATAGATGGTCATTTTATATATATATTATTTAATTTTAAAATTGATTATTTATTTAAACGAAATTAAATAATGGAGTTCTCTATTTCAGATGGTAAATTATTTACTTCTGTTTTTGAAAATATGAAACAATTCTCAGAACAAACAAAAATGAAAATTAATTCAAATGGTATACGTTTACAATCATTGGATGACGCAAATGTATCAATTATTGATATTCAATTTAATAAAAATTATTTTACAGATTATCATATTGAAGATGAAAAAATATATGATTTTTCATTAACAGAAATATGTAAAATTCTTAAAATCTGTTCTAAATCTCACCTTATTCATTTTATATTTAATAATAATATATTAAAAATTAGCACCACTGCAAATGAAAAAGATGTAAAAAAAACATTTGAAATAAATAGTATTATTACAAAAGATAGTTTTCTTAATTTAGAGAATCTTCGTTCAAATAATTTACATAATATTGATTTAGATTCTAAAAATTTACAAAATATATTTAATGAATTATTTATCTTTTCAGATGATGTATGTATAGAACTTGAGAAAAATAAATTAAAATTTTATACAATTAATGATACTATTAATACTAACTATACTATAAATATTGAAAACAATATTACCAGAACTGATAATTCTACTTATCTTTCAAAATATTCATTGAATTATTTGTCAAAATATAAATTAATTTCTTCATTTGAAAATACTGTACTCAAATTTAACTCAAATTCACCATTATTACTTGTAAATAAAAATGAACATATTGAAAGTAAATTTATCTTATCTCCTAAAATTATGGATATTGAATAAAAAATTTTTATTATATATATTAATAAAAATACTACTATATATAATATATTTCTTATCATATATAGAATAAAAAAAAAATTTTATGCGGATATACTTTTTTTAAAATTGATATTTTTATTAATTAATGTAACCTATACTTGTAAGACTCTTATACAATGGCAACGAAAATTGAAAAATCTTTTATGAAATGTAAAAAAGCAGAAGATTATGCTATATTCTCAAAATCACTTGGAGCTATTGTACGGCATAAAACACACTGGTTTATTACCCACCCTAATGGAAATCATACTACAATTTCTTCTACTCCTGGTAAAAAAATTAAATTACATAAGACTAAACGAGAAATAGCTGAAAATTATAATTTGGAATATCTCCTTAAATTATAATTTGGAATATCCCACCATATAAATTTTTTTAATTTAGTTTTAAATTATTTTTTTATCAATATAGATATATTTCTACGTTTTAGTTTCATAGGTTCATCTGTAAATGATACCTGTTTTAATTCGGTAGAATTTTCATGTAAAAGTTTTACTATATAATTATATATATAATGTAATTCTTTTCTACAACATTTACCTGTAATAATAATATTCCCACTTTGAAATACTGAAACTGTAATTTTTCTACATTCACCATTACTATCACCGACACCCTTTCCATTACATGGAATAGTACAATTACATTTTCCGTCTTGTACATTTTTAATAGTATTCCAATAAAATTTTATAAGAACACCTTGATAAATACAAGGATCAAAATCACATAATAATCCACATTGATTTAACATATATTCATATACGTTGGTTCTATTTAATTTAAATCCTACATAAAAATCACTATTTATTAATGTTATATTATATCGTGTAATAGATAACATATTTCTATTTATAATTCTATCTACAATTTTATTATTTTTGATTTTTTTATTTAATCCAAATTTAATACACGTATTATAATTATTATTTTTATTTATAATATCTATATAATTATCATAATCAATAATATAATAATTTTTATTATGTAATTTGTTTACTATTCTTTTTATAATATCCTCAGATAATATATTTCTATAATTTTTGATATCGTTATGTTGTTTATTTGCTATTTCATTTAATTTTTTTACCAATATTTTAATAGATAATAAACCATCATTTTCACTACGTAAACCACATAATTGTAATTTACCATTTCTAAATAATTTTAGATGAACCATTAAATTTAAATTTATATTATTCTCAGGATTATAATAAGGTCTTATTTTTAATGTTATTTGATTATAAAATATTTTTTTTTTTGATACATTACTAATTTTTCTAGTCATATTAAACATACTATCAATAAAACATATATTATGGTCTTTTTCCAAAAATTTTGATAATGTTTTCAAATTTAAAATAGTATTTAATGACGCCGTTGCAGACATAATTGATATTTTTAATGGCGTTGCTTCGGAAATCTTATTGTTATCTAAATATTTATTTAAATTTTTTTCAAAATCATCCATCTCATCTTCAATATCAAATAAGTTATTCATTAGATTTACATTTATCATAATCAATTTATATTTTTAAATATTAATTTTAATATATATAAATAAGATTCTATAAAATATATAAAATATATAAAATATATAAAATATATAAAATATATAAAATATATAATAAATAATGTTTAATGAAGATATTATTACGAATGAAATAAATTCTTTAAAAACACAAATGTCAGTTTTAATAAATGAAGTAAATACATTAAAATATAGAATTAATAATAATATTGGAATATCTGGTCCACGTGGACCAATTGGATTATCTGGTCCCCGTGGTGAAAAAGGTATAATGGGTCCTTCTGGCAGGGGAGATAAAGGAGATATGGGACAACGAGGTGAAAAAGGTGAAAGAGGTGAAAAAGGTGAAAGAGGTGAAAGAGGTGAAATAGGTGAAAGAGGTTGCCCCGGAGTCCAAGGATTTAAAGGAGAAACTGGAAAAGATGGAAAAGCGGGTGAAAAAGGAGTCGTAGGAATTCAAGGATTTAGGGGAGAAATAGGAATGGTTGGAATAAATGGTGAAAAAGGAGACATTGGCGAAAAGGGAGACATTGGCGAAAAGGGAGACATTGGTGAAAAGGGCGACATTGGTGAAAAGGGCGACATTGGTGAAAAGGGAGACATTGGTGAAAAGGGCGACATTGGTGAAAAGG
>Ga0302137_1001545_pt1 | contig 10428 bp, 3 predicted proteins | sample CBN3_SCM_MG_FD_203127 | JGI IMG/M metagenome (GOLD analysis project Ga0302137, IMG submission 203127) | Marine microbial communities from Western Arctic Ocean, Canada - CBN3_SCM | ecosystem: Environmental > Aquatic > Marine > Oceanic | place: Canada: Western Arctic Ocean | collected 2017-09-15 | reverse complement strand
GCCCAGACTCCACAACCGCAAAGCCCATCTCAAGACCACGCTGTTTCCAGAGGTCAAACGTGGCTGGGGGGACCCAGCGATCGATTGGCAGGTGGTTGTGGGTGGGCTGGAGATACTGCCCGATGGTCAAAATGTCGGTTTTGGCTCGATTACGAATATCCTGCATCGTGGCGACGATTTCATCGTCACGCTCGCCGATCCCGACCATGAGGCTTGTCTTGGCCATCAATCCATGCTCATGTATTCGGGTGAGCACCTCGAGCGAGCGCTCGTAGGCGGCCTGGGGCCGCACGGCGGGATGCATTCGGGGGACAGTTTCGACGTTATGGGACAGAATGTCAGGTTGGGCGTCCATGACGACTCCGAGGTCATCTGCATCGCCCTTAAAGTCGCCCACCAATGCTTCAAGCGACATAGTTGGGCATGCAGCCTTTGTGCGGCGAATTGTCTCAGCCCAGATCGCAGCCCCGCCATCAGGCAGATCATCGCGGTCGACTGAGGTGATAACAACGTGTCGCAGACCGGCTTCCGAGAGCATCTCTGCGACCCGTCGCGGTTCGTCAAGGTCTGTTTCAGACGGTTTTCCCGTCTTGACATTGCAGAATCCGCAGGCGCGGGTGCATGTGTCGCCAAGCACCATGATGGTGGCGGTGCCCCGGGACCAGCAGTCACCGATATTTGGGCACGATGCTTCTTGGCACACCGTATGAAGCCCGAGTTGTTTAAGTTTGTCTCGCAGCTTGACATACGCGTCGCCGCCAGGCACTTGAGCGCGGATCCAATCGGGCTTTCGGCGGACCGCCAGCGAGCTGGCAGTATTATTATCGAGGACCATCCCGCTGAGATTGACAATCGATTCGTGGTTGGTTCCTCGCGCAGTATCGCCGCCAAGTGGGCGTGGATGCCGCGGCGAAGATGGGGGAGTGTGTCTCATGTTGGCAGTGTACCGAGCAAGCGAGCTCATCTGCCGATAACGGTATGTCGTTGGTGCAGGCTTGGAGTTCATTCATTGCAGTAAAAATGGCGATTGAAGTTGACCGAGACCCCCCTACAGAGTCGATGATTGAAGGCTACGAAGCCGGTACAGTAAAGTGCTTCTCGGATACAGTTACATCGCACACGTACCGTGGATGGGGTTTTTGGAGACTCAGTTGTGAGTAAAGGCATGGTTGAACGCACTGCTCTCGACGGATTGCCCCGCGGACTGTGGCCGTTGGCCATGCTCCTGCTGGCCTTTTTGGCGGGCGGCTGTGAAGTCAATAGCTTTTTTGACCCCTCCAAGACGGGGTATTTCGGCACGACACCGATCACAATGCCCGTTCTCGATCGTATTGCAGCGATTGAGCCAAGTACTGACTTGTGGGGCGAAACATCGCAAGTATCAGCCGCCGACTTGGTGCCAAGCAATATCTCGTATCGGCTGCATCCAGGTGATGTGATCGATGTGCAAATCTACGAGTTGTATACGCCAGGGCAGTTTTATCCGGTCACAACTCGTATAGATCAGGGCGGGTTGATTCACATTCCGGATGTTGGCCCGGTAACCGCTGCTGGCCTGACAGTGCCCCAACTTCAGCAAGAAATCATCGCGCGTCTTGCCAAAGAAGTGATGAAGAATCCTACGGTGCAGGTCAACGTCGTGGAAGGCGGAGCATTGGCGTACGTGTTGTATGGCCATATCAACCAGCCCGGCCGATTTACATTGCAGGACCCCACATTGCGGTTGCTTGACGCCCTCGCGATGGCGGGTGGTGTGCCACTTTCGACCCGACGTGTGTATGTGGTTCGCCAAGTAGCCATTAATGCGGCCATGCGTCCGCAGTGGGATCAGGGTTCGGAGGCAGCGAAGACTTCACCGAAGAAGTCGCCACCTGTCGACCTTGAGTCGTTGATTAATCAGCTGCAGGGTGACGGCAAAAATCCTGCTGTCACACCCGCCCCCCCAAGCTCAAGCCCAGGCGCATGGTCCAAGGCAGGAGATCCACCAATTGATGTTGAGGATGTCTCGCCAGCGAATATCAAACTGCCGAGCGTGCAGGGTGGTGCTGGTGAGGCAGAGGGCTTTTCGAGCCCCTTCCTCTATCTCCCAGACAAAAAGCAGTGGGTTCGCTCGCAGCCGGCAGCGCAGGGTGACGCGATGAGCAAGACAGGTGATGCAGCTCAGAGTGCCGCCCTTTTGGTCGAGCGTGTCATTGAGGTGCCGTATCAACGGCTTGCCCACGGCGACACTAGCCTGAATCTCATTGTTCGAGCTGGCGATCAAATCTATGTCGACGGGCCACCCACGGGCTATGTTTACATTAGCGGTGAGATTAACGCGCCGAATGCCTATCCGCTTCCTGCCGCAGATCCACTGACGTTGAGTAGATTCATCGCGATGGCCGGCGGTCTTGGCGCTCTAGCAATTCCAGACCGGGTCGATTTGGTTCGACAGGTTGATGAGGGTCGTGAGGCCACTATTCGACTCAATCTTGGTGCAATTCGAAGACGAACCGAACCAGACGTGATCATGAAGCCCAATGATCATGTGCTCGTTGGCACTAACTGGTTCGCTTACCCGCTCGCTATCTTTCGCAACGGACTTCGGATGAACTATGGATTTGGTTTTCTTCTCGACCGAAACTTCGGTAACGATGTGTTTGGCGCACCGCCAAGCAATATCGGGAATTGATGTGATCGGCACGACGGCCCGCACAGCGGGAAGGCCATCGCGACGAATATGACCAACTTAAAGACCACTTTAGACACGAGTCGCGTCTACACGCCCTCTAGCCAGACCTTGGTGCTCGCTTCGAGCATCATGTTGGCGCTCTTCGTATGGATGTTCTGGTCATTTCTTGAGCGACAAGTTCGGTTTGCGGTTGAGTACCAAGCCGACTGGGGGCACACGTTGGTGATCCCGTTTATTGCGGGATGGTTTGTATGGCTCAATCGCGATCGCATCTTGGCGAACCCTTTCAGACCAAGCTTGGCTGGAATTGTGCTTGTTGTACTCGGGGTGATGTGGTTCAGCATGGCTGCGATTGGTCCGGCAATCATGCGACATCACAACTTGATGGGCATGGGCGTGGGGATGGTCATCTTTGGCCTGATCCTCGCGATGTGCGGATGGCGTGCGATGCGGTGGCTGTGGTTCCCAGTTGTCTACCTCATTATTTTTAGCCAGACGATTTCAGATCGTTTTCTTGATTTGGTGACCTTTGAATTGCAGGGCATCGCGACCATCGGTGGTGAGATTGGCCTCGGACTGATCGGCTATGACGTGGCCCGTGAGGGTCATACGATTACGATTTTCTACGACGAGCGAATTGTCCCGATCAACATCGCAGAAGCCTGTTCAGGCATGCGGATGCTGGTGGCCTTCCTGGCCTTGGGCGTTGCGATGGCATATCGAGGACTTGATACGTGGTGGCAGCGTGTCATCCTGGTACTCATGGCCTTTCCGACGGCGATCTTCGTCAATATTCTTCGGGTGATGACGCTCGGCATACTCGCAACCTTTGATTCCAATTTGGCAGCGGGCGATTTTCACTCGATGATCGGGCTGCTCTGGCTTATGCCTGCATTCTTTATCTACCTTGGCATTATGTGGGTGATGCGGCACTTGTTGCTGGAGAGTGATGACAATGACGCCGAGTCTCCACCAAGTGCTCCCGCAGCGGTCCGATTCGACCGCAAGATCATCGGCGTATTCATTGGGTGCATTGTGGTACTTGGCATTGGCAAGGTTGCCTTTACGCAAGGGGCGGTCTGGTTGAATGTGTACCTCAAAACCGAAGCGGTCCCACTGCGGCGTTCGCTCTCGTTGATTCCATCGGCGGTTGGCCCATGGCGTTCAGTGCGTGATGTTCGATTCGATGCCGCCATGGTGGAGCAACTTGGCACGCCAATGTATTTGACTCGAACTTATGTCGATTCAGAGGGCAACCATGCTCACGCGATGCAGCTACACATCGCGTATTACACAGATCAGATTGACGCCATTCCTCACGTGCCCGACAACTGCTTAACCGCTGCCGGTTTGTCGCAGCGGACGTCCGACCCAAGCAATGTTCCTGTAGTAGGTTTGTTGGAGACGTGGACAGACGATCCAGATCATCAACTCGATGACACTCCATATCCCATTGCGACCGTGCACGACTCACTGCTTGACACGGATGTTGATGTGCGTATGCCAACTGGGGAACCGCTTGTGAGGTACATGGAGTTTCTCGATCCAGCTCATCCAGATCGTAGGCTCCATGCGGGCTATTTCTTTGTTGCAAATGGTCGATGGAAGCCATCGCCAGCTGGAGTGAAGATGGCTGCGTTTAGTGGCGGCGATCAATATTCGTATTACTGCAAGGTGCAGATCATTACTGAGGGCGACTCGGGGTACGACCAAGTTGCCTTCTTTGCAGACCTTGAACCATTCCTATCTAACGTCCTGCCAGAAGTGATGCGTAGCATCGCCGACTGGACCGAAGTGACGGCCACCACAAACTTAAATCAATCAGAATGAGAGTGCTATGAGTACTAATAAGAAGTCAAAGAGACGGAGCAAGAAGAAGCGCAAACTCAATACGCGGTTGCTTACTATTGCCTCCCTCGTCACTGTCATATTAATTGGCGTTGTGGGCGGTCTTGTTTACCTGAAGTTCAAGGGCGGCGTTACGCGAAATATGGCTGCTGCGCAGGCGTATCTCGAAGAGGGTCGGCATACCAAAGCACTCCGAAGCGTTGGCAAGGTGCTGTACAGCGAGTCGGGCAACCAAGACGCTCATGAGCTTCGCATTGCGATCTACGAAGACATGGTGCCGACAACGAATGAGCGGGCCGCATCGCTGTACCGCGAATACATTGGCGCGATCTCGCAGCATGCGCAGTTCACACCGAAGAGCGAAGAACTCGCCGAGCGGGTGCTCGGGGAATTGTGGATCGCGGCGATGGCGCGGGATGTCGTCCCGCTGTGGCGCATGCTTGAGACAACAGCCAAGCAGATAAGGGCTCGATTCAAGGTTGGATCGCCGGCGTATGGCGAGGCAACGTTCATGCTTGGCATGGCGAGAATGCGTTTGGGACAAAGCAACTTTCTTGGCGATGTCGATCAGACAGGCCATGTGCGATTTCCAGGTGAGGCTGAACTGACTGAGTTCATCGGACTCGAGCCCAACAGCGATCGTGGCAACGCTGCGATTGCATTTGGCAGGATGGCTGTGGCTCGCCAGCTTGGCGTCAAGGGGCAGGAACAGCAAGAAATTCGCAACTTGAAAATGGCTCAGGCGTCATATGACCAAGCTATGAAGGCTAACCCGGAGGGGCCAGCCACGTTGCTTGCTGTTATTCGACACCTCTTCATTCATGAGTTGATGTCTGAACTTCGATCGCCCGGTGGAACCGATGAACTTAAGATCAAGCTCTCCGAACTCAATACGCATCTCATCGAGGCCGAGCGTGTCATATCGGCCATGGATGGCGTAGAGCGGCACCAGGTTATTGAGCTCGCTCGATTCCTTCAATTGATTGACCTCGAAAACGGTCATGAGCGGGCCGCCGCCGTATTGGATCTGTGGGTGAGAGATCACCCGCTCGATCTCAATGTGCGAATCTTGCTTGCGGTAGAGTTGCAGGCGATTGGCCGTTTGGATGAGGCTGAGGCTTTGACACGAGGCGTTGTGGATTCTGAGCCACTTCGCGTTTCACTTGCTTCAGATCGCCAACATATGGATCGGATGTATGCCGCGACCATTCTGTTTGGCATCATTAGCGATCGGCGCGATGAGGCAGACACGGCATTGCTCAAACGCGATGCCGAGGAGGTCCGCGACACAGCGGTGGATCTTCTTGGCGGCGATTCTGAGAATTCAATTATTCTCCAAATGAACGCGCATCTCGCCTACGCCGCAGGAAACTACTCCAAGGCCGTGAGTGCATTTGAGCGGGCGTACCGACTCAACTCAAAAATGCCCGTACAGTTTCTTCGTGAGAATGCTGATGCGCTTGAGCGGATCGGGCAGGGAGGCACGGCGGTCAAGCGGCTTGAAGCGACCATTTTAGCTGAGCCGCGAAGCGTTGGGAATCGATTGCTGCTCGCCGCATTGCATGGACGAATGCGAAACCCGGAAGCTGCATTGGTAGCACTTGAATCCTTGCCAGTGGATGTGCGAGAAAACAATCTGCAGGTTGTTCAACTTGAGCAGTCACTGCGAATTTCAATGCTGGATGAGTCGGAGCGGCTTGAAGAGGCTTTGGCTGGGGACGACCTGGTGATGCGAGCCATTGTCAGAGCGGATCAGCTGGATAAGAATGATCAACTCAATGAAGCCAAGGAATTGCTCGCTACGTTGAAAGCAGATGGACACGAGGATGATGTTCGCTTGTTGATTGCGCTTGGGCAAGTCGAGTTGCGCCTCGGGAATCGCGAGGCTGCGCTGGCCATCATTGAGCAAGCCGCCGCTATTCAGCCAGACAACCACCAAATTGAAAATATGGTGCTGGGCTTGTCCTCGGACGACCCAATCGAGGTATTGCAAGGAATAATTGAGCAGCAATATCCTGAGGGCGAAGAGCGAACCGTTGCGTGGTTCCTTGCGCTTCAGGCTCTTGCACTAAACGAAGAGCAAATTGCAAAAAGAACGAGCAATACTGACGAAGATCGATCAGCGAAAGCGAGTGAGACAGCCGATCGGGCCCGGTCGGAGGCTGCCCCACTTGTTGATGTTGTCAACGCGGCATCAAGCACTAATCCACAGGCGTTCGGGTACAAGTTTGATCAGCTTTTAAAGAATGAACAGTTTGCAGAAGCTGAAGCGTTGTTGCCAATTGCCCGTAAGAATGACTGGGGCCAGACGAAAGGCAATCTTGCTGAAGCGAGCCTCTTGATGGCACGCGGCCGAGCTACTCGCGCAGCCGGTGGAGATGGCATGCAATATTTTGCCCGCGCGGCTGCTGCGGGGAGGCGTGCGACAGATGTGGCGCCCTGGCGTGGCGTCACGTGGCAAACGCTAGCTGAGGCGATGTTGGAAGTCGGCAACCTTGAAGAAGCGAGGCTTGCGTACGCGCAGGTCATTCAACGCGACCCTTCTGATGTGGAGTCCACTCGTCAACTGGCGGCGCTGCATCTGAGAGAGGGCGGAGAAAAATCCCGGGCTGTTTCGCTCTTGGCAGATGCATCGCGACGTGATCCTTCGAATGCAAGTTTGCGTGAAGCGTGGCTGCGGATCGAAGCGGCTCACGGCAACAAGGCCCTCGCGCTCGGGGAGCGATTTCGTTCATGGAAGAAAAACCCATCTGACCGCCAAGCAGCCTTGTGGTACGCCGTGCTGGTGGCTGCGCTCCCCGTCGATCGCGCGTATGTGTTGGACAAGGAAGGCGAACCGTCCCTATCAGGTCGAGAATGGCTCCAGATGAGTACTGCGCAGCAGAAGACGGCGTTGGAGTTGCTCAAAAAGAAGTGGCTCCTGCAGATTGATGAAATCACTGAGGTTCTTGCTCAATCTCCTAACAGCACGTTCCGTGAGGCATTACAGCACGCCACCGTGCTGCGGGAATCCGGCCGCCAGGATGAACTGGCTGAGTTACTTCAGACATGGCTTGATCAACAGAAGGACGCTCAATACGTCACCAAGCAAGCCATACAAGCGGCGCGTTTCTTGGGATCCTCAGATCGATTTTGGGAAGCCAAGATCATGCTTGATCGGTATCGCGACGCGCAGGACCCAGCTGTCATGGAAGTAGACGCCGCGATTGGCGACATGTTGCATGCCAGCGGATTATGTAATGAGGCCTTGCCCTACCTCATATCGGTTGGCGAAGCAACAGGATCGCTCGCCATGCGACTGCGTGCAGCTGACTGTCTGCTGCGATTGCAGCGGTTGGATGAGGCTGAAGAAGTTGTATTTCTTCTTAAATCAGAGTATCCAGAGGATTACAAAATCCAGATGCTGATTGCTGGTTTCCATCGTGGCCGCGGTGTCGTGGCTGAATCGAGCGGTGACGTCGAGAATTCCATGACTCACCGTGCAGCATTCCGAGATGCCCTTGAGCAGGCGAGTGATATGGACCCCACGCGAACATTGCCCTTCGTGCAGCTTGTTGAAAGTCTTGTCATTGAGTATCGGCGGACACTAGATCGGCAGCATCTCGAAGAGGCCACCCGCTATCTTGAAGCGGCTTCACAGATTGGATCCTCGTCTCAGCTTGTGCTGCAGCAGGCCGATGTGCAAGAAGCACTCGGCGATCCTCGGCAAGCGGTGCTTGATCTCGAAGAATACCTTCGCCAGAGTCCACAAGATAAGAAGGTTCGAGCGCGGCTTGCCCAGTCCTTTGTAACGGCGGGCATGCCCGGCCGTGCGATCGACACGATCGAACAGGCCATTGCCGTCAATCCACGTGATCCCTATTGGCACGGACTACTTGGCGACCATCTTCGTCAATCAGGCACAGACTTTAGCCGTGCGATGACGCACTACATCGATGCGTGGGAGATTGAGCCATCGCGGCGACGCCTGACGGCCTTGGTGGAGGCAACACGCACGACCGAAGCGTGGGACTATGAGGCTGCTATTGAAGCCATACGGAAAGACCAAGAATTGACGGTGAGCGATCCGCAAATCATTGGACTTCGAGCGCGGGCAGAAGCCGGTCTTGGGCAATCTTCCCGAGCGAGAGAATCGCTTCGGGAGGCCTACGCGCTGTACACCGCGGCGATCGCAACCGATGAGATTGCAGACACCTTCCTTGAGAATTGGTATGCAGATCTGTATGTAATATTCCCTGATGGAGATGGTGTCGAGGCGTTGGAGCTTCGGAATGAAATTGTCGGCGACTCGCCAAATGTTTGGGATCAACGTGGTCTTGCCCGTTTCTATGGCTGGCGAGGCGGGGATGACATGTCTAAGGCGGAGTCGATTCAGTCGTCTGTGATTGCGTTACAGGATGCTGAGTACTTGCTCGATGATCTTCATCGCCTTGGTTCCTATCAGCTTGGAGCTAAAATGCACACCAAGGCAGTGGAGACCTTCAAGCAGATTCTCGAACTCAGGCCCAATGATGCCATATCACTCAATAACTATGCATACTTGCTTGCGACGATACTTAATGATCCCGAAGCTGCCGAGCCATTTTCGCTACGGGCGGTCGCATTGCGGCCTCGTGAAGCCAGCTTTATTGACACGATGGCATCGATCCAACTCCAATTAGGTAGACATGAGGCAGCATTGTCGAGCTTGATGACTAAACTCTCATTGCAGCCAAACAATGCTGCTCTTTTACAGCTGATCGCACGCACGCTTGTGGATGATCTCGGCCGGCCTGGCAAGGCGTTCCCGTTTGCGAAAAAGGCGCTCGATCTAGATCCAAGAGGGGCAGAGGCATTGGATCTTGCCGGTTGGATTGCATGGAAGGCTGGCCAGCAGGCCAAGGGTCGTGATTGGGTTGGCCAGTCGATTCGGCGGCAGCCAACTGTCATGGCCCACCTTCATATGGCTCAGATTCTCGCTGGTGCCAACGAGATGGCCCAGGCGAGGGATCATTTGCGGCAGTCGGAGAACATGGCCACTGATGAATCAATGCGGGACAAAATCAAGACGATTCGGCGCGATTTCGACGACAATAGCTGATACTTCGGACAGAGTTTCACCATGAACATTCAAGGATGAATATGCAAAGCCCACCAGGATCCCAGCGACCTCGTCAATCTTCGCCGCCGCAGCGGCGGCCGAGCATTGACCCTGTGCGTGTTGTGCGGCAGCACATCATCGGTCTCCTTGCCGCAGTCATCATTGGAGCCGTTCTCGGTGGCATTGCTTTCGTCGGGTTCATGCGGTTCTATCCGCTGTATACATCTGAAATTCTGTTTGAAGTCCGCCCCGGCTTGATTGACTCTACCGAGATTGGCACTGCCGGAACACTGAAGGACGATGAGGTCGAACGAATCGGCCGAACCCAGACGGCAATGCTGATGCAACGGGAAGTCTTGATGGCAGCCGTTGAAAATCCACAAGTGCGTGATACCAGTTGGCTGGAGACATGGTTTATTGATGCCCAGACGGGTCAGCCACTGTATGCGCAGGCCGTAGATGATCTTGAGGATTACATCAAAACGCCGATTATCCGAGGCACCAATCTCTTTGCCATCCGCTGGTCGTGGCATGTGCCGTCAGATGTGCCCAAGGTTTTGAACTCGATTGCAATGGCCTACACGCGCAGACTCAAGGCACTCGATGAGCAGCAATTCAGCGACAACGAGGCGTTGTTTGATACACAGCTCAGCTACATTCAAATGAGTCTTCAGGGGCTTGGTGAAGACATCCACGCCTTCATCCTCGGCAAGGGCATCACCACTCTTGATGATCCACGCTTCTCGCAGGCTTCGATTGAAGTTGAGTCATTGTCTAAGAATCTCTCCGAGCTCACGCAAGATTTCACTTCAGTTCAGACTCGTTACCA
>Ga0302137_1001543_pt1 | contig 10431 bp, 9 predicted proteins | sample CBN3_SCM_MG_FD_203127 | JGI IMG/M metagenome (GOLD analysis project Ga0302137, IMG submission 203127) | Marine microbial communities from Western Arctic Ocean, Canada - CBN3_SCM | ecosystem: Environmental > Aquatic > Marine > Oceanic | place: Canada: Western Arctic Ocean | collected 2017-09-15 | reverse complement strand
TGAAAATCTTCTATCGCAGATTCTTCCAAATCATCCTCATAATCTTCCATTAAGATTTCGCTGTACCCTATGATTGCATTTAACGGTGTTCTAAGATTGTGTCGAAGCTCAGAATATTCTTCTGGTGTTTTTTTAGATGTTTCAGCATTGATACCAGTGTTTTGTAAAAAAGCGACTTCGTACTGCTCTATTAAATGATTGCAGGATGATTTTATCTGAGCAATCTCATCTTCTGAGGTTAGCTCAGCATCATTGAGAACTTTTTCAACCATATCAACGTAATCAAATATAGCATTTGCAGGCGTAATAAAATCTTGTTTAATTTGGGTTAAAACAATCTCTTCTGCACCTTTTGAGGTTTCTTTTGGTGTTAATTTATCCATGCGTTTATGCTTCCTTAGCCTTAAATGAATCTAAAAAATTAGGCCTGTGCATTAAGTAGCCTTGGCCAATCTTGCAACCAAGATCTAACATCAGCTGCTTATCTTCCTCGGTCTCTATGCCCTCACCAATCATCTCCAAATCTAGATCACTACATACCTCAGAGACAAAACTAATAAGCCTAGCCGTAGAGGGATCTGTTACGTTGAAAGTAAAATGTTTATCTAGCTTCACCACATCAATCGGCAGATCTCTCACATATTTTAAAGAAGCGTAACCAGCACCAAAATCATCTAGTGCAATTTTAATGCCCTTATTTTTTAATGTTTGCAGGGACTCAGAGGCAATGTTTATGTCTGCTAGCTCAGCGGTCTCGGTTACCTCTAACCCGAATTGATTGGGAGCAAGGTTATGTTTTTCTACGAAATCAGTAAATATTGAGCAAAATTCTGGATGCATGATGGTGTGAGCAGAAACATTTAAATAAAGAGTGGCATCCTTGAAACCAATTTCTTCCTTGATAGCAAAAAATTTTTCTAGCTGGACGAGAGATTCAAGCACAACAAGGGAGAATAAGCTCTCACCTTCAATTTGAGGGATTATCTCATCGTTTGGAAGATATCCACCCTCTCCGTCCTGGAGCCTCAGCAGAGCCTCAATACCAGTAACTTCATTTGTTTCAAGATTAACTTGCTTTTGATATGCCAGCTCAATGCGTTGATGCTCGATGCAATCAATTGTTTGTTTTAAAGCATCTAAGCCAGACCGAGAGGAGCAAAGTAATTCTATGAGCATAATGCCGCTGGATATGTCTACTGGGATCATGTGAACTCTTGTTCTCATAAAAAAGTTAATGTCTCTAAGTGAAATCTCTATCGGAGTATCGTAATAAAGAGCAATAGAATCTAGATCACCAAAATTATTTTTTACCTGCTCATCAATTTTAACAACCGAAAGCTCGTCAAGACTTGCAAGATTAAAGATATAGTTTGCTGCAATATTTGCCCAAGCTATAGATCCATCAAGCTCATAGATAATATAGGGGCTTGGGTGGTGCAGGAGCGACTTTGTTAGGTAATTTAGTTCTTGATCTTTTTGCATGATTTATCAGCCATATAATTTACTTTGTTTAATTTGATCGTCCACAAGCTCAACAAAATCTTCGGCAAAAGTAATTTTTATAAAATCCCAAATTTCTAAATGCTTAGGCTCTTTAAATAGAGTTTTGAAAGATATTAGCATAGCGTTCCACTCATCTTCATCAAGCATGCCAATTTTAAATTGATAGAATTGATTTTCTCTAGCTCTAAGCATGACGCTAAAGTAAGTTAGATAGACTGCGTTCTCTTCTTTGGTTAGCTCTTCATTGTTTCTAAGTTTAATTTTAGTCTTAACTAAAACTGGTTTCATTCCAGCCAGCGCAACTTTTTGATGAGAATCTGCAATATTTTGTCTAGCATTAGCTCTAGCAACTCGATTTTGCTCTTTTAATTCTGTAACCAAAAAATAGACAGTAACCAAGACTGTGAATGGTCCAAGAGTCTGAAGAATAATAATAATGGTTTCAAAACTCATGCTTAATAATATGTATAAATAAGATGCTTTAATATAAAGTTTTTTTAGATATGGGTAAAGAAACTAATCAATTTAAAAAAGATTTCTCCAGTATAATAGCCACGTGCGCCCGTAGCTCAGCTGGATAGAGTACTTGGCTACGAACCAAGGGGTCGGGAGTTCGAATCTCTCCGGGCGCGCCACACATCAGATTAGTCTAAAGGCGATTGGGGTAAAGATATGACAGATGAATACGAGAGCTTCATAAAATCTGAGCAGAATAAAGACGCTCTCGGCGTAAAAAATCTATCAGACTTTAAAACTCTTCATAACCTTAAGGACGAGATATCCAGTCACGTGGATTGGTTTAACAGCAGAAGTATGGACACCCTCCTCACCTATTCATATCAATTCAATTCAGAACAATCCAAGCTGATCTGCCTCATTCAAAACAAAGCATATGATTACGAGGAGATTGAAGTCACAGCATATGAATCGACCAGTGCCAATGCATGGAATATAAACTGCAGCTTTATCAAGGGCAGTCCCAAAGACGCTCTTTCTGAGAGTGTTTATACGCTTGATGAAATCGATTCCTTAAAACAATTTACGGGCTGCATTAGAAATTTACTGATGGACATACTCGTCGATGAAAAAACAGGCCTGAGAAGCTAAACCATACATGAGAGCTGTTATAACTTCTTCAAACTTGACATCTATGTGTAGTTTTAGATTAAAATAAATTATCGTTCATCCTTTCTTGGGACGGAAGTAGGTAATAGTACTGAAGGAACGCATCTGATTGCCACCTGGCAGGAGATGATAATGAATAAATGGGAATATAAAATTGTTGATCATAGCAACTCTACATCTATGGGTTACTCCAATGAGGACACAGAGCATTTCAAGGAGCAGCACAAAGAGCCTGCAAATTGGAAATATGAAATGTCTATGATTGAGTTAAATAAATTGGGTCAAGAGGGTTGGGAATTAGTATCCCTAGATACCTCTAACCAAATGTATTTAAAACGTCTACTGGGATAACCCTCCCTTTTTTCAATGAAGCCTCACCTGAGGCTTCTTGAAATCTAACAAACTTCTATTTCTAATTAGATAGAAGTTCTCTATTGGGCTTTAATCATTTCAAAGCATAGAGCGATCGCGCTTAATATAAACTTCATAATTTCCCCTTCAAAAGTGCGTAACCTATTAAGCCGGAAATAATTTCTATAAATAGATAAAAAATAAAGATTGGACTAGGCAAACCATCAATTAAGATGCTTGCAACTCTTCCTAAAGCTATCCCAGTCATGAAGATTGTTAAACTCCATAGAGCAGGTAATTGAAGATTAGAGTTATATGCACCTAATATCCAAAAAGTTACTAAGGCTATATATAAACCCGAAATTGCTCTTAAAATATTTAATAAATTTGTATTGGTTACTTCTATTTCATACAAAAAAGGCATTGTTAGGCTTGGTAAAAATCCGTATCCCAAAGAAGCAGAAAATACACCAATAGCAACAAATACTAAAAAAAAGGATTCTTTTTTTATCATAATCTCTCCCTACATAATAAGTTTAATTTAGTTTCCCACAATCTCAGAATAAATAAAAATCGCAACCCTGAGAAGGAATAAGTGGGATCTAAGCTCTACTCTTGTGTCTTTAATTCAATTGAAACAAGATAAATAACTCCGAACAAGAAAGTCATAGCAAAAGCTCTAGTGGGAGTATCTGTTGAGCTTAAGATTCTTTTCCTAAGAATAACGCACTCGATTAAGTGTGAGACAAGCAGCAACCAAAAAATAAAAGTGGCGAAGTAGAAGAGAAAACCATCGAAAGGCTGCACAAAATTAACTATGCCAAGTGCCCATAAAAACAAAGGCAGCAGGTATCGAATTTTCAAATTAATTTTTAGGCTTGTAAAAGCGCAATTTTTTATCCTTAATAGAGAACACTTATAAAATATTGGTGAACGCTTTAAGAGTTGGGCCAAGCTTCTCAGGGGTGCTTCCATGAATAATAATATCATCTGCGCCTGCCGCAAGGTACTCATCTAGTCGCAGTGCACATTTCTCCTTGCTGCCTACTGCTGCAGCAGATTCTAACCATTCACGCGGTAATATACGACTCACTTCAACTAATTCTTCAAGCGTAAAACCTTGATCTGCACTAGCCTTTACACCCTCAAAGATAGGGTGCGACCAAAGTTTTGCAAGGATGGTTTTATCCCATGAATTAAACTCTACAAGCATTTTAGCAATGCTACGACTCTGAAAATAAGTAACAGCTCGACTACCAATAACTCTGTCCTCTTCATCGGTAGATAAATCTGCTGCAAGAACAACTGTCGCATAGATACGGATAGAATCTGGATCGCGACCAGCATTCCTAGCTGCATCTCTAGCGACATTCCGACATCGAGAAACTCCCCCAGGTGTCAAAAAGGGATGTAGTATTACTCCATCGAAATGGGCCCCAGCGAGTTGCAATGCCTTTGGACCAACTGCGCCAAGAATAACCGAGGGCGGTGAAACATCAGGCAGATCAAGTAGTTGCATGTCTGAATAAGTACCCAAAATGCCAGAATAATTTACTTTCTCTCCACGGCAGAGTTTGCGATGAATATTAATGCTATCTATCGTGTGCTCAAATGAAACAGCCGGTAACCCAATAGCTTGAAACATCTCGGGAATACCTCTACCAATACCAAGAATAAATTTACTATTAGATAAAGCCTGTAAGGTCATCGCCATTGATGCTAAGACAGCTGGATGTCTTGTTAAAAAGTGTGTAGTACCAGCCGCAATAGTGGCAGATGGAGCTACTTGAGTTACAGCACCACATATCGCACCAATATCCTTATTTCCCCAACGTTCACTTACCCACATGGTCCCAAGTCCAATTCGTTCTCCAGCCTCTGCCTGGATGATTGCATCAAGAGGGTCCTTGATCCTGCCAGGCAATAAATAGGCACCCAACCTACTGCTATCGCCTGTGCGCTTGGAGGGAGGCTTCTTAGTCATCAAAATATACTCATCAAAAATATCATTTTACAGAACCTTCTCGAGTGCATTTGAAATACGCAATACAGCCACGTCGTAATAATCGCCTGCAATCCCAGTGGTGGCAGCAATGCCAGTTTCTTGATCGCTGGTAAATGCACTCATTACTTGGCAAAGCATCACGCCCACCCGCGTCGCTCCTAGGAGAATGCTGAAGTCAATTTGCTTCTCATCAGGCATATGTACACCGGTATTAGCATAGGCATCAAGGAATGAAGGCCAGGACGCTAACGCAGCTGCCATAGGATGGAAATAACCAAGGTCGTAGGCTGGATTACCGATATGTGCATGCTCCCAATCAAGGATGCCAGTCACTCGATCACCTTCAATAAGTAGATTGTTTAGGCCATAGTCACCATGAACTAGTGCTCGCGGCGAACTATCATAGAGATCAGCGTGACAGCGTAACCATTCAAACGCCATAGTAAATGCTGTTGATGGAAGGGTTGTTGCTTTCCATGCAGCCTCTGAAGCTGTTATCCACTCGAGTGCCATGTCGCTCGAACGAGAATTCGCACCATTAATATCAGAACCCAATTTTTTCAAAGGAATATGATGAACCGCTGCAAGTTTTTCAGCAATATCTGTTACCAAAGGAACAGAATGCATATCAGGAATATTGTACATATGGCCCAAGCACTCACCTGGCATTTTTTCCATCAAGATAAACGGAGAGCCAAATACCTTGTCGCTACTGTCAAGCGCAAATGGCTTAGGTGCGCATACGCCACTGGCATAAACACTCTCAATCAAGGAGTATTCATCAACTACGGACATGCCTCCAAATGCTCCATCAGCATCACCGCGAAGAATTAGATTTAAAGGAAGTGATGAAGTGTTGGTAAGACTAATGTCCATCGTAAATTTAGAGTATCCACCTGCGATGAATGAAGTGCTTGTGATCATGGCATCACTTTCCTCTGGAAATCTCTCATGAATGAAATGGAGCATATCCTCTATATTAAATTTCCTCGCATTACGAGCTGAACTTATCTCACCGGCAGTTGAGGTTAAATTATTTTCCGCTTCGATGGCTGCTGAGCGTTTGAGACAATAATCCGATTCAATGTTTAGCAGTGACTTACATAATACTTGTGACCGAACTGTATTTTGAATTAAGAACTCTTGTTGAATGTTTGCCATGAGCTCAAGAAATCGGTCGAAGTTAACTCTAGCCTCAGGATCACAAATAATACGTAACTCTTCTAAAAGTATTTCGTTAGCTTTTGTTAATGGTAAAAGTTCTTCAACTTCGGCTAATTTATTAGATAGCTTTGCAATGCAATCCTTCTGCAGAGATGGTTCTAATGCTCGCTGGACAATCATCAGATCAAGTAACCGCTTTGCAAGATCAAGACGCATCGTTGCATCTGCGTTTTCCTCAACTGTATTAATAACGCTTGCTAAAATTTGTTGCAAACTATGAAGGTATGGCAAAGAGTTTTTATCCATCATGCAAGCACCCTGCTCAAGTTAGATAAGAAAATAGATAGGTTAAGTTTTCTGATGATCAGATATTCTCTCATCTAATTTTTAGGATTGTAAAAGCGCAATGTTTTATCCTTAATAGAGAACACTCTTACATACAAAATATCCAATAAATAGTTTTGATAATTTCGCCAAGGTGCTTTTTTTCCTTGCTGAGGCATTCGATTTAAAGCCCTTTGAACATACCCGGAGCTAAAGCCGATATAGTCATCGTCAGCAACTGCCTGAGAATCTTCCTCTGGACAACAGGTAGTTACACCCTGCTTATCCATTTGGTTAATTAAACGACAAACGTATTCGCAGGTTAAATCTGCTCTTAAAGTCCAAGATGCATTCACGTACCCAAAGGAAAAAGCTAAATTAGGAATACCGCCCAGCATCATACCCTTATAAGCTAGCCTATTATGAGGCTCAACCGCTATGCCATCCATTGAGACATTGATATTACTCAAGGCGTTAAGTTCTATTCCAGTTGCTGTAACAATCATATCAACGTTCAGCTGTTCTCCTGACTTTAGGGCTATCCCATTCTCATTAAAAGAATCTATTAGATCTGTTTTGACCGAGGAAGAGCCAGCTTTAAGAGATTCAAATAGATCGCCATCAGGAACAAGGCAGATTCTTTGATCCCAAGGATTGTAAGTGGGTGTAAAGTGTTTTTCTATATTAAAGTCAGGACCAAGCAGTTCTTGAACCTGCTCGAGAAAACGCCTCTTCACAGTCTCAGGATATTTCTTGGCAAGGTTAAAAGTGAAGCTTTGCCATAAAATATTTTTCCATCGAATAATAAAGTAAGTTACTTTAATCGAAAAGATTTTTTTAAGAGCCTGATTCCATGGATCTTCGGAAGGTGAGGATGCTATGTAGGTTGGAGATCGCTGCAACATATATACATGTTCAGCTTTTTTAGCCAACGCTGGGACTAATGTAACTGCTGTTGCGCCACTTCCTATGACTGCGATTGTCTTGTTCGAATAATCCAAGTCTTCGTCCCAGAACTGAGGATGAATAATGGGCCCTGAGAAATTTTGCTGCCCTGGAAAATTTGGCTGGTATGGATTTTCATAACTGTAGTAGCCGCCACACATAAAAAGAAAATTACAGGTCATCTTGGTTGTAATATCGTCATGCAGGATTTCAAGATGCCAAAGGCTCTCTTCTGTAATCCAATTTGCAGAAACTACTTTGTGATTAAAAACAATTTTTTTTCTTAGATTGAATTCATCAACCGTCTCATTTAAGTACTCTAAAATAGAATGGCCATCTGCTATGGATTTATCGTGAATCCAGGGTTTAAACCTAAAGCCCAGGGTATGCATATCTGAATCTGACCTGATTCCAGGATATTTGAACAGATCCCAGGTGCCACCTAAATTACTTCTACCTTCAAAGATAGTAAAAGATTTTGTGGGGCAGCTTTTTTGAAGATTGTAGGCAGCTGCAATGCCTGAAATACCAGCGCCGACTATAACTATGTCTTGGTGTGTCATCCTTTTTGTGCTCCGCTTATTTGTAAATTAATTAGCCCTTGATTGATCTCTAATGCCTCTAAACTCATTGCCCTCATACCAATTGGGCCATTGTGAGCTGTTGGCTAACTCATTGCTAATATTAAAAATTACATCTATTGATTGATTTAAGCCTTCTAAATTCCATGATGGATCATACTCATCAGCCACACCATGGTAAGCCTCTAGACGATAGGATTCTTCAAATTTAAAACCAGCCTCTCTTCCTCCATCAACAAAGTCAAAGCCACCATCCGCATAAAGCATAGGCACTCCCCTTTTAGCTAAGCTGATGTGATCGGAGCGATAAAAATATCCTTTTTCAGGATTGGGATCAGGGTTGACGTATCGTCCATTTTTTCCAAGCTCTGCTTCAAGTAAATCCTCAAGCTCAGATGCGCCGTAGCCGACCACAACCATGTCATTGGTTAGGCCCGTTGGAAGGATGGCATCAAAATTAAATCCTCCAACCACTTGAGATAGATCAATCGGCGGATACTTTGCAAAATACTCAGAACCAAGAAGTCCAGATTCCTCGAGCGTTACCGTTAAAAAAATAATAGATCTTTCTGTTTCGATGTCCGAGTATCTTTTAGCAAACTCAAGGATTGAAGCAACGCCTGTGGCGTTATCAACAGCCCCATTAACGATAGAATCTTCGCCAGGCTTGGTGTTATCAAGTACGCCAAGATGATCCCAATGAGCCATAAAAAGAACATATTCATCTGGATTAACAGTTCCTTTCTTCATTGCAGCGATATTGTGAGACTGAAGGTATCTAACTTCATTGAACATCTCGCTGCTCAAGGTAAGTCCGCGAAGAGGAAATGCAGAAAATGATTTTTCTAAGGCGATCTCTTTGAGTGCCTCATAGTTAAAACCTGTGTATCCAAGAACATCATTAAGCGTGTCATGCCTTATCCAGCCTTCTAAGGTAACTCTATCTGCACCTAGATCATCGCGCTGCAGATCTAACTGGGGTCCTTGCCAACTATTCTCAACAACACTCCATGGATAGGCCGCGGGAGCTTCTTCATGAACTATGATTGCAGCTGCTGCGCCTTGTTTGGCTGCTTCTTCGAATTTATAGGTCCATCGCCCATAGTAAGTCATTGATTTGCCATTGAATAGTCTAAGTTTACCGGTTGCATATCCAGGGTCATTAACTAATATAACAACGGTTTTACCCTTCACATCAATCCCTTCGTAGTCATTCCAGTTGTATTCAGGCGCAACAATTCCATAGCCAACAAAAACCACTTCACTGTCTCTAATTTTTCGGTAATCTCTGGCTTGCTTGGTCCAAAAAACAACCTCTTCACCGGTCTTCATTTTTCGATCGTTTCCTCTAAAGGAAAGAGTTAAATAGGAAGAGTCTTTTAAAGTTATTTCAGAGGTAGGCACATCCAAGAAATAATTTCCGTTAATTGGGTCAAGATCGAGATCTTGAAAAGTTTGCGAGATAAAATTTTTGGTTAATTGGCCACCAGGAGTTCCAGGCGCCCTGCCTTCAAATTCATCCGAAGCTAGGGTTGATATCCAGTACCTCAATCGCCCATCGGTTGTATCGCTTAATGGTTCAGAGCATCCTGTAATTAGAATAGAGGATCCCAGTAACAAAATAGCTAAATGCAGTTTGATTGATTTAAAAGGCTGTATATCTATTTTCATGATCTTCTATATATTATTTTAACTAGAGTATAAAATATATTTTCAAATTATTGGGGCACTAATTCATGAATAAATTATTTCAAGCATCTGTTATTAACATAATGTTTATTATCTCTATTCAAGCGTCATCGCTTGCAGAGTTACCTGAGATTAAATATGAGTCTTTTAAGCTAGATAACGGATTAACAGTTATCGTTCATGAGGACAAGAAAGTGCCTATGGTTGCTGTTAATGTCTGGTATCACGTTGGCTCTAAAAATGAAAAGCTTGGAAAGACTGGCTTTGCTCATTTATTCGAACATCTCATGTTTAATGGAACTGAGAACTACAACAATGAATATTTTGAACCCTTTGAAAAAATAGGTTCGACTGATCAAAACGGAACAACCAACTCCGATAGAACTAATTACTTTCAAAACGTACCTACCAATGCTCTCGATTTAGCTTTGTGGATGGAGTCTGATCGCATGGGTCACCTTCTTGGTGTTGTCGATCAAGAGAAACTTGATGAGCAAAGAGGTGTGGTGCAAAACGAGAAGCGTCAAGGTGAAAACCAACCATACGGAAAGGCGTTCACAAGAATCAGTGAATCTGCTTTCCCGAAAGGACACCCTTACTCATGGTCAACTATTGGCTCAATGGATGATTTAGATGCAGCTTCGCTTGAAGATGTTCAAGACTGGTTCAAAACTTACTATGGACCTAACAATGCAGTATTAGCGTTGGCGGGTGATATTGACCTTGAGACAGCCAAGCTTAAAG
>Ga0302137_1001533_pt1 | contig 10464 bp, 12 predicted proteins | sample CBN3_SCM_MG_FD_203127 | JGI IMG/M metagenome (GOLD analysis project Ga0302137, IMG submission 203127) | Marine microbial communities from Western Arctic Ocean, Canada - CBN3_SCM | ecosystem: Environmental > Aquatic > Marine > Oceanic | place: Canada: Western Arctic Ocean | collected 2017-09-15 | reverse complement strand
GTAGGCGCGTCCTATCGCTAGATTAGCAATTTTTTTCCGTATGGTGACGGCAATCCCTGCTTGCTTAAATCCCGGTGGTCATGCCGGGGCCGCTGGCGTGGGGCGCTGAATTATTAATTAGGAGAATTTTGAAATGGATTTTGAAACACTGGTGCGGGAACGTCGTAGCATCCGTGGCTATAAGACGGATCCGGTGCCGAAAAAAGTCATTCAGGAAGTTATTGATCTGGCCAAGGGCGCGCCGTCTTCGATGAACACGCAGCCCTGGCATTTCCATGTGGTTACCGGGGAGCCGCTGGAACGCATTCGCAAGGGCAATACGGAACGCAATCTCGCCGGGGTCAAACCGCAACGTGAAATTCCGGTGCGTGAGGGCGGTTATAAAGGTATTCACCGCGAACGTCAGGTCGCGGTCGCGGTTCAGTTATTTCAGGCTATGGGCATTGAACGCGATGACGCAGAGCGGCGGCAGGATTGGGTGATGCGCGGATTCCGCCAATTCGATGCGCCGGTCTCTATCGTCATGACGTATGATAAGTCGCTGGAGCCTGCGACCATCAGCCATTTTGATTTGGGCGCGGTGACCTATGGCTTGGTGCTGGCCGCCTGGACCAAGGGTTTGGGCACGGTCATCAATGGACAGGGCATTATGCAATCGGCCGTGGTGCGGAAACACGCGCAAATTCCCGACGACGAGGTGATTATGACCTGCATCGCCATGGGCTATCCGAATGAAGAGTTCGCTGCAAATGATGTGAAATCAACGCGCATCACGAATGATGATATTGTCACCTATCTTGGATTTGAAGACGCATAAGACTGCGCGAATTGCATAGTTAACAGGAGTGGAAATTTGTCTGGACCGTTGAGTGGAATTCGGGTGATTGACGTCACCACGGTGTTGTTGGGCCCGTACGGCACGCAAGCGTTGGGCGATATGGGCGCCGATGTCATCAAGGTGGAAGGCCCACCAACTGGCGACATCGCGCGCAATATGGGAAATTCACGCAACGTCAATATGAGCGGCGTCTTTCTGAACGCCAATCGCAACAAACGTTCCATCGCGCTGGATTTGAAACAGGATGATGCGAAAGATGTGTTGCGCAAGTTGATTCCAACCGCTGATGTGTTTGTACACAACATGCGGCCTAAGGCGATGGCGGGGCTTGGGTTCGATTATGATGTGGTGTCAGCGATAAAACCCGATATTGTCTATGTCGGTGCCTATGGGTTTGGTCAGGACGGTCCTTACGCTGACAAACCCGCTTATGACGATGCGATTCAGGCGTCGTCGGGTCTGGCGAGCCTGTTCAAACGCCAACAGGGCGCGGCGCAATATGTACCGTCCGCCATGGCCGATAAGATCGTCGGGCTAACGTTGAGCCAGGCGATTGGCTTTGCGCTGCTGCACAAGGAACGGACCGGCGAAGGCCAATTTGTTGAAGTACCGATGCTGGAGACGATGGTGTCGTACAATCTGGTGGAGCACATCAATGGCGGGGCTTTCGTGCCGCAGATTGGCGACATGGGTTATCAACGGGTGGTCACGCCGTCACGCCGACCATTTCCGACGAAGGATGGATTCGTCTGCATCCTGCCGTATAGCGACCGACACTGGCTGAAATTCTTCACCGCTGTGGGGCGACCAGAATTGATGGATGACCCCCGTTTTTGCAGCTACCTGGCCCGGGTGCATACCATTGACGATCTGTACACCTTTGTTGGCGAAGAGACGACGAAACGAACGACGGAAGAATGGCTGGAGCTTTGTGGGGACGCGGAAATTCCCTGCATGCCGATTATTGATATCGACGATCTGATGGAAGACGAGCACCTGAAAGCGGTGGGTATGTTTGAAAAGCACACACATCCGACCGAAGGTGAAACGGTGCTTGTGCGTCCGCCGGTGAAATATTCGAAATCGCCGGGTGGGATTCGTCTTCATGCACCGCGCTTTGGGGAAAATGGCCCCGAAGTGTTGCGCGAGATCGGCTATGACGCCGCCGCCATTGACGCATTGTTGACCGGCGGCGCGTTGCTGAGCGACCCTGAGGCCAATTAATTAAAACGATCTATCTTGTATGGCGTGACGTCGATGTCCAGGCTTTCTCCTGCAATCATAGATGCTATCACCTCGCCAGTTTTCGGGGCCATGGTCATGCCTGTATGTCCGTGGCCATAGGCGGCGATTAGATTGGTAAAGCCAGGTATTTCGCCAAGATACGGCACCGAATCTGGCGTCGAGGGGCGCGGGCCCATCCATTCCACCGTGTCGGATGTGTTGATGTCCGGAAACATGCGTTTGATCATGCCGTTGAACACTTGCGCGCGGCGATAATCCGGGGCGGCGTCGACGCCGGCGAATTCTGCCGTCCCGGCGCAGCGAACCCCTGCATTCATGGAACTGACGACAAATTTAGCGTCCACATTCATGATACAATTGTTCAAGGTGACGCCAGGGTTTTGGAAGATCAGATGATAACCCCGCTCGGCTTCTAATGGCGCGTTGACGCCCAGGTCGCTCATCATTTTTTTTGACCAGGCGCCCATCGCGACGACAATTTTTTTCGCAGGCATTGCGCCTTGGTCGGTTTCAATTCGCCACGCGCCGTCGGCTTCCGGAACTAATTTTTCGACGCTGCGGCGCAGAAATGTAACGCCCATCCCTTGCGCTTTTTCCGCCAACGCTTTGCCGATCCCGCCGGGGTCCAGCGCGCGCCCTTGTCGTTTTATCAATACGGCGGCTTTAAATTCCAAAGATAAGGCTGGTTCAATTTCGCGCAATGCGTCGCCGGTGACGACTTCAATCGGCACCTGACGTTCTTGGCGCATACGCCAGCTCAGCTGTGTTAAATCTGCGTCCGCGGCATTTTTGAAAACATGTACATAGACCGAATCGCGAACTAAATCTTCTGATCCCGTTCCGTCCAAATGATGCCGGTACAAGGTCACAGTGGGTAATGTAAGTCCAAGCATTGCATCAGCGATGGTCGGCAATCGTTCCAAATTTCCCGCGCGTAAAAATTTCACAGCCCACGGAAAAAATTTATGAGCGTAGCGCAATCTTAGCGCAATGGGCCCTTCAGGGTCCAATAACCACTTCGGGACATTCTTCCATAACCCTGGCATGGATTGCGGGACGCAGGACCACGGGGACAACGACCCCGCATTGCCATGACTGGCGCCTTCGGCGGGTGGGTTGCGGTCAATCAAAGTGACGCTGAATCCACGTTCGCGGAGCGATAAGGCCGTGCAAACCCCGACAACGCCGGCGCCCAATACGGTGACGTCGGCGACCGTTTCCCTTGTGTCTGCCGGGCTCATGGCAGTAACCCGCTTTTATCGGCGCGTAAGCTGACCAGCGCCAGAACGGTGTCAATTGTGGGTGTTTCGACGCCCGCTAGTTTGCCGAGTTCGGACACGGCGCCAATGATCGGCCTGACTTCCATTTGTCGGTTGCGTTCCAAATCCTGCAGCATCGACGTTTTGTGGGCGCCCGCGCCGGTGCGGGTGGTTTCGATCCGCTCGTCGATGGAGACGTTGGGTTCACACCCCAACGCGTGGGCCACCGAAATTACTTCCGTCATCAAATTTCGCAGGACGACCTCCATGCCAGGGTGGTTTACCATGTCGCCAACTGTGCCCAATGTCAGTGCGCTGCTGGGATTATAAGCGACGTTGCCCATGAGCTTGACCCAAATATCGTCACGCAATTTGGGACGGAGTTCGGCGGTGATGCCGGACGCGTCAACGATATCCCGAAATGTTTGCCCGCGCTCGGACATGGAGCCGTCCGGTTCGCCGATAAAATAGCGGAATTGGCCGCCGGATTTTACGACGCCGGGTTCGATGACTTCACTAGCGACATAGGTGATGCAGCCAATGGCCCGGTCCGGTCCGATGCCGTCCCACTGTCGATTGTCGGGGTCGACCGATTTGACCCTGTGTCCTTCCCAAGGGCCCGGCAGTTTGTGGAAATACCACCATGGTATTCCATTCATGGCGTTGACGACGGTCGTGTTAGGCCCAAGCAGCGGTTGAATGTCGTCCATAATCCCCGGCGCTTGATGCGATTTCAGGGAAATAACCACATAATCCTGCGGCCCCAAGGAAGCCGGGTCATCGGTGACGTTGGGGTGAGTGACGAATTCCTCGGTGGCGGTAATCAGTTTGAGGCCGTTGGCGCGCATGGCCTCTAAATGAGCGCCGCGTGCGATCAGACTGGCGTCGACGCCTGACCGACTCAACAATGCGCCGAGATTTCCACCGATAGCGCCGGCACCATAGATAGCAATTTTCATAAAACCTTCCCATCATAAATAATGCGACCAGATGACATCACGAACGTCCAGTCTGACGACACGCTACCGCCAAAACTAGTGTGAAAAAAGGTTTTGCATGCAATTTATTGGGCGCGGGGCGTTTAAATTTACACTTGGTTAAGAAATTTAAACTACTTAAAGAAATGACAAACCTCCACTTGGGAAAACGCTTCCTGAAGACTACTGAATGACCGGCGCGGAATGACAAAATCTAGTGATGACCTTGATCCTGAGATTGCCGGTGAGTTAGCGAGGTTGCGCAGACGCGTTGAGGATTTGGAGCGAGCGCAAGGGTCCCAATTATTCGTTATTGTCGAGAATTTTGCGTATGGGCTCGCCTGGTATGATGCCAAAGGGCGTTTGGTCGTGTGCAACAAGGCGTACAAGGCGACTTAAGCTATAATAGCTGACGAACTAATTCCCGGCGTTGAATTCAATTTTATTCTTCGTAAACTTCTTGAAAACGGATGGTTCTCCGACGCCTTGGAGCGGCAGGAAGAATGGTTGACTAAGCCGTTACCGTGAATATTTGTCACAACATTTTGACGTCTGCGCGCCATTTGTTGGCGCGGGTGAACGATATGCTCGACATCGCCAAGATCGAAACGAACAAGTTGGAACCTGACCTGCATGACGTCAATTTGAATGCTGTGGCGGCGGAGGCTGTGCGTGAGTTAAGTGTTCAAATCGACAACAAGCGCCTTAAATTTGAAGGTGTTGAGGTTAAATATGGTGAGGCCATTTATTTGGATATGCGGGAGGTGCGACAAATTCTGGTGAATTTACTATCGAACGCAATGAAATTTACCCCCGAGGGTGGGCGCATCGGCGGCTCCATCACCCTATCTGAAGGGGGCTTTGTGGATATTGCAATATGGGATACCAGGGTTGGCATCGCGAAAGGCGAAATTGAAAAAATACTGACACCTTCCGGTCAGACCGGCGACATTAATCTCGTGCGGGAAAGCGGCACATGCCTGAGGCTCGCCATTGTGAAGGCGTCGGCGGAATTGCATGGGGCCCCCCGATCGTCATTGAAAGTTCGCTTGGCGACGGCGCATGTGTGTATGTCTATTTGCGGGTCGTGACGGGTGACAGTGGTTAGGTCGCGTAATCTTCGCCTTTAAGCATTTCCAGCACCGCGCGCCATTCCCGTTGACCGCGTTCTTCCGCCGGCCGGGCTTGGTGGCGCCTAAACATTTCCTCAGAAATCGATGCGGGCAATTCAATCAGTGGCGCGCCGCCTGCCATCGCGTCGATTTGAATCTGGCACGCGGTTTCCAACTGATACGTCAACTGCCAGCACTCCGGAATGGTTGAGGTGAATGTCAACAGGCCGTGGTTACGTAAAATACACGTGGATTTGTCAACCAGGTCGCGGGCCAGCGTTTCACGCTCACTTAAATCCAGCGCCACGCCTTCGTAGTCATGATAGGACAAATGCGGCATGGCGAGCATGGCTTGCTGGCTGATTGGCAACAGGCCGCGTTGTTGCGCTGCCACGGCGACGCTGGCGCGGGTGTGCAGATGGATGACCGCGTTGACATCGGGCCGCGCCATCAGCACGCCACTGTGAATGGTGAACCCCGCTTCGTTGAAATCACCGCCACCGATGACATTGCCGTTGAAATCCATCTTTACCAGATTGGACGCCCGCACCCGGTCGAACAAGTCGCCGTAGCGATTGATCAGAAATGTGCCCTCTTCGCCGGGAATCCGCGCGGATAAATGCGTGTAAATAAAATCGGTCATCCGAAATTTAGCGAGGATACGATACAATGCGGCGAGATTGACCCGCGTGTCCCATTCTTCTGCGCTCATGTCCTGTTTTTCGACAAGATTGGCGACGGCCATGCTGTGCTCCTTAACCTGATATTTGGACGAATTGCGCCGGAGCCTACAAAACCCCGGCGCGTTCATCAATCCTGCGCGATGATTTTTTAGTCGTCGCCTGCAGCGGCTTCGGCGGGTTGATGCCCGACTGAGTCTTCGTATTTTTCTAATTCCTCGGGAACCAGGAAGGCTTCTTCCCATTCTCGAATTTGGTCGAATCCAGCAAACGTATGGAAGTCGCCGACCGGGTGGTCTTTAAATTTCGCCGCAAAGCGCACTTCGGCATCTGGGCCGTTGTCGTATAGATCCTTGGAAAAGTCGTATAAGGTCTGCATGGTCGCGCGTAACAAAGCGCCCGGCAGAATTGTCAACGCAATGCCCAACTCGGCCATCTCTGCGATGGTGAAGCGGGGAGACACGCCCGTCTGATTATAAAAGATTGGTCCCTTGACCTCCTTGCAAATGCGTTCGACTTCGGCCACCGAAGTTGGACCTTCCACGAACGCCATGTCAGCGCCCGCGTCGAGATACGCGTTGGCGCGGTTGATGGCATCATCCATGCTGCCTCCATGGGCGCCGCGCGCGTCGGTGCGTGCGACAATCATAAAATCTGGATCCATTTCATCACGGGCTGATACAGCGGCGCGATATTTGCCGACGGCTTCGTCAATGGGAATGACCCGGCGCCCGGCGACATGGCCACAGCGCTTGGGAATGATCTGGTCTTCAATATGAATAGCGGCGACGCCGGTTTGAATGTATTCGTGAACGGTGCGAATAACATTGATTGCGTTGCCATAGGCGTTGTCGGCGTCGGCGATGACGGGAACATCGACGGCGTTAGCGATGTACCGTGCGTTCATATGCATTTCGGTCATCGTCGCCAACCCGGCGTCAGGCATCCCCAGCAGGGATAGCGACGTTCCATATCCGGTCATATAAACGGCGGGAAACCCGGTCTTGTCGAGCATCTTGCCGCTCAAAGCGTTATAGCAGCCCGGCACAAGCAACGGCTCGCCAGATTTCAAAAGGTTGCGGAGTTGCGTGGTTTTGCGCATCGGACCCAATCCCTGTTATTGTGAAACTTAAATGTTGCTCACTATATTCTGAACTCGCAAGGCATGAAATGTTAAAAAGACGCCTTAAAAAAGACTTCGGCCCTAAACCTTTAGGCCTTGCCCAAAGGTGTTACCATCCGCCGCTAGGAATTCACGTTCTTCCTTCGTGCTGCTTCGGCCCAGGACGGCGTTACGATGTGGGAACCGTCCAAAGCGTGCGACGATATCGTGGTGACGGGTCCAGCCTATGATGCTGCGTTGAACATATCCATGCCATTCCGGTGCCGCCGCCGATAAGATGGAGTCTAGCAACATAAGACCTTGATCTTGGGCCTTGGTCTGTTCGGAATGATGGAAGGGGTGGTAAAGCCAGATCCGCGACACTGGCGGCAATTCCCGGTCCAGTCCACGGTCAATGACCCAGGTCACGACCTCGAACGCGTGCGCGTCACCGGCATAGGCACCGGTCGAAAAGCGGTAAAGGTTCCGCGTGAACTGGTCGAGCAACAGGATCAATGCCAACGCGCCGTCCGGTGTTTCCCGCCAGTCCGACAACGTGCGATTGGTGGCTTGTGAGACTAGGTTGCCAAATTTTGCGCGGATTTCATCATCCACGACCGACCCGCCCTTATACCACCAGTCACGGCGTAACGCTGCCGTGTCAGGGCTTTCAAGGCTTGCACCCAGCCAGAATGCGTTGATATAGGAGATTGGATCAGTTGTCATAAAATTACCTCTACAGAGCTGTCTTCATCCAGCGTGGCGGTCCCGACATCGGCCATGCCGGTGTGCGATCCGATCACGTCGCTGGTCTCGACGAAACCAGCTTCCGCGCCGGTTGCTTCCATGACCTGCCCTAAAACGGCGGATGGGGGGTGCATGACGACCAAAGACTTGTAGTCCTGGGGCAACAGCGCGCGTAATATCTCGTCTGGCGAAAGTTCTAAATTTAACGTCATGAACACATTTCCCTTAATAAAATTAGAGCAACGCGTATGAATAGGTATGGAAGGTAGATGCGATCGATTAAGTCCATAAAAAATTGGGTATTTTTAAAGTATCGGTTGAAATGTACGCCGTTTTGGCGACCTAATTGCCTTTGGCTTCTGGGAGTATATGAGGCGGAAACATGTCCGATAGTCAACGTTCTGATGGCGAAATATCGTATTTGGAGGTCGGTGATGTTGGGCTGGTCCACGGGCCGGTCAAGGGATATTGTGAATTGGCTCTGCTGACCTTGCGATCGGTTGATATGTGGTTTGGCAATTGTGAACGGCAATATTCGACACGCTGAACGGTCAATAATGAAAACCTGCATGAGCATCAACTTATTGATATGGAATATATTTTTGACCAGTGCAGTTTCGATGTGGTCACGATGGCCAACAATTACATGTATAATTACGGTCCGGATGAGTTGATGGATACGCGCGACCTTATCCTTGGAAAGAGCATTCAAACGACGGGCGCGAGTAACAATTGGCCAAAGCACGCCAGCCTAACATTGTTGAACGTAAAGGCGCCACGGTTGGGCATCTAGGATATTGTTTGGTCATTCCCGAAGGTAGGGAAACCGGACCGGACAAGTTTGGCGTTGCGCCGTTGGGGACTTCTGCAAACATCGAAGGCTGGGGCCCGCATTTCGCGCCACGCGAAATCTCCAGCACCAATCCGGATCACTTAGCGATGATCGCTGGAGAATCCGCCGCCCTGCGCGAACGGGTTGATGTCGTGGTGGTGGCGTTTCATTGGGGTATCTTATGGGCACCGCGGTTGATTTCGGATTATCAGGCGGAAACGGCGCATCACGCCATTGATGCTCGGGCATTGTTGCGCGTAGATGCTTTTAGGTTCAGTTTCTATCTACATAGAACCAGTGAACCTTAACGGAGCCTGTTATGTTAACGATTGAACAGATAATTGCGGCAGCGGATCAAACGAAGTGCGCACCTGCTCAATTTACTCCGGACCATAGGCATTGCGCGGTTGCATTGATACTCGCCCACGGCCAGCACGAGCTCGAAGCATGTTTTATTCGGCGGTCGGAGCAAACGGGGGACCCTTGGTCCGGCCAAGTTGCACTTCCTGGAGGAAGGGCAGAAGCAACTGATGTATCCGCATCGGCAGTGGCCGAACGTGAGACCTACGAAGAGGTAGGGCTAAAGCTCAAGCCCGTTCAGCGCATCGGAGCTCTACCCACCCACGCTATTCGAACCAATATGACATTGTCTCCTTTCATCTACTATTTTCAAAACATCCAGAACGAAGAGCCGCCCCAACAAGTCGCTACTGCACGTGATCTAAAAGAGGTAGCAAGCGTCTTCTGGGTTCCGCTCAGTCATATGTTTACTTCTAAAAACACTGCGACGCTGGATTTCCCCCAAAGTGGCATTCCCACTACCTTCCCCGGCATTCAATTTGAGGACCACATAATTTGGGGCCTGACACTAAGCGTACTCAAAACGTTTGCCCAATTGGTCGACCAGCCGCTACCTGTATTCGCCTAAAAGCGATAAAGATCAGTATTGCTGCTCATGGCGAAGTATTTTGAAAAGACTAATGAGCGGGTAAAACGCTGTATGGCATCTGACTACAAGCGGCGTGATTGATGCTTGTAGGAATGTTGTAGGGGTAGGCGGCGCTGCTGCCAAGTGTTCGGCATTCATCGTTACGGATGACCCAGCGGTACGTAGAAATAAGCGTCGACGCAATGAAGAAGGTAGTGGAATAAGAAAATGGTGCCGCGCCACAAGATCGAACTGCGGACCTATGGTTTACAAATAAGTATTCCTACCAATTAACCAATTTATATCAATAACTTATATACATTTATATATATTCGTGTAAAGATTTTGTAAATGTCTATCTCTGCAAATACTAGTGAATTAGCAGCGTTTGTGGAACATATCATAAGCCATCAAATATGAATAAAGACAGGCAGTGAGCGCGTGGATTTATTAGTATTATTATAATATGGCATCGGTTCTTTCCCGAAATGAACCAGCGTGAAAGCCAGCGCTCAATACATTTTAATTGTTATATTTAACCTGTCCGTGCCAGACTTTTATTATGAAAAATATAACCGCCACCATCTGCCTGACGATTGCCGTGCTTCTTGGAAGTGCGGGGGTATCTTGAATTCCTAGATAACATCTAATTGCAAAAGAAGTGAGAGCATGTGATGGGTTATAAAATAAACGGTCGAAATTACACAATTTCTGATATATTCAAAGAGTACTTTTTAGACAAAT
>Ga0302137_1001523_pt1 | contig 10505 bp, 12 predicted proteins | sample CBN3_SCM_MG_FD_203127 | JGI IMG/M metagenome (GOLD analysis project Ga0302137, IMG submission 203127) | Marine microbial communities from Western Arctic Ocean, Canada - CBN3_SCM | ecosystem: Environmental > Aquatic > Marine > Oceanic | place: Canada: Western Arctic Ocean | collected 2017-09-15 | reverse complement strand
TAACGCGAAGCGGAAATGCCGCTGGTCGTTTTTCCAAAAACGCGGCGATTCCCTCTTTAGAGTCACCGCCTCCGCGCATAGCGCGAATGCCACGTGTATCGATTTTGTGCGCTTCCATTGGGTGGTCGGCGGCCGACATCTTCCATAACATTTGCCGACACATGGACACCGACACGGCGGAATTGTTGTCGGCGATTTCCCGCGCCAGCGCGCGCGCTGCAGGCAACAGGTCTTCGGGTTCATGGATGGAACGGATCAATCCACCATCCAACGCCTCTTGCGCGTCGAACACACGCCCGGTCAATACCCATTCGCAAGCCTGTTGCAGGCCGACTACTTTTGGCAGAAACCAACTGCTGCACGCTTCCATCACCAATCCGCGACGTGCGAAGACAAAGCCAAACCGTGCTTTGGTGGAGGCCAGACGGATATCCATGGCCAATTGCATGGTGACGCCAATACCGACTGCAGGTCCGTTCACGGCTGCGATCATTGGTTTTTTGCAATCAAAAAACCTTAATGTGACCATGCCGCCGCCGTCGCGCGCCAGTTCGGATTGCGGGCCGGGGTCGGGCCTGTCCGGCAGGTTGAGGTCGTTATTGGAGCCGCTGGATAAATCTGCGCCCGCGCAAAACCCGCGCCCGGCGCCGGTAACTATAATGACCCGGACATCGTCGTCTTCGTCGGCCTGGTTGATGGCGTCAATAAGGTCTTCCTTCATGGAAGTGGTGAAGGCGTTCAGCTTTTCTGGGCGGTTCAATGTGAGTGTGAGAATACCATCTTCGACATCGTAAAGCAGAGTTCGATATTCGGCTGGCGCGGCGGTTGGTTCAGTCATGGATCCATGCTCTTTGTTGAGAATGTCAAGCGCGATGATCGTGCCAGACTCCGAGAAAATCAAGGGGCCTGGCGATACGAACCGGTACAAATGAAAACGCCATTCCTGAAAACCCATTTGGATTTAGAAACGGCGCTCCAATATTAGTCAATCGATGAGCGCGATATTTTCCGCAGCGGATTTGCCATTGCGTCCTGGAACTAATTCGTACTCAAATTTTTTGGCCTTCGTTTGAGCCGCTGAGACCAGCTTGTTCGACCGCTGAAATGTGGACGAATGCGTCCGGTGGCCCGTCATCCGGTTGAATAAATCCAAACCCTTTTACCGAGACGTACAACACTGTCTAGGAGTTACTCGGATTGGTGTCGCAACGGTTACCGGAGCCCACTAGGCTGAATATGTATTTCTGGTTAAGTTTCGGGCTGATCGAAAAATTATACAAGTAAAATCAACATACATTGCAACCTTGTAATCTAAAGCGTCATATATCCGAAGCAAAAGATCAGGTGGATTTGCACATATTTGGAAGGATGATGTCATGGGCTGGGATTTTGTGACGGTTGAAAAAGACGGCCCGGTTGCGGTTGTGCGCATCGATCGGGGCGATGGTTTGAATGCCATGTCGGCGAAGTTGCTGCGTGAATTGACGGAGGTCGCAAAATCTTTTGAAGACGACCTGGAAACCACGGCGATTGTTTTAACCGGTACCGATCGCGCGTTTTGCGCGGGGCGCGACTTGCGGGACCCGGAAATTGAATCCAACAACGCTAAACCGATGTTGGTGCGGCGTCGCCTGGCCGGTGGCGGCGCCCGGTTGTGTCAGGTGTGGGAGGATCTGGAAGCGTTGACCATCTGCGCAGTTGAAGGGTTCGCAATCGGGGCGGGGTTGGCATTGTCGCTAGCGTTGGATGTGCGGGTCATGGGGGAAAACGCCCATTTCCGCGCGCCGGAAGTCGCCTTGGGGCTCAGCATGTCGTGGGGATCTATCCCTCGTTTGATTAACCTGGTCGGGCCTGCGCGCGCCAAGCAAATTCTAATTTTATCTGACCAGCGGGTCGGGTCGGCGGACGCCGCAGCCTGGGGTTTGGTGCAAGACGTGACGCCGGATGGTCATGCCGTTGTTCGCGCGTTGGAAATTGCGCGCGCCGCCGCCGAGATGCCGCCCTTGACCGTGCGTATGACTAAGCAGGCAGTTAACGCCGTCGCCAATGCAACGGCGCGGGCGTCGATCTACATGGATACTGAACAAGTTATCCTGAGCGGTATGACGGGAGACCACAAAGAGGCTGTTGCAGCGTTTAAAGAGAAACGTAAGCCCCGGTTCAGCGGGGAATGACAAGGTTTGTGGGAATCATAAAAAACTGGCGCGGGCCGACCCTATCGGCCAGCCCTAATATGGCGCTGATGAGCTTGCCGACCACAAAACTGGCTTGGACACTACTGGTCAGCAGGGCGGCATAATGACCGGTTAGGGTGTATTCAAGGCGCAGCGAGGGAACGATGGCCGAAGCGGAAAACCACAACGACATCGCCGCGACCTCGCAAATAGCAAATAAGGAGCGCGCGAGCCGCTTACCGATCATGCGTCGTTTAGCGCTGTCCGTAGTTCTTGGGTTCGGTCAGTCGCCGCCGCTAGTAAAAAGGCCATGTCAGTTTGTGTCGTCATGAACCGGGCACCTTTTTTGATGAAGCTGATTTGCCGCTCCAAATCCCGTTCGCCACCAAGTCCCGCGAATTTGCCATTGTTGATGGCGGCTGAAATAACGCGTTCGACCGCTGCAACATGTTCGGGTACGCCAAACTGTCCCGGCATGCCCATATTCACCAACAGATCGCTGCTACCGATATGGAGCACATCCACGCCATCGACGGCGGCGATTTCTTCGACGTTCTTCAACCCTTCGACGGTTTCGATCATGCAGACGACCATGGTGGCCTCGTTCAACGCTGGGACGGCGTCTTTCAAGGGCACTGGTCGGTAATCAAAATGCGGGTAGCCTCCGCAGACCGAGCGCGCGCCAATGGGGGGAAATTTCGCCGTCTGGACGCCTTTGCGCGCATCATCCGCCGTGTTTACGTCTGGGTAAACGATCCCCAACACGCCGTTGTCGAGCAGTAATGATACATCCGGATCGTCGCAACCGCGCACGCGTACGAACGGCGCGACGCCACATCCCAAAGCTGTTTGCGCGATGTGCCCAATGCTTTCCAGGGAAAACAACGAATGTTGTGTATCGATAAAAAGGAAATCATGACCGGACGCCTTGGCAATCCGGGCGATGTCGCCGGTTCTTGATAACCGGACGCTCAATCCCATCGCGACCTCATCCGCCGCCATGCGCGCCTTTACCGAATTAATCAATGTGGTGTCCGCCATAAGTATAAACTCCAAAGAAAAAAATGTTCGCAAGGATTGCGTAATTCGGTAAATTTTACCAGTGGGTCTCGACTAATCCCACCAAGTGATTACTATGCCGCGTTCAAAAGTCCGGACTCATGTAAGCCAGTACAACCGATAATTTGAAGGAAAAACACCCGATGAGCGCAGGAGAACGATTGCCGGGCACGCCAGTGCCGATGCACAAATGGGCGGGCGCCGGTGGCGTCATGATTGCAGGAGATACCTGGGGTGACCCGAAGGGTCCTCTGGTGGCCTTGATGCATGGCGGCGGGCAGACCCGTCACGCGTGGAAGGGGGCGGGCGAGACCTTGGGAGCTGCCGGGTATCATGCGGTCGCCTTTGACGCGCGCGGGCATGGCGATTCTGATTGGGCGCCGTCAGAAAATTATGACCCTGATTTCATGGTCGAAGATCTTCAATGTGTTACACGAGCGTTGGGTAACGAAAAGGCGATCCTCGTCGGCGCTTCTATGGGTGGTGGTGTTGGATTGGTGGCGGCGGGTGAAGCGAAAGTGGACGCCGCTGCGTTGGTGCTGGTCGACATGGCCCCCAAAATTGAACCGGAAGGCCGGGCGAAAATTCAAGAATTTATGAGCCAAAAACCGGATGGGTTCGACTCGCTGGAAGAGGTTGCTGAGGCGATTTCGAATTACCAGCCGCACCGGAAACGTCCGCGGAATTTGGATGGATTGGCGAAAAACGTCCGCTTGGGCAAGAGCGGCAAGTATGTTTGGCACTGGGATCCGGCGCGACGCAGCAGTCGGCGGGCCGATGACAGCTACCGTGACAGGTTGAGCGTATGTGCGGATCAAATAACACTGCCGACGCTGCTGGTGCGCGGTGGCTTGTCCAATGTGTTGAGTGAGGAGGGCGCGCAAAGCTTTCTCGCACAGTGCCCGCATGCGGAATATGTTAATGTAGAGAACGCCGCGCATATGGTTGCCGGGGATCGAAATGATATTTTCGCCGATTCCGTTATTGGATTTTTGAAGCGGGTTGCGCCGCCGGTGTAACCCTGCCGTCTGGTTAATATGATCTCCGACATCCAACAAGGCATGAAGTTTACTCGCGCTCCTGGCGGTACGTTAGTGCTAAGCACGATCAGCTTTGGCGTACTACTGCGATTATGAGCAAGGGGGGCGTCTTGGCTGAACTAACGCCACCGGAAATGCATTACGCCCAATCCGGTGAATTAGGCATTGCCTATCAAGTGTTTGTACAGGGCAGCCGGGACCTTGTTTATGTGCCTGGGATATTCTCGCATATCGAACTCGCTTGGAAATCCGTTTAGCACGGCGTTTCAGCATGATTTGGGCGAATGTTCCCGCGTGATCATTTTTGATAAACGCGGTACGGGCATGTCCGACCGGATCGATGGCGCGTCGAGCGTGGAGGAACGGGTCGACGATATGCACGCGGTGATGGAGGCGGCAGGTTCGGCCCATGCGAGAATCTTCGCTTTTTCGGAAGGGGACCTCTATGCCTTCTGTTTGCGACGACGTATCCCGAAAAGGTTGAGTGGCCAGTGTTGTTCGGCACCATTGCCCATTTTGCCAATGCGGAAGCGACCGCAGCTCCTGGAAGCGAGGCGTTGGACCACCGTCGTCTAGCGCCGGCGTTGTTTACCGACATTGTGTAATCGGCAGCCCAATTGGCCGCGATGGGCGCTCAACGCTGGCGTTCTCGCGCTGTTTGGCGGCTTGGCCTGGTGTGGGCATTGCGATGCGCTACATATTTTACCGCTGAACTCGACAGTATCGGATTGGCCATTCGCGCCAGTATGCACATCGGGAAAACTGAGGAACGCGGCGATGATGTCACTGGGTTGGCCATTAACATCGCAGCCAGTATCATGTGGCATGCCGGGGCGGGTGAGGTACTATTGACGCGCACCTTGATGGGTTTGACGTGCGGCAGTGGCCTTGTCTTTGGCCCAGCTAGAAACCGTTTTTTCGGTGATTCCAGGCGAATTTGATCTTTTTCGCCCTGACTAGAAAGCTTAGGAGACTTAAATTTATGTGGCCGAGCCGAAAACTACTTGATTTAATCGGAATAGAAGTCCCGATCATCCAGGCGCCGATGGCGGGATCAACCGGTGCGGCGATAGCCATTGCGGCGTGCAAGGCGGGCGCCTTGGGATCATTGCCTTGCGCGATGATCAGCCCGGATAAGGTGCGCGCTGAAATTGGCGTCATTCGCCAGCAAACCGACAAGCCGCTGAACGTCAATTTTTTCACCCATACACCGCCCGATCCTGACCCGGCGCGCGATGCGGATTGGAAAGCCAGCCTTGCGCCATATTACGTGGAGCTGGGACTCGATAAATCGGCCTCTGTGTCTGCGGTGAGCCGCGCGCCGTTTGACGAGACCCTGTGCGAGATCATTGAAGACGTCAAACCCAAGGTCGTCAGCTTCCATTTTGGCCTTCCCAACTCGGCGTTGCTTGATCGCGTAAAGGCGGCGGGATGCGTGGTGTTAAGCTCGGCGACCACGGTTGCGGAAGCACGCTGGTTGGAATCCAACGGGTGCGACGCCATCATCGCTCAGGGTAGCGAAGCGGGTGGCCATCGCGGGATGTTCCTAAGCGAGGATATCGCGACCCAGGTGGGAACCATGGCGTTGGTTCCGCAAGTTGTGGACGCCGTTAGCGTGCCGGTGATCGCTGCGGGAGGGATCGCCGATGGGCGGGGGATAGCAGCGGCGTTCGCGTTGGGTGCCTCTGGCGTACAAATGGGCACTGCGTATCTGTTCACGCCGGAATCGCTCGTCAGTGATCTGCACCGGCGAGCCTTGAGTGAAGCCAAGGACGATCAAACTGCCCTGACAAATCTATTTTCCGGCCGTCCGTCGCGCGGCTTGATGAACCGGCTCATGCGTGAAGTGGGTCCCATGTCAGATCTTGCGGCGGCCTTTCCGACCGCTGGCGGCGCCTTGGCGCCTTTAAAGACGGTGGCGGAGGCGAAAGGCTCGACGGATTTCACCTCGCTATGGTCCGGGCAATCCGCCGCGCTTGGCGTTGTAACGGGCGCGGAGGATTTAACCCGGCGTCTGATGGAGGATGCTTTGCGTTGCTTGAAGGCGCTGTCGTCGTAAATTATTTACATACACATAATCGTGATTGGATTGTTCAATCGAGTGCGCAATAGACTGCTCGCATCTAAAAAACATAGAAAAATCATGTCATTGAGAATTAATGATGAAGCGCTGAATTTTACGACGGATACGACGCAGTGAACGATTAATTTTCACGAATGGATTGGCGATGGTTGGGTGGTCATGGCTCCCAATCAAAGGATTTCACACCGGTATTACAATTTAGTGTGGGTGCCTAGAAAACCATGAGTCGGGGTTTTTGAAAAGAAGTTGCAAGGTTATCGGCACCAGTGCCGACGGTGTTAGTAACCCTAAAAAAATGGTCTGGTGATATTGAAAAGTCGCAAGGTCACGCTGTTACGCACTCTTTGGTTGGCGAGCCTGAATTGAAGGTCGCCAAGGTGTACGACATGCTATCTGCCGATGCCGGTGACTTGTCGGAAGGGCGCACGCCTGCGAACACAACGACACGGTTCGCTGCGCGTTCCTCATCGGACCGGATAAGAGGATCAAAGCGACATTCACGTATTTCATGAGTTTGGATCGAAATTTTTATGGAATTTTTGCGGCAGCTTGATTCCTGTCAATTAACGGCGAAGGAGTAAGTTGCGACGCCAGTAAATTGGAAACAAGGCGAGGACGTCATCATTCTGCCGACCGTACTCGACGAAGACGCGAAGGCAAAATTCTCGGAAGGCTGGCGTTCACTGCTGCCTTATATCCGGATGGTGCCGCAGCCTAAATAACGCGTTTACAACATTCCTCCAGTACTCGTTCTTCTGTGAGATAGTGCGCTGAAGGAACGTCATTTCAAAGATGATTCGGGTTGGTTACACTTACCGTGATTTTGGCGAGTCACGGTTGAGAGGTATCCAATGGATTTTGAGCTGGCGGAAGAACAGCGGCTGGCAGTCGATAGTTGGCGTGGATTTCTAGAGCGCGAAATTCGTCCCATCATCGAAGAATACCTCGATGTCTCAATCCCCAAAGACGTCACTCATAAATTGCTGCGAATGGGCGCAGATTACGGCATGTGCTGCGCAGAAATCCCTGTCGCTGATGGCGGTCTCGGTCTGGATATATTGACCAGCGGCTTGATCAGCGAAGAGTTGTCCCGCGTTTCGCCAGACCTTGCGGGAACAGGGTATCTGACCCAGGGGGTCGCGTTGAAAATTGTCCATGGTGGCTCGCCGGAGATTAAGGCGCGTTATCTGCCGGGGTTGTTGACCGGCGCCTTGATCGGGGCTTCTGCCGTCACCGAACCCGATGCGGGGTCCCATGTACGGGGCATTAAAACCCGCGCTGTCCGCGATGGCGACAATTACCGCATTACTGGTGAGAAGATGTTCTCCTCCAACATCACGGTGTCGGATCTAGCCCTAATCCTGACCCGGACTGGCGAGGATGAATTCACCATATTTCTGCTCGACCGTGAAGAACATGGCTACGAAACCCGAGAAATTTCCAAACTGGGCCTCAGTGGCTGGTCTATGGGGCAAGTTATCCTGGATGACGTCGTGGTGCCCGCTGGGAATGCGATTGGCAGGATCGGCGGCGGGTTGCGGGAAACCATGAATGGGTTTGAACGCTCGCGTTGTTTTGTGTCCACCTTGTCGTTGGGCATCGCTCAAGCCGCCCTTGATGACGCTATTGCCTACGCGCAACAACGCAGGAGTTTTGGCAAACTGATTGGCGAGCATCAATTGGTGCAAGCGATGATCGCCGAAATGGCGACGGACCTCGACGCCGCGAGGCTCCTGGTCTACCGGGGGCTAAAACTGCTCAACGAGGACAAACCTTTTCCGGTGGAAGCGAGCATGTGCAAAGCCTTCGCGACAGAGGCCGCGACCCGCATCACCTCCAAAGCGATACAGGTGCATGGCGCGTTTGGCGTCACAACAGAATTTCCCGTCGAGCGCCATTTTCGGAACGCGCGGATGCTGACGATCCCCGACGGGACGACGCAGATTAATCAGTTGATCATCGGACGCAATTTGCTCGGCCTGTCCGCCTTTTGATGGAACCGCGTTGTGGTTTGGGAAGATAGGGAATAGCGCCTGTGATATCGGTGTCGTGGATGACCCGTAAACTGGTGACGCTGCCTGTTTGGCGCGCTTTTGTGTAAGGCGCATACGCGTCGGAGCCCGCAAAATCTTGCACGGCCTCCATGGACGGAAACTCGATCAGCGCAATGAGGGTGGAGCCTACGTCGTCGCCTTCCACGGTGGTGATATTGCAGCTGCGCGATAGATATTTTCCGCCATGTTTGGCAACAATATTGTGCACATTTATGGCGTAATCTGGAACCTAGGAATCATTGGTTACCGTGACTTCGGCGATTACATAAACAGTCATGAAATTCATTTCCGTTTGAATTGTAATTTTTATAAATTTGTTAAATAGTAAACTAAATCGATTGGTAGAGTCTCGAAAATCAGTGGTGTCAGATAGGGCGGACGCCTTGCACGGTGGTTCGGTGCATGTGCCGAATATGCGTCTTGTCGTCATAGGGTAGCGCGCGGTGCAGGGTGCAACGATTGTCCCAGATCAGCAGATCGCCGGGTCGCCATTCGTGGGTGTGGATAAAGGCGGGGTCCAGTGCATGGGCGTGTAATCTGTCCAGCAAGATATGGCCCTCCTGATCTTCCAGGCCGATCACTCGTTTAGTCATCAGTGGTCCCAGATAAAGCGTTCGCCGTCCGGTTTCCGGATGGGTCGGCGCGAGAGGGTGAGCGGCCCCCGTCAATGACTTGCGTTGGTTGTCATTGGGGCTGAATTTTTCGTGGTCATGTTCGTAAATATGTTCCGCCTGCAAATCCTTGATCCGGTGTTGCATGTCGTTGGACAAGGCGTCGTAAGCGGCGGTCAAATCGGCGAATTGGGTATGGCCACTGCCATCCACCGGGGTTTCCAATGCATAGAGCAGGGAGGCCATGGCGGGCGTTTGTGAGTAAGATTGATCGGTGTGCCAGCCGCGTCCGAAATCGGGAATGCCGATATAGCGGCCCTTTTCCTGTTTGTTGGTGACCAGCAGGATTTCCGGGTGCCCTGGCAGCAATTGGTCTGCCAGAACATGGATCGACAACGGACCGAAGGCGCGGGAGACCGCGATCTGCTTATCTGGGGTCAGCGTTTGTCCCCGGATCGCCAAAACGCCATGTTTCAGGAACGCCGACTTGATCGCCGCTATTTGTGCGCCGTCATCTTGGACGGTCAAATCCGCATCATGAATTTCCGCAAAAAAGCCGTGTTCGGTTTGGGGGCGGATGTCTAAGTTCATAAGATGAGCGGTTACTTGGTCCGGTGTACGGGAACGCCACGCACATCCATTTCATATTCCAGTCCCAACACCGGCGGGCGGGCGTAGTACCACGTCAGACCCGGTCCCGCCGCGCCCCGGCGTACAATTTCATCCGCTAAAAATGGGTGCAGGTCATGAATTGTGTATACTTGAATGGCGTTCGCATGTGACCACTCGACGCCCAGGGCGGCCATGCGTTGCTCCATCACATTCAACACGAAAACTGCCTTATCGCGCATGGCGTTGGGCGTGGTCTCTTCATAGCGAACAATACGGTCTGCATAGGACGCGCCGCCATTTTCCTGCGCCTCTGCAGACCCGGCGATGACGAACCCGCCGGACACTTGATCGGACGCGGGCACAGTGTAGCTGAAGGCTTCGAAGCAGGGTTCGCTCGGTGGGTTAATCTCTGGACAGACGTTGGAGCGTGCGACCGGGTTTTCGTCGTCCTTGAAGATGCCCCAACGTTCCAGCGTACCAACATAAATACGGTTGAACGCGATAAAGCCTTCATCGGTAAATGGTGCCGGGGAGCGCAATTCGCAGGCGCAAAAAGAGGTGAACGGCCGACGGATAGCAGTTAGATGCGCTTCAATGGCGCGAAACCCTTCTTCGACGGGAAGGGGTTTTGCGAACCGCACCCGTTCAATCGAGAAACCGGGTTGCGCCGCGACGCCACCGGAGTACTGAAAGGGGCCGCGCACATAGCGATACCCACCCGGTTCGAAATTCGCTGTTTCCATAATTGTTTGGCTCCACTGGATGCAAAGGGGTCTAGGTTAGTCGAAGGGGCGGGGAGCTATCAATGGTGGAGTGGATATATTGACGAAGCCACCTGTCTACGGGTGTGATTAGGTCTAACCATGCAAGAG
>Ga0302137_1001515_pt1 | contig 10525 bp, 9 predicted proteins | sample CBN3_SCM_MG_FD_203127 | JGI IMG/M metagenome (GOLD analysis project Ga0302137, IMG submission 203127) | Marine microbial communities from Western Arctic Ocean, Canada - CBN3_SCM | ecosystem: Environmental > Aquatic > Marine > Oceanic | place: Canada: Western Arctic Ocean | collected 2017-09-15 | reverse complement strand
AGAATTTGAAGAGGGAACTCATTCTGAAAAAACAGTTGTTGAAGAAGTTGTAGAGGAAACAGTTGTTGAAGAAGTTGTAGAGGAAACAGTTGTTGAAGAAGTTGTAGAGGAAACAGTTGTTGAAGAAACAGTTGTTGAAGAAGTTGTAGAGGAAACAGTTGTTGAAGAAGTTGTAGAGGAAACAGTTGTTGAAGAAGTTGTATCTAATCAAGAATCTGAAGAAGAAGGCGGCGGTTGTCTAATTGCAACTGCAGCATACGGTTCAGAAATGTCACCACAAGTTCAGATGCTCAGAGAAATTCGTGACAACCAACTGATGAACACGGAATCTGGAGCTGCCTTTATGAGCACATTCAACAACGTATACTATTCATTCTCACCAGTAATTGCTGACATGGAAAGAGAACACCCAATGTTCAAAGAAGCAGTTAAACTCAGTCTAACTCCAATGCTATCATCACTATCTCTAATGGAGAACGCTGACTCTGAGTCAGAAGTTCTAGGACTTGGACTATCTGTAATTGCACTCAACCTTGGAATGTACATCGCACTTCCAGCATTTGGAATCATCAAAGTCATTCAACTTAGAAAAAACTAGTACAAAGTTAGAAATTCTAGAGACATTTTTATGGATCACAAACTCCAATGGGATTAATGAAGACTAAAGCAATAAGCTCAATCTTTGTACTATTTGCTATCGCAGCAGGTATGGCCTCAATGGCACCAGCTGCTTTTGCAGATCATTCAGAAGTTGCAATTGTAACTGTAGATGAATCCGGATTTTCACAAACTTGTGCAGCATCACAAGGAGGTCCAGGTTGTTACACTCCAGTTACTGCAACAGTTGATGTCGGTGGTGTTGTAACCATGACAAACACAGACCCAACAGGAGTTCACACATTTACATCAGGAACTGTTGATGGATTTGCTCCTTCCCCAGACCTTGTATTTGATACAAGTGTATTGATGTCAGGAGACTCTTTTGAATGGATTCCAACTCAAGCAGGTGAACAACCATACTATTGTATGCTACACACTTGGATGATTGGAACTATCATAGTACAAGAAGTACATGCAGACGATAATGCAGAAGCTGAAGAAGCAGCAGCCGCAGAAGCAGCAGCCGCAGAAGCAGCAGCCGCAGAAGCAGCAGCCGCAGAAGCAGCAGCCGCAGAAGCAGCAGCATTAGTAGCTGAAGAAGCAGCAGCAGATGTAGAGTTAATGGTAATGATTTCCGACTCACAAGTAATGGGTGGAACTCAAATTGAACTTGAATTCAGTGAATTACACGTTAACTATGATTTGACTGCAACTCAAAATGGTGAAGTAGTTTTTGAAGAAACTGGTTTACATTCTATGGAAGTCATTGCAACTCATCAAATAGATGCAGTTGGTTCTGATGAAAATCCTATAGATGTTCAAGTAGTTTCTTTAGGAATTGGTGCACCAGGTAACGAGGATAATTGGACTGGACCAGTAGGTCAAGTTACAACAGCACAAGTAGTTCCAGAATTTGGTACAATTGCCATGATGGTACTAGCTGTAGCAATTATCAGCATCGTAGCAGTAACTGCAAAATCTAGAGTCGTTCCAAGATTTTAGGAATACTCTTTTTTTATTTTCTTTTTATTAAAGCAATTATCGCTAAGATAATTGCTGCAGCGGCGATTGACAATCCAAATATTGCAAAGTCATATGCTGCACCGCCATTAGAAGTGCTAGTTTCGCCGGATTTTAATTTAGAAACATCTTGTTGAAGAGAAGAAATTGCATTTTTTAATGCAGAAATATCTGCAGAACCTTGACTAGATGTAGGAGGGAAATCAAGGACTGAAGTACTCTCTACATCCTCAATAGGAATTTGTATGTTAACTGTAACATCACGAATTTCACCTTGTAAATCCATAAGATAACTTCCAGTTTTAGTTGGAATTATAGATGAAAAATAATATCCAGGTTTTGGATCACCGCTAAAATCAATTGATTTACTTGCACCGCCATACATCACAGCACCGTCTAGATTTTTGAATGCACTGGTAATTCCTCTGTAAGTTCCCTCAGAATCACCAGATTCTGTAATTTTAACAACAATATCATTTCGAATTCCCACAATAGGAGGCTCAATGCTCCAACCTACTTCAATTTTGTATTGTTCGACTTCAACAGTTGTATGTGCAAAAGACGGAGTTAGCATTCCAACGGAAATTAGTAATGCAATGAAACCAAAAATTGCTATCTTCACGACTATAATATAGTAAATACACATTATTATCTTTGCGTGGATTGGTACAAATTTCGAATAAATTGAAAACTGTTTAAATTATCAATTAAGACTAAATTAGTAAATGAAGAAAATTCTCGTTATTTTACTAGTATTATCATTAACTTCAATTCCATTTGTATCAGCACATCCATTTACAGATGAAACAATTCCCAATTTATCATCAAATGCACCAACTGGGGTATCTGAAGTAATTGTTTATTTTTCAGAACCAGTTGAATTGAATTTCAGTGCACTCAAAGTTTTAGATAACAACGGAAATCAAATTGATAACAAAGACACAGAATATTATGAAGATGAAAAATCGCTAATTGTCACAACCAGTCCATTAGAAGATGGAGTATACACAGTTACTACCAAAGTACTATCAAAAGTTGATGGTCATTTAGTTCCTGGTGCATTTTTGTTTGCAGTTGGAGATGTTGTCATCGATCCAAAGTTATTAGAAAATCAAAGTTCAATTGATCTAATATTTTATCCAGAAGCTGGTGCAAGATTTCCAGGAATTGTAGGTCAGACAATTGTTTTAGGAGTTGTTATTGCATCATTAATTATTTGGGGAACTCAAAATAAACAATCAATCAAAGAGGAATTAGAACAAGTTCAAATTAAACATCATCAAAAATTTATGTCCATTACTGGGATAGGACTGATGCTAATTTTTATTTCAAATATCTTAATGATTGCTGTACAAACTGTTAGGTTAGAAACATCACCAATAGAAGCAATTCAAACTTACTTTGGAACCATTTGGTTAGCTCGAATGATAATTACCATAGTTTTACTTGGAATATGGTTTACGTTGGATAGAAAAACAGACGTAACAAAAAAAATTCAAATTCCAATGCTTGTTGCCATGTTGGCATTAATTTCAACTTCAAGTTTAATTGGCCACGGTGCAGCAAGTGGAGAAACGCCAGCACTAATCCTAGATTACATTCATAATTTAGTTGCAGCAGTTTGGATCGGTGGAATATTTTATTTTGTTTTTACACTATTGCCTTCATTATCAAAGTTAAAAGAGGAAAACAGAGAAAAAATGAGTCTTGCATTAATTCCAAGATTTTCAATTGCATTTATCATATCAATTGGAATTGTAATAATTACAGGTCCATTACTAATGTGGTTCCTAGAAAGCGACGTAGGATTGATCACCGAATCAGTTTATGGACAATTGATAATACTAAAAATTGCAATTGCAAGCGTGATGGTTGCTTTAGGAGGATTTTTCCAATTTAGAGTACAAAAAACTGCGGAAAAAAACTTTCAATCTGGAAAAATTGATGTCCATAGAAAACTAAGACGATCACTCAAAGTTGATGCAGCATTAGGGGTGGTATTATTAGGAGTCGTGGCATTGCTAACTAACGGTACTTTGCCTGAAGGCCAATTTCAAGATGCCAGCGCACAAGAAATCATCTACGGATTTAAAACAATTGAATTTACGGATAATGCAAAATTTGAGATTCAAATTACACCATTTTCAAGTGGAGTAAATACAATTTTAGTACAAGTTAGTGACTTTGATAATAATCCAATATACGATGCAAATGCAATTAAAGTAAAAATGGCAAATCCATCAAAAAATATCTCCCCAATTGAAATTCCAATGGAAATAACTAAAGAAGAAAATGATATTCCAACGGAATTTCAGGGAGAAATAACATTTGGATTTTCTGGGGAATGGCAACTAGAAGTTGAATCCCAAAGAACTGAAAATGCAAATGAATCAAAAATAGTAAATGTTTTAGTTAAACCAAGATTAGAAAACATTCAAACTCAAGTAGTAGAGTATGAATTTCCAGAAACTGCAAAACCACTTTATCCATTGTATGATGGAAAAAATTCTATCTGGATAAGTGATCCATCTGCACCAAGATTATGGGAATTCTCACTTGAGACAAAAGAATTTTCATCTTATTCATTCAATGGTTTAGCTACAATGTTCCTAACTATGGATAATACTGGAAAAATTTGGTTTACTGATTCACCAAGAAATCAAATTGGATATATTGATTTAGAAACAAAAGAAATCACTACAAAAACAATTCCAAATCTTGATCCAGTGATGGCAGATAACAAACCAATATTCATTCAGGCAGATTTTGATGACAATATTTGGATTACAATTGTAAATAAAAATAAAATTTTAAAGTACTTGCCAGATGATGATGTCTTTAAAATTGTGGAATTACCTGAAAGAGATTCACTACCATTTGCATTATCAATTGATAGTGATGGAAACATTTGGTATACTGCAACAGGCATAGGTAAAATTGGATATATTGATCCAGACAAGGGTACTATTACTCAATATTCAAAGGAAATTCCACTTGATGGTCCAGAATTCTTACTTTTTGATAAAAATCAAGATGTTTGGATTGCAGAGCATACAGGCACGTCAATCACAAAATTCAATCCAGTTTTAGAGACTTTTGAAAGAATTTCAGTACCAAATGAAGAAGCACTTCCATTTGGCATGACATTTGACAGATATGGAAATATTTGGTTTGCACAGCATGTTGTAGATGGTATCGGAGTTTATGATCCAGATAACAATGATTTGAAGGAAGTTCCAATTCCAACTGAAGGAACTTTCATTCAATTTATGACATCAGATAAGAATGGAAAAGTTTGGTTTGTGGAACAGGAAGGAAACAAAATTGGAACAGTAAATGCTATAGAAATTCCAGTAGATGTTTCACAAGTTAAAACAATAGATAGTTCTGAGATGAAATATACTGAAATTGCATCACCTTTAATTGCATTAGGGATTATTGTAACAGCATTATTTTATGTAAAAGGCATATACGATAAGAGAAGATTGAATGATTTGATTAATTCCTAGATAGTAATCCTGCAGATTTAATTCCCATAGTTACAGCAAGTACTCCAATTGCAAATAAAACAATTGTTCCAGCTGGAGTAATATCAAAGACATATGAAATTAAAATTCCTCCAATAACAGAAGATACTGCAATAGTCATAGAAATAAACATAGTTTGTCTAAAACCTCTACCGTACATTATTGCTGTAACATTTGGAATTACAAATAATGCTGAAATTAATAATACACCAACAAGTTGAACTGCCGTAACAACAGTTACTCCTGCTAAAATTATAATTAAATAATTAATTTTATCTACTGGAACTCCACTAACTTTAGCTTGACGTTCATTAAATGTAGAATAAAGAATTTGTCTGTACAGTAACAAAATTATCATTAAAATTACTCCAGTTAACGCTACAATTCCGACTGTATCTTCAACACTAACAAGAAGAATGCTACCAAATAGAAAACTAAAGATATCAAGGGAAAATCCACCTGAAAAACTAATAATTACAAGCCCAACTGCTATGCCTGAGGATAAAAGTACTGCAATTGATGCATCCCCAGATATGTTGTATTTTTCTTTAATTTTTGTAATAAGTAATGCACTGATTATTGATACACCATAGGCTGTCCACAATGGATAAATTCCTGCAAAGAGACCCAATGCAATTCCACCAAATGATGAATGTGCAAGGGCATCACCAAATAAAGAATAACGCCTTAAAACTAAAAACAAGCCCATAACAGAGCATAAAATTGCTATTGCACTTCCAGCAATTAAGGCTCTATGCATAAATGCATAGGTTAGAATTTCAAAGGACATGATTAATGATGGTGCATATGTTCCTGCATTGATGCTTCAGAATATTGTTTAACAAGTTTATCATCAGAAAAGAATGTTTCAGATTTGCCATGAAAAAATAATGTTCGATTTAAGCATGCAACATGGTTTGCTAATTTATTTACGGCATCCAAATCATGAGATGACCAAATGATTGTAATTCCTTGCTTAGAATTTAATTCTTTAAGAATACTAAAAAACAAATCTATACTTTGTTGATCAACTCCCGTACTAGGTTCATCTAAAATCAAAATTTTTGGATCGTTGACCAATGCTTTTGCAATAAATACACGTTGTAGTTGTCCACCAGATAGTTCACCTATTCTTCTATGACGAAGTTCATGTATCCATAATTGTTGTAAAATTTCATCAACTTTTTTATCATCAGATTTTTTTCTCAATCCCATTCTTACAACTTCACTAACTGTTGCAGGAAAGTTATTTTCAAATTCAGGTTTTTGTGGAACATAACCAATTTCTTTGCGATATGCTTTTGATTTTTTAATATCCTCATCAAAAAATTTGATTGTTCCAGTATAGTTTGTATTTAGACCCAACATTGAATCAAAAAGAGTAGATTTACCTGCACCGTTAGGTCCTATAATACCTAAAAAATCGCCTTGTTTAATTGCAAAACTGACACCATCTAATGCTGTTACATCTGGATATTTGACTGTAAGATTTGATATTTCAACAGCATTTAGCATAACCCTTCTCCATTTGTCAAATCTCCAACTTTCTTAATTTTTGGATTTTTAGCTATCTGTCTTGCTTCTAGAGCTCGTTTCATAGCTATTTTTGATAATTCTTCTGCATTTATTTCGCCTTTACCATCTGTAATTCTTACTGAAATATTGTGATTGTATGAATTTGAATTATCATTAATTAAAATCTGAACTTCATTAGGTACTTGATAATCTTCATTTGTCAAATCTACATTTTTCTTGGGAATCAATTTCAACCTAACTTTTATTTTATTATTAATAAATCTATAATATATTAATAATATTTGTGTTAAACTTATAAGATATTTAATAACATGAACTGTATGCCAATAGTTTCAATTTCATTAAATAATGAAATTCTGTCAGAATTAGACAAATTACAATCTAGTATGGGATTTTCAGGAAGATCAGAAGCAATAAGAGCCGGAATCAGAACCTTTGTTTCTGAAGAAAAACAAAACTCAGATTTATCAGGAAATATTCATGCTATTCTTTTAGTTGTACACAATGATGAGTTTGATCATATTGTTTCAGGAATTACTCATAATTTTGAAGACTTGATTATAACACATCTTCATAGTAAAATAGACAAGGAGAAGTGCATGGAATTATTTGTGATTGACGGGGATGCCGAACAAGTTACAACAATGACAAAAGATTTTCAGAGAAATAAAAATATGGATACTGTAAAACTAGTTGCACTATAAAATAAAAATTAATTTTTTCTTAATTGAATAACTTTGATGATTCCAAATGCTGGAAGTCCGATGTACATTCCCAAGCTTAGTGCAATAACTGATAGTCTCAGAACTTCTGATTCAGATTCTGCATTCTCCATAAATGATAATGTGGAAATAATTGGTGTCAATCCAACTTTTACAATCTCTTTGAAGGTTGAGCTTTGAGTTTCTATATGTACAGTATATGGCAAAAGTTTAGATTCATCTAATGCTGTAATTGAAATTTCATCATGATCTGGATGTGCATAAGCATCTGGTGCCATTGAGGCCATACCTGCTGCGATAGCAAATAGTACAAAGATTGAGCTTATTGCTTTAGTCTTCATTAATCCCATATCCATGCAACAGTACAGAAATTAACGATATTTAACTATTAGATGCATTATGAATTCTGGATCAATATTTTAAAATTAATATCATTTTTCAAAATAATATGTTTCAGAATGTTCTTGATTTCTAAAGAGCAACACTTGAGCTTCAGGTTTTATTGCAAGCCAAGTTAAATTATTGTTAACCATTCCAAGACTTTTCCAATCGTCAAATTTTGGAATATATGTTGTCAAGAGGAGCACTCTAATGCTATTTGCAGGTTATCTACATTTTGTCTCATTTTATCAAAGTATGTTGTATCTGAATCATCTTTTGCTGAAAGTGACTCTAATGGACTAAACAACAAAATATCTCCGCCTAATTCAGATGATAATCTTTCAGCTATTCTTGGATTTCTATTTTCTTCAGTAAAGAAATACTTGATGTCATTATCTTCTGCAAAGTGTATCAGTTCCTCAATATCCTTAGCAGTTACAGGAGTTTCAGGACTGAACTCCTTTATGACTGCCAAGGTGTTTAGGTCATATCTTTCTGCAAAATACGAAAATGCGTTGTGGAATGGCACAAACGTGTCTTTTGCACAAGAAGATACATCACTGCGGATTTCTTGATCCAATAGATCTAACTGGTTGGCATATGAAATAGAGTTATCATGGTAGATCTCTGCATGTTCAGGATCAGATTCTTTCAAGTGGTCTGCAATCGTCATTACCTGAGATTTTGCCAAAATTGGGTCAAGCCAAATGTGTGGGTCGTAAGTATTATCCATGTCTTCTTCTGTGTGTTCATCGTGTCCATCTTCTTTTGCATGGTCATCGTGTACATCCTCGCCAGAAACTAAATGATGAATCTCTTCTAGTCCTTCTGCACCTTCCATATGTCCATCTTCAATTTCATGGATTAAATTTTCAATATCTTTAATTGCACCTTCATGTCCATGTCCGTCTCCTTCATGTTCAAGTAGTATCTCTTCAATTTCTTCAATAGATTGTGATTGTGTTATTTCGCCTGCTTCAAATTCTTCTATGACATGTGCAATCTCTTCGTAAAATTCTTCTGTGTGTTCATCGTGTTTTTCATCGCCATTACTTCCATGTGAACTATGATCATGTGCTTCACCTTCCATCAAGTTAATTCCTTCAGATGAATCAACAAATACGATGTGATCAAAATCAGAGGAAGACATTATTTCGTCAATGTATGGTTCAAAGCCAACACCATTGTAGATCAGCATATCTGCTTTAGTCAAATCAACAATAGTTTTTGGTCCTAACTCAAATGAATGAGGATCTCCGTTTGATGGAATCAATATGCGTACATCAGCAGCATCTCCTGCAACGCCTTGGGTAAATTGGTATAATGGGTAAAATGTTGTATAAACTAGAAATTTATCTTCAGATGGAATAACAACATCATTAGATGCAGGTAATGGAGCAGTGTCATTTTGGGTTCCCATAGATACAAACAATACTGCAATAATTACAGCTGCAGCAATTCCTCCTCCAATTATTCCAATTTGAGAACCTTTCATGCCTAGATTTTTCAAATGTTATTAATAAACTTGTAAATTATTAATAACTCTATTTATGCAAATTAAAAAATATTATTAAAAATTATTAAGAAGTTTAATAATAAAAAAATTCAGATTATTAATCGTTGTAAATACACTAAATATTAAAAATTCTCGTAAAGTAGTATGTCAAAGATTGTAAAATGTCCAAGCTGTGATTGTCATATTGTTGTAAATGAAAAAGGACAAAAAGAATTCTGTATCAAAGATGAACGTTAGTCTGTTTTTTATTTATTAAATCAAAAATGATTCCATTAAGATGATTTAAGAGATTTCACTTTTTTACTAATTCCGTAAAACATCATTGCAGGTGCTGCGATGTACATTCCCAAGTTTAGTGCAATTACAGATAGTCCAAGTCCGAGAACTTCTGACTCAGAGTCAGCGTTTTCCATGATTGCTAATGATGATAACATTGGTGTCAATCCAAGTTTTACAACTTCTTTGAACATTGGATTTTCACGTTCCATATCTGCAATTGTTGGGCTAAAGGAATAATACATCTCATTGAATCCAGACATGAAAGATTTTCCAGCTTCTGTGTTCATCAACTGGTTGTCACGGATTTCTCTGAGCAGTTGAACTTGCGGTGACATCTCTGAGCCGTATGCTGCAGTTGCGATTAGACAGCCGCCGCCTTCTTCAGATGATTCATTTTCAGAGGATTCATTCGTAGAAGTTGAAACTTTGGATCCAGGTACAACAACTAAAGCAAATTCAGTTTCTTGTCCGGTATTTCTAATATTTTCAAATTTAATTGTTGTAGGTCCAGTTTGATCTGCTCCAAATGTAAATTTTTCAAAGTCTCCACCAACTGCTGCATTTCCAGAAACACGATGAATCTCTTCATTGTTTTGAATAATTACAAATGTATAATCAGAAAGTCTCATAGGTCCATCAGTATAACTATCTCTAATAGTAAAAACAAAATTTGTCGGAACTCCAGATTCAATATCCTCAGGATCCCATGCAAGATTTAGTTTGAATTCTTCACTTGCAGTATAGGCAATTAATGGGAATTTAGCTTCTTCACTTGCAGATAATTTAAACATAATTTTATCTGGTAATGATTCTCCTGACTCTCTCATTTCATTTTTTAAATATCTAAGATGATCTAGGAGTAAAACAAAATGAACAGTACGCTTGTCATCATAGGTATAGTCATCAACGGTCACTGAAGATTTGAATAGTTTGATGTCATTTAC
>Ga0302137_1001509_pt1 | contig 10536 bp, 9 predicted proteins | sample CBN3_SCM_MG_FD_203127 | JGI IMG/M metagenome (GOLD analysis project Ga0302137, IMG submission 203127) | Marine microbial communities from Western Arctic Ocean, Canada - CBN3_SCM | ecosystem: Environmental > Aquatic > Marine > Oceanic | place: Canada: Western Arctic Ocean | collected 2017-09-15 | reverse complement strand
CCAAAGGCACCAAAGCTGCCCACGTGGATTCGATCGACGAGGCGCTTGCAACGGTCAGGTCTGGGCAAGGCGCTGAACTTCTTTTCGTCGATATTAAATTAAATATTGGCGACCTCTTGACCCGGCTTGCCGCTGAACGTATCAGAATTCCCGTCGTGTCTTGTGGCATAGGGACAAACGCTGACGCCGCCGTTGAAGCGGTCCGGCAAGGTGCCAAAGAATACATCCCACTACCGCCGGATCCCGAATTAATCGCTGCCGTATTAGAAGCCGTCACGACGGAAAATTACGCCATGATCCATCGCGACCCCGCAATTACAAATATTTTGAATTTTGCAGATCAAATCGCATCATCCAACGCCTCGGTGCTCATTACCGGGGAATCTGGTACAGGTAAGGAATTGATGGCGCGTTACGTCCACAATAAAAGTAAGCGCGCGGCACAGAAGTTTACCGCCGTGAACTGCGCCAAAACCCCAGAAATTCTGCTGGAATCTGAATTGTTTGGCCATGAAAAAGGTGCTTTTACCGGTGCAATTGCCCGTCGCATTGGTCGGTTAGAAGAAGCCCACGGCGGCACATTATTACTCGACGAAATCAACGAAATACACCCCAGACTACAAGCTAAATTATTGCGCGCGGTGCAGGGACTTGAAATCGACCGGGTCGGTGGAACAACTCCGATTAAAGTAGATGTGCGATTATTGGCCACCTCCAACAGAAATCTGGAAGAGACTGTCAGAAACGGTAGTTTTCTAGAAAATTTGTTCTTTCGCCTGAATGCCGTAAATCTTCGTCTTCCAGCATTGCGGGAACGTCCGTTAGATATACCAGTGCTCGCAGAACATTTTGTGGACAAATATTCAATTTCTAATGCCAGAATAGATCAGATAATTTCCGCCGACGCCATGGAAATGTTATGTCAGCACCCGTGGCGAGGGAATGTCCGTGAACTTGAGAACACCATGCATTGCGCTGTTCTTCTTGCGCAAGGCGGCGAAATTACCGCTGAAACAATTGCATTGAACAACGCAGGGTCAATTACAACAAGTATACAGGTCGCACCGATAGCCGCTGTTTTGCCAGCGGATGCAGCTGTCAGTTTTGTCGCAAGAACGATAGCAGAAAGTGAACGCGACTTGATCATTGATACCCTGCAACACTGCTCGGGCAATCGAACCCATGCCGCCAATATACTCGGCATATCAATTCGTACGCTACGAAATAAATTAAAACTCTATAGTGAAGACGGCGTACCTGTGCCCATGCCCGGAGAGTCAGAGACCTGCACACAATATTGAACGCCGCCCATAGATTTTCATCTTCAATGGAGTAGCCTGCCGCGATGACCGACGCCGCACCCGAATATACATCCGGTGACGCTACGCAGGCCGGCCCCAGATTATTGGTGGGCCCGGCAACCCGACCGTATGTCTGGTCGGTGATTGAGCGTTTCATCCTATCACTGTCGTCATGTCAAAAAATGAAATCCATCCTAAAGTCCGTATCAAAACCGTTGGTCAGATCTAGTGGATAAATTTTAATGAGACTGAAAACCTACCAAGCATCAACCACCCAAGAGGCCATGCAGCTGATCCGTGAGCAGTTGGGGCCCGACGCGATCATCGTCGCCACCCATGATGATGCCGCCGGACGTGGCGTTCGGGTGACCGCAGCGATAGAGGAATCAGATACGGGAGTCGAAGCGATGCCCCTGGGCGTTATGGACTCTGTCTACGAAGCGCTGAAACACCATGAAACAGCTCCGGAACTATTGGAAAAACTGGTCAATATCGCCTCGAAACTCAACGAAACGGACCCTGTCCTAAGTCTTGCAGCGGCGCTCAACGACACCTTTAAATTTGCACCTCTGCCAAACCACGCTCCCTCCGCACCGCTTGTCTTCATCGGCCCGCCAGGTGTTGGTAAAACCGTATGCGTCGCTAAATTGGCAGCGCGCGCCCGACTGGCAGGACACGAAGCACATTTGATTTCAACCGACACCATCCGCGCGGGCGCGCTAGACCAACTTAATGTTTATGCGGACCGTTTAGGATTAACGCTCGCGACGACAGCACAAGGCGACTCTCTGGACAAGCTCGTTCAAGCCGCACCCAGCGACACGTTGGTTCTTATCGACACGCCCGCCGTCAATCCATACGATCCCGACGGCATCAACACGCTCATTCGCCAAATCAACATCATTGAGTGTGAAACAATTCTGGTCATGAACGCAGGCTACAATTCTTCAGAAGGTATCGACATCGCACGTGGCTTTCAAAAACTTAAGCCCGCGCGGCTTTTCGTTACCGGTTTGGATTTCGTCCGACGTCTGGGGGGCGTGCTGGCGCTTTCCAATACATGCAATTTACCCTTTTGCGATGTCAGCCGGTCACCGGCCATCGCCGACGGGCTGCATCCAGTCAATCCCGTGTCGTTAGCTCGGCTACTTATGCCGCAAACCGATCAAAATATTTCACGTGGCGTCAGGGCCGAATCAACAAGGACCGTTTAAAAGGCGTTAAATCCCAAAGACGCGCCAAATACAAACACCCGGCAAAAGGTCATCACCGTGTTGTCTGGTAAGGGCGACGTCGGAAAAGCCTGGTTTTCCATTACATATCCCACGCGTTGAGCCGAATGGATCTCAGAAGTAGTTCGATTTGCTTGAACAATGTGGGTCCGGTTTTATAAGTAGATTCTGACCCTTGTTAAGCTGCGACCGGGAGTGGTGGCGACTAGTTGACGTAAGCCTGATAGGGTGTCTGGCGATCAAGCGACGAATGCGGGCGTTCGGCATTGTAGAAGATCAAATATTTTCCGATAGCTGCCCAAGCTTCGGGCACGTCGCGGTAGGCGTGCAGATAAACCCCTTCATATTTGATTGTTCGCCACAGCCTTTCCACCGAGATATTCGTCCCGCCAAGCACTCCTGCCGTCCATGGAGCTGGCGACTTAGGCACCCTTCAGCACCTGGGTGAAGGCAATAGAAGTAAACTGTGAGCCCTGACCGGTGTTAAAAATATCTGGTTCGCCATGTTGGGCAAGCGCTTCTTCAACGGATTTAATGAAAAAATCGCTCCCAGCGTGATCGACAAACGCCCGGACTGCACCTGGCGTGTGAACCAGTCGATGACAGCGGCCAGAGACACAAAGCCACGTGCCGTGGGAATGTCCGTTATTTCCATCGCCCCGACCTCGTTCAAGCGCGTCGCTTTGACGTCTTTTAAGACAGCAACGCTGCATTCGGTTTCCCCACCAATCGTCTTCACCCAATGTTCGGTATACGCAAGAATCAGGTCAGCGTGTTCTGGAGGTTTTTTTTCGCCATCGCGGTCAAGCCATCATGAATGGACGAATAACCATCCAATACCAGAATCGCATTCCGATGGAACACGTCGTTCATGAAACGGTCGAGTTCGTCTTTGTCGGGAATGAGGTCGCGGTAAAGATAGCCGGGACTACAATCCACTAAAACGCCACCCACGTCGAACGCGACCGCTTTGATTGGACTCTAGTATAAGCGTGAACCCAGCGCGATTTAAGACAGCAACCCACGTAGCTGCTGCACCGCATTGGTGGGCGGCGATAGGACAGGCATTTTCACCGTTCCACTGACCGCTATATGGGCCCGGTCCATGGAGAAATGCGCAAATAGAATTGCAGCACAAGGGCCGACCCGACCCGCGGCTTCCGCCAACAATCGATCATGCGCGGCGCCATCACCGTTGTTCAATGCATCTCGCGCAGCGGAAACGCCGACGCTGCGGAGGTTCACCGTCACGCCACGTGCGGCGCGCTGGGCTTCGAATTCTTCCTCCATTGACTCCATGGACGGCGGAAACGTCGCCAGCATTACCAGGTCACCGCCCTTTTCCACCGCAATATCCAGCGCCGCTTCAAACATCGCCTCGTTTGGTTTCAAGGTAGGTTCGGACCGCGCCGCCGCCGCCGCGTCAATGGCCTCACCAAACGCTGAACAGGTGTAGAGGATGCCATCGACGCCACGTGCCGACGCATATTCCGCCAACCCAACGATCCGCGCCGTCAACCCATCGGTCAGTTCACCCGCAATGCGGCGGTCGTCGGATAGTGAACTGTCCAACAAATGCATCATTTCAGCTTCCGGCCAGTCACGCGCAAAGGCACTAATCACCGGCGCCATCGCCAACGTCGTGGCGTGGATTAGCGCAATTCGAGGCCCGGTCATGTCATCCCCGCCGAATGTGGTAGCCACAACGTGATGCCAGGGAAGAGTGTTAGTATCGCCACCAACACTAGCGTGGCGAGAAAGAACGGCAACACGCCCTTGAAGATAACGTTGAGCGGCACGTCCGGCGCGACCTTAGCCATGACGAACACGTTGATGCCGACTGGCGGCGTTATCAACGCCAACTCGGACATAATCACCGTGTAGACGCCAAACCAGACAGGATCATAGCCCAGTTGCAGAATGATCGGAAACGTGAACGGGATGGTCAGGATCAACATGCCCCAGATATCCAACACCATACCCAACGCGATGAACAACAGGCTGAACAATAATATGACGCCGAGACCGGATAATTCCAGCGCCATGATCCAATCGATCATGCCGGAGGTCAGTCCTGTCAACACCACGAACTTGCCCATCATATGGCCACCGATGATAATGACGAAAATCATCCCCGTCAGATGCATGGTTTCGCGCAACGTCATGCCCAAAACCTTCCACGACATCCGCCCCATGACCAAGGCGATTCCAAACAGGCTGAAGACGCCGAATGCGGCGGCTTCCGTCGGCGTGAACACGCCCAGATAAATGCCACCAATAACGACCATGAATGTTGTCAAAACTGGCAACAGCTTCACCAGGGAGCCGAATTTTTCACCTATGGAGAATTTTTCGCCGACCGGTCCCAATTTAGGGTTGCGTTTGCACCGAACATAAATGGTGCTGGAGTACGCCAGAGTCATCAGGATGCCCGGAACAATCCCGGCGAGGAACAACGCGCCAATCGATGTTTCCGTCCATATGCCGTAAACGACCAGGACGATGCTGGGCGGGATAAGAATTCCCAACGTGCCCGCCGACGCAATGGAGCCTGCCGCCAGACTGTCGTCATAGCCATATCGACGCATGGCAGGCATGCACATAGGACCCATGGTCGCGACCGCAGTGACGCTGCCGCCCGAAATTGAGCCGAACCCAGCGCACGCAACGACCGATGTTATCGCCAGGCCCCCCGGCAACCGCCCGAGCCATTTGTACACGCAATCGTACAAATCCTTTGCGATATCCGTCCGATACACGATTTGTCCCATCAACATATACAGGGGAATCGCAATCAGGATGAAATTCGATCCTTGTTCCCCAAAGGTCAGGGATAACTGCGTTTCTGCATGCACGGGGCCGCCAACAATAAACAATCCCCCTGCCGCGACAGCCAACATAGCGAACGCAATCGGCACCCCGATCACGATCAAGAGCATCATGACCGCAAAACCTAGAAGGCCTACGAGTTCTGGAGCAATTTCCATTATTGATTCTCCACCGCTCCAGGCTCTACTCCGGAGATAATGAGGAGTAGGCGTTCAATGGCCCGAATCAAAAACAAAATCCCCATCAGAACGCTTGTCGTTAGAATGGCGAAGCTGTGCACCCACACAGGCAGCTCGAGGAATTCAGTCACGCGATTAAATCCGTAATCGAACCAAAATTCATCCCACTCGTGCCGCCCCAATAAATAAAATATCCAAAACCCAACGGCAAAATACGCCAGCGAAAATATGCCGCGCCAACGATCGGTCATCAAGTTAGTGACCAAATCCATTCGAACATGGCCATCCACACGGGTGCATTCCGGCAAGGCGAACAGGAACACCAGCAGCAGACTCCATTCGCTAAATTCCAGCGTCCAGATAAAGGGTGAATTAAACACGTACCGAAGCACGACGTCGATCATGACCAAAATGGTGATCGCGGGTAAAACAAGCCAACCGCCAATCATGTCGAGTGCCGTTGCTACCCACATAAAGTATTTATCCAAAGCCTTCATGGCCACCCAATTCCCCATAATGACGGAATGTAAAAAAATCCGGCGCACAAAACCCATCAAGTTCGCTGCGCGCCGGAATTATTCACTTTAACAATCGCCGGGATCAGTCAAGAATGCCTTGTAACGGCTGATCGATCGACGCTTGCATAATCGCATTTGGCGTCATCGCGTGATATTTTTTAGAAAGCTCCCGGATTTCAGCAATAAATTGCTTACCTGGTAGGCCTTTTTTCTCCATATCCACGATCCACTTTTGCGTCACAGGTTCGACTGCAGCGCGCCAACGAGCCATTTCTTTTGGCGGTAGTTCGATCAATTTCTTGATGGCGCCCGAGGCCGTCATTTTGGTAATCGCCTTCGCGGCGTTAATTTCATAGAAACCCTGCGCTTCTATCTGCGCGTATTGCCGCGACCAGTTGTTGTAGACAATCTTCAAATCAGCTGACAACTTGTTGTAGAAGGAGCCCGACGTGCAATAGAAGACGGGGAAGAAGTTGAATCCGTTTCCCGTCCGGTAATCGGTGACTTCATGTACTTTGAAAATCGGTGCCACGGCGTCATTGATGTGATAAGCGTCAAGCGTGCCACGTTGCACGGCTGTATACGCGTCGGCGGCCGGCATCGAAATCGGCACCGCACCTAGCGCTGCGATAATTTTCGCGTGCGGTCCGCCGCCAGCGCGAACTTTCAATCCTTTGACTTCTTCCAGCTTGTAAACTGGTTTCTTGGTGTACAGATGATATGAGGCGGTTTGCGACGCTCGCGCCAACTTAACGCCTGGAAAGCGTTCAAAGTTTTTTTTCAAATATTTCACATACAACGCTTCGGAAATAGCGGTCGCTTCATGCGTGTTGTTGAACAGGAATGGCAACCCTAACCCGTGCAACAAATCATAATCTTTGGCGTTATACGCGGGGAAGCACGGTGCGTAATCCGTCAGCCCTGTGCGAATGGCTTTGCGGCCATCTTTGGCACCATGAATGGTCTTGGACCAAGTGTCATTAACCTTAATCTTGCCATTCGACATTTTTTCTAGAACTTTAAAAGCCTTAAGCCCGACTTTTGCCAGAGAGGACACCTTTGGAATATGATGTGATGTGGTCATCGTAATGACCGGGCCGGTATATGTGACTTTGGCGTTGCCGTAACTCTTGATATCGCCCGATAACCAGTCCTGGGCCAGCGACAAATTCTTCATAACTTCGGATTCGGTTTTACCAATTTCGCCCGCATGTCCAACAGATACGGTCATGCTGGCCGCAACGAACGCCGCACCTAACACACTCTTCCTAGACATTTAATTACCCCCTATTTTATACCTCAATTCACCCTAACGACGGCTTTACGCAACCGTAAGCAGTTTAGCCTAGGCCACTGTGGCGATAGGACGCAAGCCCACTTCTTAAACGGGTTCGTTTAGAGGGGAACCTTTGAAATCAGGTTCTATCCGTTGGACTATTCGGCGGCGTCGTAATTAGTGCGCCAGGCACCCAATGCTGGTTTTTCAAGCCCCAGGTGGTCCCGCAAGGTAGTCCCGGAATATTCCTTACGGTACAAGCCACGTTTCTGAAGTTCCGGAACCACAAATTGCACAAAGTCTTCAAAGGCACCTGGCTGATGAGTTGGGCCTATCACAAACCCATCGCACGCCGGCTCCTCAAACCATTGTTCCATGACATCAGCTACATCTTTTCCGTCACCCACCACTGTGTTTCCCTCGTTCAATAAGCCACGCCGCGTGATCGTCATAAAATCGCGCACTGTCGGGTTTTTGATTCCAGTCGACGTAACCCGGTCGCGCAGCGCCTGCATACCTTGAATCCCCTCAATTTCATCGTCGGTAAAAGGCTCGTCCATTCCCTTAGCAGCGAAATCAAAGTTCAGCGCTTCCGAGAGCAACAACAACTGATCCATATCATTTGAAAGTTTTTCATATTCAGCGCGCTTATCCTCGGCTTCCGCTCGAGTTTCAGCGACAATAGGATACATCAAATTCGCAAGTTTCATGTCGTCTGGATTCCGCCCCACAGCCGCCGCAGCCGCCTTAAGAGAAGCATATTCCGCCTTGCCTGATTCAAAATTTCGAAAGGCAACGAAAATTAATTCTCCCCAGCGCGCTGAAAATTTCTTACCACGCGCACTGGCTCCAGCCTGGATGATGACCGGATGGCCTTGCGGCGTTCGCGGAACAGTGAAAGGTCCACGCGATTTCATGTACTTGCCTTTATAATCAAGGCGATGAACTTTGTCGGGATGGGCGTATAAATTCCCTTCCTTATCTGCCACGATAGCGTCATCTTCCCAGGTATCCCAATGACCCAGGACGATTTCCATGAATTCGTCCGCTTGATCGTACCGCAAATCATGTGCGGTATGACTATCAAAGCCCATATTGCGCGCTTCATTGTCATTCACTGAGGTTACAACATTCCAAGCTGCCCTGCCCTTGGTCATCAAATCGACTGTTTGGAATTGGCGTGCGACGTGGAACGGACTGAAGTAGGTAGTAGAGCACGTCGCAGCTAGGCCAAGATGCGTCGTCACCGCCGCCATGGTCATCATGCACGTCACTGGGTCCAGCTTGACGCATCGAATACCATTTTTTACGGTTTCCGCGTGGTCGCCGGCATACATATCGGGCATCGCCAGACGATCATCGAAAAACCCAATGTCAAATTTTCCTCGCTCTAGTACACGGGCTATATGCTGATAATATTCGGGTGAATATGTATCTGTACGAGCATCTGGATGACGCCAAGACGAAGGCAATGTGGTGCAATTCTGAGCCTGTAGAAACGCCACTAACGACATTTGCCGCATTATTCCATAACTCCCCGCTTTATGAACACAACGCCACCACGATGAACCTAACGTGACGAAACGTACCGAAAACTAATCTGTTTCATCAAAACATAATTAATTAACTATCAAAACATAATTCATCAGAGTTCATCATTGGTCTGGACAAAATTCTTACCAAAACCACTAAACTCAGAGCATGTTTGGCGGAACTTGCGAAAAAATGCCAAATTTGTCAGAGAGGTCATTGTAATTTGGATTTCCATAGTCCTTACTTAACTTACGGTACGAAAAACAATTCACTGGTGGCGCGGCCTGAAGGTCGAGCCGCCACAATTTTTACATGATCACAACAATCTAAGGAGACTAGGGATGGGAACGGTCACGGGTGCCACATTAATGGCGCGAAACCTCAAACAACAGGGCGTTGAGTATATGTTCGGGATCGTTGGATTTCCCGTGCAGCCTATCGCTGCAGCCGCTCAAGAAGCCGGAATTCAATATGTCGGCATGCGCAACGAACAATCCGCATCTTACGCCGCGCAGGCTGTCGGCTATATGACGGGACGCCCTGGCGCCTGTCTGACGGTTTCCGGTCCTGGCGTCATTCACGCCTTTGCAGGTCTCGCCAACGCACAACAAAATTTCTGGCCGATGATTCTTATCGGTGGTGCCTCTGCAATAAGCCAGAATGGCATGGGCGCTTTCCAGGAAGAACGTCAGGTCGCTCTCGCCGAACCATATTGCAAATACGCACATGCGGTCGAAGACGCCGCGCGCATCCCTTATTATGTGGAGCAAGCGGTCAGGTTTTCTATCTACGGTCGCCCAGGCCCAGTCTATCTGGATATGCCTGATGACATCATTCAACAAGAAGTCGACGAAGCCGATGTTATTCCAGCGGCAACGCTCCCAGAACCTCCGCGTATGATGGCGATGCCAGAAAGCATTGAAGCGGCGTTGGATGCGCTTGAATCAGCCGAACGACCTCTGGTCATTTGCGGCAAAGGCATGGCATGGTCACGTGCTGAAGACGAGGTCCGCGACTTTGTCGAACGAACCCAAGTACCGTTCCTTGCCTCACCCATGGGTAAAGGGGTCATGGACGACAATCACCCGCTTTCAGTTGGGGCGGCACGTAGCCTCGCCCTGCAGCAGGCGGATGTTATCGTCCTGTTGGGCGCGCGATTGAATTGGATCATGCATTTTGGCATGCCGCCACGTTTTGGCAAGGAAGTGCGCATCATCCAGGTCGACATTTCTGCGGAATCGATGCACACGAACGTGCCCGCTGAAGTGGCTCTAGTTGGCGACGGCAGGGCGATTGTCGGACAGCTCAACAAGGCGTTGGAAGGCCGTCAGTGGTTCTGCCCTGACGACACACCATGGAAGAAAGCTATTGCGGCCAAGGGTGTTGAAAACGCTAAGATGATCCAACCTATGATTGAAGACGATTCAACGCCGACGAACTACTACCGCGCCTTGCGGGACATCAGCCCGTGGATTCCAGATGACGCCATCATTATCGGTGAAGGTGCCAACACAATGGATATCGGTCGGACGCAAATGCCGAATGCCAACCCACGCCACCGGCTTGACGCTGGTAGTTACGGGACCATGGGCATTGGCATGGGCTTCGTGGTCGCAGCGGCTGTCGTCAACCCGGACAAGGCCATCGTGTCAGTCTCCGGCGATTCAG
>Ga0302137_1001508_pt1 | contig 10537 bp, 11 predicted proteins | sample CBN3_SCM_MG_FD_203127 | JGI IMG/M metagenome (GOLD analysis project Ga0302137, IMG submission 203127) | Marine microbial communities from Western Arctic Ocean, Canada - CBN3_SCM | ecosystem: Environmental > Aquatic > Marine > Oceanic | place: Canada: Western Arctic Ocean | collected 2017-09-15 | reverse complement strand
TCTGGGCTGGGGCCAGTTCCGTGCCATGGGCGCTGCAGCACTGGACCTCTGTGCCGTGGCCGACGGACGGCTCGACGGCTACGTGGACTGCTCGGTCGACGCCCACGGAGTATGGGACTACGCGGGGGCACTGCTGGTGTGCTCGGAGGCCGGCGTGGAGGTTGCCGATGCCCACGGCCGGGACCTCTGCGTACTGGATCCCGAGGTCCGGCGCACGCCGGTGGCCGGCGCCAGTCCGACCCTGGCCGACGCCCTCCTGGAGGCTCGCCGCACCTTCTGAACCATCGGGTAGCCCGATCCGTGGTCTCGGGCATACCGGTAGGGTCACCGGTCCCGGGCGCGTAGCTCAGCTGGCTAGAGCACCTCCCTTACAAGGAGGGGGTCGGGGGTTCGAGTCCCTCCGCGCCCACCAGAAAACACACTGGTCAACCGTGTAAACCAGCGGAAACTTCTAGCATTCGGTTTCGCTAGATATGGGTTCCATCCACAAACTGTTCACGCGGTTTCGTGTTGCGGTCCAGGAAATTTGGATTCTGAGCCAGCGGCCTTACTGGTCCGTCGTGGAGCGCTGCGACCTGCTCTATTTCTGTCAGCACCCTCATTATGGGGAGGGGGTGTGACAGTCCTCAGAGGTTGAGCCATTTGTACAGGTCAGAGGCCAGTAGCTCCTTGACCTGGGCTTCTGAAAGCGTCCTGTCATCTGGGGAATCTGGGGCGAGGGGTCAGTTCCCTTGGAACCCTTTGCAGCGTTTGGGAAGAAACACACAGGCGAGCCCAACCCTAGTATTGGGTGTTAATCGGGTGCGACTGGAGGAGGACTGGTGTCGTCGGTGGCGGACTTCTATATCGACGTTGACGGCGTACAAACTTATGTAACAGAGGTGGGGGCCGGGCCTACTGTCGTCTTGCTTCACGGAGCTGCCGTCGGTGTCGATTCGACGCTTACGTGGTGTCGCACGATGCGAGCGCTATCGGACCAGTTTCGGCTCATAGCGTTTGATCAGATTGGGTTCGGGCGAACAGATATGCCAAACGATGGCGTCTACAAGAATCGGCTGGAACGCACAGATCATGTCCGATCCACACTCCGCGAACTCGAAGTGACCGCAGCTTGTCTCGTAGGGCACTCAGAAGGAGCGTTCATTGCTGCCCGTCTGGCGATCACAGATCCAGATCTCCTCCGATCACTGGTAATCGTCACCTCAGGAGGCACAGCTCCGTACCTTGGTGATCCAGAGGATGAGAAATGGATATCGGCATGCGAGGAGGCCTACAACGACCCTCAGCGGCTAACCAACGAAGAGGCCTTCATCCAGTCAGACGCCCATCTGAGCCGAGGCAAAGACCCAGAGTACGAGACGATTCTCAGGCGAAACTTTGAACAGGCGACCAAATCTGGGCAAATCGAGATCTTTCAGAGAATGCCGGAAGCTGAAGTCGACTATCAGCAGTACCGAGAACTGCAGGAAACACACGTCCTGCCGTACCTTTCAGAAATTGACATCCCGAGTCTTCTGATTTGGGCGGACGACGACCCGACCGTTCCCGTAAGCCGCGGCCATGCTCTATGGGAGCAGGTACCAGCAGCAGAGATGCAGATCCTGGGCAATGCTGGCCACTACGTCATGCACGACCAAACCGAGACTTTCAACGGCATTATCAGGTCATTCGCAGGTGTCCAGCCGTGATAGTCCGCAGCGTCGCCGAATATCAGGCCCTGGGTCGAACAGTCGAACTAGCGGATGGACGAGCGACATCGACCAGGCTCATCACGGCCCGTGACGGAATTGGCTTCTCCCTTGCTTTCGTGACACTTGAGGAAGGGCTCACTTTCGACCTCTGGTACAAGCACCACTGGGAAACGAATGTGATACTGGATGGCTCGGTGCTTCTCTCGGATTGCGAGAGAGGTAATTCTTGGCACCTGAATCATGACTCCGTTTACATGGTCGGCCCCACGGACCGGCACCGCCTGAAAGCACACACCCCGCTAGAGGTCCTTAGCGTGTTCTGCCCATCGGTCAACGGAGATGAAAATCACGATGCTGACGGCTCCTATCCACCCACAGGACCTATCCCGCCACGTCACGAATCAATGGCAGTTCGAACTGGGTGTGACGCGGCGGTAACTCCCGTCGATGGTGTAGGCGTGGTTGTCACACGAATGGAGATAGAGGGGCACGGAGAGTTTCCAGCCCAACCAGGCTCTTCTGCCTACTATTTCCCTGCCGGATCAGGGACCGTAGAAGCCACCGAATCAGGTCAGTGGAACAAAGTTGGTGACCATTTCGTTGTTGTGGCGGAGCCGGGGGAACCAGTCAGTTTTGACATGGCTTCACCAACTCCGGTTGTTGCTTTCTGGGCAGTTCAGTGACAGAAATGCAACCTCTTCAGATGCGTTCCGCCGACGAGCTTATGAACATTGATCAGTTGGCATCCATGAAGCCCTACCGATTGAGCTTTGCCCGAACACTGATCCAACGGATGACCACTGAAAAGTGGTTGATTAAGCCCAAGAAAATGGAACTAGACGCGAATGGCATTGGCACTGCGATCTACCAGATCACAGCATCCGGACACCAAATGACATTCGTGGCCTTCTCCGACGACGTTCCGGACGAAAAACGCAGCGGCCGTTTGTCCGAAACACGTTTCGACGGAATGGGGTTCCTCTGTCATGGCGAAGTTACAGCGGAGCGTCTCAACACAGAGCGTGAATCCCTGAAATTGCGTTCAAGAGGTCGAACAGACTGGGAGACCATTGGGTGGACTCTCGCGACACGAAGCAAACGATCATTCGACCATGTGGTGAACCTACTTTCCACAGGAGTCCAACCGGACTTGGGCAGCCTGGCGGCCGGTGGTGGCTATCTATTCCGGAATAACGGCTATTACGGCAATGGCCGCCACGGAACCCGCATGTGGCAGTCGCTACCCGTCGACCACCCGCTCAGTCACCCCTATCACCCAGAAATGTTTGCCTTATATCTTTGGCGCCAATTCAGTTTCGACCTAGTTGACGAAATGGCTCGACTGCGCTCTCCGAAGGCCACGTGTCTCCATAGCGATATCAAACAAAAAATTGGAATTGGAAACTCAACAGGCCAGGGAATCTCCACATTTCTAACCAAGTGGCCGGGTTGGATGCACGCATGGAACGTCTTGAGGGAGACGGCGATCGTTCAGTCCACGAACGCATCGGCAAGTGACACCGACATCGAGAGGGCCCGAGCGCTTCTTCACCGTGCTGCCGCCTACATGGCGCACAGAGATGGAAGCAAGGACCGCTACGGGTGTCCAGACTCAGAACTGATCAGCAATCTCAACGCAATCGAAGCGAAATTCGACGACCTCGTAGCAACCGGTCAATCATGGAGTCGACTAGTGGCCTGGGCGCGCTCCCACTGTCATCCGGAGGCAGCGGACGTTCTGAATTCCATCCTTACTGAGACGTACCCAGACCTAGTAGATGAACTTGATCAAGACTTTACGACTCTGATGCGGCGCTCCACAGATGTGAACCCCCGCCAAACAGTTGCTGAACTTAGAGAGCTCATAGCCGACAAATACGCCTGGACCCAGGAGTGGCTGTCTTCTCCGAATTTCTTTTACCGCTCCGAAGAACACGGTGAACAACGAGTCGGGATTCGTCGAGTGGACGACGGAGAGTTGATGGAAACCTTCACTGCGCTCTGCGACGACGTGGCGGCACTATCAGATGATCTGGAGGGCTGTGACGGAACCGAATCGGCGGGGTCGTTTCTGCTTCGCCATCCCGGTTACCGCTTCCTGATCGAGCGAATCCAAAACTTCGGAACAGACACGTACTCTGAGATCCGCGCCAATGTCGCTGGAGATTCGTGGGTGCCAGCCAAGGCAGGAAAATTCGTTCTGAGTAACTTCGGTATGGAGTTGTCCAGTGCGCACAACCATCGCTACGTGCAGGGCATCTTCTATCAAGGCGCCCCTCTCCCTGAAGACTTGGCAACAGGGCGAAAGATGGATTGGATCTACCCGAATGTCTGAATTGGCTTCCACAACCACTCGCCTCACCGAGTGGGAAGTGCGGATACACGGAGCGGGTGCACTCCGGGTAATGGGTGTCCCTTTCGGCGTGACCGACTCGGCTGCCCGAGTGCTCTGGTGGAACCAGGCGATGAACGTCCCGGCCATCGAATGGCTTATGGCCAACGAAGAAACGGTTCGGGCCTCAGCTACTTCACCCCTCAGAATTACTGATAATACTGCGCAGTCGATAACGGTAGATGCCAATGGCCAGTCGGTTATTACCGCGGGTATAGCGGCGTTCGATGTGGCATGTGCAGAAGTCCAAGCCGCAGTGCCGTTGACAGTACGCCTCGTCAACACGGTAGGCGTTGAGATGGCGGACTATTTCGTGGCGCTTGGACGCGCGCGAAAGATTGACACCGCAGTCCGGACTGAAGCAACAGCAGTGACCTTTACCGTTGGAGGCGAAGTAGGAGGTGGGCGAGCCGACATCTTCTTGCTGGAAGATGCTCTGTGCCGCGGAGTCGCAGTCGAGGCACAGGCTGCAATCGAGTTTCTAAACCGTGGACACCAACTTTGGGTTCCTTCTTCGGAACGCTCTCGGGCTCAGGGTTCTTCCATTACCGACATTCCACCTGACCACCAGACGGAGCAGCGATGAAGATCTATCTCGACTATGACCAGACAGAGTTGGATGCTGAGTACGACCTTCGACCACTCGTCCCAAACCATCTTGAAATATTCACTCGTTATATAAGAGATGGTCAGTCCACAACCAGTCGACAGGAAATGGTCTCAGACATTGTCTATGGCCAGAATTCGAAACAAACCCTCGATTTTTTTCCCACAGCCCTGGGACATGATCTTGCCCCGGTGGTTTGCTTCATTCATGGTGGTTACTGGCGAAATAAAGACAAATCCGACTTCCACTACCTCGCTCCAGCTTTCACCCAGGCAGGAGTCCATTTCGTACTGATCAACTACACGCTCGCCCCGGAAGCCTCGATGGACCAAATTGTTCAGGAGAACCGGGAAGCCGTGGCTTGGCTTGCTGCCAACGCTGCAGACCATGGGATCGACCCGAAGCGGATCCACGTGTCAGGCCACTCGGCAGGTGGCCATCTCGTGGCGATGCTCATGGCCACTGATTGGTCGTCGTGCGCGGGAGGACACCTGGGAAGCGACGTGCTTGCCGGAGGAACAGCAATTAGTGGTCTATTTGATCTTGAGCCGATACGACTGTGTTACCTGAATGAGAGCCTGCGCCTAGATAACGAACAGGCGCTAAGAAACAGTCCTGTTGGACTATCGCCAACGGCGAAAGTTCCACTAATCCTCGCTCTCGGTGGAGACGAGACTTCTGAATACCATCGACAACAGGAGGCCTTGCTGAGGTCGTGGAGTAAACATGATCTGCCCTTGTCGATAGTAGAGATGCCGGGCTTGAACCACTACGACGTAATCGACCACCTCGGCCACCCTGGAAGTGCACTACACCACGCAGTGATTGATCAGGTGCGGGGGAGTATGGACAGGAGCACATCATGACGTCCCAATTCCCGATGCTCATTGATGGCGCTTGGGTTCCAGCATCTGACAACAGTTGGATTGACTCCTACGAGCCCGCAACTGGAGAAGTGTGGGCTCAGATTGCTGCGGCTACAGAAGGCGACGTTGATCGGGCCGTAACCGCCGCCAACCGGGCCATGGGGTCAGGGGCGTGGTCTGAAATGACAGCGAGCGCCCGAGGTGAGGCCCTGGTCCGCCTCGGCGAGTTAGTAAGCGAGCATGCGTCGGCGCTTGCAGAAGCAGAAACGAGAGACACCGGGAAACTCATTCGCGAAACAACTGGGTCTGCAAACTATGTGCCTGCCTTTTACAAGTACTACGGAGGCCTCGCCGACAAGATCCAGGGGCACACCCTCCCGAGTGATAAACCCGGCATAGAGATCTTCACCTACAGGGAGCCAATAGGAGTAGTCGCTGCGATTGTTCCCTGGAACTCTCCGCAGATGCTTCTAGCCGTAAAACTAGCCCCCGCCCTTGCTGCTGGAAATGCGGTCGTCATCAAACCGTCGGAGCACGGATCGATCCCAATCCTTGAGTTTGGAAAACTCGTCGAACAGGCGGGAATCCCACCTGGTGTTGTCAACATTGTTACCGGCCGAGGTGACCCGGTTGGCAATGTCCTCACCAGACATCCACTGGTGCGCCGCATAGCGTTCACCGGTGGACCGGATACTGCCCGAACAATTGTCCGCAACAGTGCTGAAAACTTCGCTTCAGTGAGTTTAGAGCTGGGTGGGAAATCACCTCAGATTGTCTTCGCTGACGCGAATCTCGACAGCGCCATAAACGGCATTGTGGGTGGAATTTTTGGCGCGTCAGGACAATCCTGTGTGGCCGGCTCAAGGCTCTATGTCCAACGGGAAATCTATGACGACCTGATAGCCCGCCTCATCGATCGAACGGATCGGATACGACTGGGCTCACCTCTAGACCCAGATTCAGAGATGGGTCCACTGGCAACACGCGAACAGTTGGAACGATTTGATTTGTACGTCGGATCAACGCCGGCCGAGGGTGGCCGTGTCCTGACTGGCGGTGGTCGGCCGGCTGAGCCTTCTGCGGGGTGGTTTGTGGAACCGACGATCCTTGAGACACACGCGAAAGGTATTCGTGCTCAGGAGGAGGAGATCTTCGGTCCTGTACTCGCTGTCACGACCTTCGACGATCAGGCCGATGCGGTTGAGAAAGCCAATGCGAATCAGTACGGCCTGGCGGCCGGTGTGTGGACATCTGCGTTGGACAGAGCCCACCAGATGATCCGATCACTGTCCGCAGGAATCGTTTGGGTGAATACCTACAGGGCCACCTCTCCGGTTGCCCCCTTTGGCGGACTGCGAGATAGCGGAGGCGGTCGAGAGAGCGGCGCCGATGCTGTCTACGACTACACGTCGGTAAAGACAGCGTGGATCAACTCATCTGACGAAGCTGTGGCAGACCCGTTCAAAGTCCAGTAATCACCCTTGCTGGCTAGTTCTCACTCGGATTCAGTTGTGAAAAACATCATGCCATCCAAGGACAGCCACCCTGGATCGTAGTTCTTAGCAATGACCTCTCCATCAGGGCGGACAATTAAGATTGCTGGCACTGCCTCTTCGTCCGCTCCGGTGGGAGACGAGCTGGCCACTGAAACATGGGTCGCATAGAGCGGTCGGAAATCCTCAGGGAGATAACAGATGGTGGACCTTGGTAGGGCACCATGACTTGGCTTTCCACCGGTCACCGTTCCGCTGAGGTATACGCGTCCTTGTTCATCTCGTAGAAACTTGGGGTAGCGGCTAATGCTCCCGAAGTGAGTCCAGTTATTTAGGAGTGGTTGAAGGCGGTGCCAGCGATTGCTCATGGTTGTTGCAGTATCCAGATAGGCGATCTTGTTTTGGAACGGAACCCGAATGACGAGGGAACTGTAGGGCCTGTTCCCCAAGCCAAAGGATATTGTTTGGATTAGGTCGTCAGCAGTTGCAGTTGGACGCCCTTTCCACGGATCAGAAGGTTGGGGGTTCGAGTCCCTCCGCGCCCACTGGTCTCATCGAGGAGCATGGGTGTGTGGCCATGGTGGGGACCACGGGTGAGTGGACCTGCTGCGATCTGCTACCCATTTCGCACCTCGGTGGCGATCGGGGCGCAGGTCGCCACCGATCCGGGGGAGACGGGGCATCCTGTAGTCATGCCGTCAATGGGGATCGAGGAGGCTCGACGACTCTTCACCTCGGCGAGGGTGGCGACCCTTGCCACGGTCGGATCGTCGGGGGAGGTCGACCTGGTTCCGGTCACCTTCGTCGTCTCCGGCAACCAGCTGGTGAGCGTGGTCGACCACAAGCCGAAGACGACACCTCACCTGCGGCGCCTCGGGAACATCATGGACAACCCGCGGGTGACCGTGCTGGCCCACGACTACGACGAAGACTGGGACCGGCTCTGGTGGGTTCGGGTAAGGGGCGCCGCCAGAACCACCACTTCCGGTCCAGACCACCTGGACGCCATCCGGCTGATGACCGGGAAGTATCGGCAGCTCGTCGACACGCCGCCCACTGGGCCCGTGATCATCCTCGAGATCGACCAGTGGCTGGGCTGGACCGCCCGTCAGCTCGAGTCGTGATGCCGTACCCGGAAGCGACGCCGACCCTGTAGGAGGCGGAGGTTCCGGCATCGACCGGGAGCCAGCCTTAAGGCAGCCCGCGCCGGTTGTGGGCTCCGGGCCGGGGCTTCTCCTCGATCAGGCTTCCGCGGGTCAGGTCTGACCCTCGTCGTATGCGGCGAATCGCTCCAGCCAGATTCGGCTCGCCTGCTCCCGACCCAACTCGCGCACCAGTCGGTCAAACTCGGCTGCCAGGTCGACAGACGGGTCGTCGGGCAGCTCGTCGGCCGGATCGGAGTACATGGACCCTGAGTATCGCGAAGTACACGGCCCCGCCATGGACAGGGGCCCAGATTTCAACCTCAGACTATTCCCGATAAGATTGGTCAGGAATTGAAGTCGCCCAACCGACTGGTGCAGTTGCTGATGTCCAAGATCTTCGTGATCCACGAGAACTCCGAATGGCTACCACCCTTCGCAGCGGCACTCGACGCCGAGGGAGTGCCGTGGGAGGAGTGGTACCTGGTCGAGGGTGCGCTCGACCTGGATGCCGTTCCACCAGAGGGCGTCTTCTACTCCCGGATGAGTGCTTCGTCTCACACGCGGGGCCACGTTGCATCCAAGGACTACACCCGGTCGGTCCTGAGCTGGTTGGAGAGTCACGGCCGCCTCGTCGTAAACGGGCGACGGGTCGTGGAACTGGAGATGAGCAAGGTCGACCAGCACACGGCACTGCGGGCGTTCGGGTTCGACGTCCCGTCCACCGTCGCGGTGATCGGCCGGCACGACCTGAAGGTACGGGCGAGGGGCATGACCCTCCCGTTCATCACCAAGCACAATCAGGGTGGCAAGGGCCTCGGAGTGCGGCGTTTCGACTCCCTGGCGGACTTCGACGACTACGTAGACGGGTACGACTACGAGCATCCGGTTGACGGGATCACGCTGCTGCAGGAATACCTGGATCCGGTCGGGGGCCACATCACACGGGTCGAGATCGTCGGCGGCGAGTTCCTCTATGCCCTCACCGCTGACACCCGCGCCGGGTTCCAGCTCTGCCCTGCCGACGAATGTGACGACACCAGCGCGGGTCTCGGGCTGTGCCCTGCTGACGTACAGACAGCAGGGAGCCTGTTCCACTGGCGTGAGGGTTTCAGGGATCCGATCATCGACCGCTACCTGGAGTTCAGTCGCTTCTGGGGCATCGGGATAGCGGGCTTCGAGTTCATCGAGACTGAAGATGGGCGGCTCGTCACCTACGACATCAACACGAATACCAACTACAACCCTGTTGTCGAGGAGGAGGCTGGCCGCTCCGGCCCGGTCGCCGTCGCCCGGTATCTCGCCGCGCTGGCCAGGGAACTCGAGACCGACCGGATAGTGAACCCCTCGGTCTGACCCGACCTGCAGCAGCGGGGGCGACCAACGCCAAGGCTTGCCTGAACATCCGACACGATCGCGGGGCCACTGGCCCGCTGCCATTCGGATCGCCCGTGGCTGGGATGCAGGCGGCAGACGGCATGATGGCCGGATGGAGGATCGATACGACGCCGTCGACATCGTGGTTGAACGCAGCAAGGGCCTGACCGTCACCTTCGCCGACGATCACGTGGCGGAGTTCGATCTGATGCGGCTTCGCCTCGCCTGCCCGTGTGCGACGTGCCGCTCCCTGCGGGAACGTGGTGAGGCAGCCTGGCCAACCCACGGCAGTCCAGCCCGGCTCCAGATCACCACCGCTGAGTTGCACGGCGCTTGGGGCCTGAATATCACCTGGAATGACGGGCACAGCACCGGCATCTACACGTTCGAACATCTGCGGCGCTGGTCCGAGTAACCACAACGATATGGCTGTGTGGGCACGCGAATCGGTGGATGGGGGCCCCGGCGGACGCTTCCTGACAAACGATCGGTACCCTCGCCCGCTGCCCAGAACAGCACGCCCGATGGCGTCCCTACCGATGCTCGTCGTCCTCCTGGCCCTGGCGGCCTGTGGAGGCGACGCCCCTGAAGCAGATGAGACCAGTGGAGCAACCACGGTGGTCGTTACGACTACCGAGATGCAGGAGGCACCCGCGACGACTGTCCCGGAGGAGCCGGCCCCGGCTCCGACGACGACCGTCGAGGTCGTACCGGAGACAACCACCTCGACGACGAGCACCACCACAACGGCTGCACCGGTCGAGCCGCCGACGAGCACCACCACAACGGCCGCACCGGTCGAGTCGCCGACGACCACCACCGTTGAACCCACACCGGCCGTTGGCATCTACGACTTCACGGCCATCTCGCCGATCGTCCAGGCCTTCATCGACCTCGAGGGCCTCAATGGCGCCGGTCTGATCATCGTCCAGCGAGACGACGGCATCGTCCACCACGAACACTGGGGCG
>Ga0302137_1001503_pt1 | contig 10545 bp, 8 predicted proteins | sample CBN3_SCM_MG_FD_203127 | JGI IMG/M metagenome (GOLD analysis project Ga0302137, IMG submission 203127) | Marine microbial communities from Western Arctic Ocean, Canada - CBN3_SCM | ecosystem: Environmental > Aquatic > Marine > Oceanic | place: Canada: Western Arctic Ocean | collected 2017-09-15 | reverse complement strand
TTTGGCTTCTGTTACGCCATATCGATTAGACGAACATCGATTTCTCAGAACTGGATCACTCTAAAGAGTGCCAAACAGTACTAGTCCACTCACGCTTGGTGGATACCACGCACTCACACCCGAATCGTATTGCAGAGGACTACCCAAAGTAAAGCGCCACTTCTAGCTCGGCACACACTCCCAACCATATGACATACCGGGCCGCGGGGCAGATACCCATCCACATATATGACCGATGTGCCGCCACGGACTGGCCATCTTCGCAGCAGAACTCGCGCCAATTCGCACGACCCCCAATTACCACGTACGAGAGTGGGGATCCCGAAGACATGACAAACTATATGATTCAAAATAATGAATCCGATTTCGGCTCACAATTTGAGTCATACAGTCCGCCATAAAGGAGAGTCGCTTGATCCGATCCCACTGGTTCAATACCGCAGCACTCAGCACTGCACTCGTCATGGTCGCCGGGTGCAAGACGACCTATAGCGACAAGGATGTGCACTGGTTGAGTATCGACGAGGCCAAAAAAGCCATGACGGAATCAAGCGGTTCTTGGCTCTCTGAGCCCAAGAAGAATGTGTGGATCGATCCACGCGATGCAGTTTTTTATCGTGTTGGACATATTCCTGGCGCACTCAATGTGCAGCTGTCTGACCCAGATGCAATCAGTCGGCTTGATGGGTACGGTCTATTTATTGTCTATGGTGAGGGCTACGAAGCACCCATAGCCGATGCCATGATCAAGACTCTGCTCAAGGGCGGGCAAAAGCACGTCAAGGGTCTTCAGGTTGGCTATGACGGATGGCTAGAAGCCCGCCAGTCCACCGAGCTAGGCGATGACGCCACGCGAGCGGCCAGCACAACGACGACCGACCGATGGCAACGGCAGCCCGTAAACAATGAGTAGCCCAGATTTCGACGTACACGCGATCGACTTGTGTCATCGCACCATCGCCGGATCCATTGGTTCGTGGGCTGTTGAAGGGCCTGGTGGTTGGGTTGTTATTGAATCGGGACCAGCCTCGACATGGGAAGCGCTCGAACAGGGCCTCTTGCATCTTGGTGTCAAGGCATCAGATGTCTCCGCGCTCTTGCTTACGCACATTCACCTCGATCATGCTGGGGGCGCCTGGAGATTCTCAGATCTAGGTGTACCAATCCATGTGCATCACGTTGGAGCGCCGCACATGATTGATCCGTCCCGGCTCGAACGCAGCGCACGCCGTGTCTATGGCGATCGATACGACACGTTGTGGGGCGCCATGAATCCGTGCGCTGCGCACCTTGTCCACGCGACCAACGATGGGGATGTGATCGAAGCGGGTGGCCTTCGGTTTCAAGCCATCGAAACACTCGGCCATGCCAACCACCATCACGCGTGGCATGTTCTGGAAAGTGGCGATCTCTTTACCGGTGACGCGGTAGGTATGCGCGTACCAGATACAGATTGGATTACCGTGCCGATGCCGCCTCCTGAATTTGATCCGGTCGTCTGGAATGCGACGATCGATCGAATTGAAGCTGGGCCGTGGAATCTATTCCACCTCACACACGGTGGCACGGTCACAGATACCCAGTCGCATCTCATGCAGTTGCGGGAGTCACTCTCAAGCCAATATGACTGGATCGCGCAGTCACAAGACGATGTAGATCGATGGGAAACCTACTGCGGCATCCTTCGGGCCTCCGCCGACCAATACGACGTCTCAGAATCACTCTTCCGAGATCACGCAAGCCCCGCTCGCCTCAATATGAATTTTGGTGGCGTGGATCGTTATGTGGAAAAAATGAAGGCGCAGGCTATCAAATAGCCTCATTCTTGTGCTGTGTCACACAACGCACGAATTGTCTCGTATGTGTATTGGTACTTTAATTAAACCGATCACCCACGCATGAGCAACCATGTTGAAACAATTCTCCATTCTTGTACTCTTGATACCCACGCTCGGCCTCATGGCCGCAGCCCCGCGGTCTTCCGGTACGGAATCTCTTCAGGGCCTTGGCTCGTGGAGCGGCGTGAGCGAGGTTCGGCTTGGCAAAGGACGAACCATTCGCCCTTCAATGCCGCTGCAGCTTGAGATGAGTGCGACCGGTCGCGCTACTGCTTCACTCGCAGACGATCCAGACGGGTCGGTTGTGTTGCAACAGTGGAAGGGACACATCCGCGGCGTTGTTCGTTCAACAAAACACGGAACATTCGTTATTCAACGCACGCCTGATGGATTCAGTCGTGTGATCGAACTAGATCCAACCACACTCGTCGGATGCGATGCGACCAAAGCACTTAATCCGGCAGCCGACGGTGATGGTGGAGATCCCGCAGCATCACCACCACCACCAATGGATGGCGATGCGCCGGATGGAGATTCCGGTGGCGTGGTTGACGTCTTCGTCGCCTACACCACGCTCGCCCGTATCAACGCAGGAAGCGGAGATGCGATGGAGACTGCAATTCGCGGATGGGTCAACGAGAGCAACGATGTCTATCGAGATAGCGAATCGTCTGTCCGTATTCGACTCGTCGGCACCAATGAAATTTCTTATGGCGAATCTGGTTCATTTACGAATCACCTCACTCGGCTTGCATCAACAAGTGATGGAATCATGGACGATGTTCACACCTGGCGGACCAATACTGGCGCTGACATCGTAGCGCTCATCGTGACTGATAGTTCATCATGTGGAAATGGGTACACCATTAAGAATGATGTCACTGGAGCGGCGGGCAGCGCGTTTGTAGTGATTCGGGACTACTGCGCCGACGTGCAGTACTCATTCACACATGAACTCGGACATGTGATGGGATGCTGCCACGATGCTGCTCACCCAGGATCATGCGCGGGGGGCAATAGCTTGTATCCGTACAGTTTCGGTCACCGATTCACCGGAGATAGTGATGACTGGCGGACAGTCATGGCCTATACCGATGGTGATGGCGATCCAATACCAACGACGTACTACACGCGAATTGGTCAATTCTCCAACCCAGATGTGTCCTACGACAATGAGCCGACAGGTTCGGCAACTGCCGACAATGCCGCTACACACGACGCCATGCGATCGGTCACCGCGGCCTACCGAACTGCCATTACCCCAATCACCTGCCCTGGTGATCTTGGCGAAGACGCAGTTGTGTCGGTCGATGATCTGCTCGTCATGCTTGAGTTGTGGGGATCGGTCGACCCCGCGGACACATCGTCACTCGCGGCAGACCTCAATGGCGATGCCCAAGTCGACACATCGGATCTGCTGGTCTTGATCATGGAATTTGGCCCCTGCCCAGGTGGGTAGATCGCACAATCATGGCCGCGTAGGTCGACTGTCCGCTCAAAGAAATAACCACTGTGCGTGATAATGAGGGGCCCACTACTGCCCATGAGCCGCATTGTGCCACCGATCTGCCTCAAATCACCCTCATCAGCGGATCCATCCTTGCGGAACCCTCGTAGTCAACGTACGTTGGAGAGTCCAATATTGGGCGTCGTGCGCTGTTTTTGCGCCGCGCCGCCTTGAGTATGTTCACCGTGATCCGCAAGAGGAGAGGTCTTATGTTTCGCACCGCCGCCATCGCCTGTATCGCAGGCCTCAGCATCGCTACCGTTGCCCCGCACGCCACAGCCGGAGGTACCGCTCTGACTAGCCAGCGGCTGATCACTGGTCTAGCCCGACCAGTCTTTGTCTGCGCCGCCCCTGGTGACAGCGATCGCATCTTCATTGTCGAGCAACGAAGTGGGAGTACTGGGCGAATCCGCGTCTTTGACCTCACGACCAACTCCCTACTCAGCACGCCATTCCTGAGCATGACGGTCAGCACGGGCAGCGAGCAGGGCTTGCTTGGCATGGCCTTTCATCCCGACTACGCAAACAATGGGTACTTCTTCGTCAACTACACAAACTCAAGTGGGACGACTGTCATTGCTCGTTATCAGGTTTCAGGGAGCAATCCAAACGTAGCAAACTCTTCTTCAGCACAGACTGTGCTGACGATTAGCCAGCCCTACACCAACCATAATGGTGGGTGCATTCAGTTTGGGCCTGACGGGTACTTGTATATTGGCACAGGCGACGGTGGCAGCGGCGGCGATCCTGGAGACCGCGCTCAAGACATCACAGACCAGTTGCTTGGCAAGATGCTTCGTATCAACGTCGACTCGCTTCCCTACACCATCCCAGCGAGCAATCCGTTCGTTGGCACGACTGGTGACGACGAAATTTACTCGTACGGTTGGCGTAACCCGTGGCGATTCTCATTCGATGGCCTCACTGGCGATTTCTATTCCGCAGACGTTGGTCAGAATGCCTGGGAAGAAGTTGATGTCGTCGGTGGTGGCGATGGGATCGGTGGCAACTTTGGATGGCGCTGCTACGAGGGCGACCACACATACAACACCAGTGGGTGCCCAAGTGCTAGCACCATGATCTTCCCTGTCCACGAGTATGCCCAAGGCGGCTCGCCGTATCGCTGCTCCGTTACGGGCGGCGTCGTGTACCGCGGGTCAGAAATTCCTGACCTTCAGGGCACCTATTTCTTCGGTGACTACTGCTCGAACCAGATTTGGTCATTCGTTTGGGACGGTGGCGGTGGCATCAACAGCCTGCAAGATCGCACAAGCGAATTAGCCCCCAATGCTGGTTCTATCGGTTCCATCTCTAGCTTTGGCGAAGATGCCGATGGCAATATTTACATCTGCGACCTCGGTGGCGAAGTCTTTGTAATTCAAGCAGACGCTCCAGACGGCGCATGCTGCGTTGGCACGTCGTGCATAACCATTACACAGGCCAATTGTGATAATGGTGGCGGCATCTACCTTGGCGACTTCGTCGAATGCTCCGCCGACATCTGCTTTCCGGCCCCTGACAATGACAACTGCGACAACGCACTCTCAGTTGGCTCAGGCAACAGCAACTACACCACCCAGTACGCCACCGACAGCACCAACACAGACTGCTCTATCGGCAACGATGTGTGGCTGAGCTACACGGCGGACTGCACCGGCACATTGCTGGTATCAGCTACTGGCGATTTCTTCAACGACATCAGCGCCGTGTACGCTGGATGTCCAGCGAGTGCCGGGCAGGCGCTGGGTTGTGGTGAAAACTCGTATATCATTGCATGCACGAGCGGCACTGATTACCTCATCCGAATCGGGTCCGCCGACGGAACCACTGGAACTGGCTCGGTCAACATCAACTGCTTCCCATCCACGACCTGCGACGGTGACTGCAATGGTGATGGTCAAGTCAACGTGGATGATGTCCTTGAATTACTTGGACAGTTCGGTACTGACGGTGAATGTGACACCAACGGCGATGGCACCATCGGCGTAGATGACCTCCTTGCCCAAATCGGCAATTGGGGTCCGTGCTGATCCCGCGGATTCAGCGGTCTACTCCGCTGCTTCCCTCTCCATCTCACTAGAACCAACCTCCACATCGGCCCCTTCATACGAAGGGGCCGATGCCTTTCCCCCGCCCCCGAGCTCTGCTATCCTCCCCTGTTCGCCCGGGCTTGTAGCTCAGCTTGGTTAGAGCGCACCCCTGATAAGGGTGAGGTCGGAGGTTCGAGTCCTCCCAGGCCCATTGACCGCGATGGCGGCCAATAGAGCAGGCGAACAGAGGGAAACCCGCCGCCCCCCAACAGCGAAATACGCACACCATCGGTCACCTCCCACGCAGCTGTGTGGGGGGGAGACTGCACGATTGGAGCGTCTTCACACCATGGAGAATCTCTCGCAGAGTGACCAGAGAGACTTTCCTCATGACGCAATCAATCAACTCGCTCACCACCATGCTCAACCACGGCTGCTCGGTACAATGCTCCCCTTCGATCGACTTCGCTCGTTGATCACCTGCTCACCTTCAAACAAGTCGAGATACCCGCACCATGCGTCGAGCCAAAATCAGCATTATTGGAGCCGGAAACGTTGGAGCATCCTGTGCCATGTGGGCCGCCGCGAAGGAACTCGGAGACATTGTGCTCGTCGATATTCCTGACAAGATCGGCGTCGCGAAAGGCAAAGCACTCGACCTAGCCTGCTGCGGACCAATCGAACGATTTGACGCCTCCATCACCGGTACAAGTGACTACGCCGATGTCGCTGGAAGCGATGTCATTATCGTCACTGCAGGCATTCCGCGAAAGCCCGGCATGAGCCGCGATGACCTCATCGCTACCAACGTCAAGATCGTCCGGAGCGTCAGCGAGCAGATCGCCACACATGCGCCAGAGTCCACGATTATTCTGGTCAGCAACCCGCTCGATGCCATGGTCTACACAGCCTGGAAAACTACGGGCTTCCCAACAAATCGAATCGTCGGCCAAGCTGGCTGCCTCGACGTGGCGCGATTCCGCACGTTCATCGCCAGCAAGATCGGCTGCAGCGTTGAAGATGTATCGGCTTTGCTCCTTGGTGGTCACGGCGACGACATGGTGCCACTCGCGTCCTACACCAGCGTGCACGGCATTCCCGTGAGCCAACTTATGTCCACCGAAGACATTACCGCCTGCGTCGAGCGTGCAAAAGCTGGTGGCGGCGAAGTCGTCAAACTCATGGGCACGAGTGCGTACTACGCTCCCGCGAGCGGTAGCGTGCAGATGGCTGAGGCAATCATCAAAGACAAGAAACGCATCCTCCCCTGCGCGGCCTACTGCGACAGCGAATACGGCGTCGGCGGCTACTTTGTCGGTGCCCCAGCCATCCTTGGAAGCGGCGGCGTTGAAAAAGTCATCGAGATTGACCTCAGTGCCGAAGAGAAGGCCCTCATGGACGAGTCCGTCAGTCATGTCAAAGACCTCGTCGGCACAGTTCAGAAGACATTCCCCGATTTAGCGTGACCGGGAACCGATAATTGTTGATCGCCATACCAGGTGACGATTAGTTGAAACGTTTACCTCTGAGTAGATTGTGCTCAGGAAGATCGAGGCGGTGTCGTTTCGTAATGATCCGACCTGACGGCCACACTGATTCCCCTGCGACCACACGCGGGCAGTGGGGTGACAATAAGGCTGAGGCAACACAGGGGTGGATGCCCCGATGGGCTATATCGCTCATTTTCCTAGCGCAAACAAGGTGTACCCGCCGATATTTAGCGGATGACCGACACGCAATCGACCGAGCATAATCCAGCACCAGAAGTTGATATAAACGGGCACAGGCCCTCCGCGTACGACCTGTTTCTTTCAGCAACAGCGGTTGTGGCAATTGGTGTGTTGGTGTGGCAATGGACGCTTGAATTAGACAGTGAAGTCAAGGCCCTGCTCTTGATCTTCGACTGGGGTTTCTGCGGGTTGTTCTTCATCGACTTCCTCTACAACCTTTTCACCGCGAAACGGAAACTGCGATATCTCTACACCTGGGGCCCGTTCGACCTCTTATCGTCTATTCCGATTGTTGCGCACTTCAGGCTCGCGAGATTTGCGGGCATCTTTCGGGCCATTCGAGTACTCAGATCCGTCCGGATTCTCGTGAAGATATGGGGCCGAGATAAGGCCGCGAGCGTTGTGGCCATGATGATGATCGCCGCCATCACGGTAATAATCGCTGTCTGCGCTTCGGTTCTGCACGTTGAACAGAATGTGCCAGGTGCTAGCATTGTGACCGGAGAAGATGCTGCGTGGTGGGGTGTTGTGACGGTTTCAACCGTGGGGTACGGGGACCTTGTTCCGGTCACGCAAACTGGACGCGTACTCGCCGTTGTGCTCATGATCGTCGGAACTAGTCTCTTTGCAACCTTCGCCGGCGCCGGCGCCAACATCTTCATGCGGCAAGTCCAAAAGACAACAAATATGGACTCGATTGAAGACCGTGTTATTCGTATGGAACAACGACAACGCGAATTTCACAATGCCCTGCTAATACAGTTGTCCAAAATAGAAGCGAAAGACTGATCAGGCGTCCTTGGCCGCCATCATTTCAAGCATGTCAACACACCGGGTGGCATAGCCAGCTTCGTTGTCATACCAACTCACGATCTTGAAAAATCGATCATTGAGTTCAATGCATGCGCCAGCATCGTAAATGCTGCTGTGTGTATCACCGACAAAGTCGCTACTCACAAGTGGCTCTTCGGTATAGGCTAGAACGCCACTCATAGGGCCTTCGGCGGCGGCCTTCATGGCACCGTTTATCTCGGCAAGGCTTGTGGATTTCTCGGTGCGAAACGTGAGGTCGACACATGAAACATCTGCAGTCGGCACTCGCATCGCCATGCCTGTGAGTTTCCCCTTCACCGCTGGCAGACAAAGCGCTACGGCCTTGGCGGCACCAGTGCTCGCAGGAATGATGTTCATGTAGGCGTTGCGACCACCACGCATGTCTTTCTTGCTTGGGCCATCTTGTGTGGGCTGCGTCGCGGTCGCCGCGTGAATTGTGGTCATCAATCCCTCGCTGAGACCAAAGTTGTCAAGAATAACCTTGGTAATCGGCGCAAGGCAATTTGTTGTACACGATGCATTGGAAATGATCGTGTGGTTGGCTGGGTCATACTCGCCACAGTTGACCTTGCGCACAAACGTCGGCACTTCATCAGGTGTCTTCGTTGGTGCTGAAAGCAGAACGCGTTTCGCGCCCGCTTGAAGATGTTTGCTGGCCGTGTCGGCTGCTGTGAACAAGCCAGTCGATTCAAGAACATAGTCCACGCCAAGATCTCCCCAGCCAAGATCGGCAGGGTCACGTTCACTGAGGCACTTCGTGCTCTGGGTGTCACACACCAGAGAAGCGCCCTCAGCACGAACGACTTGTTCAAAGCGACCGTGCATTGTGTCGTAGGACACGAGATAGGCTAGATTTTCTGCGGGGACAAGATCATTGATGGCGACCACATCAAACGTGCCGCGTCGCACCGCTTCGCGGTACACAAGTCGGCCAATACGTCCAAAACCGTTGATGCCGATGCGAATAGCCATTTGAATGAACTCCTTGGGGCGAGAAGGGAGTGTGTCTCATCACCCATTCTAAGCGCGATGAAAAAGAACCCTATTCTAATGAAATCCAAGCACTCGGGTCAGGAACCACACCAGGGCACATCAGGCACACCCGCGAGCCGGTTCGCTGCCCTGGCCATCGCAAAGAGAAGATCGCTGCAGCGATTGATCCACCGCATGGCCGCATCTGAAATACCACCCGGCTCAACTGTGGCCAGCGTCACCATCGCCCGCTCACACCGCCGCGCTGCATCTCGCGCCAAATGCAGCCGCGCCGCCAATTCACATCCGCCCGGCAACACAAACGACCGCTGCTCGGCATTGGCCCCATCAATCGAGTCAATATGAGCCTCCATCGCAGCACCATCTGCCACGTTGATCCGCTTCACTTTGGACTCATGAGGTGTATCTGGCAGGGTGGCGAGATCTGCCCCGAGTTGAAACACCATCTGCTGCAGCTCCTCGAGAACCTCCCGCAATGCGGTGTCCTCGCATACCACCGCGGCAAAGCCCAGCAACGCATTGAGCCCATCAGCCTCCCCGTAGGCCACGACCCGCGGATGATCCTTGGCAATCCGCCCGCCCCCAAACAGACCAGTCGTTCCATCATCACCAGTACGGGTGTAAAGCTTCATCCGAGCAGGATACGTCCCCTGCTAACGTGGCTGCAGAACTGACCGCTGCAGCACTGACCACCGGTCACTTTATGTGCCAATCATGGAAATTTTAGAAAGTGAATTTCTGGAAGTCGTTGTGGCATAAAGACATAAGGTGTCTAAGCGCTGGATGCCCTATTCAAGTCAATGCCAACGGGCAATGTCCTGCATGGTGGCTGCCAGGCTGTCGTTGTCTGAATAATCGACTGGCATATCGATAAGCACGGGGCCCGGTGTGTTCATGCCTTGCTGAACGAGTTCACTGAGCTGATCAGCCTGCTCAAGCCGCAACCCTGTTGCGCCGAACGCCTCAGCATATGCGACGATGTCGGGTTCGCCGAAATCTACACCGGAATCTCGTCCGTACTTCATCCGCTGCTGAAATGCCACCATGTCGTACCGGCCGTCACGCCAGACGATGTGTGTGAAATTGCAGCCGAGCCGCACAGCAGTTTCAAGCTCTTGGGCCGAGAACAGAAATCCACCGTCGCCCGACATTGACAAAACCGTGGTATTGGGCCGCGCAAGGCACGCCGAGATGGCCCATGGCAGCGCGACGCCAAGCGTCTGCTGGCCATTTGAGAACAACAGATGGCGTGGCTCGTAGCACATAAAATGCCGACCCATCCAAATGTACAGCGATCCCACATCGCAAATTACGGTGCCATGATCGTCGGTCACTAACTGCAATTGTCGAATAGCCTCGAGCGGATGAATTGGTATATTGGAATGCGTTTTTGGCAGCACCTTTGCATTAGCAAGTGCAACTCGTACTTTTTCTATTGACGGGCGATCATTAATTGCTGGCAACTCAGGAAGAACTTGGTGCAGCGCTGTAATGGTGGCGGCAAGATCTCCAATGAGTTCTAATTTCGGGCAATAATGCTCATCGGGATCAGCAGTCACCTCATCAATGTGCACGAGGGTTGCGTGCCTTGATGCATTCCACGTTGATGGGTC
>Ga0302137_1001496_pt1 | contig 10565 bp, 20 predicted proteins | sample CBN3_SCM_MG_FD_203127 | JGI IMG/M metagenome (GOLD analysis project Ga0302137, IMG submission 203127) | Marine microbial communities from Western Arctic Ocean, Canada - CBN3_SCM | ecosystem: Environmental > Aquatic > Marine > Oceanic | place: Canada: Western Arctic Ocean | collected 2017-09-15 | reverse complement strand
ATCAGCACCTTGACCACCAGCAGCACCAGCAAGTCCATAGCCTCCCCCAGCGCCACCTGCAGCAACTCCACCACCTGCACCAGGAACTCCAGAATAACCACCTACACCACCTTTCCCTGATCCACAAGATCCAGAAAAACCACCGTGACGGTCTGCCCTGTACGTCTGGTTATCAACTCGCTGCTGTGCCACTGTAGTGTTGGCTGCTATATTTGCACTCTGTGCTGGATTGTTAGTGGTGTCTACTACTTCTCCGGATGAATCATGATAAGCTCCCCGTTTTCCCTTAAGACCTGTTCTTCCCGTCGCTCCAGCATAACCAGGATGACCTCGACTACCGTATCCACCATGTTGGTAATAAATGGCTCCACTATATATTATATATCCTTCACCCCCGGCCCCCCCACCTCCACCTCCACCCGAACCACCACCACCTCCGCCTCCACTTGAACCACCACCCCCGCCACCACCGGGATTTAAAGTACAATCTGGTTCATTGTATAGATAAATTTTAGGTGATTTTTGTCCAGTTTCTGAACAAGTAATCCTAATACAAGGACCACCGCCTCCACCGTTTTCCGTGTCGGTATTGACGTTACCCCCCCCGTTTCCCCCACCTCCAGTAGTAGCAGCTGAATCGATATTACCAGAAGAATATCGGTAACTGAATCTACTATTGTAAGTACCACCACCAGTGTTTGCGAACGAATATGCATCATCCGCCCCAATTCCTTCTGCACCACCGTAGCCCAAAACACCACCAGCACTACCGTCACCACCTTCTCCACCACCACCCCATATATGTCCCCTATTGTGAGCAATTACAATCCAATTAGCAGCATCATCAATTGTAACTAGAAACGCAGCGCGTCCTTTTTTTCCATTACCAGACACCGGAGGATAAACTGTACCGGTTTCATCCAGATTGTTTCCGGTGTTGTTCAAAAATCTTCTAATTTTTTTTCTTCCTTGGTTAGCTGGTAAGGTTATGTCCTTGGAGTAGAAAGTCGAGTCGTTTTCGCTGAATGGATAGATAAATTCTCTTGCAGCACCACGGAATTTTGACATTCTAAGTTCTCCCGATATTGGTATCTCATGGGCAGTATTAGTAGCATTATATGTTGATGAGTCCACATAAGTAACACTAGACACCATAGGTCCATCCCTATAATAGTGACTTAACCGTAAAAAACTATTATTACCAAAATCATACATCCCTCGAATCATTGAAAATGAAAGTGTATTTGCCGAAGTTGCTGCAGCGCTAGCTGCCCTAGTTGGTAAATAAAAACTAGTACTTGGAGTCCACGACATGGTATACTAAATTAAACATATAAAATATTTAAAAGAGAAACACGAGTATATACTAGATGCAAAGTTTAACAACTACCCTGTTAGCACCATTCTTATCGAAGGGTGATCGAAGAACAAAAACGATAAAGTCTTCCCTTCTGGATTATCCACCACCACCTAATTATACGTCACCTGAAAGAAAATTCGGTCCATATTCGTGGAAAGTGGTTGTAGAGGCCCTGGATGAGAAGGGAGATATGTATCGAACATTTGTTGGGTACAGCAAAAATATGAATATCACAGACAGGACGGTGTATGCGTGTGATAGATATAAGAAGCCTGGAACTACGTGTGGTGAAGCCATCGTTGCCATGAAGAGTGGTGACTGTGATGAAACTATTTTCATGAAAGAAAAGGACAGTGATCAGATCGTTCGTCTACTTCTGTAAGACTTCATCCCATGACCGTACACTTATATTCGTCTCTTCGCACCATGGGTATACATCTTCTCCCACAAAATGAATAGCATTAATTCCATTGTTGATACAGTCGGTACAGATCCCGATATTATCATCAATCATGGTATCCAGAGCCAATGAACGGCAGATATCAGCCTTGTTAACTTCGAGAGGTGTGAAGCTATTGGTCAGAATAAGATCATCGAATATATCTGGGAAATACTTATTGAGCCACCATTCCGTCGTCTCTCGTGCGATAGATTGTCGTCCTGTGACCACATAAATCTTATCGGCATCTTGGCGAAGTCGTGAAAGTGCAGAGTATGCACCTGGGAGAGGCTTCAGATTCTTGAAGGACTGACTACTATAAAATGCTCGTACCATTTTTTTAGATTCCGGTTCGGGAATTGAAAAGATATCACGATAGAGATAAGGGTATTTATCCATTTTCGGAAGTTTAAGACCACGCCACGTGGCCATCGGAAACAAAAAGGTAACGAGTACTTCATCAACGTCAACAGCTATCCTGTTCATCTGTTATAAGTGGGGGTTTATTATTTAAGTATTTCATACATATGAGTGATAACGAGAAAAGACCTGCCGATGTGTTCGCGACGATCATTGGAACGACTGTAAAATAAATAGAGTATATGAGACCTAGTGTACTCGCGAGAACGTTAATAACGAGAAATGCATAGTTTATGGCACGTGTATCATTAGTCTTATACACGTGTAAAATCTGTGGAACGAACATGATCGTGATGAGTATTGAACTTGCGAGTCCTATGTATTCGACAATTTGATTCATGGTATCTCTATGATATTAAAATATATATTCTAAGTAGATGTTTGATCCACCGGTTGTCAATTATGGTAGGATGGAACGACTTAGAATACCAGACGAGGAGGGGATGTTCAGTTTGAACACTCTATGTATTCTATTTTTATGTGTGATTCTTTTGGGTTTATATAAACGACACATAGACATTAGTCAATCTCGTGAACGATCTTATATTTTAGGCATTTAGATGCTGTGAGGTATATATCTTTTTTCATGAGTTTCTTAAACTTCCTCTCGGGAATCTTCGTCTTTTTCATGTAAATATCCTTGATGGCTTTCATGAATTTGGTACACGATTTGACTTCATACTTGAGTTCCTCAAAATTTCCCCAAAATTCACCAGTTGCCAATTGGTGAATCAATATTTGAGCATTGGGACCCATCCGTCTCTCCTTTCCACCTAGTAGCATAAATGTCGCGGCACTGCAGCATGCACCTTGTGCGATAGTAATGACAGTAACCCTCGATTTTTCCATTACATTCATGGCTGCAATACCCGAAAATAGATCACCACCCTCGCTCATGATATGTACACGAATTGATGGCGTGTAGCCGACCATATCGGCCGCCTTCTTGAGTACATCAATCTCGAGCTTTTTGAAACTCTCGGTGAAGTCAAGGATACTTTCCTGTGTGATATCACCGTAAAAGAACATTTCGTTACCAATCGTCTTCACAGTGGTCGTCGTGTCTTCGGTGTCTTCCTTGGATTGCATTCTTGAGACCCTTTTTTATATTAGTGACGTCTCTTTGTTTTAACTTACTTATTGTTGCGAGGTGGTTCATCACATCAAAATCCTGCGGTATGATGTTATAGTCTAACAGTATACCAAAACGACCAAGTTCTGCATACCTCTTTAAGAGACACATTTCTTCTATACCGATACGATTTTCAGATTTCCTTCGTATCTCGTTATATTTCTTGAAACGCATTTTGAAGTTTCCAAACTTTGTCCATGCACTCCCTGATCTGATTTTATCGGGATCAAGTATTGACCCCAATCCTGCTTTGGGTATACGTATACCGTTATGAATGTAGTATGGAAGTAAGCACCAGTTTCCATTATAAATACGCGTGTCAATCATATCTGCGTCGGAGAGTGCCCTTGTTATCGTGGTAATGTCAGCTCCAACCGAATCTATATAATTCTCTTGTAGTGTGTCACATATATGCCCATGTTCGGGGATCGTATCGAACCATGGGAAGTGTCCCCCCGTACATAAGATTTCCTTGACATATTCTTTTGATGTTTTAAATGCGTCGACATGATCGTAATTTTCTAGGTAATGTAGAAAGTTTCGGATAGAACCCTTAGACTTTGATGCTGCGTCGAAAGCACCCGGGTCAGATTTGATTGTCAATAGCTGTTCGACGGTAAGAGGTTTGATGAATAATGTCTCAAAGTTTGGTAACAAATACACCGAGATGGATGTTATGATGACTGATTTCTTATTGATAGTTCCATGGTCAATTACATGATCGATTAAATTTTTATACATTATGGGTTCCGCGTCATAATCTTCGATCACGATGGGTGAATATGTTTCATCCAGATAGTCAATCGCCGTTTTCGTTTGAACCTCGATACACGTACTCAAGTCAATAACTTGACGAAGAAGGTGTGACTTACCAACACCGGTCGGTCCACATATAAATATATTCTTATTTTCTCTGATCAACTGTTTCACCCGTTTGTATAGTTCGATATGAACCGTGTCAACTTCTTCAATCTTTTTTTGTGCGATAATTTTAATGAAGCGGTCCATGGATGATCTTACTAATCAGGCGATAGATTTGGTGCTGGAGAATGACGCACTACATAAGCGTGTCGTCGAACCTTTAAAAAGGAAAATACTTCCATATGCTGCTTGTGTGTTGCTCTTCAATGTCATATTGTTTATTCTCGTTATTCACCTCGTTCGACGTCTATCGATCCTTCACGACTTGATTCCTCACTCTGGAACATTTTACCAACCCTAGCAAAGGGTGTGTCTTCCGTGATGGCAGTCAATATCCCTATGGGTCGAACATCGAGTATTTCGGGTTTGACAAATTCTATTTCATCATCCTTGTACATCGTTTCAAAATCCTTAATTATATTAATTGGTACACATGGCGATTGCTCTATCAACCTATCATATTCAGCTTTACACTCGTCCACAAACTTGAGTCCATCTTTCTTTCTTTCTTCTCGTGGCAAAGCCAGTGTCAACCTGATATTACGTGACAATAGACCATACGATAATGCAGCTGTTCTATGATTCTCCATCAATTCATTAATTTTCAAAAACTGCATAACGGTGGCGATGAGACCAGCAATAAGATTTAAGCCACCTATAACAGATGGGGCAGCTGGTTGAATACTGAGAGGCAAAGTCGATTGTGCAAAATTTGCAGTGCCTGTAATAGTTGAAAGAATAATTACAGGTAAAGTAAATCGCATAGAGAGGGACTTGTACATTAAATAGGCACGATGGTTCATGAATCGATAACACCCAGCGGCTTCACCCCACTGGCGTAAAATATTTTCATGTTGGTCGTTCCACGATTTTTTCATCGTCTATTATATATGAATATTATCTTCTTCATTCATTTGCTCATCCTGATAGCAGGGATATTCGTACCAGTATTTGTTAAGGATGTACGCTGGCTTGAGATGTATTCGTTGTTCATACCGTTCGTCTTTTTCCATTGGATCACGAATGATGATACATGTTGCCTGACACAACTCGAAGTATATTTCACAGGACAAGACAAGGCTGATACATTTATGTCTCGTGTGTTGGACCCGGTGTATAACGTATCCGATGACACATCTGGGCGATTAATTAAACTGGCATCATTTGCATTGTGGATGCTCGTACAGGCCCGACTCGGACGTATACACACTATAATGGAACTTAAAAGGTAACCCCATTATGTAAATAGATGGAGGCACTCACCAATTCCAGACTTATTAACAAGGAAAACTATGTTAATGAGATTGACAAAATATTCACACGAATCGATGAAATTCAGGAGAAGCTTGAAAACGTAGACGAAGACGACGATGAACACGTAAACCATGTTAAGCTTGACCTATACCCCGAGCAGATTGAGCTTCTAGAAGATAAGGCTGAGAAACTACAAGATCGCTTCGTGAAGGATGAGGAACGTTATGAGACCCTAATGACTGAAGTTGGGAAGATGGAAACGACCGAATATAACCTCGAATACCTCAAGTCAACACCGAATCCCAGTCATGAACTCGGTTCGATTGTTCGAGCTATCACTCAATTGTTAGTAAACCTAAACGAGTCAAAAGAATGAACACTTTTCTTAAAATTGTAATGTATGATCATACATAACGCATCTGCTATGTCGTGTTGACGCTCATATGGTATATCCTTTATGTATTTACTCGCGATGACTACACTTCTCTCTTTACGTTGCTCATAATCAAGATGACCCATACCAAAATGTCGATGGACACTGAGTGGTGAAACCAATATGACCTTATCCATGTAGATATAATGTAACAAACTTTCAATGTTCGTCATACCCGCAGGAGGTTGGCGTTCGAGGAGTACAACATCTGCCTCTTTAAATAGATAATCATACTCATCCAGGAATAAAGAGATGATGATCGCTGTATCATTTGATTTACCAATGTATTTGTATTCACCCAGGTCAATCTTCTTTATATAGTCAATCGTAACAGAAGGTCCATTACATGTCGCCATGACCAACCCCATGTTCGTGTAGCCGATATCGACCCCTAATAATTTCATGGCTTACTATAAAGATGAAAGTTAACTATAAGCTCATGAATTCATTAATTCTTCTGTCTATTCCAATCATCATGATATACGCTATCCTCAGGAAACCCGTAGAAGTGGAAATGCAAGTTGAAGCGTCGGCCCCAGTCCCAGTACCATTACCGGTACAGTTTCAGAGACGGGAAATGCAGCCACAACCCCCTGAATATAGGTCTCCTCCCGTAAAAAAGTACAAACCGGGTCACTTCCAACAGGTGGGTATTTTGACAAATGAAGCGGGTGATACACTCCCCCTTTACGGTCGTGAAGTCCGTAATCGCCGCGATCGTTATCATTATCACACAACCACACAGGGTGACCAGATTTACCCCATCCCAGTGTCTATCGATGGACGCGAATGTACCGAAGATATTGGGTGTCCCGAACTATATGGTGGTGAAACCGTTAATGTATTCGGAAAGGATACACCATTCATTGTGAAAACGTATCGGACCGATGATTATTTCTAATTAAATCAAATTCACGCATCACAAGAGAGGTTCCTGTTTTTGAGAGGAACGCCTTCATTTTCAAGAGTTGTACCAATTCCTCGTCATCCAAGTGTTGCGAAAAAAGCCGCTTCGTTCGAATGTCACTGAGTTGAGTACTTTCTTTTTGTGCTTGTACATAGGGCCATGTATGTCGCCGTAATTCATCAAGTTCACCTCGAATATTCACGAGTTCGGGTAACACGACTTCTCTTATAAGACGATTCGTCTCTTTGAGATCGTCAGTATAAGACATACTTAATAGTGTCTTATTATCTTTATTAATGATATATGGAGTACCAGGAACTGAAGAAAAGAGTGAAGTCGATTGGAGAAAGGGTCACGAAGGATGTAGGAGGTAAACGCATTCGTCTCACGAGTAACGAACTTCGTAAGAAGCTTAGACGTGACATGAAGAATAGAGTAAATAATGCTAGGGAGACGATCACTATGTGTAGGTCTATAGTAAACATGCGAGGTCCTGGCCCTCGCCCACCACCTCCACCACCTCCACCACCGATACCCCCAACTAAGGGGGGAAAACCGAATATACGTAGTCAACTCGTAGCCGAATTAAAGGCAAACCTAAAACGTCGCGGAATCAGTAAAAACTGATACCGAATTGCCGAGACATGTATTTCTTCGCCAACGGTAAAGAGGGTTGACTCCAAAGTAACCATCTCGACCAGAAGCCGGCTGTCGCGATGCCATTTCTATTCCATTTCTCTTTATCACTTCGTCTAACAGTTAACATACGTTTATGAACACTTTGGTCACCGACTGGGACATTCCCTCCATGTCGTTGAACATATAAACGCATTCGCATAGGATCCTGGTGGATCGTGTAGTCGGAATAGCCTCGACCACCAAAGTCAACTTCACGACCATCCTCGAGGATTGCCCTAAATTTCTTTTGGGGGTTGGGACTCTTGATGAGCCTGACCTTCATTACTATAATTAGACAAGTTTATTCTGCTTGAGAATGATGTACGCAAGCATGATAACTTGGACAATTTGGAACACGGTGAGACCGAATGGCATCTTGGGGACAACGAGTAGGGTCTGGACTTTCTCCTTGATATCTTGGAGCTGGTATTTTTCACGGGTATAGGACATTTATATAGTCTAAGATTTTATTTTATGCACCTGTACATGCACTGCAGTACTTTTCAACCAACTTTTTTTCCTTACCACGCTTGAGCAGGAAGACGTGATCGTACATGTGGAGAAGAGTCATGGCAGTCACGAGTAAAATAGCGGGACGACTACCTAAGTTCTTCGTAGAAATAAGGACGGCGATAAGAATAGCCACTATAATCATCTGGGGGATAGTGAGTAACATTTATGATAGACTGAGAAATTAAATGAAATATTGCACTGTCACGAGCTATATGACCAGGGGTCCTGGTGTCGTGAGTGATAATATGTGTTGTGCCGAAAGACGACTTCTTCGGATATTGTATGTCAGGTGTCTCAAGAGTGGGAAAAAACACCACCAATTCACCCACTGGCTTCATAGAAAATATGGTCAGTTGGTGGTAGAGAGAAAAACGATTCATGGTGACGCGATATCGTTACCATGTGTGTTATGTCGGAAGACACTCGAAAAGCATAGTGTTCGGTGGTGTGCACATGATGGTGAAAAATGGGTCAATAGTGAAACATGCGTGACTATACCGTCTCGATCTACAACCAAACAAAAAAGAATTTTAGGATTTAAATATTAATCGAGATGTTTTCTACACACAGCCTTATACATATCACTCCCCCCAATTAGTTCTAACTTAAGATCTGGTACAATGCGTTTCGTAAACGGCCCCGCTGTACCATTATTACAATCCATACAAAGGGCTGAAAGTTTAGTGACTTCACATGCGAGTGGGATACAGTCCAAAATTTCCCCAAATTTCCGTTGAAAAGAATCTGCATCCAAACCTGTTAGAATGATGTCTTTCTTTTCAGAGAGACAATACTCCACAAACTTTTTAAGTCTAGGAAAGAATTGCCCCTCGTCAATGGCTACAATATCTGCACATTGAAAAGAATCTCTATCGGTAAGACTGAAAAGATCATGCACTTTATAACACTCGAATTTTACATTATCATGTGTCTTTAGAACTTCATCAGGAGACCGCGTATCTTTCGCCGAATTTACCACGATGATTTTCTTATCGGTAACTTTCAGACGCTTAAGTCGTCTTATCAGTTCAGATGTTTTACCTGAAAACATATTTCCCATAATAATAGAAAGACTCATCACTTCTTACATATTATAATATTGTATTTTTTATATGGGTTCTGGTATCCATACCGCAACCGTTATGGGGCACAAGGGGTATTATAACCCAAGGACTGGTCGCGTCAAATTCGATGGCTGTATATACTCCAATATACAAGTAGCGATGAAATATCTGAAGATCAAATAACTTCAACATATACCGGACGTTCAGTACCTATTAACGCTAGACCGACTTGTAATACTCTTCTAGTAAAGTGTGATCGTACTTCAATAGTACTGTCTTCGATATATTTTTGTGAGTTCGGTCTATGACGATCAAGAACCTTCTTCATAGATAGAACCCGACCAAGAGAAACACGTCTACACGCTGTCGCATTGATTCTCAGTTTCACCGTCTCTTCCTGACACCATATACTAGTAAACATACTATCTAGACGTTCCGGTGTTGTGTTATCTGTTATATCAAGTTTGCACGTTCGCATCCTGTTCTTTCTTTATTTTTTTTAATCGCTTGAGTTGACGTGAAAAATCAACGAGACCAAAGACTGCTATACCACCACAAAACACAGTCGCTTTAATACCCATATCCATATGTTAAAGTGGAATATTTTCTTTATTAATAATAAGATGTCTCAGAACAATAACGCATTGGAAAGCATGAAACGCAACTTACGTAATGTAAGTCGTAAGGCTGCGTTGAATACTGCACGCTTCAAGTTGATGCGAGCATTGAAGAAGTTGAAATTGGCACCTATTAGGTCTGAGCGTCACCAGGCAGCTGCCAAGAAAATTCAAAAGGCTTGGAAAGAACTCAACAAGTCCAAGATCCCAAAATACAAGGAAGAAAAGAGTAAGATATTGGCGAACGAAGTTATTCAGTTACTGAAAAATATTGCAGCAATCAATCTTAACAACATTACAAACCGGGTAAATAAACTCAATTTGACGAGCAAAAATAACAATGGAAATAGTTTAATGATAAACACGAAAGGTAAAAATATAAATTATCTCAGGAAAAAGTAAGATGCCTCTCAGCGATGTGGAAATTGCCAAGAAGGTCGGAGAACTTCGACAAGGAAAAGGTAAAATATACGCACCCCTCAAATATTTCAGGGGGCTTACAACTCTCACGGGGGTTGAGACACGTTATAAAAAGATGCTCAAGCGAGACTACAAAGGGTTCAAGACAGACGAAGGACAGAAGACTAAAACCTCCTCCTACACCCAAAAATTTAGGAAGATGTATCCGGGAGCCAAATCCCTACCTGAAATTTCTAAGGCTACTAAGATTCCTCTAAGGACTGTGAAGACCATCTACAATAGGGGACTCGCTGCGTGGAGAACCGGGCATCGTCCGGGTGCTTCTCCACAAGCGTGGGGGTATGCTAGGGTGCACAGCTTCGCCACTAAGGGGAAGACGTACTACACGGCGGATAAGGATTTGAGAT
>Ga0302137_1001493_pt1 | contig 10570 bp, 10 predicted proteins | sample CBN3_SCM_MG_FD_203127 | JGI IMG/M metagenome (GOLD analysis project Ga0302137, IMG submission 203127) | Marine microbial communities from Western Arctic Ocean, Canada - CBN3_SCM | ecosystem: Environmental > Aquatic > Marine > Oceanic | place: Canada: Western Arctic Ocean | collected 2017-09-15 | reverse complement strand
ATGGCCAAGTATTGATTAAAATTCTCTATCTTTCCTTGGATCCTTATATGCGAGGGCGTATGAGCGCGGCCAAATCCTATGCTGAACCTGTGGCAATTGATGAGGTTATGCCGGCGGAAACCGCGGGAGTTGTTGTTGAGTCAAAATCATCTCAATATGCCGTAGGTGACTATGTTTGCTGCCGCTCTGGCTGGCAAGAGTACTTTGTCTCTAACCAAAAAGACCCCATGACTTATAAAGTAGACCCGGAGACCGTTCCTCTCTCGACCTACCTTGGTGTCTGCGGCATGCCCGGCAGAACCGCTTATTTTGGGCTCAAACGCGAAGGTAAACCTGTAGCCGGTGAAACTCTTGTGGTCTCTGCCGCCTCTGGCGCAGTTGGGTCTGTAGTGGGGCAAATTGGTAAAAAACTTGGACTGCATGTAGTCGGAATCGCTGGTGGTTCGAAAAAATGCGCGTATGTTAAAGATGAGCTCGGCTTCGATGAATGTGTTGATTATAAAGCAATAGATCTTGATGGCGCGCTGAAGGCAGCCTGCCCAAAGGGCATTGACATCTATTTTGAATCTGTTGGCGGTGCCGTTACCGAAGCCGTTTCCAAACAGTTCAATCCTGGCGCACGAGCACCCATCTGTGGCTACATTGCGAGCTACAATGCCACCGACATTACAAAGGAACGCACCCCCTTTCATATTTTCGGAGAGCTCGAGACCCCCCCGGAACACAAATTCTTTTTAGTATTTGATCACTACGCCGAGTTTGCCGAGGCCAACAGTGCATTGACCAAGTGGGTTGCCGATGGCGAAATAAAGTATCAAGAGACTATGGTAGAAGGGCTTGAGCGCGCTCCTGAATACTTCAGTTGGTTATTTAGCGGCAAGAACTTTGGTAAGTTAGTTGTTAAAATAGCGGACGAATAAGCAACGCCCCCCTAACCCCAAGGAAAATTGGAATGAGTGAAGCCCTGAATCAATTGCTCGATATTTTGAAGCTGGAAAAAATCGACACCAATCTGTATCGTGGTGTGACGCCGAAAACCACCAATAAAAGAGTCTTTGGCGGGCAGGTGTTCGCTCAGGCCATGCGTGCGGCACAGGACACAGTGGATGCAGAACGCATAGTTCATTCCCAGCATGCCTACTTTTTGCGGCCTGGCGACCCTTCGGTGCCCATTTTATACGATGTAGATGACATTCGAGACGGCGGTTCATTTACCACTCGCCGAGTTGTAGCGTCGCAGCGCGGAAAAGCGATTTTCAACACTTCCCTAAGTTTTCAAGTCTTAGAGCCTGGTTTAAGTCACCAATGTGAAATGCCAGAGTGTCCTGGCCCAGAAGATTTACCAGATGATAGCCAACGCTGGGACAAGATACGGGAGCAGTTAAACCCTACAGCAAAGGCAAGATCTGCCAAACATGGTCCTCGACTACTGCCCATTCAAATGAGATCGGTTGAGCCCATTGATTACATCAACCCAGTGGCTCGAAAAGCGGAACAATTTGTTTGGATTAAAGCAGCCGGTGAATTGCCTGCAGAACAAGATACCGGCCTCCATAATGCGATTCTCGCCTATGCATCTGACTTCAGCCTGATGAGCACGGCATTAATGCCCCATGAGGTGAGCATCATGAACCCCAACCTCCAACCTGCATCCTTGGATCATGCGATTTGGTTTCACGATAGCTTTAGGGTGGATGAATGGCTTTTGTATCATATGGATAGCCTACGTTCTAGTCGCAGTCGAGGACTAAGTCGTGGCACTTTTTACAGCCGTGATGGCCGCTTAGTGGCGAGCACTATCCAAGAAGGGTTGATGCGCCTGCGCGACAGTTAAAACGTCACATAGCTACGTCAGCTGTGTCTCTTACTGGCGTTAACCTGTTTGCTTTGTGGGCGCTGTCGGCGTGTTTAAAAATGTCACCAACCAGTGGACACCGATGACTAAAATAATGTCCTCAGTGCTCCCTAACAACCGACTCAAACCTAAGCCGCCTAAGAACACACCTACACAGTTAGTCAGCCTCCAGCGTAGAGTAAAGAAGTGCACACTGGCAAACACCAAATTACTTAAAATAGCGGCCGGGATCACCCCCACAGTCACCATCAGAAAACTAGGTAATATCAATCTAAAGGCAAACTCCTCAACAATTGATATAAACAGTAAATACACCAGCCAAAATAGCTCGCGTCCGTCAGTGGAATAGCCTCTAACGCGCAGATAACCAAGAAAAAATATAACTAGCATTGAGCCGATTACAAAATAACGTGGGTAATCACCTAGAAACGAAGCGGTACTCCACTGGATAGATTCCGTCGCAATAGGCATTAACAAGCATACAAGGGCCGCTAAACCCATGGTTAGTCCGTGTCGAAGAAAGACTTGCCGGAATTTTGTTATATAAATACCACTCAATGATGCCTTGCGCTGGAGGCGACCCTGGGGTCCATCATCCTGTGTGATCTGTTTAGTCATATCGGCAAACTCTTGTTGTTGAGTAGGGTGTAGAGATAACCCAGAGGGTCACAGAAACCCTCATAAATTGGCGTATTTCGCCTGTTTCCCACTGACCTTCTTGACGTAATTACGAGTCTCTTTACGAATATGACGATTGGTTAGAAACCAATAAAATTCAGAGACTGACATTTTATTTATGCGAGCTAGAGACTTCGTTTTATTTCCCTTTCTATCCAAGCTTAACCAGAGATTACCTGCACCGCCGTTGTAACTCGAAATAATCGCGTATTCTCTCTTTTTAGGGTGTTTGATCCCCACCAGATAACGGTTCCCTAAGATGCTGAGATAGCCTGCCGCTACCTCAATATTGTTCTTAGGACTATATAAAAAGGATGACGTTGGAGTATGTTTGTAGCCCTTAATAAGGGAGAAGTAATCGCGTCCCGCCGTGTCAGCCTTGATCTGCATCAACCCTAAGGCATTGGATCGCGAACGTGCCAATGGGTTAAATGAACTTTCCGTCTCCATAATTGCCATAACCAGTGATACAGGGACTTTATGCTGACGACTAGCCGCTTTAGCTAACTTTACGTACTTGCCTCCCGCTATATCTTTATGAGTCTCAACCATGGCTAGAGACACCTTAAAGCGACCACTCTGACGCGTTTTGCCCTTCAGAAGGTAATCTGCAAATTTACCCGCCCTCCATTCAGAGCCTATCGCCTGACCGGTATGATCAAGTACCTGCTCCCAAAAAAAGGGTCGATTAGTTTTGTTGTTGGTTAGGCCAAAATCTTGAGCCGTTTTAGCATCAATAACCGAGGGGTCAATTTGAGTGAGCAAGACGTCAATGATTGACTGCTTTAATAAGTTTTCCGTTGTAGCGGTGAGCACAATTAGCCCTGTTTCAAAATCAACCAAGGTATTGCTGTCTTTTCCTTCTTTAAACAATAGGACTGACGGCGCATAGGACCCCTCATCATCTGGAAGAATTTGATATTCCTGTAATAGCTTGGCTACATCGTCATCATAGTCATCGTAATCTCCAGCAAGAGAGGGCTTTGCCCACCCAACTAGCAGCAATATTACAGTCATCAATACTGAGGTTAAGAGGCCTGTATTTTTCTGCTTTAGCATTGTCATTTACCGTTGATAGTCGTAACTAGGATTCTGTTCGATCATACCCTTACGCATTTTCCTCATACCCTTCAGCCAACGATCATAATCAGCGCCTTTGCCTTGAGCATAGGTCGCTAGATCACTATGAGGCATAATTAAGAAGGTCTCCTTCTCCATACCCTCCAGCACTGACTTGGCAGCATCTTCCGCGGTCATCACTTGATCATTACCGCTAACACCTCGCCCACCCTCGGTCATACGCGTCGCTACATAAAGTGGACAAACGACTGACACTTTTATGTTGTCATCACCGTGGGTAATGGCAAGGGATTCTGCAAAGCCTAGCGCAGCTGTCTTGGTTGTAGAATAAGCAGCATCTCCAACCTGACAAAGTAAAGAGGCTCCGGATGCGACATTGACAAGATAGCCGCCGCCGCGCTGTATCATGCCAGGTATGACGGCGCGAGCCGCATACACGTGAGCCATTACATTGACATTCCAGCTGGTTTGCCAGGCCTCATTAGACGCTGAGGCGGCCATCCACCCGGGTGCGTCACTAAAAGAAACGCCCGCATTAGATACAAATATGTCAACTGGCCCTAGCTTGGCCTCAACCGCCAACACAGTAGACTGAATATCAGCCTCTACGCCCACATCTGCGCCTAAACCTAGACCACCACATGCCTTAGCCACTTGTTGAGCCGCTTCAAGCTCAAGGTCAACAACTGCGACTTTTGCGCCCAAGGCCGCGAATTGTTCACACAGAGCCTTGCCGATGCCATTACCACCCCCGGTAACAACCACTACTTTATTATTAAATTCCAACTGGTAACTCCTTTATGAATTTATTATTCCTTTATGGCCAGCGCCTCTAACGCGACCCTGAGTTCTGAAGGTATAGGCACTGACTTGTCAGTGGTACGATCAACAAAGACATGGGTAAAGGTACCCATTGCCGAAGCCTGTTCGGCATCTTTCTTGAAAATCCCTATGCCATACTCCACAGAGCTATTACCTAATTTGTTAACCCGCAAACCGGCAGTAAGTGGCTCAGGATAGGATACTGGGGACTTATATTGGCAAGTTGAAGCGACTACAAACCCAATAATATCGGCATTCTGGATATCTAGCCCCCCCTCCTCAATAAGGTACTTATTGGTTACCGAATCAAAATAGCTGTAATAAACAACGTTATTGATGTGGCCATAGATGTCGTTATCCATCCAGCGGGTAGTAATCCGTGAAAAGTACTTATAATTTAATCGTTGATCATCATTCATACTGTGTTCTCCATGCGCCTTAGTAGGCTTGCTGATAAATACCCAAAGCATCTTCAAGATCAAGCTCACGGGGATTATTAATGAGCAACCGTTGCTGAAGCATCGAATCCTCTGCCAGCTTGGGTAGGTCACTTTCAGGAATATTCATCTCTCGCAATGTCGTCTGCAATCCTAGATCAGCCGCCAGAGACAAAAAGTGGTCAGCGAGCATCTCCGTCGTAGCGACAGTATCCTCAGGTAAAATCTGATTAGGCATGATCAAAGGAGCTATTTCGGCATAAAGATCCGACGCTACCGGCCCGTTGAACCGAAGTACATGTGGTAGCACCAATGAATTAGACAGACCGTGAGGGATATGATAATTGCCACCCAGCGGATAGGCTAAGGCATGCACCGCTGCAACAGGGGCATTAGCAAAGGCCTGTCCTGCTAACATAGCGCCTAATAACATATCCGCTCTAGCCTCTAAATTACCCCCCTGTTTAACCGCAGTAACAATACTGCCGGATAATAACCGCAGAGCTTCGCGGGCGAGCATATCAGACAGTGGGTTTTTGAGCCGCTTTGACGTATACGCTTCAATGGCGTGCACCATCGCGTCGATTCCTGTAGCTGCCGTAACATGTGCAGGCAAGCCTACCGTCAAAGTAGCGTCCAGAATGATCTTGTCAGCTAACAGGGTGCGGCTCACCACACCCGCTTTTGTGGTCTCACCCGTCGTTATAATAGACACCATAGTCGCTTCAGACCCTGTGCCAGCTGTGGTAGGCACCTGAATGAGAGGTAATCGCGGGGACGTGATTTGATCGACGCCATAAATGTCAGATAAAGCTTGCTCGCCGGTGATCAGCACCGCTAATAGCTTGGCCACATCCATAGAGCTACCACCACCAAACCCCACAACTCCATCACAACCAAAAGCCTGTGCCGCAATGACGGCGTCAACCACCACACGCTCAGGAGGATCCGCTATAACATCAGAATAAATACTGTATTCGATCTTATGTGTATCAAGGCTTTTAATAGCTGAATCCAACAAACCCAATTGAATAATCCCCGGATCAGTCACTATTAAGGCACGCTTAATACCTAGTTCAATAGCCATTTTCCCAAGTTGATTGGAAGTGTCCGCACCGACAACAACATCAGATACCGTACTAAAAACAAAGTTACTCATAAGCCGTAATCCCAAAAAAGACGCTTAACTACTTCACATAATATCTAGATTTGCGTGATAATCCATTGATAAATAGGTAAAAATAATCTGATGATAGATCCCTGCCCCTTAGATCTGGAAGCCAGTCAGCCAACTCAGGGCTAGCCTCTACCGCCCCCGACAACATGTTCTGGGTTATCTCCGGGTCGATATTACGCACAGTGCCGTCAATCAAACCCTGACGAATATAGGCTCCGAGCTTATCGCTATTTTCTTTAGTCGCCTTAAGAACCCTTTTTCGATGATCCTGACCTAACGACGGTAGCGCCCGATAACGAATTAATGGCCCCTGATCGCTAAATTGAATGTGGAACAAATAGCGCAGCGATAGCTCAACTTTCTTTAGCCCCGCCTTGCCGACCTCTCCAGCCTCAGAAAGCAGTCCACCCTCCAAATCCAATGTCCGATTAAAGCATTGATAAAGAAGCTCCTCTTTATTTTTTATGTGGTAATAAAAAGCGCCCTTAGTTACGTCCAGAGAACTAGCTATCTCGTCAAGCGAGGTACCCTTGTAACCTTTTTGATTAAAGTGTGCGGAACCCACTCGATAGAAGGCCTCACGTTTATTATGATTTTGAATCTCACGGTTAAAGCTATCTGCATCAATCTCACCTATCGCAGGAAAATCGATATCTTCGAACTCATGAGGCTCACTAGCCAATCCGTTAGTGACTAAGCTCAGGACACTTGCCTTGACCGAACTGGCATTAGCCGCATGTTTCCTATTCATCCAGACCGGGAACCACTGAATAATGGAGAATATAGCCAATGCCACGACGGAAGGGTCTAGGTCAGCAATTACGCCCTGTTCAATACCCTCCTCCACCATCGACTGGCAAAGCACGAAGATTTCAGACCAACGCTTAACAATATCCTGACGGCATTCATCATTGAGTGACGAAACCTCGGTCAACAGAGCAAAATGAGGCGATTCGTCCCGCACCGTTGCCGCATATTGCTGCAAATGCCCGCCAATCATGAATATAATCTTATCTAGGCCCGATCCCTTTTGCGCATTAGCCTCAACTGCTCGTCTCAACCACATGTCACAACTAGCGACATAACATTTGTGCACAAGGTCTTCTTTATTTCTCACATAGTAATAAAGGCACGTTTTAGTTAAGTTCATAGTGCCTGCGATATCAGCTAAGGTAGTGGCCCGTGAACCCTGCCAATTAAACAATTGCGAGGCTTCAGATAGAATCAGCTGAAATTTTAACTGATGCTGCCGGCCCTTTACGAACGGAGAGGCGATTACATGCTGATCAAGTGAACTCATTCCTAGCCCTGTGAAAACCTAGCTCGCTAATAACCACCTGCGCTATAGCTAAGTTCAAAATTTATACTTAGGGGAAGAATAACATACTAGAATGTGGATTTTGTAGTCTAAACTCGTACAGCAGTGATTATGCCAAGCCAATCAACACCGAAAACGTTGTCCCAAACCTTAACCACCCGTCATATTCATAAACCGGACAATATCAGTCCGGTTGGGATCAAACTCATGACGCTCCGGCTTATCTTGCAGAGCTTCCAGGATCTTAGCTCGCAACAGTGCAGAATCCCCTGGGTGAGACCGAATCACTGCACGCAAGTCCATACTCTGCTCATTACCCAAACACAGCAATAATCGCCCTTCTGCAGTCATTCTGACACGATTGCAAGAATCACAAAAATTATTCGACATAGGGGAAATGAAGCCAATCTTACTGTCACTGCCTGCCACTCTGACATATCGCGACGGCCCACCAGTGGTCTCCACGCTATCGGTCAACTCAAACTCGGTCTCAAGCTGGTCGCGCAGGGCCTGACTAGTAATCTGCGTATTAACGCGTTGATGAGATGATATCTCCCCCAGAGGCATTTCCTCGATAAACGAAATATCCATCTCGTTATCTATTGCATACCGAGCTAGATCAAGAACCTCGTCATCATTAAAGCCGGCTAATATGACCGCATTTAATTTGAGCTTTGCAAAATTAGCCGCTTTAGCCGCACGAATACCCTTATGCCATACACCTAGATCCCCAAGCCGAGTTAACGCCTTAAAACGATCGGGCCGCAGGCTGTCGATACTAATATTGAGCCGGTTCATGCCTGCATCTTTAAGGGGTTGCGCCATTTTAGGCAGCAACATGCCATTGGTGGTCATCGTTACTTCATCTAGGGAAGGAAGAACCGATATTGCACTCACCAGCTTGATAATATCCCTGCGAATAAGCGGCTCACCGCCTGTTAGTCTAATCTTGCGCACGCCTAGCTCAGCAAAAGCTGAGGCAACGTCGCGAAGCTCTTCTAAGGACAGAATTTGCTGACGCGGCAGAAACGTCATGTCTTCTGCCATACAGTAGGTGCAGCGTAGATTGCAACGATCTGTAACTGACAGGCGCAAATAATCAACCTTACGACCAAAAGGATCGATCAGCGTGTTGCTCAACGGTGGCAGCTCAGTAGAATCAGTCACTTATTTCTCTTATTTCTCTTATTTCTCGGTTTTAATATGCTGAATAGACTAACACATCTACAAGGTCGTCAACTTGAATATGTTCGCCACTATTTTGCCTAACCAAGACATCACCCCAACTGACCGAAGAAAGCACGCCACTACTTTGATTAGGGTAGATTTCAACGCCCTCGCCCTTGTCAGTGCAGCTTAGGCGGCCCCGCAGATAAACCTCGCGAGACTCAGCCTCTCGACTAAACAGAGACACTGCTTTCAACATAGGTTTACGCTGGACACTCAGGCCCTGGCTAGCCAACAAAAAAGGTCTGGCAAGCACTGTAAATGTTACAAATACCGAAGCTGGGTTGCCCGGCAAGCCGATAAACGGAGTGTTGGCAACACGCCCAAACGCTAAGGGTTTACCAGGCTTGATGGCTACCCGCCAGAACTCTATTGATCCAAGGGCTGCGACAGCCTCTTTAACGTAATCTTCTTCACCGACTGAAACACCCCCAGCGCCAATCACAATGTCCGACTTAAGTGAAGCACTATGCAGCATGTCTTTAGTCGCTTCGAGCTCATCGGCCACTGTACCCATATCAACGCAATCCATACCCAGCGACTGAATAAGGCCAGTCAGGGTGGCGCGATTTGAATTGTAAATTTGGCCAGATTTTAATTCAACGCCCGGGTCGACAAGCTCATCCCCTGTTGAAAAAATAGCCACTTTAAGTGGCCTATATACCTCAACTTGGCTAATACCTTGCGATGACAGCAATCCCATCTCTGCAGGACCCAATCGGCTACCTGCAGTTAATATTTTTGATTTAGCGGCAATGTCCTGCCCGCGGGGCCTGACATTGGTGTTGGCTAGAATACCAGGGTTCAACTGCACTACGTTGTCCTGCTCGCTGCAATTTTCCTGCATGGCTACGGTGTCAGCGCCTTCTGGCATCTCACCGCCGGTAAATATGCGAGCGGCCGTATTCGCGAGCAAAGGTAGTGGCGCAGTGCCTGCAGGAACGCGTTGGCTGATGGGCAGACTGTAGCTCTGGTTAATCGCATCCTCGTAGCAAAAGGCATAACCATCCATTGCGCTATTATCTGCAGGAGGTACATCAATACAAGCAACCACATCCACCGCTAATATTCGACCCAAACTATGAGTAACCTCGATCGAATGAACCGCTGGCAGCAAAGAGGCTCGCTCGATCAGGCTGGCAATGGCCTGTTGGACTGACTGCATTACTTGACCTTTGACCCAACATGCTGAACGAAATTGCAAGGTTCAAAAGTACTGTCTAGTTGCTCTCTAATAATGCCATTCCAGCCAGTCTTGCAGGCGCCAGTAGAGCCTGGCAAACAGAATATGGCCGTCCTGTTCGCAAGCCCAGCAAGACACCTGGACTGAACGGTGGAGGTTCCTATCTCATCATAAGATAATTGACGGAAAAGCTCGCCAAAACCTTCGATATGTTTGTCAAAAATGGGCGCCAATGCTTCGGGCGTACTATCACGACCAGTAAAGCCAGTCCCGCCGGTGGTAATCACCACCTCTATGTCCTCGTCCGCTATCCAATTGGAGGCAATAGCCCTCATCTGATAAATGTCATCGACAACTATTTTCCGGTCAACGAGTTCGTGCCCGTCATTCTCGATAGCCTCTTGCAACCAAGAGCCGGAACTATCGGTTTGAAAACAGCGCGTGTCAGAAATAGTCAGTACCGCTATTTTTAAAAATCGTCGTGTAGACGCAGTTGCTTCGCTCATACTAAATCTCCTAATCAGATGCAGAACCACAGGTTGGGCAGTCTAGGTTACGATTACAGTGTATTGATAGCCATTGACCGCGCTTACCATCATAACGTGTCATTTCCCCGTGCTGTTCAAAATAGCCTAATAGCAACCTTATCACCGTAGTGGCCTGCATACTCCCCATAATTCCTAGCACAGGCCCAACAACCCCTGAATTAGCGCAGTTCATCATTGGTTCGGCCGAATTATGATCAATAATACAGTCAAAACAAAGACTTCTGAAGTGACCGAAGTCAAATGCT
>Ga0302137_1001485_pt1 | contig 10616 bp, 9 predicted proteins | sample CBN3_SCM_MG_FD_203127 | JGI IMG/M metagenome (GOLD analysis project Ga0302137, IMG submission 203127) | Marine microbial communities from Western Arctic Ocean, Canada - CBN3_SCM | ecosystem: Environmental > Aquatic > Marine > Oceanic | place: Canada: Western Arctic Ocean | collected 2017-09-15 | reverse complement strand
AATCGATTCCATGTTGGATGGCGGCGAAGTAAGCGGTGATGTATTTCGTGCGATTAGCGCTGCCAGTCGATACAAGACGGAAATTGAGAGAACGATTGGCAGTGAGGCTCGTCGGTTTGAGAGTCTCTTGCCACGTTGGCAAACACATCCTGATCTTGTTGTTGCGCAGCGATTGCTACGTGCTCGCAGCGGGGTATTGTCCTCTCCCGACGCAGAGCTCATGTACGTGCCCCAAGCACTCGCCGCGTTGCGACTCGACATCTCCGGTCAGCAGCACGTGCGTGATGCACGCCGACGCTCAGATTTGAAGCGACGTGAGGAAAAGACATGGGGCACCCAGATTGGGTCAGCTACGGATGTATTTCGCCGCGTGGAAGAACTCAAGGGCGATGATGCAGCCCGGCAACTTGTGATTGGTGAAGACGGCCGCTTGCGTGGCATGCGAGAGGAGCCCTGAAGCCATGGTGACGATGATGCAGCGTAGTGAGGCAGTAGTTGAGGCACGCGGGCTCACACGAGCCTTCCGTGATTTCTGGATGCGGACCCGTGCCATGGCGGTTGACCACATTGACCTTGAAATTCGTTCGGGGGAGATCTTTGGTTTGCTTGGCCCGAATGGTTCGGGAAAGAGTACGACCATCAAAATGATCCTTGGGTTGCTTCGGCCAACCGCCGGGCGACTTGCGGTCTTTGGCCGTCCAGCAACTGATGTTGCTGTGAAACGACACATTGGATTTCTTCCCGAAGAATCCTATCTCTATCGATATCTGACTCCTCTGGAGACACTCGACTACTACGGTCGACTCTTCGGGCTACGCCGCGTAGAGAGGCGGCGTAGATCCGAACAGCTTTTGGACATGGTCGGACTTTCTGGTGTGGCCCATCGTCATGTTGGGGAGTTCTCGAAGGGCATGATGCGCCGCATTGGGTTGGCACAGGCTCTAGTCAATGACCCTGAGTTTCTTATTCTCGATGAGCCAACCTCTGGACTTGATCCGATCGGTACGAAACTTGTCAAGGAGCTCATTCTTGACCTGCGAGAGCGTGGTAAGACGATCTTGCTGAGTTCGCATTTGCTGGGTGATGTCCAAGACGTCTGTGACCGCATGGTCATGTTGTATGGCGGCAAAATTCGGGCCGAAGGTACGGTTGATGAACTACTCCAGGACACCCAAAGAACAGTTATCCGCACGGGTCGGCTTGACCAAGAAACAATCGCTCAAATCGATGCCATACTCCGCCAGCATGGGACTGCAATAGAGCAGGTGGAAAGTCCCAAGCAGCGGCTTGAGGATCTCTTCCTTGATATTGTGGAGAAAGCCCGAAAGGAGCGGATTGCAACCTCAGGTGCAACTGAGGGCGGCGTAACAGCCGAGTTCCTCCGGAGCGAAGAACAATCCGGCGAGGATCTCGTCGATCATCTGCAACAGACCAAGGACGCAAAGCCGGTCGCTCACATCATGACGCCAGCAGCTCTTGAGCAGCCGGGCGCTTCCTTGGAGGTACTCGACGAGCTCATAAAGGGCACATCAGCCGCGCCGAAGGTCGCTGTTGAGAAACCTCAAGCTGCCCCCCAGGAAGATGTCGATCAATCGATGATCGACCGACTGACGGGAGGCGGCGACGCTGATGGACCAGGTGACCGCACGTGATGACTGGACTCGTTTCGCTTTGGCAGGTCTTCGATCGATTGCAGCGGCTCATGTGGGTGAGAATTCTCGCCACCATTCTGGTCGTTGGTGCAGCGGTTGGTTTCTTTGGATCGGTAGTCTCGATCCGGAACAGTTGGGAATTGGCATCCGGAGACATTAGCCAGTCATTGCTCGGCGATGAGGCCGCGGTGTATGGCAACCTTCTGCGAGATAACGGAAAAGTCGTGATCAACGGCATGGAATATGGAGGACCTATTGAGGTCCTGCAGCAAGTCATCGATGAAGACGGCACACCGACAGATGTGCAGCGTATTGTCTTTGTCTTGCTTCGAGACTGGATTCCACAGTGGACGCCACGCTGGTTGCTTTTAGAAACAAGTATGTCTTGGTTGTTGATGGGGGCGATGATCATCATCGGTCTTGGTGTTATTTGGTCTGGCCTGCTTGTGCCCGTGGTGACACTTCTTGCAGTTGGTGCTGCGGGGACTGCCCTGTTCTGGTCCCTTGCATGGGATAACTGGGTTGGCGTTCCAATTGCGATGACTGTTTTGTTGTCAACTTTCTTGATGGCAATCCGAGTGCTTCAGCTTGCCCTTTCTGGTCGTCAGGGTTGGATGGCAGTCGCTCATACAGTGCTTCAGGAAGTCTCTCGAACCCGATTGGCAATGGGCTTTGTTGTGTCGCTGCTTGTTGTATTGCCATTGCTGCCTTTGACTTTGGATGCGGCAGCGCCTATCGCACAAGTGGTCCAGGCCTATCTTGCTCGATCACTTGGGCTGGCCTTCATGGTGGCAGCCTTGTTGGTCTTGCTGGTTGGATGTAGTTCAATCTGCTTTGACATTCGTGACCGTCACATTTGGCACCTTGTGACCAAGCCACTTGGGCGAGCCAACTACTTGTTTGGTAAGTGGGTTGGTGTGGTGCTCCTTGGTGGTGTCGTGTTGGGCATTGCAGGCAGTTGGTCGTTTGCATGGGTGCAATACATGCAAAGTTCCTACGTGCCTCGTACGCGTGTGGAGTTTGCCAATCAAGCGGAGCTCATGGAAGAGGTGCTTGTCGCACGTGAAAGTATGTTTCCCGTGTATGAAGAACTTGATGAAGTCGATGTCCGTGGGCGGATCGATCAGATATTGCTTGAAGACCCCGAATACATAGAGTTCGCAGAAGGCGACGTCCCGCTTGGCTTGTTTCGACTGCTGCGAAAGCGTGTGTTGGAAGAGTTCGACCAACAGCGGCGCGTTGTTGAAACGAATCGTGATAGGGCGAGCCGCCCGTGGAGTGTTATTCACTTTGAGGGCCTTCAAGAGGCGAAGCAGCTAAACCTGCCTTTGCGATTGAAGTTTCGGCTACTCGGTGGATATTCAGATGAACATGATCGGCGACTTGTTGGCATAGCGGTGGGCGAGGATCGTTCAACCGGTGTCATGGGTGCCTTTATTCCTACTGTTCCCCAGCATATTGATTTGCCTTCGAATGCCATCACAGACGAGGGCACGCTAGATATCTCGATTGTCAACCTGACGCATATTCCACCTCCAGAAGGAAATGAGTGGCGTGGACCAGCAGCACTCGAGCCTTATGCGTTGGCCCAAGGATCACAAGATCCGTTTGCGCTATTTTGGGAAGCTGAGGAATTAGAAATCGTCTTCCCGGATGCCTCGTTCGGATCGAACTTCGTGCGCGGTCTTTTTATGTTGTTTCTTAAGTTGATGATCCTGGCCGCTATTGCGTGCGCTTTGGCGACATTCCTCAGCTTTCCTGTCGCGTGCCTTGCTGTGTTCTCCTTGTATGCGGCAGCGAGTATTGCCCCGTGGCTCGCGACGACGTTGTCCTCGTATGGGGGCGGCCCGATGCGAGGTCAGGGCGTGGGTGCGGTCATTCAGTCTTATATTGAGGGAATGGTGCGAACCGTTGCTGCCGGCATGGTGTATTCACTTCGAGCTTTTGGTGAGGTGCAGCCTGTTGATCGTCTGGTTCAGGGGCGGGTCATCGCATGGGATCGCATCGGCTCAGGCCTTCTGCTGGTGCTCTCATGGGGCGGCGGAGCATTGCTTGCTGGTTGGTTCATTCTCACAAAACGGCAATTAGCCTTGTATAGCGGTGATCAATAGTCATGCGTGATAGATGGATTCAACTCGGTTCGATTGCTATTGCAGTTGTCGGTTTGGCGATTGGTGGCAGCATGTTGCCGGGCCTGAGTGAACAGGCTGAACGGCACAACCTGCGCTACACAGATGTGACGGTCGAAAACGCGCCGCCAATCGTGGCGCTTGGTACTGCGATCGGCGCGTTGCGCGGCCTTGTGGTCGACTACTTGTGGATCAAACTCAATCTAATGCAGGATGAGGGGCTGTACTACGACATGTTGGAAGACGCGCGGCTTATTACAAAGCTGCAGCCACGGTTTCCGCAGGTCTGGCTCTTTCATGGTCACAACATGGCCTACAACATCTCTGTCATGACTAATACGCCCGAGGAACGTTGGGACTGGGTAAACAAGGGCATTCGTCTCATTCGTGATGAGGGGTTGCGGTACAACCCCAATGAAGCATTGCTGTACAAAGATCTCGCCTTCTGGCTGGGCCACAAGGTGGACGGAGTGAGTGACGATGCTCATCCGTACTACAAGCAGAAATTTGCCAAGGAGTGGCATGAGCTTCTTGGGGAACCCCCGCAAGATCTCGAGTCGCGTATTGAGTGGATTAAAGACATCGCCGATGCCCCGACAACCATGGACTCGGCAATAAAGCGTACGCCGGCTGTTAAAGCACTCGTTGAGCGATTGAAAGCGAGCCTACTTCCGTTTACGGGTGAAGAAGGCGTTGAATTCGATTCGGAGTTTCTTCGCAAAGTTGTATGGTGGCAGTCCGTTCGAGAGCAGTCATGGATTGCCGAGCAACTCGATGCCGTATCACGTCTCGAGCAAGAAGATGACGGTCTCTTTGTAGTGCTCGATGAGCTGATGGCTGATGAAGAACTTGATGAGGCGTGGTCGACACTGCTTGCCTATGCGCGCCATCGAGTCCTTGTTGACCAATACAACATGAACCCGCAGAAGATGTACGAGTTCACGCGGGATCTTGGTCCGCTGGACTGGCGCCATCCGCAGGCTCATGCCTTGTACTTCGCGCGCCTTGGCTCTGAACTGGGCAACCACCGTGTGGTCAAGGAAAATGAGCACAACGCTATCAATATTGATCGGCAGCAATTGCACTCATTGCAGGCTTTGGCGCGATCGGGTCGCATTACATACGACCCATATTCGCCTTCAATGCCTGGCCGTATTCCAGAGCCGCGTTTTATTGACACGATCGACACCATGTTTGAGAAGCTGTACATCAAGTACATCGATGCGAGAGGTGCTGGCGGCGAGACGTTCATGCCATTCATGGAGAACTTCATGTCGTCGGCTATTCGAGAAGCCTATCGAGCAGGTGAGCTTGATCGTGCCCGGGTCATGCTCGATCGACTCGATGGATTGTTTGGAACAGGCGCGAGTCCGCCGAATCACAAGTACAACGAAGATCTCGACGTCTTCGTGATGCGCGAAACCAAGGGCGAATACGACCGGCAGCCGCATATGGCCCCAAGTGATGTAGTGGCTTCCCTTCGCTACGGACTTCGTGTTGGCGTCGGGCAGCGACGTCCTGATGTGTACAAGGAGGCTGTGAATTTTGCCAATGAGGTGACCCACTACTTCCGCACGCATGAGGGAATTGATTACGAGACAAAGCTTGGCACAGCTCGAATGCGTGACCTCGTTGCAGTACTCGGCAACTCTGCTGAGATCGCCTTCTTGCAGTTGATGATTGACCCGTCCGTGTCGTACGAAGAACGCGCCTTAATTTGGGCTCAGGTGGATGAGTTTGAGCCAGAATTGCGGCTTCGTACTTCTGATCGGATTCGACCCTTGGTCGAACGCGAACTCGAGATGGGGCCACTGGCTGGTCGCGTCACGATTGATGAATTCTTGCCAGAACCACCCGGAATCGAATCCTTCCGTGCCGCGATCGCCGCTCGCGCTGTACGAGAAGCTGAAGCTGTAGATGCCAAGAAGGGTGCTGGCATCGATCGTAAGTAGTCAACTTAGTTGGCGTGGGGGTCTCTGACTGTATTGCGGAGCGTCCCAAGTCCTTCGATAGAAACTTCAACAACATCACCATCCCTGAGAAATCGCGGTGGTGTTCTTGCAGCGCCGACGCCCGAGGGCGTGCCCGTCAAGAGGACAGTGCCAGCTTGTAAGGTCGTGCCGCGTGAGAGTTCGGCAATCAGTGTTGCTACCGAGAAAATCATGTCGGCGGTATTGGCATCTTGCATGACCTCGCCAGAGACAGTTGTTGTGATTGTCAGTGATTGTGGATCTTGGATATGTTCCGCCGAGATGGGTTTGCTCAGAGGGCAGAACGTATCGAAACTCTTGCCGCGAATCCACTGGCCGCCGCTGCCCTTCTTCTGCCACCATCGGGCGCTCACATCATTGGCCACTGCCCAGCCGGATACAAAGTCAAGGGCTTCGGATTCGGCAACATTTTTAGCATCTCGACCAATGATTGCTGCAAGCTCGCCTTCGAAGTCCACCTGCGGGCCATGTTCGTGACAAATGTCGGGTATGACAATGTCATCATTGTGGCCAATGATGGATGCAGGGTTTTTCATAAATACAGTGGGGGTGTCTGGGAGATCTGCGTTCATCTCGGCAGCATGCGCGGCGTAATTGCGCCCGATGCAGAATATAGCTGGTGGTTGATTCATACGTTTTCCTTATCGGGAACAGGGTCGAATCCTGCGCCTCCCCAGGGGTGGCACCTGCCGATGCGTCGAATGGCAAGCCATCCTCCTCGGATGGCCCCAAATCGTTGAATGGCTTCGGCTCCGTACCGTGAGCAAGTGGGGTGAAAGCGGCAGTGTTGACCCATCCAGGCACTGAGCGTGAGCTGATAGAAGCGAATGCCAACAAGCATGAAGAGTGCCAGGGGCGATCGGCGGGCACTCATGATTTTGCATCCTGTTCAGCATGGCGTAGTGCTTGGCTAAGGTAGTCGCGATACTGCTCAAGTGACTGCGGTGTGTGCGGCAGCACGACGATCACAATGTCCATGGGGTGTGTGTTCGTGTCGCGGACGACTTGAAATGCAGTTCGAAGAAGCCGCTTGATGCGATTGCGACGCACGGCGTTACCGACCTTCCGAGAGACAGCGAGCCCGAGTCGTGAGTGCGGCGTCGGAGCTGGCATCGTGTGCACGCGAAGCGGACCACTTGTTGTTGCATGACGGTGATTGAAGACTGCTTTGAACTCCAATCCTCGTCGAATGCGATCCTCGCGGCTGAATCCTTGCCTATTCATCGCAGTGATCCAGAGCTGCCTGGTACCGCTTCATCAGCCTGCCGCGTGTGACAAGGCCAGCAACGTGCCGTTCATCGCCGTCAATGAGCACAGGAAGCGCATCAACATCAGATCGCGAGAATTTCTCAAGCACGACATCGAGTGTTTCATCGGGGGTCACAATTGGCAAGTCAGAGCGTTGCAACTCGCTGACTTGAAGCAGCGGTATTGCTTCGCGGAAGACAAGCGCGGCTTTGAGGTCGTTGTTGGTAACCATGCCCAGGTATTCGCCTTCATCTCCTAGCACGATGAAATCGCCAGCGCCATGAATTTCTGCTTCGGAAACTAAGGTGGCGGCACTGTCATGGCTGGATACAGTGTGAGGCGGTTCAAGAATGAGATCTTGAACAGTGAGCCGAGCGAGCACGTTAATGTCACCAAGTATCCCGACCCGAATACCTGCTTCGCGAAGCCGCGCAGAATAGATCGAATCTCGGCACAACCAACGCGCCACAATAGTGGCGACCACCGCTGCAAGCATGAGTGGAAGGATGATTTGGTAGTGCCGTGTGAGCTCATACACAATGAGAATGCCAGTTAGTGGTGCATGTGTTACCGATGCCACCATTGCAGCCATACCAACGATTGCAAACCGAGCAGGGGTTCCATGCTCAAGTAGTCCGACCCACTCGAGAGATAGCCCGAGCATCCCGCCGATGATTGCGCCCATCATGAGAGATGGCGCAAACATGCCTCCGGCGCCACCAGAACCCAATGTGATACATGTGCCAGCGAGTTTCATGATGAGTAGGGCAAGCAGGCCCAACATCAGCAGTCCAATGGGCATCGCCTCTGGATCGGTTGCGTATGAAGTTGGACTGAGCAGCGTCGATATTTCGGAGTAGCCATTGCCATAAAATGTGGGCAGTTGTGGCCCCATGACGAGCATGTAGCTGAGTCCCAGTACGGCAAGCAACAAGCCGCCAAAGGCAGGCCGGGCCCATAGCGGTCCAGGCAACTTGGTAAGCATGCGGCTTGAGACATCGAGCCCGCGAATAAACATGGCACCAATGACGCCGCAGGCGAGGCCAAGCAAAATGTACGCAGGCATATACACCATGCGAAATTCGCCTTCTTGGGCCATGAAGTCGGCGCTAAGTTGGAAGATCGCTTGGTCGTGCAGGATGCCCTGAATGGAAGCAGAGGCAACTACTGAAGCAATGACGATCGGTGTAAACGTGCGCAGAGAGAAGTCTCTGAGCAAGATTTCCATCACAAACAAGACCCCCGCGATGGGCGCGTTAAATACGGCAGAAATGCCGGCAGCGGCGCCGCATCCAAGCAACGTGGTCATCTGCTGTGTATTGACGCCAAGTGCGCGACCAACGGTTGAGCCAAGCACGGCCCCAATCGTGACGATTGGGCCTTCCGCCCCGGCTGAACCACCAGAGCCAATGGTAAGCGTGCTGCAGATCCACTTCTGGATGCCAACACGAAGCCCAAGGCGGCCGCGCTGTCGCAGCACACCATAGATCACAGTCGTCACGCCGGGCCCGATGTACGGAGCATTGATGCCCAACCGAGCAAGTCCAGCGAGCACACCACCGACTGCTGGCCCGGCGAGGACAATGATCCAGATTACGGTGCCACTTGTGGCAGCCTCAAAGTGTTCAAGCGATCTCAGCGGAGCGAGAAAGAGCGTGGCAGCCACGCCCATGAAGAGCCCAATGCCCGCAGCAATCAGATAGAGATACCAGTCGCCATGGAGCCCGGCTCGAAGACCAAATCGTCTGATTCTTCGAATGGCGGATGGCATGGCTGAAGCTCAATGATGCCCGGTCGGGCGATAAGGGGGGCTTTGGCCCTCGGCAGGGACAGTGGCTCGGGAGTTTACAACAGCTGCCCGCCTCCCATGTGCGATTTAGGACTCGACAAGGGATGTGAATTTCGATACCATAGGCCGATTCAGGCCAGTCCGGCCTCTTTCAGGCCTCTTCAGGAGTGACACTCACATGATCGAAGCTCTTCGTAGCGATGAAATCGTGAACAAAGTTGGTGGCCGATTTAAGCTCTGTGCTTTGATTCAGCGCCGGCTTAGACAGTTGGCCATCGAGAGTGCCCGCCCACTCGTTGATCGAGAAGGCCGAACCGATCTTGAGATTGTGGTTGAAGAGATCATGCAAGATAAGATCGCCCCGCGCTGGATTGATGCCACGGATATGAGTGACAAGAGTGGACCCGGGTGGCCACTTACAACACAGTGATGCAAACAGACCATGACGTCCGTCATGTGTTAGTTGGCGTAACTGGTGGCATCGCTGCCTACAAGACTGCTGCTCTGGTCAGTATGTTGGTTCAGCAGGGGCATCATGTCAATGTGGCGATGACGTCAGCAGCAACCAAGTTTGTTGGCGCCGCTACCTTTGAAGCATTGTCTGGGCGGCCTGTGTATGTAGATACATGGACCACCATTGATGATGCAACCAGTCAGCATGTCTCACTCGCGAATCGGGCCGATATTATGATCGTGGCGCCGTGTAGCATGAATTCAATTGCGAAGTTTGCTCATGGCTTTGCCGGCGATGCATTGTCGTTGTTGGTTGCTGCTATTGATCGCAGCCGTGTTCCTGTCTTGCTCGCGCCGGCAATGAACGCTGTCATGTGGTCGCAACCGTCAACTCAACGCAATCTTGACATGCTTCGCTCGGATGGGTTTACGATTGTCGAGCCGACCCATGGCTGGCAAGCATGTCGGACTGACGGCTGTGGGCGAATGCCCGAGCCAGATGAACTGGCAGCGGCGATTGGACGCGGCTTGGCAGCGCGAACAGCCTGATCCAGCGCATCACGTTGCCCGCTCTATTGCCGATCTATTGTTCTGCTTTTTAATTGCTCTCACTGCGCCTCTGCGGAGTGGGACCGTGGCTGCCAATCGGGCGGACATCTGTCATGAAACAGCCGCTCCCTTTCAGATGAAAGAGAGCGGCTGCGTTGAATAACAAATGAACGCTAGTCGATCGTACTTGCATCTTCCATGAAGCTTGCAAGTCGCCGACGCCGCACTGGGTGCTGCAGCTTACGGACGGCTTTGGACTCTACTTGGCGAACGCGTTCGCGTGTCACCTTGAAGATCCGGCCGACCTCTTCGAGCGTGTAGGTGTATCCGTCGCCAATGCCATATCGAAGCTTGAGAATTTCTCGCTCGCGATACGTCAGTGTCTTGAGTACATCGTTGATTCGGCTGCGAATCATCTCGCTCGTTGCAGTGTCGGACGGAGGTCGCTGCCGTTCGTCTTCGATGAAGTCGCCAAACTGTGAATCTTCGGACTCGCCAACCGGCCGGTCGAGGCTGATTGGGTGCCTGGAGATATTCATCACGCGACACGTTTCTTCGACGCTCATGTCGGCTTCTTCAGCAAGTTCTTCAGTTGTGGGCTCTCGACCCATGATCTGCAGAAGTCGCTTCTGAATTGCGCGAAGCTTGGACATCGTCTCAATCATGTGGACTGGGACGCGAATGGTGCGTGCGTGATCGGCAATAGCGCGGGTGATCGCTTGGCGAATCCACCAGGTGGCATATGTCGAGAACTTGTATCCCCGCATGTACTCATACTTGTCCACAGCACGCATCAGGCCAGTGT
>Ga0302137_1001481_pt1 | contig 10623 bp, 6 predicted proteins | sample CBN3_SCM_MG_FD_203127 | JGI IMG/M metagenome (GOLD analysis project Ga0302137, IMG submission 203127) | Marine microbial communities from Western Arctic Ocean, Canada - CBN3_SCM | ecosystem: Environmental > Aquatic > Marine > Oceanic | place: Canada: Western Arctic Ocean | collected 2017-09-15 | reverse complement strand
CCAATAAATGTTAACTTCTTTGTACATAAGCAACCCGAGATTGATTTAGAAACTGACGAAAACTGGTTAAAGCGTTTATCGGAGTATTATTCTGAATTTGAACTTGATTTGGATGTTATTCTTCCCAAAGTAACACGTGAACCTTTTGGTGAAGATGCCTGTGCTTTTGTCGAGAAAGTTCGCCCAGAAATTATCAGCTTTCATTTTGGCTTACCAGAAATTAAGTTTTTAGATCGAGTAAGAGTGGCTGGCTGCAAAGTAATAAGTTCAGCTACAACAGTTGAGGAAGCGTGTTGGCTCGAAGAAAGGGGTTGTGATGCTATAATTGCTCAGGGCTACGAGGCGGGGGGGCACAGGGCTATGTTTCTCTCAAATGATATCAATACTCAAGTTGGAACTATGTCCTTAGTACCTCAGGTTGTTGATGCAGTGTCGATACCTGTAATTGCAGCTGGAGGAATTGCTGATGGACGCGGAATTACTGCAGCGTTTGCTTTAGGCGCTGCTGGCGTACAGATTGGCACTCCATATTTATTCACACCAGAAGCTCTTGTGAGTGAACTGCATCTTTCAAGTTTAAAAATGGCAGGGGATAATAGTACTGCTGTTACTAATCTTTTTTCTGGCCGTCCAGCACGTGGTATAGTGAATAGAATAATGAGAGATCTTGGGCCAATGTCTGATTGGCCAACAGCATTTCCAAATGCCGGCATTGCTTTAACTCCACTTAAGAGAGCAGCTGAAGCTGAGGGAAGGTCTGATTTTTCATCATTATGGTCTGGTCAGTCAGTGGGCTTAAGTCAAGAGATGGGAGCCGCGGATCTAACAAGAAAACTGGCAAACGATGCCTTAGGCAGGTTTAGTCTTAAAGACTAGCTTGACAAAAAAAGAAGCTTGTTTAACATCAAACCTGCATAGGCACCGTAGCCTGTTCAATCAAAGGCAATAAGGCCTTAGTGGAAATAATATTCGCTTGGCCTTTTTTTGTGCGAATTATAAAATTTGATAAAGTTACTAAATCCAAAATGTTACGGGTTTTGATTCTATGTCACATTTTCCACAAATTATTAGAAAATGAATAAGTCTGAATGAGTCGAATGAAGTTATTAATATTATTTATTGAAACTATTTTGTTGCTATCAAAATCTATTTTACAAATTTGTCTTTAATAGGGCGATTTTGAATAGATAGCATCGAAATGAAAGGGAGATGTCATGAGAATTTTAAAACTTTTTTTTAAATATGTAACCGCCACTATTGTGGCAACACAAATAACAGGATTTGGAGCAGCTCTTGCTGAAAGTCCTGAAGCAACTAGGGCAAATCAACAACTCGCTGCATACCGCGAGCTTCCTACATTTGAAGCGCCTGGAGAAGCCTTTGACGCAGCGGCATGCATGAAGGGGAAATCAATTCTTTCCATTCCGGCATCAAGTGGTGTTCCTTTTGTAAAAACCATTGGGGATTCTATGAGCAAAGTTGCAAAGACCATTGGTTTTGATTTAAAAATTTGGGAAAATCAAGGTCAACCAACCCAATGGGTACAGGGTTTTGATTATGCTATAAATAATAAGTATGACATGATAGATCTTCTTGCTGGAGCTGACCCCCGATTCCTTGCACCACAAGTGAAGGCGGCAAATGCTGCAGGCATTAAGGTAGTTGCTTCACACCTAACAGGATTTGAACAAATCTTACCAGAAGGTGTGTCTGGCGTGCCAATTGATTACAAAAGAGCTGGCGCACTTCTTGCAGATTGGGCTATTTGGAAAACGGATGGCAAAGCTAATGCACTCGTGATTGGAATTAACGATGTATTATCAACAGAATCTATGATGTCTGGTATTGAAGAAGAATTTTCCAAATGTCCAAACTGTAACTTTGTTTATAAAAATGTCTCCATCCCAGACTTAGCAACAAGAACGGGGTCCATAGTTCAAGGTGCTTTGGCAGCCGATCCGACGCTTAATTATATAATTCCTATTTACGATGTTATGAACCTTTGGGTAGTACCTGCAATTACTATTGCCGGTCGATCAGATCAGGTTAAGGTAGCAACTTTTAATGGCACACCGTTTGCTCTAAAGATGATCCAAGATGGGAAAATTGAGATGGACGTTGGTGAGAACCTTGACTGGATAGCTCATGGAATAATTGACTCTGAGATGCGAATGCTGTGTGATCTTCCTGAAGTTAGTGATGCAAAAATTCCACTATTAATATTTGATCAGAATAATGCTGATACAGCTGGTAATCCTCCGGAAGTTTCAACGGGTTACGGAGATGCTTATATTGATGGATACCGTAAACTTTGGAAACTCAAATAATTCTAGAAAAGAAAGAAAAACGGGGCATTACTTTAGATCCCGTTTTACAGATTGAACGCCTCTCTAAGAATTTTGGAGGCGTTCAAGCACTGAATGATGTGAGTTTATCAATCTATCCGGGTGAGGTTCACGGCCTTTTAGGTCAAAATGGTTCTGGGAAATCGACACTTATAAAAGTTCTTTCTGGGTTTCATATTCCCGACAGTTTGAATTTTATTAAAATAAATGGGCGCCAAGTTAATCTACCGATAAATCAGGCAGCGCTGTATGAATATGGCATAAGTTTTGTCCATCAAAACCTTGGTCTTATGGAATCACTTACAGTTCTAGAAAATTTAATGTTATCAAACTTAGCTGTAAGTAAAACTATGTTTATAGATTGGCAGAAAGAGGCTCAACGAGCTCGCTCTATTTTTAAGCGTTATGACCTTAACCTTGACCCTCTCTCAGCAGTATCTAGTTTAACACCTGTTGAACGAGCTCAACTTGCAATTATTCGCGGTTTAGACCAGCTTCGAAAAATGCGAGATGAGCATTCTTGCAATGGTCTTTTGGTTCTTGATGAGCCAACGCCTTTCCTTCCCGCACACGACGTGCAGAGCCTTTTCAAGCTTATTCGAGAAATAGTTACTGATGGTGCTAGCGTAGTTTTTGTCTCACATGATATTGACGAAGTTCTTGAAATTACAAAGCGGGTGACCGTACTACGTGATGGTAAAGTTTCGAAAACCTTTGAAACAACCGAAATTAGTAAAGCAGAAATTATTCGGTTAATAGTTGGTCAGCATGTCGACCTAGATGCCATGAGGGCACCCACAAAGATACTACCCCCTCCGTCCATAAGTCTTTCCAAACTTACTGGTGGAAGTGTAAAAGATTTTAATATTGAAATTGCCCCTGGTGAAATAGTTGGCCTCACTGGTTTGATTGGTTCTGGCTATGATGAAATACCGTACCTTGCTTATGGAGCATCCTCAGCTATTACAGGCACACTATTATTGAATGGAAAATCATACCAATTAAGGCATCTTTCTCCAAGTAACGCCTTAGTGGGGGGGTGCGTCCTAATACCAGGTGATCGATTAACCTCTGGTGCAATCTCAACCCTGAGCGTGGTTGAAAATATAAGTCAACCAGTTCTAAGTCTAGTGAGTTCCTCCTGGGCGCTTTCGCGTTCAACCCTCACGCGAAATTCAGAAAAACTAATAAGGAAGTTTAATGTGCTCCCTAGTGATCCTGAACTTCTATTTGGCTCTCTAAGTGGAGGAAACCAACAGAAAGCTCTACTCGCAAAATGGTTTCAGACATCTCCACGTCTCATTTTACTGGATGAGCCAACTCAGGGTGTAGACGTGGGCGCACGTGCTCAAGTTTTTTCAGAAATCACACAAGTAGCAGATGCTGGTGCTGCGATATTATGTGCGAGTTCAGATTACGAACAACTGACAGCTATTTGTCACCGTGTCCTGATATTCAGTAAAGGTAAGGTGGTCGCGCATCTTACAGGAGATAAGATAAGTAAATCATCAATCGCCCAAGCCTGTTACATAAGCTGATAGAAAAGCTCACAAGGAATAACTCAATGACGAAATCAAGAAGAAATATGTTGTTTAACAAACTATTTTCACCTTCTTCACGTGCAATCTTTGTTGATTGGTTTGAACGATCTGCCCTTGTTTTAGTATGGATTATTACAATTGCTATATTTGGTGCTTTAAGACCTGAGACTTTTTTGACTTGGTCAAATTTTTCAATTATTTTGGGTTCCCAATCTGTAATCGTGGTGCTCGCTCTTGGTTTAATTATTCCATTAACAGCGGGTGATTATGATTTGTCGATAGCTAGTGGTTTGACCTTTGCTGGAACAGTTCTGGCTGTCTTGAACGTAAATAATGGCTGGCCAATTGGAATGGCAGTAGTGGCAACTCTTGTTGTTGGGATTCTCATGGGAGCGGTAAATGGGTTTTTAGTAGTTTATTTTCGCATAAACTCTCTTATTGTAACAATGGGCGTTGGCACCTTTGCTCATGGTTTGACTTTATGGTTAGGCAACCAGATGACTATAAGTGGCATCTCGGACAGCCTAGTAGAAGCTGTAATTGTTCATCGTCTTTTTGGTGTCCCACTTGGCTTTTATTATGCATTAATTTTGTGTACTATCATCTGGTATGTGTTTTCATATACAGCCCTTGGCCGCCGACTACTCTATGTTGGCCGTGGCCGAGAAGTGGCACGTTTAAGTGGAATTAACGTAGACCGAATTCGGGTTGGTGCATTCATGTCATCAGGCCTAATGGGTGCAATAGCTGGTATTTTGTACGTTGGCACTACGGGAGCAGCAGATCCAAGTTCTGGGATGACCTTCTTGTTGCCTGCATTCGCCGCAGCATTTCTTGGTGCCACAAGCATTCTCCCTGGCCGATTTAATCCTTGGGGAACAACGATTAGTGTCTACTTTCTTGTAACTGGTATTACAGGCCTCTCCATCATGAGCGTTAGCACCTTTGTACAAGATTTATTTTATGGTGGCGCACTTGTGATTGCGGTAGTGCTTTCCCAAATTGTTCGTGGCCGTGAAGAGAGATTGACTTGAGTATTAACAAATAGCGTACTGAAGCTGAATGGTGGGTTGGTAAATCTGAAATGCCAATAGCATAATGTTACGCTTTCATTTATCAAAAAAAGTGTATGATTCATATAAAGATTTAACCGTGTCTGCTTATTCTCAAGCTTGAGGTTTTTAATTTAATCAATAAATTTAAATAAATTATATCTATCGTGTTTTTACAAAAAAATTAATAAGCCAGTGTCTTTAATGCTTCGGCAAGCACACGAATGCCGGCCGTGCAATCACTCAGAGAAGAGTATTCTTCTGGAGTATGGCTTCTTCCATCTTTACTTCGTACAAAAACCATTGCCGTCCGGGAAATTTTTGACATTTGCTGTGTGTCATGCCCTGCACCACTAGGCATAATTAACGCATCTATGCCTTGAGATTTAGCAGCTAATTTTAATGTAGAAACTAATTCTGGATCACTTTGACAGGGTTCCAAATCAATCATTTTCTTAATTGAATATTTTAAGTTACGGCGTGTTGCCACTTCTTTAATAATATTACGATGAACTTTATAAAGTTCCTTCCTTAAAGCAACATTGGGATGGCGTGCATCAATAGAGAATGTTACTTTCCTTGGAATTACTGCAGGTCCTCCCGGATCCACTTGACAACGTCCAACTGTGGTAACAGCTGGGCGACCCAGTCGATGCGCATGGTCTATTAGCTTAGTAGTGATTTCAGCAAAACCAGCCATTGGATCTCGACGCAGATCCATTGGAAATGCACCTGCATGGTTTTGTGAACCACTTAAAGTGATTTCAAAATGGGCCACTCCTGTGATTGCATTAACTATAGCAACAGGTATTCCAGCATCTTCAAGTATTGGACCTTGTTCAATATGCAGTTCAATAAACACATCAATATCATTTCGTTTGGCTTTGGGAATATCATCAGGATTTAGATTAATTTCACGCATAATATCAGATATTGGTTCACCATCAAAAGTTTTAACTGTTTCAAGATCATTTTTAGAAATTTTCCCAACTATGGCTCGTGACCCCCAAAAACCAGCAGATGGAAACCGGCTAGCTTCTTCCTCACAAAGCACGACTGCCTCTAAAGTTTTTTTTGGCACACCAAACTGATTGCGAATAGCTTTTAAGGCAAGAATTCCACCAATTGCTCCGAGAGCACCATCAAAGCATCCACCATTATGCTGACTGTCAATATGAGAGCCCGTAACAATCGATGAGGTGTCATCTAATCCTTTGAGGCGAGCCCATAAATTGCCAACAGCATCCGTTCTAACCTCTAACCCTGCTTTTTTGGCCCAGTCACTACAAAGGTCCATTGCACCAACCCATTCAGGTGAGTAAGCAAGTCTGGACATACCGTTTTTTTTAGTCGCTCCAATTTCTGACAATTGTTTTAAAAAATCCGCAACTTCATCTGAATTTATTTGGACAGGAGATTTGGGCATCCGTTGACCTTTCTGTTGGCAATTTATTTATTAAAAATTACAAATTAAAGCTTTACTAGTTTTTAATTCTGTTCCTTCTCAACAGTTCGGTTTGATCTTTATCAACCTGCCCTCCAACTATAATCACACCATAACTCAAACGAGCAATTTCTTTTGATAATAAGCCATCAAGTACATTATCCAGAACACTTTCTGGTGAACGTGTGAAGGGATCACCATAACCGCCGCCACTTGGACCAAACGATATCAACCGATCCCCCGCTTTTGCCTTTTTATAAGGTACTTTCGAGGGGAGTGAGAGGCTTTCACCCGTTTCATAGACTTGAATCAATTTACTAGGATGCCCTTTTTCGCCACCAACAAATCCCCATGGTTTATATTTATGTCCATCACCTTCAACTGAAAAACCACCATCCTGAAGATATACAAATTCATGGACCGACCCAATGCCTCCACGCCAGCGCCCAGCAGCAACCACCTCTTCACGGAGCTCGTAACGATTTACACGCAATGGTAAGTGGGATTCTATATCTTCTATTGGATTGTTCCTAGTATTAGCGTATAATGTGTCTACGGTGTCCATGCCATCGAGCCCAAAGCGTCCACCATAGCTACCTTCAAAAATTTCCATATGAACCCATTGGTTACCTTCAGAATATCCACTGAATGCAATAACCGTTAAATTGCCAATCCCAGCACTAATCTGGCGCGGTACTGCCGGACCCATAGCCTTCATCACAGTATCAGCAATAGCATTTCCCGCGCAGAACCTAGCAATTACGGGTGCAGGAAAAATTGGGTTTGCTAGACAACCTTTTGGTGCAATGATCTTAATAGGTCTAATCAAACCACTATTTTGTGGGATGGGGCCATATATTGCACTGTCTAATAAGATTGAACGCAAGGTCAGCCAGATAGCACAATCCACAGTACCTTCAAAAGGCATATTAATTGGTCTGTCGTCAATTTGTGGTGCAGTTCCATCAAGATCAACTGTTATTTCATCACCTTTTACCGTGATTGTGACAGCAATCGTCAGGTCACGCCTAGAGGGTTCAGGATCATCCAGATAACCATCAATTAAAGTAGAAGCTTTATAAGCACCATCAGGGATATCTTTTATTCCTTTACGCATCAAGCGCTCAGAATAGTCCATAAGATCTTGACTTGCTCCGGTAACAGTATCACGACCGTATTGAAGAACTAAATCAAGAAACCTTTGTGCTCCAATTTGGGCTGCTGCGATCTGGGCTTCCATATCCCCAACAACAAGGTCTGATATTCGTATATTATCTCGTAAGACGTGCCATAATGCCTCATTACGCTCTCCCTGATCTATAACCTTCAACGCCTTAAACTGCAGGCCTTCAGCGTAGGTATCTACTGCATCAACGATCCCTGCGCTACCAGGTGTATGAGCGCCAATATCTAGATGATGTGCCGTTGTTACTGAAAATCCAAGCAGTGTTTCTCCATCAAATACAGGGACACAGAAACCGACATCAGGCCCGTGGGAAGCACCTCCGTAAGGATCATTATGCATAATAACGTCTCCAGGGCGGAAGACATCACCTCGAGCAGTAAATCGACTTTGAATACCTCGTATATATCCTGGGATGGGACCTGATTGTAGTGGTGTGCTCATTTTGCATTCACAAAGTTGATTACCTTCAGCATCAGTTAATGCTGCACCAAAGTCTTCAGATTCACGAATGATGCTTGAGTAACTCATACGCATGAGCTTGTGCCCCATTTCAATAGCAATATTTTCAAGTGCCCCTTGTATAACAGCGCCTGTTATTGGGTCCACTCTTGCAGACATTTGAACACTACGGTTAGAAGTTTCTACATGTTCCATCAAGGATCTCCCTTAAGTGTCAGAATAAGATTACCCACTTCATCATTGATTACTCTCCAGCCAGGAGGAATTACTGTGGTACTATCCTTTTGAAGAATTATAGCAGGACCAAAGAAAACTTCGTCAACAGGGAGTAAATGTCGGTGATAGAAGGCGGTTTCCAAAGGTTTTAGCTTGTTATCCACGCGGAACATACACTGGCCTGACTTGATCAATGCCTGCTTCATAGTTCCTCCAACTGGGGCTTTCAGAGTTTCAATTTTTGGCATAACACCAATACCCGTTACGCGGATATTAACAATTTCAATTATATTGTTAGGAAAAGAGTGTCCGTATTCCTGCTCATGCGCCTTGTGAAACAGTTCCCACAAATATGTTAAGTCTAGCTCATTGATGGGTCTATCTGGAATAGGTATTTTCAATTCATAACCTTGACCCACATAGCGCATGTCTGCGTTGCTCTCGAAGTGACATTTATTCGTGTCAAGGTGGTCCGAAGTAAACTGAACAGAAAGTTGCTTCTTCATCTCTGCCAGATCAAAGTTGATACGTGTAAGATTTATATCGGAACTTACTTGAAACTGGGTACGAATAGTATCGTATTTAAGGTCTGTCGTTAACAAGCCCATGGCTGAAGTTATTCCTGGAAATGGTGGAATAATCACCTCAGGAATACCCAAAATCATCGCAACTTCTGCACCATGTAACGGACCTGCTCCACCAAACGCCACTAGTGCAAACTCACGAGGATCTAGTCCTTTTTGCACTGTACGCGAACGTATCGCATTAGCCATGTTACTATTAATAACTGTCAAAATACCTTCGGCCGTATCTAATTTCTCCATACTTAAACTTATGGCTAATTCCGAAATGACTTGATCAGCTGCAACGCCATCAAGTTTTAAACTTCCTGCAAGATCATCATCTTTGTCAAGGCGACCTAAAACAACATTGGCATCAGTTACGGTCGGTTGGTTGCCTTTGCGACCGTAAGCTGCTGGTCCTGGAACAGCGCCAGCACTCCTCGGTCCGACCCGGAAGGCGCCGCCATGATCAACATAAGCTATAGATCCCCCACCAGCTCCAATTGTGTGAACATCAATCATTGGCATTAATAATGGGAAACCTGCAATCGAAGTACTGCGCGGATCAGTTTCAGCGTATCTACCATCAACAACAAGACCAATATCAGCACTAGTACCGCCAATATCAAAGGTAATTAGTTTTTTGCGACCACTTAATCCTCCAACTAATGCTCCACCAAGAACCCCAGCAGCAACACCAGAGAGTAGTGTCATTACAGGCTTTTCAGAAACCATGGTTGGAGTAGCTATTCCACCATTTGAGGTCATGATACGTAAATCAGCGTTTAAACCTATACTTCGCATCGACTCATCAAGCTTATTTATATAGGTTCGCATCTTTGGCCCAACGAACGCACACAATAAAGAGGTCGTAAATCGTTCAAATTCTCTAAATTGTGGTGAAACTGACGAAGATGTAGTTATAAAAACACCTGGTAATTCACGCTCAAGAATTTCTTTTGCTTCTTCTTCGTGTAACGGATTTAAATATGAGAAAAGAAAACAAACTGCTACTGACTCTACGCCGTCTTCCTTGAGAGCTTTTGCAGCAGCAATAATATCTGATTTATCCAACGGCTCTAAAACTTCTCCATGGGGTGGTACAAGACGTCCTTTGACTACTTTTCGATGACGTCGCTGAACCAGAGGACGATTTTGCCAAGGCAGTTCTTGCATGATCGAGTAGTGCTCAACTCGTTGATGCCTTGCGATATGAACGATATCACGAAAGCCCTTATTTGTAACCATACCTGTTCTAGCACCCTTATTTTCAAGCACTGCATTTGTTGCCGTAGTGGAGCCGTGTAGAACAAAGTCAATTGAACTAAGATCCACATTGTTCTGGGAACAAATTTCAGTAATACCTTCTATGATTGCGCGAGACGGATCATCTGGTGTTGTCGATATTTTGTGAATTGCAATTTCTCCAAAAGCCATGTCACAATAGATTATATCTGTGAAAGTTCCACCAACATCGACACCTATAATTCTCATTCAGAGCTACCTTTCTATTTCTTTCAATTAAAGAATATTGACTTACCGGAGGCATAAAAACTAAATAGTTCAGTTTAAAAACATATAAAAACTTTACTCTATGTTTAAATAAGCTTTTATTATAATTCTCTTTCTCACACGCTCAATAAATAACATTAATAACGCCATCTGACTCATTCAGATTTATTCATTTTCTAATAATTTGTGGAAAATGTGACGTAGAATTAAAACCCGTTACATTTTGGATTTAGTAACTTTATCAAATTTTATAATTCGCACAAAAAAAGGCCAAGCGAATATTATTTCCACTAAGGCCTTATTGC
>Ga0302137_1001463_pt1 | contig 10668 bp, 8 predicted proteins | sample CBN3_SCM_MG_FD_203127 | JGI IMG/M metagenome (GOLD analysis project Ga0302137, IMG submission 203127) | Marine microbial communities from Western Arctic Ocean, Canada - CBN3_SCM | ecosystem: Environmental > Aquatic > Marine > Oceanic | place: Canada: Western Arctic Ocean | collected 2017-09-15 | reverse complement strand
TGAAAGCCTCAGAAATTCCGATGACTTTGCAAGCGTACCGGGGCCTAGCGAATCAAATCGACGCACCTTTTCATTTGGGAATTACTGAAGCGGGTGGCTTGCGAGCCGGTACAGTCAAATCGGCCATTGGCTTGGGAGCACTGTTAATGGACGGGATCGGTGACACGATCCGGGTATCACTGGCCGCAGACCCGGTTGAAGAGATTAAGGTTGGGTTCGACATTCTTAGAAGTTTGGGCCTGCGACATAAAGGAGTCAACCTGGTTGCCTGTCCGAGTTGCTCGCGGCAAAATTTTGATGTCATAACTGTGGTTAATGAACTGGAAAAGAGGCTGGAAGATATTAATGTTCCCATCGATGTGGCCGTGATTGGCTGTATCGTCAACGGTCCGGGAGAAGCCAAGGTCTCTGAAATAGGGCTCACTGGGGCCAGCCCCAGCAATCTGGTTTATGTTGATGGAGCGCCTGATCATAAAATCAGTAATGAAAACCTTGTGGACGAACTTGAGACGATGATTAGACAACGGGTTGCAGATAAGAAATCCGGCGGGGATTTGGATAACATCGACCACCCTGACGCAGACAATATAATCGCGACCGGTTAATTACGCCAAACCACTGCTGTTTACAACCGCAAAAAACAGAAATTAATATATGGCAAAAATTCAAGCTATTCGGGGGATGAATGACATCCTTCCAGAACAATCGTTGACCTGGCAATACCTGGAGTCATGCTTTCGCCGGATCGTGCATAGGTATGGTTATCAGGAAATTCGGTTTCCCATTATGGAGCAAACCTCGCTGTTTAAACGTTCTATCGGGGAAGTTACCGATATTGTTGAAAAAGAAATGTACAGCTTTGAGGATCGTAATGGCGACAGTCTGACTCTGCGCCCAGAAGGTACCGCAGGGTGTGTGAGGGCGGCAGATCAACACGGGCTGCTTTATAACCAACAGCAACGTCTGTGGTACACCGGGCCGATGTTCCGCCATGAGAGGCCGCAGAAAGGTCGATACCGGCAGTTTCACCAATTTGGCATAGAAACCTTCGGTATGGCGGGGCCTGATGTCGATGTCGAATTAATTTGCCTTACTGCAGCGCTTTGGCAGGAGCTGGGTCTGACAGAGCATCTTGTGCTTGAGATTAATAATATTGGTAGTGCCGAGGACAGAAATGTCTATGCCAAGACACTCACAACTTATCTTGAAAATAAGCAGGAATTGCTGGATGACGATGCTAGACGTCGTATGCATACAAACCCAATGCGCGTACTCGATAGCAAAAATCCAGCAGTTCAAGAAGTTCTGCAAGATGCCCCGCTGCTAGCAGATTTCGTTAATCAGGAAAGTCAAAATCATTTTCTTTCACTCAAGCAACTGCTAATTGATGCAGGGATTCAGTTTGAGGAAAACCCACGTCTGGTCAGAGGGTTAGACTACTACAATAACTGTGTTTTTGAATGGACTACGGAAATACTGGGTTCGCAGGGAGCCGCGGGCGGTGGCGGGCGTTATGACAAACTAGTGGAAACCTTAGGGGGTAAACCAACTCTAGCGGCGGGTTTTGCTATGGGTATTGAGCGTTTAGTCTTAATGCTGGAGCAGGAGAAGAAAGTGCCGGCTAGAGCTAAAGCGCCTGTTAATGTCTACTTGTTGGTGGTAGGTGAAAAGACGACAAGCCAGGCACTGATATTGGCTGATTCCATCCGTAGGAAATTTCCTGAGCTAGGCCTTATATCACACTGTGGTGGCGGCAAGTACAATAGCCAGCTCAAGAAAGCTTATAATAGCGGGGCGCAAGTTGCAGTCATTCTTGAGCGTGATGATGCCCAGAGTGCGCAGCTTACAGAGGTGAAGTTACGCTCATTGGGCGACACTGCCAGAACACAAACAGTACCCATAAGTGAAGTTTTGACTGCGCTTGGGGATTTTTTGGATGAAGATGTTGGGTGATAAAGGTAATATCCGCGCGGGCAGGCGAACAAACGGGTAGAATTGCGGTCTGATATTTGATTAACAATACGAATTAGTTGCCAGTAGGCAGAATAGAATTTGATGGGAGTGGGTGGTGGCTTTAGACGCAGCAGAAGAAGAAACAATTGAAGCACTAAAGAAGTGGTGGGACGAGAATGGCGTGCAGCTATTGCTAATCGTCGTTGCGGTGGTCGGCTCCTATGGCGCCGTAACACTGTGGCAAAGTGCCAGCAACAACTCGGCAACGTCAGCGTCTGATTTGTACGAGGAAATCCTCAGTCTTGCCCTTAAAGACCCTGGGGTGGTGGTAACCGAGGAAGAGAGTACTCAAATTTCCTCAACTGCCGACACTCTCAAGTCTGACTATTCCGGCTCTGTGTATTCCTTGTATGGCGCGTTATTTGCGGCACAACAAGCCGTTCAAGCAAACGACCTCGATGAGGCTGAGCAAGAGCTACAATGGATATTGGATAATCAGCAAACCGGGTTTTTCAATCAGACTGAAGAAGGTTTGATCTTAACTGCCAATCTTCGTTTGGGGCGCGTCATTCTCGCAAAAGGAGAGGCGGATCGTGCGCTGGACTTAATCAACGGAATCGCCCCTCAATCGTTTGAGTCCGGTTATGCGGAATTACGCGGAGATATTTATATGGCTCTCGATCGGTTGGGTGATGCCTATGAGGCATACACCGCCGCGCAACAAGTTGGAACGGGCAGCCAGACAGTGCAAATGAAACTTGACGACCTGTCTAGTGCAGGCTTGTAACGCCGTATCAGGAAGATGATAGAGTTTTGCCCCATAAGGACGTATTGAGAAGAAGCACATGATAAGCATCGACAATCAGACTACCGAAGTCCTGTCTGACTACCCCGGCCAACAGTATTCTGGCATCGGCCCCTATGCCCGTTGTGCACTGCTTATTGTTGTGTCGCTCACGTTAACTGCTTGCGGAATCTCCGATACACGGATGAATCCGATGAATTGGTTTGGTGATGAAGAGGTAAACCCACCCTCTGAGCTGGTGCAAATTGAGCCAGAAATTAATATGCTCAGGAAGTGGAGTGTGCGAGTTGGAAACGGGCAAGGCGATACCTATAACGAATTAACACCTGTAATTGACGGGCCCACAATCTTTGCGGCCAGTGAGAATGGTAATGTGCTGGCAATAGAGGTGGAAACCGGTGATGTAATCTGGCGCAGTCGCTTAGGAGTGGCGATAACGGGCGGAGTTGGTGCAGGTGAAGGTCTGGTCATGGTAGGCACCACGGATGCTGAAATAATTGCGCTTAGTCAGTCTGATGGTGAAATTTTATGGCGTGCTTCAGTCTCTAGCGAAGTTCTGTCTCCTCCCCAAACCAACGATGAACTAGTCGTAGCACAAACCATTGATGGCAAACTGGTTGCACTAGAAATTGAGAGTGGCGAGCAGCGCTGGATATACGAAACCACTCTGCCAGCACTAACCTTGCGCGGAACCAGTAAACCCGTAATTACTAATTTTGGTTCTGTGATAGCGGGATTCAGTAATGGTACTTTAGTCTCGGTAGCCGCAGATAATGGGGTTTTTCGATGGGAAGAACGTGTGGCTATACCAGAAGGTCGTTATGATATTGACCGCGTGATAGATGTGGATGGTGATTTACTGGTAGCAGGTGATGTAGTACTTGCATCCAGCTATCAGGGAAATCTAATGGCATTTGATATTCAAACCGGACGTATTGTATGGGGCCGGGAAGCGTCCAGTTACCACGGCCTTGGCCAGGGCTTCGGCAACCTCTATTACTGCGATGACTCAGGACACGTGGTTGCGGTAAGAAACAACAGTGATGATGTGGCATGGGAAAACGAGAATTTGTCTTATAGAGGCCTGACAGCTCCAGCGACTATTGGTAACTACGTAGCTGTTGCGGATTTTGAAGGCTATGTGCACCTTTTATCGCAAATAGATGGCCGCATTGTTGGGCGAACACAGATAGACGATGACGGCATTCGTGCGAATCTGCTAGTGAATAGCGGAATGCTTTATGTTTTCAGCAACAGTGGAAGTCTCACTGCATTAACATTGCAATAACCGATTGCTCGGTTTTGCGCCTTAACTCAACTCCTCCTTTTAATGGGTGGGCATCAGCTTAATCAGGTTTTCGCATGAGGCCAGTTATTGCCCTCGTAGGTCGTCCCAACGTAGGTAAATCCACTTTATTTAATCGGCTAACCCGCAGCCGAGACGCGATTGTGGCCAATATGCCTGGTCTGACCCGTGACCGACAATATGGGGAGGGCAGTTTTGAAGATAAAACTTTTATTGCAATCGATACTGGTGGCATCACTGGGTTTGAAGAGGGCATCGACTCGAAAATGGCTTCACAGTCGTTGCTTGCAGTAGAAGAAGCTGATATCTGCTTATTACTGGTCGACGCAAAAGACGGGGTCACCCCGGATGACATACGAATCGTCGATTACCTGCGCAAAAACGACAAGCCCAGTGTTCTGATAGTTAACAAAGTCGATGGCAGGGATGAAGACCAGGCACTGTCTGAGTTTTATAGCTTGGGCATGCAGGAGTTATTCCCCATTACTGCTACTCAGGGGCGCGGCGTTAAGAAAATGCTATTGGCTGTACTTGACAGATTTATAGAGCCTGAAGAAGATGTTAAAGACTTAGCTAATCAAATAGGCGGAACAAAAATTGCCATTGCAGGCCGGCCTAATGTAGGAAAATCGACCTTGGTAAATCGTATGCTTGGCGAAGACCGCGTTGTGGTCTATGACCAGCCAGGCACTACTCGAGATAGTGTATACATACCATTTGAGCGCAGGGGCAAGAATTATACACTGATCGATACCGCTGGAATTCGAAAGCGAGGTAAAACCAAGGAAACAGTAGAAAAGTTTTCAGTGGTGAAGGCGTTGCAGGCCATTCAAGATGCCAATGTGGTGGTGCTGTTGGCCGATGCCAGAACGGGTATTGTTGAGCAGGACCTGCATCTGTTAGGTTATGTAATTGACTCTGGGCGAGCACTAGTGATTGCCCTAAATAAATGGGATGGGATGGAGTCGGGCCAAAAAGATGAAGTTAAACGGGAGATCCGGCGTCGATTTGTGTTTGTGGATTTCGCTAAAATTCACTTTATCTCAGCACTCCATGGCACCGGAGTCGGAGACTTATACAAATCCATAGACAGAGCCTACGAATCTGCCAGGAAGACCCTCGCGACTAGTGTATTAACCCAGGTGCTTGAGAGGGCAGTCGTTGATCATGAGCCCCCATTGATAAATGGTAGAAGAATTAAGTTGCGTTACGCCCATGCAGGTGGTCAAAATCCACCGATTATCGTAATTCATGGCAAGCAAACGGTAAAATTACCGGCTCATTACATTCGTTATTTGGAAAAGACGTTTCGCAAGGCGTTGAAACTTGAAGGCACACCAGTACGAATCGAACTTAGGAGTGGCGACAACCCTTTTATAAAATCGGAAGCAAACCTGAGTCAACAACAAATTGCCCGAAAAAGAAGAATCAAGAAACATCGAAATCTGTAGTATTCTCTTGCGTTATTTATGATATTTGTCATTTATGAAAAGTGCCCTTAAAATAGCCGTCATTGCATTGATTTCACTGATTGTTGTGGTGATTTTTTTCAATCAACCGGACGTGGCATCACGATTTAATCCCTCCGCAAATCCAGCCTATATCCCCCAACCTGAGGACAGCTTCGATTTCTATATTGCGGAAAATGGGCGGCGGATAGACCAGAGCTTAGGTGATTATTATTTTAATCAGCTTGCTGACCCGTTTGGTGCGGCTTACACCAGAGCGGAAGTTGTAGATATGCGTTCACCTTATCAGATCAATCCCTCGCAGGAACGTTGCAATGAGCAGCCAGGAGAGGAATCAATTGGGTTTATGATGGTGCATGGCCTCAGCGATTCACCCTATTTATTAAAACCAGTTGCTGACTCAATTGCTAACGAATACCCCTGTGCATTAGTTCGAGGATTGCTGATTCCTGGTCATAGCACGGTGCCGGGTGATTTGCTTAAGGTGCGGCGATAAGACTGGGATCAAACTTTTGAATTCGGCGTTACCGGGTTTTCTGGTGTGGTAGATTCACTTTATGTGGTGGGTTATTCCAATGGAAGTGTGTTGGCTCTGAATTATTTGGACCGAAATAGAGAAACTGATTTTATAAATGGCCTAATACTTCTGTCTCCTGGGCTTGAAATGCGTGATAACAGGGCTTTCCTAAGTCCCTGGTTGAAGTTTGGGTGGAAATGGATCAATCAGAACTTGGATCAAGATGCCGTTAAATATGAATCATTTCCAATGAATGCTGCGGCGGAATTTTATCATTTAACAAAAGACGTAGGCAGGGCCGATTTTGGACCATTGGACTTACCAGTTTTGATGGTTGTAAGTGGTGATGATACAACTATAAACAATCAGTATTCAGTAGATTTTTTCTGTAATAAAATCACATCCGATTCCCGAAAAATGATTTGGTATCAGTCAAATTTGAGCCGTGAAATACCACAGAGAAAGTGCAATGGAATTAATATTTTTCCAACTGCACAATCAGATCGATTTGTCAGTTATTCCCATGTAGCTATTACTATGCCGCAATCAGACCCCCATTATGGAATGGATGGGAATTACTCTGTTTGTCTGAGGTACAGTGGCGATGCGGCTCTGTTTCTTCGCTGTCGCGAAGATAATGAGGCAACAGTTTACGCGGAACATACTTATCTGAATAAGTTTGGCACCTATCAGGGAAAGCTTGTACGAAGAACGACATTTAATCCCGCCTATGAAGAGATGATTAGCGAGTTGATCTGTTTTGTGGATGGTAATTGCAATGAAGAAGAATTAAATCCATGAGAGTTGATATTGATGCCATAAAGCAGGCACAAAAGAGAATTAAAACTGCGGTAGTAAAAACCCCGTTGTTGAGTTCTGCGTATTTGAATGAGCGTCTGTCCGCTGCAGTTTTTATAAAACCTGAAAATCTGCAGCCTATTGGCGCATTTAAAATACGTGGTGCCTATAATCGGTTAAGCCAGCTCAACGAATCTGAAAAAGCGCTCGGTGTGGTCGCATTTTCATCGGGTAATCATGCACAGGGAGTTGCCTATGCTGCCAGGCAACTCGGAATGGCTGCGACCATAGTTATGCCATCCGACGCCCCGCTGGTAAAATTAGAAGGCACAAGGAAGTTGGGTGCCACAATTCGCCTGTATGATCGGGAAACAGAATCCCGCGAAGCTATTGCAGAGGCTATATCAAAGGATACGGGTGCTGTCTTAGTGCCAGCATTCGATGACCCGGCCATTATAGCGGGACAGGGAACTTGTGCAGTAGAAATAGTAGAGCAACTGGCAAGTAAGAAGCTCATTGCAGATGCTGTGCTTATTCCCTGCGGAGGAGGCGGGTTGCTAGCCGGGGTATCAACGGCAATCAAGGCAATTAGCCAAAATACTCAGGTCTATGGGGTAGAGCCCGAAGGGTTTGATGATCATTACAAATCGAAACTGGCCGGACAGCCTGTGAGCATTGACCCGGGCCGTCATACATTTTGCGATGCACTGCTGGCAACGACTCCCGGTGAGCTTACTTGGTCGATAAACAGCAAGATTGTCGATGGATTCCTGCAAGTTTCCGATGATGATGTTGCCTATGCTATAAGTTATGCGTTTCGTTATTTAAAACTGATAATAGAGCCAGGTGGAGCTGTAGCACTTGCAGCTCTGTTACATGACAAGCTGGATGTAGCTGGGAAAACTGTGTGCATTATTTTGTCCGGGGGAAATATTGACAGTAAAACTTTCATCGAGTGTCTTGAGAAATACCCAACGCCCTAATCGATTTCATTTTCTACTCTGCAGGTAATGTTATGAAAAAAAATAGATATATGTTTATTCAAATTCTTCTGGCAGGAATTATGCTTCTGCCTGGAATTGTTTTCGCCCAAGCTGCTGGCTGCCTGGAATCTTTAGAGTGTGAGTCATCCTGGGTTGATTTGTCGGCCACAGAACGTCAAACGGTTTTTGATTTTTCAGAGGATTATAAAGCGTTTATTCATCAGGCCAGAACAGAATTGAGCTTCGTTGCAGAAGCAATCGAGTTTGCCGAGGCGAATGGCTTTGCAGTTTTCACCGGTGAAACTCACATAGTTCCAGGGGAAAAATTATACGAAGTCAATCGGGATCGCACCATCACGCTGTTTGTGATCGGTGAGGAAGATCTGCAGGCAGGCCTGCATGTGATTGGCGCGCATATTGATTCACCACGACTGGACCTTAAAGGCCGTCCACTGTATCAGGACAGTGAATTTGCATTATTTCAAACCAATTACCATGGTGGGCTGAAATTTCACCAGTGGACTAATTTGCCATTGGCCTTAATGGGGATAATAGATAAGAAGGATGGAACCCGCATTAATCTAAGTATTGGTCTGGAAGCGGATGATCCGATTTTTATGGTCCCTGAACTTTCACCCCATGTTGACCGCGGGCGAGGGTCACAGCAGTTGGATGATTTTATTGGCCCGGAGGATCTGGATCCAATTGTCGGCCACATTCCCGATCAGCAAGAAGGTGGTGAGATAGTAGAGCAGGTGCTAGGTTATTTGGGGCAGCAGTACGGGATCAGTCGAGCCGATTTGGTGTCGGCGGAATTGTCACTGGTCCCTGCCGCTAGACCTAGAGACATGGGTTTCGATAGAGGCCTTATAGCGGCCTATGGTCAGGATGACAGGTTGGCTGCCTATGCCGCAATACGCGCCCTTGCTGATGTCATTAATCCAGAAAAAACCACGATGGCTTACCTAGTGGACAACGAAGAGGTTGGTAATCGTAATAATACCGGTGCTCGCTCGGAATATTTTGCTGGCTTATTGTCACGGCTACTTTACGCTGATCTTGGTGATGCCTATAGAGAACCGATGTTGCGCGGGACCATGCGTAATACCCGGTTTTTTTCAGTTGATGTGAACCCGGGTATAAATCCGATGAATCCGGGAGCATGGGAAACGGGTAACGCACCTAAACTCGGCTACGGCATTAATATAAAGCTATATGGTCAGGGCAATAATGCGAATTCGGAATTTATCGCCTGGACCCGCAGTCTGCTTGATAATGCAGACGTACCATGGCAAACAAGTACCTATAAAGTAGGTAGTGCCGGAGGTGGAACAATAGGTGGAGAATTCTCCAGCCAGAATATTGAGGTGATCGATATTGGTGTACCGCTACTATCGATTCATACACCATTTGCAGTTAGCTCTAAAATTGATGTTTACAATTTGTATCGAGCGGCTACTGCTTTTTATCAATTTGAGGAGTGAAAGTGGCAATACCAGTTTCATTTACTGATTTGGGATATGGAATTACCTGTATTGATACCCAATTAAACCGGTCTGGCTTGGCGGCGTGCTATTTAATTGAGCAAGGTGGCATGGCGGGTTTTATCGATACCGGCACCAACAATTCGGTACCGATTTTGTTGGAAGTGTTGAAGCGGAAAGGATTATCCGCCTCCAATGTTGCCTATGTAATACCTACGCATGTACATCTGGATCACGCGGGAGGCGTGGGAGGCTTGATGCAGCAATGTCCAAATGCCAGCCTGGTAATCCACCCTCGTGGCGCGAGGCATATGATCGATCCGTCGAAGTTGGAACAGGGTTCGCTTGGGGTCTATGGCGAAAAGGCATTCAAAAAAATGTTTGGCACGCTTATACCAGTAGAAGCAGACCGTGTTATTGAGGCTAATGATAGTTTTGAGCTAGATTTTAATGGCCGGCGATTAGTGTTTCTAGATACACCAGGTCATGCGCGTCATCATTTCTGTGTGGTTGACGAGGTGAGCAAGGGGTTATTTACTGGCGATACATTTGGTTCGAGTTACCCTGAATTAAACGCTGGGAAAGAGCGATTTATTTTTCCACCGACGACTCCTGTGCAATTTGATCCGGTCGCCTGGACTAAGTCAATTGATAGGCTGATGGCCCTGTGCCCTGAACGGATTTATCTTACCCATTTTGGCATGCATGAAGACATTGAGCCGCTGGCGAAGCTATTGCGACAAACCATTGAAGGCTACGCTACAATTGCGCTTGATTTACAGCAAGCAGAAAACCGCGCTGAGCGAATTTGCACAGCAATTTTGCAATTCAGTATTCATTATTTGCTCGATAATCAGTGTGGGCTCGATAATGAGGGGATCAAACTATTGATAGAGGACGATATGGCATTAAATGCCCAGGGCCTCGATTATTGGCTGAACTTGGCCCAGGGCCCGAGATAGCCTGTAGAGGCGCCACTCGAGTTAGTGCAATGGGAAAGGGTTAGCAATGAATCCGGATGAGAAAAAACTCCTTCTAATGAAGACTGGTACGACAATACCGTGCTGGTTAGACTTAGGCGAAGATTTTGAAGACTGGATTGTGCGAGAAAGCGGTGCCGAGATCGAGGGTTTTGTGACTAGCGCAGTTCATCTCGAGGAAAAGTTACCTGCTACTGAGAATGTTGCAGGAGTTATCATCACAGGGTCACCCGCGTACCTAACTGACTTAGATTCATGGAACCAGGTAGCAGCAGATTATATTCGTGAATGTTACTTACGGCAAATCCCAGTCCTTGGGATTTGCTATGGACATCAATTAATTGCATGGGCATTTGGCGGCGAAGTAGAATTC
>Ga0302137_1001453_pt1 | contig 10708 bp, 7 predicted proteins | sample CBN3_SCM_MG_FD_203127 | JGI IMG/M metagenome (GOLD analysis project Ga0302137, IMG submission 203127) | Marine microbial communities from Western Arctic Ocean, Canada - CBN3_SCM | ecosystem: Environmental > Aquatic > Marine > Oceanic | place: Canada: Western Arctic Ocean | collected 2017-09-15 | reverse complement strand
CGGCGGCGGATTACGTGAACCGGCTGCGGGAGGAGATCGAGCGCACGGTCGGCGTGCCGGTGTCGGCCGGGCTAGGCGGCTCGATGTGGGCGGCCAAGCTGGCGACGAGCGCGGCCAAGCCGGGGTTCTGCGAAATACCGCCCGGCCGAGAGCGGGAGTTTTTGGCTGACCGGCCGCTCAGTGAACTTGCCGGCTGCGGCAAACAGCGTGAGCGTTCACTCGCTGCGCTCGGCGCGCACACTTTCGGCGACGTGGCGAAGATGGCGTCGATGTTGCTGCGAAAACGCTTCGGCATTTGGGGGCAGCAAATGTGGCTGTTCTCTCGCGGCGAATGGACCGAGCCGGTCCGGGGCGAGGAGAAAGATCGCACCACGATTTCCAGCAGCACCACGCTGCCGGTGGACGAGTCGGACTACGACGCGGGGCTGGTTTTTCTGCTGAGCGAAGCTGCACGACTGACCGGCCAACTCCGCCGCGAAGGCCTGCAGGCGCGGGAACTGTTCGTCAGCATTCGATTCAGCGACTTCGAGCGAGCGGGAAGCCAGCATCGGTTTCAGCATCCGCAGTTTCGCAACTCCGTCATCAACGAAGTCATGGAGCAGCTTTACTGGGACGCCATGCGCGGCGCGCACAAGGCGATCCGGCAAATCGGCCTTGGCTTCTCCAACCTGCAGCGGCTCGACACCCAGCCGGCCTTGTGGGGCAGCACGGACGCCGAGCGCTGGGGCGCGATCGACGACGCCCTGCAACTGCTCGAGCGGCGGTACGGTAAAAACGCCATCATGACCGGCGCTCAATTTGCCCTTAAAAACCGAAACGATTTTTTCAAAGTCTCCTCGCCTAAATGCCCCTTCGGCTCGCGCGAAGCCAACCCACCCGACCCCATTAAAACCGATCCCAGAAAAGCCAAGCGCTACATCAAAAACCTGGTCTGTCTCTAAAGCCGTCCCAAGCGCTTGGCTTCTTTTTCTTTCAACGGGGCGGTTGTGTCGATAGGTTGCGGCTCATGACTTCCTCTTTTTTGAACGGGTGGAAACGGGGTGCGTTTAGCTTGGCTATGGCGCTTGGTCTGGGTTTGTCTGGCTTGGCCGGGGAGCAGTTGAACTTCGTCGTGATTTTCACCGACGACCAGGGGTACGGCGATATGTCGTGCAACGGGCATCCGACCATCCACACGCCGCACCTCGATCGTATGGCGCATCAGGGGCAGAAGTGGACACAGTTTTATTCCTCGGCACCGGTCTGCACGCCCAGCCGCGCGGCACTGATGACGGGGCGGCTTCCGGTGCGCTCCGGCATGGCCTCGAGCAAGCGTGTGGTGTTGTTCCCGGACTCTGCCGGCGGCCTGCCTCAAAGCGAGATCACCGTTGCCGAGGTACTCAAGGGTGCCGGCTACAAAACTGCGATGGTGGGCAAGTGGCACATGGGGCATCTGCCAAAACATCTGCCGATCACGCAGGGCTTCGACTCCTACTACGGTATCCCATACTCGAATGATATGGATCGTGATCCGTCGGTGAAAGGCAACTGGGTGACGACCGGCAAGACATCGCCGTGGTCGGTTTATCGCGTGCCGTTGTTGCGTGCCGCCGAGGAGATCGAGCGACCGGTGAATCAAACCACCATCACCCGCCGTTACACCCAGCAGGCGGTCAAATTCATAAAGGATAACAAAGAGAAACCATTCTTTTTATACCTCGCGCACTCGATGCCGCACATTCCACTTTACCGATCCAAGAAGTTCGAGGGCAAAAGCCTGAATGGGATTTACGGCGACGTGATCTCGGAGATTGACTGGTCGGTCGGTCAGGTGCTGAACACGTTGCGCAGACAGAAGCTCGACAAGAAAACAATCGTGCTGTTTACGTCTGACAACGGGCCGTGGGAGGTTTTCAAGACGCACGGCGGCTCGGCCGGTCTGCTGCGCGGGGCCAAGGGCGGCACTCGAGAAGGGGGCATGCGCGAGCCGGCGATTTTCTGGGGGCCGGGCAACGTGAAGCCGGGCGTGGTGCAGGAGATGGGCAGCACGCTCGACTTGTTGCCGACGTTCGCCAGCCTGGCCGGGGCCTTGGCGCCGGACGACCGTGCGATCGATGGCTACGACTTGAGCGATGTTTTGCTCAATCGCGGTAAGAGTCCGCGCAAGGGGATATTTTACTTTGGCGGCGCGCAATTGAGCGCGGTGCGCTCCGGTAACTACAAGGCACAGTTTCGTGAGGAAAACGGAATCAATCCCAAGCCCTTGGCCAAGCCGGAGCTGTACCACTTGGGCGAGGATCCTTCCGAGAAATATGATTTGGCCGCAAAGCATCCTGACATCGTTGGGCGCTTGGCCAAGCTGGGTGAAAGACTCCAGGCCAGCATCAAACCGGTGCCAGACCAACTCATCCCCCGGATTGGGAAATAACCGAATGGTTTAGTCGTTCGTTCGAAATGCCAAGAGGGCTTTTTCAGTTCGGATATACAGGGTGTTTTTGTCAATGGCAGGCGTGACAAAAACCGGGTCTTTAAGATCGTGTTGATGGGTGATTTTAAATTCTTTGTTCACTTTGACAACGGTGATGACGCCTCGGTTTGAGCTCAGGTAAATGTGATCGTTTGCGGCGACGGGAGAGGCGCTGTATTGGCCTGGCGCGTTGAGGCGCTCGCGGTAGAGCAGCTTTCCGTTGGTGGCATCAACCGCTGCAAGAAGGCCGCCGTTTCGCACCATATAAATCAAATTGTTGTAGAGCAGTGTCGATGGAATTTCAGGGATGCTGCGGTTGAGTTCCCACTTTAGATGCGTGTCGGTGACGTCGCCCTGACCCCCGGGGCGGATGGCGATGAGCAACGGCTTGCCGCGGCTGCCGCGCATATTCGACATGAATTCTTCCTTGGTCCAAAACTTGTCCCGGTTGCGGTCGGTGCCGCGGAACATTCCGTCGAGCCGTTCCTGACGGCGGCGCTTGTCGTCCGGTAAAGGGATGCCGTAGCCGGGATGGCCCGGTGGTAGTTCGGGTCGGATTGGAAAAGTGAAGTGGCCGGTCATTTCCTTGCGTTCAATTTTGCCGTCACTGTTTTTGTCGAAACGAATGACGGCTTCCCAAAACGGCAACGGATCGGGCTGGATGTCCGCACCACCACCGAGTTTCGAGGAGGAGACGTAAAGAACGTTATTGCCGGCGACCGGTGTTGAAATGGTTTCACGGGAGAAGCCCGGGACAAACCATTTCTGTACACCGGTTTTCATGTCGTAACCGCTCACGCGGCCGTTGCCTAGGACGACGAGTTCGGTACTGAGGTCATGTTTCCAAATCATCGGGGTGGACCAGCCGCTGCGGTGAAATGGGCGGGGGATTTCCCAGGCGACATCGCCGTTGGTTTTGTCGTAAGCGACAATTTTAGACTGGCTCAATCGGCTGCCGGGGAGATTCGCTTCATTGTCCAAAACCATGATGAGATGTTTGCCGTGGACGATCGGGGAGGTGGACATGCCGTAAAGTGTCTTGGGCGTGGGGACCGTTTTTTTCCAAAGTTCCCTGCCGTCGAGGTTGTAGCAGAGCAGCCCGTAAGAGCCGAAGTAGGCAAATACTCGATCATCATCGACGAGCACCGAGGGGGCGGCGGGATGACTGGCCTTGTGAACCTTTTCGAGTTCGACCTTCGGCGCCTGGTTTTGCCAGATGATTTTGCCGTCTACTTTGTTGATCGCGATGGTGACGAGCCTGCCCTTAGCCAAGCCGGTGAGGAAAACACGTTTACTCGAAAGCACCGGCGACGACAGGCCGGGTGGCAAAGCTGCCTTCCAAGCCAGTTGGGCGCCGTCGAGTTCGACCGGCGGCCTGCTGTCCTTCGCTTTGCCGGAACCGTTCGGGCCGCGGAATTGGTTCCAACTATCCGAATGCGCCTGGCCAAGCGCACTTGCAAAAACGATTCCAAGAATGACGGCTGTCGGTTTCATGCGGCGAAGTGTAAGCGGGAACACGGGGCAATCTAGGGTCGGGGCATTTTGGGTTCGCGGTTCAGGACGTAGCCCCGGTACCAGGTTTGATCCCACAAGCCGCGCAGCGTGACCTTGGCCACATGACCATCGGCGAAGCCTGCATTGATGGCGAAATTGTGGCGATTGACGAAAAACCGGCGCATGCCGTTGTCGGAGAACGAGCCGGAGTAATTCGGCGGCGGCGCGTTGTCGGGGCGGGGCCACGAGTCCACCCAGTTGCCATCGCCGTAAATGGGAACCTCGGAGGTGGCGTTGGAGAACTGCTGCCAGTATTTCTTTTTTTCATCACTGGTCTTTGGAGCGTAGTAGCTGCCATCCGGATCCTGCATAAACGAGTTGATGGTGTAGCTACCCTCGGCGTACGATTTCCCAAAGTTGCCCCACCAGTAGGACCAGCTCGTCTTGTTGCCGCCGCGCGGCAAACCGCCCTTGCTGCCCTTCGATCGGGTTTTGACTGCCGGGCAAATGATCGTTTTCATCGAACCGTTGTAGGCGGCTTGTGGATCCTTGACGTAACGCTTGTCGCCGAGGTACGGCGCGATGGCGTGAAACCAGTACGGCTTGGACGGTCCAAGCACCTGCAGCATCCGGCCGTCGTGGTCGTCGCAGTAGTAGATCGTGCCTAGCGTGATCTGTCGGAGATTGGACTGGCAGGCGGCGCTGGAGGCCTGATCCTTGGCCTTGGCCAGGGCCGGCAGCAGCATGGCCGCCAGGATGGCAATGATGGCGATGACCACCAGCAACTCGATCAATGTGAATCCAGTTTCGCGCCGCTTCATAAGGCAATTAAGTGCGTTTGGCCAAGCGGCGTCAATCCGGAAACGAGCTGATCGGGTGACTTTTTGTAACTTTCCGGCCTGGCTGGCGTTTAAGACTCCAGTCACCGATAACGATTGGCTGACTTAATAAACTAAAAAACGAAAAGAACTATCATGAAGATCAAGATCATCAACAGCCTCGCTACCGCCGCGCTGCTCACCGGCAGCCTCGGTGTGCTACAGGCCAAGGAAGCAAAGTCAACCGCCGCCAAGCCGGCCAAGGCGAAAGCCGCGAAGAAAAGCGACCGGTCTTCACAACGTGCGGCCTTCATCAAGCGGTTCGACAAGGATGGCGACGGCAAACTGAACGAGTCTGAACGGAAAGCCGCGGGCGAAGCGCGTAAGGCGAAGGGTTCGAGCAAGAGCGACCGGGCAAGTGACAAGGCCCGTCCCAACTCAGGCGGGCGCGAACGCTATGCCGCTGCCGCCATGAAAATCAACGAAGCCGTCAAGGCCGGCAAAATAACTGAGGCGCAGGGCAAGGAAAGATTGGCTGCGTTCAGGAAACAATTGGGCGAAGGCCGTGGCGACAGCGGTCGAAGCCGTCAGACTCGCGAAGAGCTGATGAAGCGTTACGACAAGAACAAGGACGGCAAACTCGACGAGGATGAGCGCGTAGCACTTCGCAAAGCCATGTCAGATCGTAACAGCGGCAAGCGTAGTCCGGGTAGCGATGAGAAGAATGCCAAGCGCAAACGTCCCGGCCAAGGCAACAAGAAAAAAGCCGAGCGCAAACCTCGCGGAGGCGATCGGGTCAAGGGCGGTGAAGGCAAGCGCCAGAGTAAGCGTCGCGAAAAGAAATAAGCTGCGGTTCGGAAAATGATTCAACAAAGGTGCCGGTTTTCGGCATCTTTTTTCTTTCACTCACCGCTTGGCCAAGTGAAACTTTTCGGTTCACGGCTTCGTACTGTTACGATTATGCGACATTTTCACGTCATTGTCATGGCCACCGGGTTGATTTTTGCTGCATCGCTTGGCCAAGCGCAGGCACGGGTGATCATCAGCGAACTCCTCGCGGTCAACGACAAGGACTTGAAGGATGCCGATGGCGACCACTCGGACTGGATCGAGCTTCACAACGCCGGCGACACCACGATCGACCTGGCTGGCTGGGCGCTGACCGACGATGCCAAAGACTTGGGCAAGTGGATGTTTCCCGCCGTGAAGATCGAGGCCGGCGGTTTTTTGCTGGTGTTTGCCTCCGGCAAAAACCGGGCCAAGCCGGACGGGGAACTGCACGCCAGCTTCAAACTCGGTGCGGGCGGTGAGTACCTCGGCCTCGTGCAGCCGGATGGGCAGATGGTGGCGCATCATTTTGTCATGAAGTATCCCAAGCAGCGGGATGACGTTTCCTACGGCGTGCCGGCTGACTGGAAGCCGAGTCCCGCCTCGTCGGCCTCAGTGATCGCCGGGCAGGTTTATTTCCTGCGCCCGACGCCGGGCGCGCCCAACGGAGAGACCTTGACCGGCAAGGTGGCCAAGCTCGCCTTCAACCAGCCCCACGGTTTTTACGAGGAGCCGTTCGAGTTGAGCATTACATCCCCAATGCCGGGCGCGCAGATTCGTTACACGACTGATGGCTCGGTGCCGACCGAGGGCAGCGGCCAAGTGCTGAACGGCACGTTGAATATCAGCAAAACATCCGTGATTCGCGCGGCGGCGTTCAAGCCGGGTCACAAGCCGACGAAAGTTGTCACGCAGACATATCTTTTCCTGGGGGACGTTGTCAGGCAGTCGCCAGACGGGCTGCCGCCGGCGGGGTTCCATTACGAGTGGGGGGCGAACCGTGTGGATTACGGGATGGATGCGCGCGTGGTCAACGACGAGCGGTATCGTGAAAAGATTTTCGAGGGTCTGCGATCGATTCCAAGTTACTCGCTTGTGATGGATCTCGACGACCTGTTCGCCGAGGAGGGTGGCATTTACGCTAACGCGAAGGACGACGGGCGTGACTGGGAGCGGCCCTGCTCAATAGAGTTGATTCTCGCCGCTGGTGACGACGGTTTTCAGGAAAATTGCGGGATTCGCATTCGCGGCGGGTTCAGCAGAATGACCAGCAATTCCAAGCACGCCTTTCGTTTATTCTTTCGGCGCGAGTACGGGCCTGGGAAGCTGAAGTATCCGGTGTTCGGCAAGGCGGCGGCGCAGGAGTTTGACAACCTCGACCTGCGCACGTTCAGCAACTACTCGTGGAGCCTGAGCGGCGACCCGCGCTGCACTTTCATGCGGGACCAATTCAACCGTGACCTGCAGTTTGCCATGGGGCAGTCCACAGCTCGCGGCGAATTTTGCCATCTTTACATCAACGGCCAGTACTGGGGCCTGTTCAACGCCTGCGAGCGTCCGGAGGCCTCGTTTGGCGGATCCTATTTCAAGGGCAAGCCGGAGGATTTCGACGTGATTAAGATCGGTCGCGGCAGGGGCAAGGGGCAGGGGAGCGTCCAGTACGGCCTGTTTGCCACCGACGGCAATCTCGATGCGTGGGAGCAGTTGTGGAGAGCCTGCAAGGCCGGTGTGGAGACTCCCGCCGCTTACCAGAAGATTCTGGGCAACCATCCGGACGGCACCCGCAACCCGGATTTCGCTGTGCTGCTTGATGCTGAAAACCTCATCGACTACATGCTGGTAATTTTTTACGGCGGCAATCTCGACGCACCGATCACCTCCTTCGGGTCGAATCGTTCCGCGAACAACTGGTACGGCATCCGGAATCGGAATGGAGGGGAAGGCTTTCGCTATTACGTGTGGGACGCCGAGCACACGTTTCTGAAAATTGACGAGGATCGCACCGGCCCGTATCCCGCCGGCGACGAGTATGCGCGCAGCAACCCGCAATGGATCTGGCAGCAGTGCCTGCACAACGCGGAGTTCCGTATGCTGGTGGCTGACCGGGTTCACAGGCATTTTGAGAATGCGGGCGCGCTCACGCCGGAGTCGGTGGCCGGCCTGCTGGCCAAGCGCGTGGCCGGGTTGCGCCTCGCGGTGATCGGCGAGTCCGCCCGGTGGGGTGACCGGCCCTCGCGCAGCGGCTCCGTCTCGCGGCCTCGTACACTGGATGACGACTGGCAGCCGGAGGTGGCTCGCTGGTTCGACGAATACATCCCTGCGCGTTCGCGGGTGGTCGTTGATCAACTCAGGAAGCACGGATTGATCCCCGACCTCGCGTCGGCGCGACTGGCCAAACGCGGTGGAGTGGTCGAGTCCGGCTACGAGTTGGAGATGTCCGCTGAACAGGGAGCCGTGTACTACACACTTGACGGTTCCGACCCGCGCCTGGTCGGCGGTGGTGTTTCGCCGGTCGCTGAAAAATACAGCCGCCCGATGCGTATCGGCAAGAGATCCGTCGTGAAAGTGCGCGTGTTGTTCGAGGGGGAATGGAGCGCCATCGATGAATTGCCGTTCGAGATAAAAGACAAAAAAGTCACCACGAATTTGAAGAAATGAAACGAGCTCAGTTGAACCACACAATCGTCGCCGCGTTGGCCTTGGCCGTGGGGTTGGCCTTGGTCGCGGCGGATGAGAAATCGTCCGTGTACCAGAGCCTGTTGGCCAAGTACGATGCCAACAAGGACGGGCGCCTGAGTGCCGGCGAGCGCGAAGTCATCCGCATCGACCGGCTCCAGCCCGAGACCCGGGAGCGGTCGGGGCGGCGCAGCTTTCGCTATCCGGACACTGTCGTCGCCCGTTTCGACAAGGACGATGACAACGAGCTGGATGGGGAGGAATTTGCCGCCGCTCGAGATTGGGTGGACAAGCGGTTCAAGGAGATCAACGCCGAGTACGACGCCGACAAGGACGGCCGCTTGAACACCGCCGAACGAGCCACGTTGTCAAAGCAGATCGAAGCCGGCAAGTTTGAGGATATTGGCTGGCTGACGCGTTACTTGGTCCGCTCGCGCGGTGGCGGTGGCGAGCGTAGCCGGGATATGCGGCGCGACGAGGGGGAGCAGTCACGCGGTGGCATCCTGCGCAGAAGCGACAAGGATCGGGACGGCCGATTGAGCGAGGAGGAACTCACCGCCGCGCGAGAGAGCTTGAAAAATTTTGAAGCAGAGCGCGAGCGAGAAGAGCGCACCGGCATCCGGCGCGTCCCCAGCCGGGGAAGAAGATAAGCCGCCCGCCTTCGCTCAGGGCGCGAGCAGTTTGACGTCGCCGGAGTGGATCCAGCCTTTTTGGCCGAGGCTGGTTTCGACCTCGAGAAAATCTCCCTTGCGATCGAGCACGAGCAGTTCCGTCCCGTCGGTGGCCTTGAACGATTCCGGCGATTCCTCCAGCGGCCCGTTTCGGACAGCGGCCTTTGTTTCGATGACAAACGCGCGTCTGTCCGAGAAGTGATCCGACGCAGCCAGGGCCAACAGGAGTCCGGCGGCCAATGCACCCAATGCGGGAAGCCTAATCCACGAAGGGTTCCCCTCGAACGCTCCGGGCTTTAATTGTCTCGCCGCAAATATCAGTAGCAACAGCGTGATCGCCGCCGAGGCGAGCGCGGTCCATTCGCCGAGCGAGAGATTGCGTAGCCAACGTTGGCGCAGGGTGAGCGCCGGCGGCTGGATGTTGGCCTGTTCGCGAGCGAAGCGGATGTTGGCCTGAGTTTCCGGGTTGCGCGGGTCGAGCCGCAGCGACCACTGGTAGGCGGCCATCGCCCGGCCAAGTTGGCCGGCCTTGTAGTGTGCGTTCCCAAGGTTGAACAGCAGATTGGCGGATACCTGGTTTGTGCCGGCGGCCTGGTAAAGTGTGGCGGCCTCGGCGAATTGGCCGGTTTCGTATAGGCGATTGGCCTCCTCAAACTGCGCCTCGCTGGCGGCACTCGAGCCGGCTAGGAGCAGGGCGCCGGCGAGCAGGCCAATCGCTTTGCCAAGCCGGGTGATGGTGGATCCGAGGGAGAGGGTTGGAGTGCGCTGCTGTATAGCGCCCTCCAAGATGCTCCCTCTCCCAGCGGGAGAGGGTTGGGGGGAGGGAGAACGCAAGACAACCAATGGAGCATGAGGCACACTCTTAAATTGCCGGTTTAACAAAGGGCGGCGCGGGTTCATTTGAGGGCGGAAAAAACCTCCTTGAGCAGGGCAAGATTGGCTTTCAGTTCGCCGGTGGTCTGCGAGCCGGCGTAGCTGGCCTGGTCGCTCGCGGCGAACAATTTTAGGATGTCGCCCCGGGTGCCTTCGCCGAGCTTTTTACCGGCAGCGAAGCTGTAGACAACGTCGGCTGTGATACCTTCGGCAGGGATGTCGAGTCGCAACCCGATTTGTTCCCGCAGCAGATCCGCCAACTCAGCGTGAAATTCTCCGGTCTCTTCGCGCTTGGCCAACTCGGTGAGCTTGGCCAGGCCGGCGTGGGTGCGTTCGGCGACTTGCCGCTTGCGGCGCAGCCCAGGGTTGTTGGCCAGCGCGTTGGTCTTCCGGCGCCACACCAGCGCGCCAAGCCAGAGCAGCAGGGGAACGGACTGCAGTAGCCAGAAATTGGGGCGGGCAACGAGCGGCATTGCCTGGCCAAGCGAGCCAAGGTGATGCTTGATGGTCAGGATGTCGGTTTGTGGCGTCGGGTTCTTCTCCTCTGTTTCCTGTGCCGTGTTGCCGCCGACTACCGGCGCAACAGGCTTGCCGCTTGGATTGACTTTCAAGGGGAACGGTCCCTTGGCCAGCACGCGGTACCGGCTCGTGACCGGGTCAAAATAGGAGAACTCGATTTTCGGTATCTCGGCGATTTTGTCGCTCTTGGGGATCACGACCTGCTCGAATATCCTCGAGCCTAGCTGGCCGAGCGGGTTGTCTTTTTTCGTGTTGACGGATGGCTCGTAGCTCTTGAAGCCAGGCCAGTCGAGCTTGGGCTGATTGAGCGATTCGATGGCGCCCTGGCCGGAGATTTGAATATTCACCGTGACAGGGTCGCCGACCGTCACCTCAAGCGGCGA
>Ga0302137_1001449_pt1 | contig 10743 bp, 9 predicted proteins | sample CBN3_SCM_MG_FD_203127 | JGI IMG/M metagenome (GOLD analysis project Ga0302137, IMG submission 203127) | Marine microbial communities from Western Arctic Ocean, Canada - CBN3_SCM | ecosystem: Environmental > Aquatic > Marine > Oceanic | place: Canada: Western Arctic Ocean | collected 2017-09-15 | reverse complement strand
GAAAAAGAACTGCCCCACTTGCCGAGATGAGAATCGCATGCCAGAGAAGTCTTTGAGCTCTTGCAACATCTCCACTTCCGAGGCTTCTCGCTATTGCCGAATTTATTGCACCACCAAGAGCACCGCCCGACATCGTCTGAGTGAGCATCAACAAGGGAAACGCTAGTGCTACCGCGGCCAAAGGATTAATCCCTAGCTTTGCGATAAACCAAACCTCGGCCAGTGTCACAATCGACTGTATCAAAAATGACACAGTATTTGGAGCAGATTTCCTTAGCAACAGCGGTAGTATAGGATCAGTCAGAAGCTCTTGTGTTCTCTTGTCCATGGCATGTCTCCGCAAAATACTGCCTTAGAAATCTTGCGATTAGGTCGACAAAACAAGAAGTAAGACTAGTGTACGAATGATTCTCCCAAAGCGCTAAATTAGGGATTTGCGATGTCGGTAAGTAAACCATCTGAAAACGATAAGGAAAAACCTACAGATAGACTCGCAGCCTACGGAGCGCGCGTGATGACCGAGGACGAAACTAACAGATATATCAATAGAGTCGCAGAAAGACTAGAGAAAACTGTTGAGAAAACTGATGAAACCGATGAATTAGCTGACAACTATTTTAGAGAAGTTATTGAACAAGCTAACAAATCAACAAAAAAACAGATCGAAAATAATATTGAAACTCAAGATGATCAGCTAGCTCAATTTGGCGCACGGCTGATGAACGAAGATGAGGCAAACGAGTATATAAATAAGGTTGCCCGGAGACTAAAAGAAGGCCCGATTGAAGACAATAAGTAATACACGAAATACTTTTAGGCTCTAAATTTCAAGTCTCTGAAGGAATCTAATATGCTTTAAGTTAAGAAAGTTAATATGGAGAAAATATGAAAATAACAGATATACAGCACTACATCATCCACCCCACCAAAGCAGCTGAAACTAGTTATCACAACTATGCAAAAGGGAAAAATCTATGCTTCGTAAAAATCGAAACAGACGAAGGTATCAAAGGTTGGGGAGAGTGCTACACGCAAGCAGATCGTGATACTCAGGTAACCGCCCACATCGATCAACTCAAAAGATATTTAATTGGCCGTGATCCAAGGCATATTAAACATTTTATGCAGATGTCTTTCGATGACTTCGGAGCTCGGCGGGGAGCAATGGATCTTTACAGTGCCGTAAGCGGTCTAGAACAAGCAATGTGGGATATTCTCGGGAAATCATGTGACCTGCCGGTATACATGCTCTTGGGTGGCCCTTGCCGAGACAAAATTAGAGTCTATGCGAACGGTTGGGGTGGCGGTAGCTGGGACGAAAGTGAAGTGGCCGAACAAGCTAAAAAAATCGTAGAGTTAGGATTCACCGCACTTAAATTTGACCCGGTACCAGGGCCATGGAGGACCTTCGTGGACAAGACTGTAGAACGCCAAACTGTAAAAAATGTTCAGGCTGTGCGAGAAGCAGTGGGCCCAGATATCGATATTCTGATCGAAATGCACCGGCGATTAGCTCCAATGCATGCGATTCGGATAGCAAAGGAAATAGAGCAATTTAAACCATTTTGGTATGAGGAGCCGGTACTTGCGGAAAATATCAACGCCCTAGCCGCAGCTAAACGAGAAATAAATATCCCTATCGTTACCGGCGAGGAACTCTACACGAAATTTGAGTTCAGAGAAATGTTCGAGAAAGACGCAGCGGATATTATTAATCCAGATGTCTGCAATGTTGGTGGAATCCTCGAGCTAAAAGAAATCGCTGCAATGGCCGAGCCGTATTTCGTTGCTGTTTCCCCACACAACTACAACAGCACCACAATTGGTATGGCCGCAACACTTCAGGTGTCGGCCGCCATACCCAATTTCCTAATCACCGAATATTTCGTAAATTTCGAAGAACTTGGTCAAGATATTGCGACCACCCAGTTCCCAGTAGTAGACGGGTATATCCAATTGCCGGAAAAGCCAGGGCTTGGTACCGAACTCGATGAACGTGCCCTAGCAGAATTTCCCTATCAACAGTTCCCTATGCGAAACATCAGAAATTACTCAGATGAAGGTCCTTAGATTTCAGCTGTTCCAAAGTAAAATCAATATAAAGCGAGCGATTGCTATAAAATCTCGTTTGGATAGTCAAATTAATCTGGTAGACGACTGTTGATATTTTTCACTCCTGCAACCGAGTATCATTTGTAGATGCTATAAGTACTCAGACTTCGAGTTGCAATTCGTTAGTATGTCGTACTTATCGACGAGAGAGAATCCACTTGTCCATTCAAGATCAAGCAATCATTAATCACGGCAACCCGCTAATTTTGGTTCTGAAATTGAAAAATTACAGATCTTTTTGGGTAGCTCAATTTATCGCCCAACTTATAGCGGGCGCTTTGAGGTTTGCTTTTCTTTGGCATGCGCCTAATCTTGGTGACGTTGTTTGGACAGTGCCACTAATGGCCATCTCTACCGCACTGCCCGCGTTCATAGTGTCACTACCAGCGGGCGCGATTGCGGATCGCATGAATCATCGTATCTATTGCACCATACTCAGTGCAGCAACCGCAGTACTACTTCTTCTAACAGGCGCTCTACTCCTCGCAGATTTATTGAATCTCTATCTTGCAGTTTTAATGTCGTTCCTGCTAGGAGCCACTGGGGCTGCCGGAATGCCGGTATACCAAGCTATGGTTCCAAAATTAGTTGGGCGTGAACTACTTGCCTCCGGGGTCGCCCTGCAAAACCTAGGCATGATGGCGAGCATGGTAATCGGCGCAGTACTTGGCGGGGGGCTAATCCAATTCTTTGGAATGGATTTATCGTTCCTGACCTGGGCAGTGCTTATGCTGCTCAGTACTTTGTTGTTTTTTGTAATGAACTATGACACAGATGATCGAACACAATCGAACAAATCTCTTAGTTCACTTGTTCCAGACATCTTGACTGGCATTCGTTTTACGTTCTCTAATGAACCATTGCGCAGTCTGACACTGGCTGGCTTCGTTATGGGTTTTGGGGGCGGTGCCTACTCAACCCTAGTGCCGGAAATCGGCCGATATCAACTTGGGCTAGACGCGGGTATGACCTCCCTGATGTTTGGACTAATGTCCGGTGGAATGATTATTTCAACTCTCATCATTGCGTCACGCAAGAACCTAACGGCAAAAGGCCGGTACTTATTATTTGCACTGAATTGTCTTGGACCCGGCCTCATGTTTATAGGTCTGTCAACCTCTTTATTGCTGACATTTATTTTCCTACCACTTTGGGGTCTTTGTGGCGGAATACTCATGACTACGCAGCGAACTCTTCTTCAGGCAAGCACGCCTAGCGACGTCATGGCGCGAGTGATGAGCGTAAATGTTTTTGCAAGTGCAGGACTGTTACCGGTATCAGCCGGAGTAATCTTTGTTTTTCGAGGTTTTTGGTCGGCTGGTGAGTCCATGACCGCAATCGGATTAATCGTAACTCTGTCTGCAGTCACTTTAGCCGCTACTCGCCGATTTTTGTGGAAAAAATCACTTTGATAGCGAGTCTATTATGGTCAATGTTCTTAATCTATGGCCAGATATAAAGTCCTACTGAACTCTCTTTCTGCCTGTCTTCTCCTCGTATAGTTTCCACGTATCCTCATTAAATGGATAGTATTTTCCCGGAGAACAGTTCTCTACTTCCAACTGCGCCTTGATTACTTCTTCAACTTCCTCGCGCTCGTGGGCAATTCGTATTACTTCATCAACCTCAGAACTAGGAACCACCACTACGCCATCATCATCTCCAACAATTGCATCTCCCGGCCTCACCAGAACACCGCCACACTGAATTGCATCGTTCACTTGCCAGGGCCAGAAATCTGCCGGTCCTTGCTTGGCAGTAGTACTAGCTGAATACACCGGAAATCCGTAGTCCTTTAACACCACACTATCTCTGACTCCGCCGTCTGTAACCAATCCACCAACTTTGAGTTGCATCAATCGCATGAACTTAATGTCCCCTCCAATAGAGCTGTACTTCCATCCCATCGCATCTATGACTAACACCTCGCCTGGTCCGCAAAGCTCAATTGCCACGTATTCAGCTGACTGATCCCGCTTAGGCTTATCTTCAGCCAGATCAGGTCGGTGTGGGACGAATCGAAGGGTGACTGCCCTACCCGCCATTGATTGACCTGACTTAAGAGGTAGTGCCCCCTCGATATAGCCTGAAGGCCAACCCTTGACCCAAAGTCCATCGATTAATGTTTGTGTTGGTATATTTCTTAACTTAGTCAAAGTTTCGTCGCTAATCGGTGTTGCTGTTGTCATTTTTGTTATCTCCCAGTACTTAAAAGGATTGTGCCTCTCAATATAAGAGTTTTTTTCGTAATTTAGAACCCATATCAAGGCCAACTGGGTGATTAGCAACCTCAATACCACCAAAGGTTATATTTGCTAACGAATTGGTTCACCACCGTATCGGCTTTTCGTGTAATATGGCGTTGGTTTATAAACTTGCTAATTTATCTGACCAATGACCGAAAAACAAGAATTTACACTAGAGAAGTAGAGGTTGTATACAATGAACGCTATACGAGATCGATTAAGGGCCGGAAAAACTGTCGTCGGTACTGCGGGTTCGTTATCTGAGGAAAACATGAGTATGCTGGCCGATTCCGGCTTAGACTTTATTCTTTTTGACACCCAACACTCACCCATAGAACTTAAAGAATACAAAGATGCAATGGCGGCAATGCGAGGCAAAGAGGCTGCACCTATCGTACGAGTCAGTGCAAATCGTGCTGACCTGATTTGTTTCGCATTGGACCTTGGCGCCAGAGGAATCATCGTACCAATGGTAAATACCAAAGAGGAGGCCATCGCGATGGTGAGAGCCTGCCAATACTCACCTCTTGGTGATCGCAGTAATGCGGGAGTTCGTGGCGAGTGGGGCGAGTTTGAAAATTATCGAGATTACTTAGATATAGTTAATGAAGAGCTTCTTATCATTCCAATGATTGAAACACTTCAGGCTATAGACAATATTGATGAAATTCTCAGTGTCCCGGGTATAGATGTCCTTTTGATTGGGCCTTCCGATCTGTCAATTGAACTCGATGTTCCGCTTGATTATCCAAGTGATACCTACCAAAAGGGGCTCGACACGATTGCCGCAGCCTGCAAAAAACACAATGTAGTGCCTGGAATGTACTTCATTCCTCCTGGAATGGATCCGAATTTCTACGTGGAAAAGGGATTTAAATTTTTCACGATGCCTTGGGCCCCATGGGCATTACAAGGTATGGAAACTGGTCTCTCCGATATAAACCGAGACTAACTTACTGGAATGGCTATTTTTACGTCCATGGGGAATCTTCAAATATGACAGTGCTTGATAACGATTACTACTCCATCATGGAAATCCGAGAGCTCCTCGATAACAAGGCTATCTCTGTACGTGAACTCGTAGATGATGCTTTTCGAAAAATGAAGGAGAGCAACCCTAAGCTGAATTCATTCGTGCTGATGACGGAAGAGCTTGCCTTGAATCAGGCCAATGAGGCTGATAAACGCCTTGCAACAACTGGCCCTGTAAGCGTACTGGATGGGATTCCGCTTGCCGTGAAAGATCTCTATGACACTGCTGGAATAACAACTGCTGGAGGTACGGCTGCCTTTAAAAACAGAATCCCCGATGAGGATTCTGACGTCATCGATCTACTGCAGCGCGCGGGCATGATCGTTGTTGGCAAGACAAACACTCACGAACTGGCCATGGGTATGACTACTAATAATCCGCATTATGGCCCTACTCGAAATCCTTGGGATTTAACCAGAGTCCCCGGTGGTTCTTCGGGCGGCTCAGGAGCTGCCGTTGCCGCCGGTCAAGTAGCAGCAGCACTGGGAACTGATACTGGTGGTTCCGTGAGAAATCCCGCTGCCTTCTGCGGAATAACAGGACACAAACCTACTTTCGGGCTCGTAAGCACAAAAGGAATTATTCCCCTCTCAAAAACTTTAGACCACGCAGGTCCGATGACAAGATCTGCCCAGGAGTGTGCTCTGATGCTTGAGTGGATGCTCGAGCCTAGTAAGCGTGTTTCTTTCGTTGATCAACTTGAAGATTCAATCGCGGGTCTGAAATTAGCAATTATTCCAAGTTTGCTCGAGGGCTGTCAATCAGGAATCCTAGATTCATTCGACAAATCAATATCTATTTTTCGTGGGCTTGGCGTTGAGATCACTGAACTTGAACCCATGCCTGATTATATAGATATGCGCGGAAAGCTCTCACCTATTGCAACTGCAGAAGGTTCGACCTACATCGAAAGCATACTCCGCGACAATAAAGAGTTAATCGGCGAGCGAGTCCGTGCCCAGATGCTTACTGGCCTTGATGCGTCACTTCATGACTATGTTCGCGCCCTAGATTATCGACGTGAGGTGGAAGCCAGTTTTGAGAACGCATTACATACGCATCAAATTGATGGATATATCATCCCCACCTGCACGCAGGTAGCCGAGCCGATTACCGACGATCTAGAAAATTTGGGAAAAAAAGTCCGAAATACAAGTGTCTTTAATCAAAGCAGGCAGCCATCCATCTCAGTACCAAACGGGTTTGACAGTGACGAGCTACCAACGGGCCTCATGATTTCAACCGCGCAGGGCACCGATAGTCTAACGCTACAGATCGCGCATAATTTTCAAAAAGTTACTGATTTTCACCTGCAAAGGCCGTCCACAACGAAGAGTTAACACCGTATATTTCATCTCTACGCGACTTGATGCGATTACGCGATCAACTCCGGGCACTCATTCTCTACAAATGGTTTCAACTCGTCGAGGGTTGCCTGCAAAGCCGCCACTGCTTTTTCAATCTCCCGGTCACTCATCGCCGTACTTGTGCAAAACATCAAACGGGACGCCGACATTACTCCATGCCGCAGCATTCCAAGATGTAACAATTGTCCGATGTGTTTGCTGACAATCAGTCCATCCAAGAAATCACGCGAGTCATTCAATGGTCCATTCGTGAAATTAATATTAGTCAGTGAGCCGATACCACTCGCATTCCCCAAAATTCCTGCCTGGGTGAATGCTTGGTTGAATCCCTCGCGCAATCTATCTGCTAATACATTAATTCGATTGCATTCGTCCTCGTTAAATGCTTGCATAGCCGGCAGGCCCGCAGACATCGTTAGGGCATTACCTGAAAAAGTACTCGCGTGAACCACTGGGCTGGGACTATCCGGACTGAATAATTGCATTAGGTCCGTCCGTCCACCTACCCCTCCGACGGGTAATCCGCCGCCAATTATTTTACCCATGCAGGTGAGATCGGGTGTGACTCCGAAAAATCTTTGAGCCCCACCGTGATTTATTCTCAGGGAAATAACTTCATCAAAAATCAGAATAATTCCGTTCGCAGTAGCAGCGTCCCGCAATGCCTGCAGAAATTCTCGTGTGGCGGGTATCATGCCCATCGACCCCAGAACCGGCTCAACAATTATTGCTGCTAGTTCAGAACTATGTTTCTCAATGAGATTTTTAGCCATCTCCGGTTGGTTATATGGGCAAATCACGGTTTCCTGTAACACGCTGTCGGGAAAGCTTCCGTCAATTGGCAGTGAATTAGGTTCACTTAGATCGCCTCGTGAATCCGGCATGGGTACCAATGACACCTCAGCAAGTTCAAAGCTACCGTGATAGCCGCCCTCCATCTTCATAATTTTCTGCCGCCCAGTAGCCGCCCTTGCACACCTGATTGCCATCGTCGTTCCTTCGCTCCCCGAGCTGGTAAAACGCATTTGCTCGACTGAAGGAATTCTTTCAGTAATTATTTCAGCAAGATCTATTTGGTTTTGACTTGGCGCGGCATACGCCGACCCGAGCGCAATTTGTTTCTGAACTGATTCGACTATCTCCGGGCGCGCGTGTCCGTGCACCAAGGATGTGAAATTATTCATGAAATCTAATGCTTCATGTCCGTCAGCGTCTTTCATCACACAGCCTGACGCCTCGGTGATAGTCAGAGGGTATGGCCCATAATGCGCGCTGGATCTTGTATCACCGCCAGGAAATACTTTTCGGGCCTTCACGTGTAATGCTTCTGAGGCAGGGCTAAATAGGCGATACTTAGTGACCAACGGGTGCTCATCTTGAGTCATAATATTTCTCCTGAACAAATAATCCCACTCTTTTCAAGAGTTATATCACATTCGAGTGGTCCGCCGAGTAACCCAAAATCATGAAATTTAAAAGATAAATTATATATCGATGCCAAGCAGTTTTATGAATGCCTGCTTTTGCTCTTCACTCATCTCATCAAAAACAGGAACCAGCATCTTTGTTACTGGAAAATCAGCAAACTCCGGAGATGAGGCCTGCATAGATGCCGCAATATTGTGAAGTCCATTGCCTTCCTCTGATCCTGCCATCAACGGGTCACGCACGGTTTCTGGAAAATACCGTTCTGACGGTTGCACTTCACTGTATGGATCTTCACGCCCAAGATATCTCTCAATTGCCTCACGCATTGCTACTTCACCTTCACCACGCTTTAACTTTCCTTCGGCGCCATAAAAGGCACCGGACTGGTTACACAATGCAGCCCAGCGTGCCCGAACGTGAAATCCACGGATCGCGAGTGCGTCCTCGGGTTCGCCATCGCCGCCAGTTATTTCACCGTTCTTAACCATGATGTAGTAACCACACTGTGTGCGGCCATTTTTCATCAGTCGATCTGGCGGATGGGTATAGCGTTCAGTAAAGGCCCATTCAAAATCAGCAGGTAGGTCAGCCGCCTCAAGAATTTTTACAGCTGCAGCCGCACAGGCCTCGCCCCACTCTTTAGACCCAAACTCGCCCTCTTTTTTCAAGCTCGAAATATCGATAATGTACATAATATTCTCCGGTTACTCAATTTAATGAAGCCAATCATTCGAAAACATTGTGACAAGTGTACTGAGAGTTAGAACTGTATGACTCCACACGCGCGAGATTACTAATTTGAGATCAGATAGTCCTAATAAATAAAGCGTAGTCCGAAAGGCTAAGGCAGTATTTTGACTTTCCCAGACCAAGGGAGATCGAGAAACTCATCAAATTGCACGTAGAATTCGGAAGACGATATACCGTGGGTAAATAGAGGTGTGCTAACCCAGCACAACTGATTCTTCGGGATAGCGAATAGTTCCGGCAACCTGCTGTCGATCTGGATCCCCGGCCAACAAAGTTAGAACCGCAAGCGGACCGATACGTCCCACGAGCATGGTAGTTGCAAGTAGCATTTTCCCAATATCACCTAATTCAGTAGTTAATCCAGTAGAAAATCCAGTCTTCGAAAATGCAGACGCCGTCTCAAAAATAACATTCTCAAGGTTCGCAGTCGTCACTTGTGAAATTAACAGGACCATTGTCATTAGAAAAATCACTGAGCATGTAAGAAATGTCAGTGCAATACGAAAATCATGATCGGTTATCCCACGTCCAAAAATCGCCTGCTGCTGATCCCCTCGGATAACACTTATAAATTTGTGTGCCACCAATCCAAACGTTGTGAGTCGAATGCCACCTCCAACGCTGCCTGAGGCGCCACCGATAAACATTAATGCCGTCACAACCAGGAGGGTTCCAGTATCAGGTGCCGACCAATCGATTGTCGAAAATCCTGAACTCCGTGTGAATGAACTCTCAGTGAGAGCATGAAATACTGCGTCAAACACATCCTTGTCGGACAGCACTCCATTTCCGATATATTCACGCACAAATACCCAGAGTGCACCCACCGTCAACAACAAGAGTGACGTGGAAAATATTATCTTGCCGTCAAGCGACACTCTTCGCCAAATTTCACGAAGAGCCAGAGGTCTGACTGATAGAACATAGGTCCTGATACTTTTGGTGGCTCCTAATTGCATCTTAAAAACTTCGCGGTACGATCCGATTAGATTGTGGAGCACTAATAGCCCAAAACTACCAATAACCGTAAAAAAACTAAAAATTGCCATGAGCAAGTTGTTATCAGTTACCGCATTGATTTCTCCCCAATATACGAAACCTGCACTATTAACAGCAGAAATAGCGAGAAATGCCGAAGGCCATAAGGCATTCAGTTGGACTTGCCCGTCCGTGATAGAAAAACTAATGAATATGAGTATGAATGCAGTCAACTGCATTCCCAACATAAACTTAACAATCCACCAAAGACTTAATCGCGATTCATCCTGATCAGCACTCAGGCCTTGTGCTCTCCTGATTTGATTCTCTCGCAGACCGGTTAGTTGTCCAATCCTAAGAAGAAGAGCGGCCAAACCCGCGAAGGCTCCCAAACCACCCAGTTGAAACAAACCAAGCAATATCACCAAGCCGCTCGTAGACCAGACAAGATTAGTATCAAGCACAGTCAGACCCGTCAATGTCACCGCTGAAATTGAAGTAAAGATTGCATCAACCAGTGACACTTCAGTATCCCGTGTAGAACTCATCGGAAGTCTTAGAAGTATCGCACCAACCAATGCGAGAACGGGCCACATCGCTGCCCATAAATAAAACCCATTTGAAGGATTTGTTCTGAAGCGCGCAACGATCCTTTGAAATATTCCTTGGTCGTTCTGAAAATTATTATTGTGATTCATAGCAGATTTCGTAAATCAACCCATCAATATACAAGCCCGATTCACAACGCTAAATGCAGGGCAGTCGCCCTGTACGTGAGGAAATTATACGCCTACTTTATGATTTCTTATATAAGTAATGTTATATAAGT
>Ga0302137_1001444_pt1 | contig 10764 bp, 9 predicted proteins | sample CBN3_SCM_MG_FD_203127 | JGI IMG/M metagenome (GOLD analysis project Ga0302137, IMG submission 203127) | Marine microbial communities from Western Arctic Ocean, Canada - CBN3_SCM | ecosystem: Environmental > Aquatic > Marine > Oceanic | place: Canada: Western Arctic Ocean | collected 2017-09-15 | reverse complement strand
CTCTTGGCAGCGGTGTAGGCGTGAGGCCCAATCCCCCCGGTGACCCCAGCGATGCTCGACGTCGACACGATCGATCCGGTCTGGCGAGGCTTCATTACCCTGGCAGCATGCTTCATTCCGTAGAATGTTCCGTTTAGGAGGACGGCGAGCGTTGCCGTCCACTCGGCGGCTGGCGTTGTGTCAATGGGGCCGAGCGCGCCTCCAATCCCGGCGTTGTTGTACATGACGTCGAGCTGACCGAAGTCGCTCACCGCTTGATCGACCAACGCTGCGACGTCATCTTCTTGAGTGACGTCGCAATGGATGAAGTGGGCAGCGTCGCCAAGCGATGCCGCGAAGGCTGCTCCCTTGTCGTCTTGAATGTCGCCGAGCATTACGTGAGCGCCCTCGGCGACGAACAATCTGGCCGCCGCGGCGCCGAATCCGCTTGAACCACCTGTGATTGCTGCGACTTTTCCTTCAAGCTCTCCGGACATTTATCTTCCTTTCGTTAGGGCCAGGCGAATCGTTTTGCATGTAAGCGTTGCCGCCAAGAAGACTATTTGACCCGACGTGCTTAGTTTAATGTATACATTAGGACTCCAGAAGATGATATATCGAGGAGAATGGGAGAAGGGTGGTGAGGACAGTATGAGTGATGTTTCAGCCCTTTCGATTCGTGGACTCTCGAAGACATTTCCGGGGACCAAAGCCCTGGATAAAGTTGACTTTGACCTGGTCACGGGCGAAATTCATGCCCTCGTGGGGCAGAACGGTTCGGGCAAGTCGACGCTCATCAAGATCCTCTGCGGTTATCACGAGTCCGATCCGGGTGCCGAGGCGACGGTCGATGGGACTCCGTTCAAGTTGGGGGATTCGGTAGCCGCTTTCCGTGCCGGGCTCCGATTCGTTCACCAGGATCTGGGCTTAGCGCCAACCCTCGGAGCATTGGACAACCTCGCCATGGGCCGCGGTTACCTCCGTGGAAGAACAGGAACCATCTCTTGGCGCAAAGAAGCCAAGACAGCGCGCGAACTCCTTGGATCGCTCGGCTACGACTTCGACCTCGAGGTACCGGTCACTTCCCTGGCCGCGGCCGAACGCACCGGCATCGCCATAGCGCGAGCTCTCCAGGGTTGGGAGGAGCAGGCGAGGATTCTTGTCCTCGACGAGCCGACGGCTTCGCTTCCGGCGGCGGAGGTTGATCGGATGTTCAATGTGCTCCGAATGGTGAACGACCGCGGTGTGGCGCTGATCTACGTATCACATCACTTCGGAGAGGTCTTCGAGATCAGCGACCGGATCACCGTTCTGCGCGATGGCGCGGTCGTAGCCACCGAGACCACGAACAACATCGACGAATCGCACTTGATCGAGCTCACGATTGGTCGCGTGCTGAGTGGGGTGGATACAGCGAAGGCCGCTCACCCGAAGGCCGACGGTCCAGAACCGGGTGCGGTGCTCAACGTTCGTTCACTGCATGGCGAGGTAGTTCGCGGTCTTGAGTTGGGAGTTACCCCCGGCGAGATCGTAGGTTTTGCCGGGGTGACGGGCTCAGGTCGCGAAGAGATCTGCGAGCTCATCGTTGGGTCGAGCCCGCGGTTCGGTCAAGTGCTGGTCGATGGCGCCGAGGTGCCACCGGGTCGACCCGACCTGAGCTTCGACGCGGGGATGGCCTTCGTGCCAGCGGACCGACTGGCAAATGCCACGTTTCTCGACATGGGCCTCCGAGAGAACACCACGATCAGTTCGCTATCCGCGTTCCTCCGGCCCTTCGGAATCGACAAACGAGCTGAAACCGCAGAGGCAGAAGTTTGGCTGCGAAAGCTGGAGGTGGTCCCGCCGAAGCCTGATCTGGCCATTTCCACCTTGAGCGGAGGGAATCAGCAGAAGGTCGTCATGGCCCGCGCTCTCCGTCTGGCGCCCCGGGTGCTGGTGCTCGACTCGCCGACCCAGGGTGTCGACGTCGGGTCGAAGGCTTCGATTCATTCCTTCGTCCGAGAGGCCGCTTCGCAAGGGGCTGCAGTCGTGATTGCTTCGACCGAGTCCGAGGAGCTGTCGGAGCTCTGTGACCGAGTTCTCGTTCTCGCCGACGGCCTCGTTCGTACTACCTGCCACCGAGGCACGAGTGCAGATCAACTCACTGAGCTCACCTTGCGTGGGCAGGACTACTGGGCCGAGGCGACAACAGCTAGCACAACATAGCGCCACGACTTTAGACTTGCGTAGAGGTAACTCTTGATCAAAGTTGTTCAACTCTGGCCAATTCTGAGCTTTAGATTGCGGTTTTGACCAGTTCGTACTTTATCTTTCTTGCGTACAGCGACTTTTGTTAGTAATATCATTTACGTCAACCAACCGTTTGGTAGTGCACCTCCGGTTGCTGAGTTGGTTTGTGTCGGCTTGTACGGCCGGCTCTCTTTGCTATTGAAGAAAAATAATGGACTATCGGGGGAAAAATAATGAAGCGTCGTCCAATGTTTCTAATCGTCGCAGTACTTGCCGCTATTGGCTTGATAGCAGCTTCCTGCGGAAGTGAAGATGACGGTGCCGCACCAGCGGCGACTACGGCAGCTCCAGTGGCGACTACGGCAGCTCCAGTGGCGACTACGGCAGCTCCTGCGGCGACGACGGCCGCACCAGCGGATGCTTCGGCGGCTGATGCTGGTATTGCTGAGGCGCGAGTGATTGCGGATGCGGCTCTTGCCGAGCCGACGTCGATCGGTATCGACGTGCCGCTGAACGGGCGGCCCGAGGAAGGTAAGAATATCGGGATTGTTGTATGCGATCTCCCGACGTGTAATAACACGATCAACAACGTGACCAAGGCCGCAGCAATCCTGGGTTGGACGACGACGGCGTACCAGTTCGACGGGTCACCGGAAGACACTCTGGAGAAGTTCGAGTTCGCTCTCGAGCAGGGCGTCGATGCCATCGTCACGACCGGCGTGGCACGTTCCTCGTACGAGACGGCAGCGCAGCAGGCGGCCGATCAGGGCGTGCCGATTGCGGTATGTTGCGTCCCGGACAAGCTCGCTGATCCGTTCACGGCGGTCATCACCAACGAGGACACGTTCTTCAAGGTCGGCCAGACCCTGGGCGCCTGGGTCGTTGCCGACGGCGGTGCGGACACCCATACGGCCATGGCCATCCTGTCGCCGTTCGAGGTTCACGTGGCTTTGGGTGAGGGATTCGTTTCAGAGGTCGAGAGGCTGTGTGACTCGTGCAGCGCCGAGATCATCAACTCACAGATCGAAGATATCGGCACGAACCTTCCGGGGTTGTCGGTAAGCATCCTTGAACGAAGCCCCGAGATCACCCATCTGATGTACGCCGACGGGGTGATGGCAATGGGTGTCGTTGCCGCACTCCGCGACTCCGGTCTCGACGAGGACGTCAGGATTGGTGGCATGAACCCGGGACCGGCTGACCTCCAGGCGGTCATCGACGGCGAGCACTCCGTGTGGTTGAACCTGCCGGAAGAGTGGATGGCATGGATGATGGTCGACTCGTTGGCTCGTCACTTCACCGGCCAGGAGACGTCGGTCGGGATGAGTGCCACTATGCCCGGCCAGTTGATCGACCAGAACAACGTGAAGGGAACCGAGAAGCCGGCTGGCGCAATTGGTCAAGCAGAGCTGTTCGCGGCCCTCTGGGGGGTTGACGGTGCTTCGGCGGCTGATGCTGGTATTGCTGAGGCGCGAGTGATTGCGGATGCGGCTCTTGCCGAGCCGACGTCGATCGGTATCGACGTGCCGCTGAACGGGCGGCCCGAGGAAGGTAAGAATATCGGGATTGTTGTATGCGATCTCCCGACGTGTAATAACACGATCAACAACGTGACCAAGGCCGCAGCAATCCTGGGTTGGACGACGACGGCGTACCAGTTCGACGGGTCACCGGAAGACACTCTGGAGAAGTTCGAGTTCGCTCTCGAGCAGGGCGTCGATGCCATCGTCACGACCGGCGTGGCACGTTCCTCGTACGAGACGGCAGCGCAGCAGGCGGCCGATCAGGGCGTGCCGATTGCGGTATGTTGCGTCCCGGACAAGCTCGCTGATCCGTTCACGGCGGTCATCACCAACGAGGACACGTTCTTCAAGGTCGGCCAGACCCTGGGCGCCTGGGTCGTTGCCGACGGCGGTGCGGACACCCATACGGCCATGGCCATCCTGTCGCCGTTCGAGGTTCACGTGGCTTTGGGTGAGGGATTCGTTTCAGAGGTCGAGAGGCTGTGTGACTCGTGCAGCGCCGAGATCATCAACTCACAGATCGAAGATATCGGCACGAACCTTCCGGGGTTGTCGGTAAGCATCCTTGAACGAAGCCCCGAGATCACCCATCTGATGTACGCCGACGGGGTGATGGCAATGGGTGTCGTTGCCGCACTCCGCGACTCCGGTCTCGACGAGGACGTCAGGATTGGTGGCATGAACCCGGGACCGGCTGACCTCCAGGCGGTCATCGACGGCGAGCACTCCGTGTGGTTGAACCTGCCGGAAGAGTGGATGGCATGGATGATGGTCGACTCGTTGGCTCGTCACTTCACCGGCCAGGAGACGTCGGTCGGGATGAGTGCCACTATGCCCGGCCAGTTGATCGACCAGAACAACGTGAAGGGAACCGAGAAGCCGGCTGGCGCAATTGGTCAAGCAGAGCTGTTCGCGGCCCTCTGGGGGGTCGGGTAGCGCAACTCGATCAGATCGAGCAGGAAAGTGAAAGCCACAGGAGACGACAACGAATCAGCGAAGGTGGTGGTGACCGGTGCCGCAGGAGGCATCGGCGCCGCCACAGTTCGCCGATTGGTGGGACGCGGGGCACGGGTCCTGGCTGTCGATCTGGATGACGTCGGGCTCGACTCGCTAGTTGCCGACCTGGGATCGAGTGTCATCCCTCACCGGGCTGATGTGAGCGACGACGACGAAGCCAAGGAGATGATTGCGACAGCGGTTCGCGAGCTCGGGCAACTCGATGGCCTGTTCAACAACGCCGGGATCGTCGGCGTCCGGGCACCGGTGGTCGAATACCCGACCGATGACTTCGACCGCGTGTACCGCACCAATGTTCGCGGCGTGTTCCTGGGCATGAAGCACGGCATCGCTGCCATGGTTGCGTCGGGCGGCGGCTCGATCGTGAACGCGGCATCAACGGGCGCCATGGTCGGAGCATCGAATATGGCCGCCTACATCAGCTCGAAACATGCCGTGCTCGGTCTGACCCGCACCGCCGCACTCGAGGTGGCTCGGCAGGGAATCACGGTGAACGCGATCGCTCCAGGCACGGTCGACACGGCCATGGTGCAGCCTTTCTTCGCCGGACTGTCGTCGGAAGAGGCGGAGAAGCGGCTCTTGGGAGTCACGCCTACCGGGCGCATAGCGTCGCCTGACGAGATCGCCGCAGTCGCCACCTGGCTGCTCCTCGACAGTCCGACCTACCTGACCGGTGCACTGATCCCCATCGACGGCGCACAAACCGCAGCGGCAGGCACCGCATGACCACCCTCGACGAGAGTCAGCTCGTGGATCTGTACCGGCGCATGACGCGGATCCGTCACTTCGAGGAGCGAGTTGCCGCCCTCAAGGCAACCGGGGAGCTTCCGGGAGCGGTGCACATCTATATCGGCCAGGAGGCCGTCGCCGCCGGTGTGTGCGGCGCCCTGTCAGTTGACGACTACATCACCTCGACGCATCGCGGCCACGGTCATATCTTGGCCAAGGACGGCCAAATCGATCGGTGCATGGCCGAGCTGTTCGGCAAACGAGACGGCTACTGCAAGGGCAAGGGCGGCTCGATGCATATCGCCGACCCCGCCCTCGGCATCATCGGAGCGAACGGGATCGTCGGCGCCGGGCTGCCGATTGCGACTGGCGCAGCGCTCTCGTCGTTGCAGCGGCGCTCTGGTCAGGTAGCGGTGGCGTTCTTCGGCGATGGTGGCTCGACCCACGGCACGTTCCACGAATCGCTCAACCTCGCCACGGTCTGGTCATTGCCCGTCATTTTCGTCTGCGAGAACAACGGCATCTCCCAGCTCACCCCGACCGCGGAGGTTGCAGCCCTCGGCACGGTCGCCCAACACGGCGCCGCCTATGGCATTCCGGGGGTCACCGTCGACGGCAACGACGTGGTCGCGGTGTACGAGACCACTCGCACGGCGGTCGAGCGAGCCCGGGCCGGCGAGGGGCCCACGTTGATCGAGGCGGTCACGTTTCGGATCCACAACCACTCCGAGGGTCTCGAGACAATCATCGGCGACATTCGCGACCACGATGAGATCGAACAATGGCGTGCCCGTGATCCGCTGACGCTCCATCGCCGGACGCTGGAGAAGGCCGGCGTCGAGGCCAGCATCCTGGAGGAGCTGGATCAGTCTGTTGCAGCCGAGGTCGAGGCCGCGATCGACTTTGCCCATAACAGCCCTTACCCCGACCCTGCCGACGCCTACTCAGACGTCTGGGCAGGCGAAGTCCCGTCCGCAGCGTTCTGGGGAGCTCGCTGATGACCCGCATGACGCAATCGGGCGCGATGCGGGCAGCGATTTTTGAGGAGATGCGACGCGACGACCGCATCCTCGTCATGGGCGAGGATGTCCGTCGAGGCGTGGTCGGGTACACGGCTGGCCTGGCCGACGAATTCGGGAACGACCGCGTGCGCGACACGCCGATCTCCGAGTCGACCTTCATCGGAGCGGGCCTAGGGGCCGCAGCCACGGGCCTCGTACCTGTTATCGACCTGCTTATGTCTACGTTTCTTTACGTGGCGATGGACCAGATCCTGAATCAGGCCGCAAAGCTCCGCTACATGATGGGGGGCGCCTGTGACTTCCCGTTGACGATTGTCGCGGCAACCGGAGGTGGTGCGGGCATGGCGGCGCAGCACTCCGAGAGCCCGCATCCGATCATCATGAACTCTGGGGGCGTGAAGATCATTCTGCCGTCGACGCCGGCCGATGCGAAGGGCCTCTTTAAGTCGGCGATTCGCGATCCGAACCCCGTCATAGTCCTTTACCACGGAGCCCTCGGAGCGGTGCGCGGCGAGGTGCCCGATGACGAGGATCTGCTCGTCCCACTCGGCGAGGGCCGGGTGCTCCGCGAGGGGACCGACCTTACGATCGCTGCGATCGGGCTCATGGCCAAACGCGCGATCAGCGCAGCTGACCGGCTCGAGGAGGAAGGCATTTCGGTCGAGGTCGTGGACCCGCGGACCCTCTTCCCGCTGGGCTGGACGACGATCGCCGACTCGGTCCGCAAGACCGGCTTGCTCCTCGCCGTTGACGAAGCCCGGCGCACCTGTTCGGCGGCATCGGAGATCGTGGCCCGTGTAACCCAGGACGCGTTCGACGCGTTGCGCGGACCACCGACGGTCATGGCGGTCGAGGACGTACCGATGCCGTTCACCCCGCTGCTGGAGGCCGAAGTCATCCCCAGCATCGAGCGGATCGCGGATGCCGCCCGCGAGCTGGTCAAGGGAGCGGAGGCGCGCTGATGGCAAGCTTCGAGGTGCGGTTGCCGGCGTTCGGGATGCAGATGCAGTTCGCGTACATCGTCGAATGGCACGTTGCCGAGGGTCAGTCGATCGCCAAGGGAGACAACCTCGTCTCGATCGAGACCGACAAGGTGGAGACGGTAATGGAGTCGCCGGCCGCTGGAGTGGTGGTCGAGATCCGGGGCAAACCTGAGGACGAAGTCGAAGTTGGAGCCCTCCTAGCGATCATCAACTCGAACGGACCAGGCCAATGAACATCACCAAGTACCGGAAGTACCTCCGGCTTCCCGGACTCGAGAACCTGAGCCTGCTCTACATCTGGGCGGGGCTCATCCTGCTGTTCGGTATCCTCGAGCCAGACACGTTCCTACGGGTCCAGACAATTCGTACGATCCTCGCCAACGAGGCGATCACGTCGCTGATGGCCCTTGCGCTCATCATGCCGCTCGCCGCGAACACCTTCGACCTCGCCATTGGCGGCACCATGGGTACCGCAGTCGTTATGACCGCGTGGCTCCAATTCGAGTTCTCGATGAACCCCATTGTCGCCATATTGTTGACGCTCGTCGTGGGATTGGCTATTGGGGCCGTGAACGCCGTCGTCATCGTGAAGTGGCGGGTGAACTCGTTCATCGCCACGCTCGGCATGTCATCGATTCTTGTCGCGGTGATCCAATGGGTCAGCGGTGGCAAGTTCATCGTCTCGGGGATCTCGAAGAACTTCAAGACTCTGGGCACGACAAAGCTCTTCACGATTCCGTTGCCCGTTTACTACATGCTGGCCGTCGCGCTCTTCCTCTGGTACATCCTCGAGCACCGTCAGATCGGCCGATACCTCTATGCGACCGGTTCCAATCCGGACGCGGCGCGCTTGGCCGGTATCCGTACAGACAGGCTCACGATCATCGCCCTTCTGGTCTCTGCGACAGTCGCCACAATCACTGGAATCATCTTCCTGGCTCGAATCGGCTCGGCCTCGCTACAAGCGGGCCCGCCTTTCCTCCTGCCGGCGTTTGCCTCGGTGTTCCTGGGTGCGACGCAGTTGAAGTCGCGGCACGTCAATGTCGTCGGCACGCTGATCGCCGTTTTCGTTCTCGGGACCGGCGTGAAGGGCTTGCAACTCGCTGGTGCGCCGTTCTGGGTGGACGACCTCTTCAACGGGGGAGCGCTCATCATCGCAGTCGCACTCTCGGGGCGCGCTGCTCGCCGTCAAAAAGGAGGCGGCCCTACCGGAGCGCGAGGGATGATCGGACTCTGAACCCACCGTCGCTAGTAATGCCCTAAAAAACCGATGACATGGAGGATGTTTAATGGCCACTTACGATCACTACGAGACCCTAAAGATCGAGGTCGCGGATCATATCGCAGTCGTGACGATGAATCGCCCGGACGTGAAGAACGCCGTGAACGAGGTGTTGCATGAGGAGATCGGCAACATCTTCTACGACCTAGCGGTCGACGACGCGGTGCACGTGGTAGTCCTTACTGGCGCGGGTGACACGTTCTGCAGCGGCGGCAGCGCCCACGACCTGATCCACGCCGAGCCGATTCATTTCACCTACGAGTGGATGCGCTTCATGCGCCGCCTGGTCACCGCTCAGTTGGAGATGGATCAGCCGGTCATTTGCGCGCTGAACGGAGATGCTGTGGGCGTCGGCGCGACGATCGCACTCTATTGCGACATCATCATCGGGGCCGACGGTGCGAAGATCTACGACCCCCATGTCACCCATGAGGGCATCGCAGCCGGTGACGGTGGGTTCTTGATGTGGATCATGCAGCTCGGAGTTGTTCGGGCGAAGTACCACCTGATGACGGGTGCGCCCCTTACAGCGCGCGAAGCGGCCGACGCCGGACTGATCAACGAGTGCTTGCCGGCAGCCGACGTCATGCCACGCGCCATGGAGTTGGCTCGCCAATTGGCCGATGGCCCAGGGCTCGCTATCCGGGCTACGAAGAGGATCGTCAACAAGGTGGTCGAGATCTTGGGAGCGGGCAGTCTCGAGTATGCGGGGGAGAAAGAGAGAGTCACCCTGTACTCGGCCGACTTCAAGGAAGCGGTGACGGCCCAGGTCGAGGAGCGCGAACCGACTTTCCGCAATTGCTGAGGACGCGTCACTCATGATGTCGACAACAGATGCCACATTCGTAGGTGATCTCGGCCCAGAATTCCTGCGAGAGATCCAGCGGCGCATGCTCTTGATCCGACGCTTCGACGAGCGCGCGACTGATCTGCACGCGCAGGGTCACGTGCCTGCTGTGATCCATACCTCAACGAATCAGGAGGCAGCGGTCGTTGGGGCGACGATGGCTCTGCGTGAAGACGACTACATGACGGGGAACCATCGGTCACATGGTCACCCGATCGGGAAGGGTTCTGATGTTCGGGGGCTGATGGCCGAGCTACTCGGGCGTTCGACCGGTATATGCAGGGGTAAAGGCGGTTCGATGCACCTCGCCGACTTCTCTGTGGGCAGCCTCGGCGAGTCGGGCATCGTCGGGTCCGGCGTTCCCGTGGCCGTAGGAGCGGCGCTCAGTGCATCTGTTCGAGGTACCGATCAGGTCGCGTTGGCGTTCTTTGGCGACGGCGCGGCTAACGCTGGTCCGGTGCACGAGGCCATGAATTTGGCCTCGGTCTGGAAGCTCCCGGCGATCTTTTATTGCGAGAACAATGGGTTCGCGATCACGGTGCCCATTGCGACGTCGACCTCGGTGGTCGATATCTCCGATCGCGCGGCGGGCTATTCCATGCCGGGGGTCACCGTCGACGGCCAGGACGTGTTGGCGGTTTACGAGGTGACCGCTGCAGCGGTTGCCCGGGCCCGGCGGGGCGAGGGTCCATCGCTGATCGAAGCGAAGACCTACCGCACCAGGGAACACGCCGAGGGTCTCTTCTTGGATTACCGCGACCAAGAAGAGATCGATGCGTGGGCCAAGCGAGATCCGATCAAGTTGTTCGATTCATGGCTGGTCTCCTCCGACACGATGACCGCAAAGGAGCTGGTCTCGCTGCGGGCCGAAGTCGAGGCGGAGCTCGACGAGGCGGTTTCCTTTGCACTGGACAGCGAGATGCCGGCGCCAGAAGAGGCCTTCGAGGACCTCTACACCAACCCTTTGCCAGCGAGCCGGTTCGGGGGTGTCCGATGACCGACGCTGCTTCGGCTTCGATCGATACGAGCGAGGGCAGTACTCACAGGGTGAACTACCTGGCAGCCATCAGAGAAGCGCAGGTCGAAGAGCTCCGCCGGGATGATTCGGTGATCATGATGGGCGAGGACCTGGTTGCGTCGTTGTTCGGGACGG
>Ga0302137_1001436_pt1 | contig 10781 bp, 6 predicted proteins | sample CBN3_SCM_MG_FD_203127 | JGI IMG/M metagenome (GOLD analysis project Ga0302137, IMG submission 203127) | Marine microbial communities from Western Arctic Ocean, Canada - CBN3_SCM | ecosystem: Environmental > Aquatic > Marine > Oceanic | place: Canada: Western Arctic Ocean | collected 2017-09-15 | reverse complement strand
GAGGAAGAAGAAGAAGAAGAAGAAGAAGATTCCGACGACGATTTGAACGACGGCACGCGAGGAGGAAGAAGGAGACGAGGAGGCCACGGACATCATAACCAGGGAAACGTCCCCGGAACGGAACGACGACATCGACATCCCGCAGAAGACGAGGAGGAGGAGGAGGAGGAGGAGGAGGAGGGTGAGGTGGAGGAGGAGGAAGACGACGAGACTGTTGGTAACAACAACAGAAGAGGTGGTGGTGGCGCGAATAACGAAGCGAACGGTACTCGAGAAGAAGGCGGCGCGAACGACGAGCGAACGAACGAGGACCAACAACCTGCTGGCCGAGACGATACGAACGACGACGAAGCGCGGCAGCAGCAGCAGCAGCAACAACAACAACAGCAACAACAACAGCAACAACAACAACACGACGCGACGAACAATCAAGAAGGCGACGAAAGAGCGGATACGTTCCACGATAAAGCGTACGCGGCGAAACGGAATGTGCGCGAGATTGGCGACGAAGCGGTGTGGTCGGTGACGTCTTCGAAACCAGGCAACGGCGTCGAGTTGTTGCGGGACGGGAATTTGAAGACGTATTGGCAATCGGACGGCGCGCAGCCGCACTTTATTAATTGTCAGTTTCAAAAGAAAACGAACGTGTGCGAGGTGTCGATATATACGAATTATAAGCAAGACGAGAGTTACACGCCGAGTAAGATTGTCATTCGAGCCGGGAATAGCTACCGAGATTTGAAAGACGTGGCGACGAAAACGTTGAACGAACCGCACGGTTGGCAACGCATCCGAACGACCAGGTTAGATAAAGAGAAATTGAAAGAAATACACGCGCAGTACGGATCGAAGAAACATTTGAAGAACAGCGGTTTAGAATATCTAGAAAAAGAGTCCTGCGAAGCTCCGATCAGAGCGTTCTTCATTCAAATATGCATCGTTCAAAACCACCAAAACGGTCGCGATACGCACGTGAGGCAGGTGCACGTGTACTCCCCAGCGGCGACGCCGGCCAGCGACGGGCCGAGAGCGCGGTTTCAGAGCAGCGAATACGCGAGGTACGCCGTAGTCAGATGAAAGAAATCTTAGTTTTATAGTTATTAGATAGTCCGTACTCAAGTCAGTCGTCCGTTAATACGTCTGTCGTTATTCTTTAAAGTCTGTTTCGTTGTTGTTGTTGTTTAGATGTACATATACGTTTGCTATTCTAGTATTACGCTAACATTGTTCTTCACGCTTCTTCTTCACGCTTCCCTTGGAACTGTTTCCTTCTCTCTCCCGAAATCTCGAATCACGTGGATATTCCCGGGCACGGGAGGATTTCTCGCGTATTTCGACCCGCCGTACATGGTTGGAACGATGTACGGATCTGGGTGCGCGTACGAATCGAGCGTTTCGAAGCCTTCCTCGATTTTCTTCGACGCTTGTGCGGATGTTAATAAGCGATTGGATTCAAACTCCGAGCGGATTCGATCGCGTTCGGAGTAGAAAATGTCTCGCATGACGCACCAGGACAAACAGGTTTTTAACGAGTGACGGTAGAGCCTCAACGCATTCGTTTTTGAAGACAAGTCTTTGAATAGTAAAGAAGTCGCCGACATTATTAGTATTGCGTTCTCTTCTGTGTTCTCTCTCTTTAATCTTCTCTGTGTGTGTGTCTGCGAAGGAACACTACGCGCGATGAGTTTTTTTTATGGAGGAAACTGCTCCTTTCAAAAGAACCAAAAGAGAGACAAAAACAGATAAAAATGTACATAAACGCGGTATTATACAATATGTTATTACATCACGACGTGGTACGAGTTAAAGTACCATTTTTCTTTCTACCACCACTACGAGTATCACTACTCTACTAATGACTATTCTTCGACTTTAACGGTGAACGCGTGCCAGCTGTTGTTATTCAACCCTCTGAGGTTCCAGATGGCGGCGGCGCGTTCCGGTTGGGCGTTGTACGAAGCGTCGACGGCTTTGACGAGAACTTTGATCTCGTCCCCGGGTTTGAGTTTTGAAGAGTCGATTTCTAAGTCGTCGATTTCCCAGAACGTCCACGCCCAGGCTTTGGAAAGCGGTTGGTCGGAGCCTTCTTTGAGCGTTGCGGTTTGCCAAGATAAACCTTTGTTCGCGGAAACGTCGACTCTAATAATAGCTCTGCCGCCGCCGGACCAGGCGAAGCCTTTGGCGGAAGTTTGAACGACGGTTCTTTTCTCGTCGTCGTTCTTTGATGTTGTCGCGAGACTCAGCGATATGTTTTCAGCTTCAGCGACAACGGATTGAATAGGCATTTCTTGCATTGTCGGAACGCTGTCGATGTTCAAGCCTTCGACGGAGGAATAACCGGGGCCAAATCCTTTATAAGCGATGCCTCGATTCCACGGACCGTCGGCTTCTTCGCTGCACAGTTTGATTTTCGAAAGCCATTTGACGTTTCGAACGCCGACGTGTCCGGGAACGATGACACGCAGTGGATACCCGTGGTCTCGAGGAAGTTCTTCGCAATCGTTCATTTCGTACGCCAATAAAACATCCCCGAAAGGTGATAACGCTTTTTCTATTGGAATCGACGCGCGCATATCGTCCGCACCGTAGAAAATGACATGTTTTATACCCAAACGTTCGTAATTGTGTAAATTTATCCCGGCATGAACTTCCAGCACGTCCCGCAAGGAAGCGCCCGCAAATTTAGCCGTCGAAATGGCGCCCTCGCCCCATCCCTTGCCGCTGGATTTTTTAATCAAATCCAAGCCGCCTCGTCTGTTGCCGCCGCATTGGACGGTTGCCACGACCGTCTTCTTTTCGAAATCTTTCTTCAAATGCTCCAGATTAATAACAGCTTTCGTACGTAATAAATTCAAATTTTCGTGGGTTTGTTCGCCGGAAACGATGGTAATTTCATGCGTCGCGGCGTCAATTATCGGCACCGGCGAATGATTTCGCACAAACCACAGAGACGAAGGCGTCAAATACTCTCTTCGTAGCAGCGAAAGTGGTGGCTCCATGTTTGCCGGTTTTGCGCTGTGACACTTCAACGCCGGGTGCCGTTCCGGATCGTTTTTGTAAGGATCCGTTTCATCGACGTCCACCTTCGGTTCCTTCTCTAAATCCAACTCGCCAATCTTCAACGTCTTCAACATCTCCATCGCGACGTCCGAGTTTACGTGCGCTTGGTACAGCCTCCAAAACGGTTCGATATCTTTTCCAGCGGCTAATAAGAGTAAATCTTTCTCACCTGGATGGTTATCTAAGAAATCGGTCACGTCGTACACGTTTTCTTTATACGAACACCAAACTCGTTTCTCGATCGAGTCGTGCTCGGCGACGTCCAGCCGCGTGTACATTTTCACCGCCGCGGGAGCAGCAGTTCCTACCGAAGCCGCTTCTGCTTTAGCCTCTTTAAATATCCTCATCCACGTATTCTTCTTCTTCTCCTTCTTCTTCTTCTTAATCTTCCCGTCGTCGTCTATGTTCTCCTTCATTTTTGTTTCTTCTTCTTTTTTTTCCTCCTCCTCCTTCTCTTCTTGTTGCTCAATCAGATACGCCGCGAGGGAACCGATAACGAACGACCCAATCGCGGCAGACACGGCTTCGACGATCGACATTCGAGGGTTTGATTTCTTCTTCTTCTTCTCGTTCGACTGCGATGAAAAAAAGCTCCTCGCTTTCGTTGTTCGCCATCTCTCCTCCTTTCCGTTTCTGTTGTTGTGCGCGTGATGATTTTTCCATCTTCGTCTCGCATTTTCGTCATCCTTTTTCCCCGACGACGTGAGCGACGACGACTGTGACGACGACGCAAAAGAAGAAAAAGAAGAAGAGCAAGAAGACCAACGGCAAATTCCTCTCCCCCTCCTTCGCAAAGCGACTTCAAGAGCGGACCTTTTCATCTCTCTTTTCGTCGCCCTTTTTTTATCTCTTTTTTGTGGGTCGTTTGTGTGTCGTCAAAAAAGGTCTCGTCTCGTCTGTGTTTTTTTCACTTCAAAAACGTCTTTTCGTTTGAAAGAAGAAAAAAACTTTTCTGATGAAACTTTTTCTACACTTTTATTAGAGTATCTCTTCTTGGTCTTGTATAGTATTCATCTTTCTTACACGGGGATCTCTCTTCCTCTTCGAGAGAAACGTTATCGAGAGAAATATGCTGAAGACGAGAGCGCAAAAAAGACGGATTGGGGAGAGAGATTTGTGGAGTTTGATCGTGAAGAACGACGATGTGTGTTTCACTCACATTCTTCCGAGATTGAATGGGACCGATCTTAAATTCTTGTACGAGGTGAATACAGAGACGAAAAGGTTGATTAAGCGATCATCTCGCGCGGATGATTTGAAGAAGAGGTTTAAAGTGAGAGAGATGTCGTCGATATCGACTTTGGAAGTTGTGTGGGAGCATAAATCGAGTTGGTGGAGCGAAAGATTTTTCTGCTGGAAAGTTGCTCGAACGAATAAACTCGAGTTTCTCAAGTGGATACGAGAGGAGGAAAAGTGTAGGTGGCATGAATGGACGATTAATGCGGCCGCACGTCAAGGTAATCTGGAAATGGTAAAGTATTGCGTTGCAAATAAGTGTCCTATCAATAATAGGGCGTGTGCATGTGCTGCCGAAAACGGTCATCTCGAGTGCCTCAAATACTTACGCGAAGAAGCGAAAGCGCCTTGGGATTCGTATACTGCCGAATGGGCGGCTGAAAGTGGTCATCTTCATATACTCGAATATCTTGTTGAGCGTAAGTATGATCAATATAGCGAATATGCGTGTGAGTTGGCAGCCAAGTACGGCCAATTAGACTGTTTAAAGTACTTGCGCGAAACCGCCAAAGCGCCGTGGGACTATTACGCCGTTCGAGAAGCGCACGAGAACAACCACCCCGAGTGTCTACAATACCTCCTCGACAACGACTGCCCTCTCCCACCCGGTTGGCGATACGAAGATGGAATACTGCACACATCCTCCTCCTCCTCGTCGTAAAACGTGTAATACTAAACAGAGAAAAAGAGAGAAACACAAACACAAACATTTACGCTTTCGCGCATAGTTCGCGCATATTTTCCTCTTTCCTCGGCTCCTCATTTTCCTCTCTTTTTGGACCGCCGCCGGCAAAATCTTCTTCATTCTAAATCGCTTTTTGTGCGCGCATTTGCTTGAACCGACGAATAAAAATAATAATGGTTGTTGTTCTGGAAGAAGGACTCGAGGAGGAGGACGGCGGCGGCGAGGGTGCGAGAGAAGACAAAGAAGAAGAACGGGAGGAGAAGAACACGACGAAGCGCACGAGGGAAATCCTGGACGTTTTCGTACGGAACTTACCACATTCCACGACGGATGAATCCTTGGAAAACGCGTTCTCGGAAATCGGTCTCGTTCGTCAAGCGTGGGTGGCGCGGGAGAAAGGCACGACCGTGCACAGAGGTTTCGGGTACGTGACGTTTTCGATGAAAGAGGACGTGGAGGAGGCTTTGAAACTGAACATGAAGATGGAAATCGAAGGGAGGAAGATTGGGATTTTACGGAGCAAAGAGAAGGAGAAGGTGGATTTTAAGGAGAGGAAACGGTTGAAGCGAGAGATGCGAGAGGAGAAGAGAGAAACGACAAAGGAAGAAGAAGACGACGGGAAAGAGAAAGAAGAAGAGGAAGGTACGACGAAGGAGGACGAACCGAGGAAAAGGACGACGACGACGACGACGACGACGACGACGCCGACGACGAAAGAGGAGCAGAAACAAAAGCGGATACGACAATCGAAAGGCGCGTCGGCTTCGACCGGGACAACGGCAGCAACGATGACTCCAGAGGAGAAGAAAACAGTCATCATCGCGGGTTTGAAAATTGGGGGTGAGATTAAAGGCGTGGAGGCGGCAAAAGTGACACATTTCTTTAGAACGGATAAACGATTGAAGAAAAGCGTGTCCGAAGAGACTGCGAAAGTCTTAGTAGAACGGTTCGAACAAATCTGTAAAGAGAAACCGGCGGATGACCAGACGTGTAAAATATATAAAATCAGAGAGGATGGCGCCACTCGAGGCGTCGTTTTACTCAAACTTAAGCGCGAGGAGGACGTGAAAACAGTCGTCGAGCGCATGCATAAGTTAAAATTCGAGGAAACGAAAAAAGACAAACAGCAAAAAAAGGTCAACTTTGAAAAGCGAGCGAAAGGCGAACGCGACTCCGGCGACGCGAACGTACACAACGACTCGTTGTGGTCACGCGCGTTAGTTGGTGAAGGCGCGAATCCGAAGAAACACAGAGTGATATTACGGAACTTGGCATTCCACGCGACTGAGAAACAAATACGAGATTCAATCGCTAGGAACGTTTCCGAGACTGCATTCGTCTGGGACGTCTCCATCCCAATCGATCAAATGACAAAGAAAATGCGCGGGTTCGCTTTTGTAGCTTTCATTACCGCTAAAGATGCGGTCTCGTGCGTGGAAAAAATGAACGGACAGAAAGTTGCGGGACGCGTCGTAGCTGTCGATGTGGCGCTCTCGAAGAGGCAAGAGAAGGAGAGTCAAGTTTTAGCGGCGACGCAAACACCAAAAGTGAATGATGACAATCATGACGATGGCAACGAAGAAGAAGATGGTGATGATGATGATTATGACGACGACGACGATGAAAATAACAGCGACGATTCTTCGTCTGGCCATGGCAGCTCTTCTTCGTCTTCGTCTTCTTCGTCTTCTTCGTCTTCCTCCTCCTCCTCGTCCGATGATGAAAAAGAAAGCGATTCGGAATCAGAATCGGAAGAAAAGATGCCGGACAGATTTAACAAAGAAAACAAACCGTCGAACCAGCAACCACCGAACCGAACTATATTTATTCGAAATCTTCCTTTAGATGCGACCAAAGAACAACTAGAGGCAAAGTTGAAACAGTTTGGAAGAATCAAATCGTGTCGAATCGTGTACGAGAAAATTACCAACCGGTCGAAGGGCGTTGCGTTTTGCGATTTCTGGGACGAAGCTTCCGCGAAAAAGTGCGTCGATAGATGCGGCGACTTGGAGACTACGATTACCGCACAAGAAATGAAAAGCAATAAGAAGGGAGCGAAAATAGCCGCCATGACAGCCTCGAGAAGAACGCCTTTACTCGTAGCTGGACGACCGGTGAGCATAGCGCTAGCGGTGTCCAAAGAAGATGCGGCAAAGATGATGCAAAAGGAAACGACGCATTGGAAGAGCAACATGAACAAAGAAGAACGAGACAAAAGGAACTTATATTTAGCAAAGGAAGGACAGGTGCACGAAAACTCGCCCGCCGCGATTGGCGTTTCGAAATCAGATATGGAAAAGAGAAAACGCGGCGACGCCGAACGACAAGCGCGATTGAAAAACCCAAACTATTTCATCTCAAAAACAAGATTATCCGTGAGAAATGTCCCCGCTGACTTTGACTCAAAACTGTTGAAGCGTGCATTCTTGGATGCGACGCAAAAGCGAGCTTCGAAGAATACGACGCCGAAGATTGTCAATTGCAAATTACTCGTCGATACCTCGAAAGGTAAAGCTGGAACGACCGATGTCGAAACTGGAATTCAGAAGCATAAAGGTATTGGTTTCGTTGAGTTTGATACCCACGAAGAAGCGATGACGGCACTAAGAGCAATGAACAACAATCCAGAAGTGTTTTCAAAGCAGAAGCGACCTATTGTTGAGTTTGCGGTGGAAGACGCTCGCGCGGTGAAGAAATTAGAAAAGAGGAAATCCGATCGCGAGTTACAAAAGAAACGTAATAAAGATGAGAACGGAGCACGCGACAACGAAGGCGACGAAGACGAGAACGATGAAGCACACCCACCTAAACGGAACAAAAACAGCATCGAAGGCCGGACGTTCCCATCCGAGCGCGTGGCAAAGAAAGTGCAAAGAAATTTGGACCGCAAAAAGTTGAGAAACGTGCAGCGCAAAAAGGCGCGAAACGGCGAAGACGAGGGTGCGCCGACGACTACAAACACTGAAATCACGGACAAGTATAAGAAACGCAAACAAGAACACGCCGACGCGAAAAAGAATGCCCCCGAGGGTGAAAACACGAAAAGAGCAAAGAAAGTTGTGAGTGCTCCTTCGAACCCAGTTGCTGCGCGCAAAGTCGTTATTGAAAACACAAACAAAAGAGGCAAACATAGAGGCGACAAGCGCGACACAACGGACGATTTAATTGACAAGCACTTGGCGAGCGCAATGTCCGAAGGATTATCAAATTGGCTATGAATTAGCACTAGTTTAACTAAATAAATACTATAACGAGGCGAAGCATCACATCCTTTGGTTTCCGGGCGCAATCAACACCGCCCGTTCAATCGCCTCTCCGTTTTCGAAAATATCATCATCATCGTCCTCGTCCTCGTCGACTCTCGTGTTGTTATTCGCGTTTATCGTACTAAACTGCCCGGGAGCGGGAACATTCGCTATTTGCCGAATCGTTACCGGTAACAGGCACGGCGCGAACCGATTCGTCACCAACGCGACTCTCGCCAACCGGTTAATCCAAGACGGACACTTACTCTTCTCACCGTTACTATTGCTACTACTCCCTTCACCGTATAACAAGCTCGACAAGCTTAAACTCACCCCTCGATTCTCCTCTAAACTCTCGTCCACCAGCTCTTCGATTAACCTCTCCACGAAGTGGTTGCAGTTCCTCCTCAGCAAGTCGTACCTCGTTCCCAAAAACTCCTCCGCCTCTAACACTTGCACGATACGTTCCACCTCGCGTTCGTTTTTCCTCGTAAACCCGACGCACTGCGAGACTCGAAACTTCGCCGGTGGTGGCACCGCTCGCGGTTCGCAATAAAAACACCCGCTCGTGTTAAACTCGTGCTGTCCAAACGACCACTCTTTCTCGTGGACGTGGACGCCCGAGTGGAATATCCCTAACCCGAACGAGTACGTGTACTCGTTGATATCGTTTAAATCGTAGACGTTTATCACCACCGGGTACCGGCGCATTTGTGGAGTTGTTGCTGTTGCCGACAGAGTGGGTTGAGTCGTTCGATGATGATGGTCAAAGCTGGACATCGTTCGTATAAATCAAGTGAAGACCATCGGGGAAAATCCCTCAAAGTTAAGTAACGGCTTTTTGTCTACAAACACTTTAAACATAAACGCGTAAACTAAACACGCGCAGTCGAAAGAGAGAAAGAGAAAGAGACGAAAAAGACAATGGCGATCAAATTTATCTTATTAGTGAACAAACAAGGCCAGACGCGATTGGCGCAATACTTCACCGAATCCATTCCAACCGCGGAAAAGAGACAACTCGAAAGCGAAATCGTTCGCAAATCCCTTTCCCGAGGGTCGGATTACGCGAAAGGGATGCACGCGTATTGCGCGTTCTTACGACACAATTCCTATAAAATATGCTACCGAAGATACGCGAGTTTATTTTTCATCGTTGGAGTGGACGACGACGAGAACGAGCTGAGCATGATGGATTTTATACACTGCTTCGTGGAGACGTTAGATTGGCACTTCGGGAACGTGTGCGAGTTGGACATCATGTTTCACTTAGATTCGGTGTACGTGATTTTAGACGAGATGGTGTGCAACGGACAAATCGTGGAGACGAACAAAAGAATCGTGCTCGGGGAAGCGAGCAAATTTGAAACGTAATAATGATGTGCGATGTAGATTTAGCAGCATAGTATTTTTATAGCGTAATAGAGATAGTAGCGTATCGTCACCTACTAAGGCCAATCGTCGAACACGCGTTTCATGTGTTTTCGCTTGAAGCGTTCAAAGACGGGTGGGAGCTTGTCTTTGGAATGCAAATATACGAAAATGAAAGATAAGGCAGCGAAGACGACAAAAACTTTCGCGAGAATATTCAACGCCACGATTTGTCCTCCTCCTTCTCCTCTTCGCTTTCGTTTGGTCGACAACCTCGTCGTCGACGCCGACGACGATGTCTTCACTTTGACCAATTTAGCTTGCGTCGAACGCGGTCGCGGCTTGTTGTTTGCTAAAAAATAAACCTGCAAAAACTTCAGCACGTTATCATCGTTCCAAGAACCATCCGTGTGTCGACACTTTCCGCACGATTGTACATCTGGCCATTGCTGTTTGGGGTACTCGGGATCGCCCGCCGGATCCCCTTCCGTGGCCAATCGCTCGTTGACATCGTTGTGTCTTCTCCAAATCCAAAACGCAATCTCTTCGGGAGTCTCGATTTCGAATCCTTTCGTTTCTTCCGCCATTTTCAAAAAATGTTCGCGACATTCCAGACAGTTGAAAAAAATTCGAATAAACCCGTTTACGAACGCGTCGTACCAGACGTGACCACCCTGGTGCTTATCCAGCTCTTTCGATCGAAGCGCGGTGGCGTGAAGTAACATCCAGACACCACAAGTGTATCCCCGCGAACTCGAATTCGGGGAGGACGGCTTGCAGTCGTTCCATTCCGGCGTTTTGACGCGTCCACATGGAGTGAATGTCTTGGCGGCAAATTGGGAAAGGCCGTTCGTTTCCTCGTCCCAGAAGAGATGGTGGTGAATGGTGATTGTTTTCCTTCTTTTCCCTCCTCCTTTCTTCGACGAAAACGATGAAGCCATGGCTAGCAACGGATCGTCCGCACTTTCCAACGCTTCTTCTTCTCCATCTTCATCGATACCTTCTGCATTGCTATTACTACGGTTACTGCTACTCTCATCTTCTATTTCTTCCTCTTCACCTTCGGTCCCGTCGGCTCCTGGAAGCAATCCCCTAAAGGATGCTCGACATTCCGCGATCGGATGCGTTTTCGAAAGCGCGTGAATGAGTGAACCGATTGCATTCTTAATCGTTTCTACATTACC
>Ga0302137_1001433_pt1 | contig 10788 bp, 9 predicted proteins | sample CBN3_SCM_MG_FD_203127 | JGI IMG/M metagenome (GOLD analysis project Ga0302137, IMG submission 203127) | Marine microbial communities from Western Arctic Ocean, Canada - CBN3_SCM | ecosystem: Environmental > Aquatic > Marine > Oceanic | place: Canada: Western Arctic Ocean | collected 2017-09-15 | reverse complement strand
TCGGTGTCAAAGTCCGCTGTGGCTGGTGAACAGGCCCAGACGAGAGTTGCCTTGAAGGTTCCGAGACTCCGGCGCAAAAAGCAAATCATCGAATGAGGCAATGGGTTTAATAAGAATAAACACCCTATTTCAACATTCGGGAAAGTATCGCCACCCCTGAGAGTTGCCCCTAATCCTCTCTTTCCGCGACTTCGTCCACGAGTCAAATGAGTTGGGCATCAGAAATTCGGCGAATTGGCTCTAGAATCTAGTCTCTGGTCGATCACGACCCACACCGTTATGTAATCGATGTGCTGGCCTTCAGAATAGCAACGTTTGTGGTCGGTCAGGTCTGCTGGCGTCACGCTCATTCAGCGTTTGAAAGAGCACCTACTGCATGTCGATCTAAAGCCCTCTGACCGGCTGTTTTATTTCACAACCTGCGGCTGGATGATGTGGAACTGGCTGGTGGCTGTTATTTTAAGAGGACTGCGCTAGCAACCCATCAATCATTATCTTCAAGTTGGCCTCCAAGCCCTCGCTCATGGCAATAAGCGCCTGCCTCGGCCTTAGCTCTGCCGCGTTCTTATGTCCGCTATCTTGCCCTGAAACATTGAGTCGAAGCGATGCAAAACCGTGAATAGCCGACCAGATCAAACCGCCCAGCACCAGTTCGTCATAAGGCAGCTGTTTAACCTCTACCACCTCGACCAACAGTTTATCTAACTCACCATAGGCATCAGACGCTGCCGCGCCCAGCCGTTCAAACTCTGAGAAATCGCCCAAAATTGAGCCAAACATTAACTGGTAGACCACGGGGTTTTCGTCGGCAAATTCTGTATAAGTCAGGGCTGCCGCCAGTAGCCGCTCATCTATCCTCGATGACGACTGCCCAACCACTCTCACCCGCTCCTCTAGCCGCTGAAACCCTTGGGTAGCTAATGCAGCGAACAAAGCGCGCTTATTGGCAAAATGACGAAATGGCGCCGTAGGCGAAACATTCGCCTCACGCGCGAGTGCACGCAAACTGAGTTTTTCCGTGCCATGAGCGGCTATGTGGACCAGGGCCGAGTCCATCAGCAGTTGGCGTAACTCGCCATGATGGTAGTTGCCCTTGCCGGGTTTACTTGATGTACCCACAGCCGTGGATGAACTCATAGATTTACCAATTTCGTTTTTTAGTACCCGGTCACAGGCTCCACCCAAAATTTAACACAACGCCTAATTTTTTCATTGCTTCGTAATGGGTATTTTGGGAACATTGGTTAATGTTAGCACTGATTACATTAAAGTAGAGGGCGATTAGGTGAAATAGATAAACCAAAATAAAAGCGGGATAAACAGCTCGCAGAGCATTTTTCACAATACAAAGATCTAAGTTCAATAATCATGCAAGCAAGTTGCCTTCAAGCGTGAACGGCAAAATTGACATAGCAAAGGATTGCGCAACAACATGAGACATACCTGTTTGACCTTCTGCAGCCCTCGACGCGCAGCACTCGCCACGTTTTGCATATGGCTGTTGTTATCACCAGTAAATAGCTTTGCAGACTTAACCGTGTCCTACATTAACATTCAGCGTCAGGCGGGCTTTGCCAGCGAACGGGTTTATGCCGGTAAAACGCTACCGTCACGCAGCTCTGAACTGGGCTTCAAGCGAGGCGGAGAAATTGCTCAGGTGCTGGTAGACATTGGCGATGTGGTTGAAAAAGGCCAAGTACTAGCGCGCCTAGACAGCCAAACCTTGGCATCCAACTTAGAACAAGCCCAAGCCAACACAGCCCTTGCCCAAGCAAACCTCAGCGCTGCCAAAGCGGAAGCGCAGTTGGCTGCAAACACTGAAAAACGTTTTCGCACATTGCGCGAACAAGGCAACACCTCTAAGCAAATTTATGACGAAGCCAAACTCAGCTTTCAAACCAAGCGAGCGCAATATCAGGTTGCGCAAGCCAACGTAAAACGCGCGTTAGCCGCGGCCAACGCGAGCAAAATTGCGCTTGCCGAAGCTGCCATAAAAGCGCCCTTCGACGGCATCATACAGTCGCGTTACATGGACGAAGGCACACAAATACTTGGCGGCACACCGGCAGTGAAATTGATCGAACTAGGGCCTATCAAAGCCCACGTTGGCGTGCCCAGCAAAAGCTTAGTCAGCCTAACAATTGGCAACACCTACAACCTGAGCTGGAATGGCAAAGCGCAACCCGCGCGCCTAATGGCCATTTCCCCGGAAGTAGATCCCGACACAAGAACCCTTAAAGCAGTTTTTAAAATAAGCGCCGGCATTATCCCTATTGGCGCTGTAGTTGAATTGTTACTAGAACAACGTGTGCAGACGCCCGGCTTCTGGCTGCCTGTTAGCGCACTCACTGCAAGCGACCGTGGTTTGTGGGGGGTTTATGTCGTCAATGCAGAAAACATAATCGAACGTCGCTTGGTAGAGGTGATTCATAACGAGGCCTCAAGAGCCTATGTACGCGGCCTGCTCTCGGACAAAGAACGTGTGGTTAACAGTGGCGTGCAACGCATAGTGCCGGGGCAAAGTGTGCTGCCCCTAAAAGCGCAAGAGAGCGCCAATGTAAACGCTAACGAGCAAGCAAATGCAGGCAGATAGTTTTTATACCAACCCCCGCTTAACAGCACTGTTTATGCTGTTTGTTGTCGTATTAGGCGGCGTCGCATTCGCAGGTCTTGCGCGCCAAGAAGACCCCAGCATGGCCGAACGCTACGCGCGGGTGAATACCTTCTTACCCGGTGCCTCTGCAGCAAGGGTAGAGTCCTTAATCAGCGAACCGCTGGAGACAAGCCTCAGAGAAATTCCAGAAATCAAAAAAATCTTTTCTACCTCCAAGTCCGGTATATCAGTCGTCTCCATTGAACTACTAGACCGGATCAGCCCCGAAGATACGCAAAATGTATGGTCCGAGGTGCGCGACCAGCTCGGCACAATGCAAGGCTCGTTACCCAGAGGTACGGTGGAATCTGACCTCATGATTCAACAGCCCGTTGCCTCCACAATGATTATTGCACTGAGTTGGCGGCACAGTTCAGACATTGAGATGAGCATACTCTCGCGCCTTGCAGAGTCTTTGAGATTACAACTGGCCAATATGTCCGGCACCGAAAAAGCCGAATCATGGGGCGAAGCTGAAGAGGAAATTGTGGTCTCACTAGACCCCAATCGCATGGTGGCCAGCGGTCTATTTGCGGCGTTTATTGCTCAGCGCATCAATGCGGCGGACACCAAAATCGCCTCAGGCAGACTGCGCGCAGGCGGCAACGACATTCTGGTAGAAGTTAACGCTGACCTAGATTCCGTTGAACGCATCGCCAGCATCCCCCTAGTTACCAACAGCAACGGCAGCACCATTCGCGTTTCAGACCTAGCAAGTGTGCGCAAAACCCAATTAGACCCACCCCGTTCACTGGCTTTTCATGGCACCGAGCAAGTCATTTTTGTTAACGCCCAAATGCAGGCCGGTTTACAAATTGAGAATTGGACCCGCAACGCCAATGCGCTCGTTGCAAAATTCCAAGCCAACCTACCGGAGTCAATTGGCTTAGAAACTGTTTATTCGCAAAATATATATACCGACCAGCGCATGAATTCATTGGCCAACAATCTGATCTTTGCACTGGTTATTGTGCTGCTGGTGCTTATTTGGCTCATGGGCATTCGCTCCGCGCTAACGGTGGGCATCGCCCTGCCCCTTTCCGCCAGCATGGTGCTGGTGGGCATGCAGGTGTTAGACATTCCGCTGCATCAAATGTCGGTCACCGGTTTGATTATTTCGTTAGGCCTGCTCATTGACAATGCCATTGTGGTGGTTGAAGACTACAAGCTCAGACGCAGTCGCGGCGCGCAGATTGATGAGGCCATTAGTCGCGCCATCAAACACTTACTGGTCCCCTTAGGCGCATCCACCGCCACCACCGTTTTTGCTTTTATGCCCATAGCACTGGCACCGGGTGCCGTGGGCGATTTCACCGGCACGCTAGGGGTGACCGTTGCGCTATCCGTTGCCAGTTCATTTATTTTGGCCATGACCGTGGTACCCGCAATCGCCGGTTACTTAGAAAACCGTTGGCCAGTCAAGGCCGGCAACCGTTGGTGGCAGACCGGATTTTCTAGCCCAGCACTGACAAAAAAGTACCACGCGGCACTGGTCACAATACTTAAGCGCCCAATCATCGGCGTCACTATTGCCTGCATTATGCCCATTATTGGTTTCTCATTAGCGCACACGTTGACCCAACAATTTTTTCCTGCGGTAGACCGCAACCAATTTCAAGTTCAATTATCCCTACCCGCACAAACATCCATATGGGAAACAAAACAAGCCATCATTAAGGCCGACGAAATATTGCGCAGCAATTCCGAGGTAACCGATACTTTTTGGACCATTGGCAAAGGCGCACCGCGGGTCTTCTACAACGTAATCTCACTGAACGAGCGCATCCCTAGCTTTGCTGCCGCCTGGGTAAACACAACATCCGCAGAAGCCACAGGAGAAATACTCGGCGCCATCCAAAGCGAGTTGTCAGTGGCATTCCCCAGCGCGGAAGTGTTGGCCATTCCCTTTGAACAAGGGCCACCCACAGATTCGCCCATTGAAATACGCATCATTGGTCAAGACTTAGAGGTATTGCGCCAGGAGGCACTGAAACTTAGAGCCATATTAGCCAGCGTACGCAACGTCACCTATGCCCGAGCATCATTGTCTACCGCAGAACCCAAACTCACATTCACTCCAAGAGAAAACGCCGCAGCGGCCACGGGCCTGAGCACCGGCGACCTAGCCCAGAGAATCAACTCCGCGCTCATGGGCGATAAAGCAGGCACAGTTTTAGAGGGTAATACTGAACTAGATGTGAGAGTTAAATTTCAGACAAGTTCTCGCAACCAAATGTCAGACCTGAGTTCGCTGCCTATATTAGCCAACGGGCGCGACGGCATACCCCTTAGCGAACTTGGGGATTGGCAATTAGTCCCTACCTCATCGTCAATCGACCGACGCCAAGGCGAACGCATCAGCTCGGTGCGCGGCTATCTGACCCCATTCTCACTGGCGGGCGGTGTTCTAGCTGACTTCACGCAAAAACTCGAAGAGCAAAACTATACGCCACCGGAAGGCTACAGATTACAACTGGGCGGCGAAGCAGAAAGCAGCTCGGAGTCCATTGGCGGAATTATTCAGGTGTTTATCTTCTTCACGCTCGCCATGGCGGGCATCATCATTCTTTCACTGAACTCATTCCGCTACGCGGGTCTTATCGGCATCGTCGCTATTTTGAGTTTCGGCCTTGCCTTACTGGGCGTACGCATATTCGGCTACCCATTTGGTTATATGGCATTGATCGGCTCCCTAGGCATGATGGGGCTCGCCATCAACGGCGCGATTATTGTTTTGTCCGCACTTAAGGCAGACCCGCGCAGTCAATCAGGCGACAGCGAAGGCATCGCCAATGTTGTAGTGGACTCCACCAGACACATTATCTCCACAACGCTCACCACCATAGGCGGCTTTGTGCCCCTAATCGTAAACGGTGGCGAGTTTTGGCCGCCACTGGCCACCGCTATCGCAGGTGGCGTTGTGGGTTCAGCAGTCATCGCGCTTTCAATGGTGCCTTCAGTCTTCGCCTATATTCAGCGCAAGAAAGTTCGTAAAGCGGCAGTTTTGCAAGTCGCCTAGCCAATCGAGGTGCCCGACACAGCTTTCAAATACAGCTAAAAAGAAACTGCCCCTATTAGGCTAAGCCGCAGCGCCGACGGTTACCTTGATCAACGCCAGTGGATAGAGAAAAAATTACGCAGGCATAGAGACGCTGTCAGTTTCGAGCAGCTTCAATTTAGCCAGAGCCTGTTGACGTTTAGTGCGGCTAACGCGTGTCGCTCTAATGTGTAGCCTTTCTGCAGCACCGCACAGGTTTCGGCCTTGTTGGGTACGCGGTCCAGTTGATTTGCCACGGTGAGCCAGTAATCACGTCGAACACCGTCCCAGACTCCGCTAAAGCCTAATGTTGTATGCGACTAACTAGCAATCAAAACTCAAGCATGGTCCGACCATTTATCTACTTAGCCATTTTGCTAGCAAGTGCCTCACTCTTTGCTGACGTAAAAGGTATCAAGGTAGTAGAGACAAAATTTAAAATCTGCAACACATACTCAGATGGCCTAACGGGGACGGCAACGAATCGGCTGGAACCAGGATGCGTTCCTAAGGGTGGGAAAAGTATGGTTATTCTTCCTAACCACCAGTGATTGGCGTAGATCGTGCTCGGCAAACATCTCACTGGAGGAAAACGCGTACTAACCGACAATGGGCCTGGGCAGATTCGGTTCGGCCTCTAACCAGCGGTCAAGATCGTCCGGTCGATCAACATCCCAGAGCGTAGGTAACTCCAACCAATCGACGCCCTCCTGCTCCATCAACCTTCGCGTCTGCGAGGTTACCGACGCGCTGCTCCAGGACACACCCTCAAAGACCGGCGGCACAGACCCGCTGACGCCGACCCCCACATAGCCGCCATCATCAGCAGGAACCAAAACCATAGATGCGGCAGAAAGCGCCTGCCCTGCAGCGGCTAAGGCCGCTGGGGTCCAGGCCGGACAATCAGCACCGATCAGCAAAACCCGTGGCCCAAATTCAAGACCCGCTTGTAAAGCAAATTCCATTCGCCTACCAAGATCCCCGGAGCACTGCTGATAGAAAGTCATCCCTAGTCCATCGACGATCTGCTCCAGCTCAAATGGATCATCCTCGTAGGGGCACCAAACCTGCACTTGGGCAGGCACCGTCGATGCAGTCATGAGTGTGCGATGGACCAGTATGCGGTACCAATGCAGCGCTGCAACGGCTCCAATCACACGTCCTAATCGCGTTTTAACGCGACCTAACTCGGGCGCCCTCGCGAAAATTTGCAGCACTAAATCAGCGGACATTTTGATACCAGCGGTGCAAGGTCGTAGGAGATACACCCAGCCAATAGACCCATCGAAACCAGGACATTTTAAGCACCGTTGACAACCATCCCTGTTGCTCCCACCGCCGGCCGGACGTCGTGAGCGTCAGCTGCAAAACCTCAGGCTGAGCTAGCCTTTTGAGTCGCCGGCACAGCGCAATATCTTCCATTAACAATTGTTCGGGAAACCCTTCGCAGGATCGAAACAAACTGTTTCGCACAAACAAACCCTGATCACCCGTTGCAATTGACGTCCATTTCGATCGAAGATTCATTAGCCAAGCCGTCAACAAGAGACCCGGGTGACGTCCGGCGATAGAGACTCGAAACCATCCCCACTGCGCTTGGCAACCAACCAAGCTCTGGATAAACGTTTGTGCTGAAATCGCGGGTAATACCGAGTCGGCGTGCAAAAACAACAACCAATCGCCTTTCGCCACCTTAGCTGCGGCATTCATTTGGGCTGAACGGCCAATCTCGCCCTCTAAAATGACATCCGTCAAAGGATCAGCAATAGCCCTGCTATCGTCAGAGCTCCCGCCATCACTGACAATCACCTCGACACCCGCGGCCCTGAGCGGTTGCAGTGACTCAAGCAGGCTCGGAAGCGCTTCTGCTTCATTCAATACTGGAATGATAATGCTTAAGGACGGACTCATTCGCTTTCGCTTAAACCATGCTCATCCGTAATGGCATTCAATCGCCAATCGTAATTTGAATAATCGATCGTCACCTTGCCCTCTGCCAGCCGCTTTTGTTGATCTCCGCTGAGTCCTAGCGCTGCCGCGTAATGAAGCAAAAAACCAATCACATTCCCGGGGGACTGATTTTTCGGTGGTTTAAAGTCGCCGCCATACCAGTCGAAAAGTGGGGACACAAACAGCCGCTCTGATTCGACATCATAATAGTTGCGATTCCGATCATTCAGAAAACGGATTGTTTGATCCTCGAGTTGCGCGCTCAATCGTGGCGCCAAGAAAGGTTCTCCACGTAGCGCGGGACAACCCACCGATGCGCAATTCACCGCAAAATGAATCCGAGGGTCCATGAGCACCGAGTCGCCTCGAATTAAACGATGTTCAATATCATCGAGACTCCTTCGTTTACCCAAGAGATCAAAAAACCGGTGTTTGAACGGAGCATTGAGCACGCGGCCGAAATCCCAGACCGAAGCAATCCCTGGATAGCGCTTCATGATCTTTGCAACCATAAAGCTGTTGTAGGCGTTCAGCAGAAAAGCCAGCTGCTCGGATCGAGAAAATCCTTTGAATTGCTCGACACTGACTGCGCTCAAGGCTTTCAAATAGTTGTCGAAGGTCCGTATATCGTCTAAAAAAACTTGGTAATCCAGCTTTGATACGCTCCCTCCTTGATTTGTGTACACAGCTCGGAGAAGCAATTTGGACCAATCTGCATGGGTATGATCAAATAGAGCTTGCTCTGGCGGGTAGGCGCTACCGGCTTGACTTGGGACGGCACACAGAAACACCCCCCACAACAGGCACAGTAAACCTAATCTTTGAAACACTATTAACATCCTATTGGTCCCGCTTAACAGCAGCGCTCGTTTTGCATTTGTGGGCTAAAAAGCCCAGCCGACGATCAGTCCACGTGAGCAGCGCAACGAATTAACTAACTTGTATGCCTTACTCCATGTGCTCAGCGTTTCTGACGACCTGTAGCATTGACCACAGCGATCATCCGAGATACTCCCCATACTGTGTCCATCAACCCAAACAGCGTAAGTGCCCAGCCTGGGCAGTTTACAAAAATTTGCTGGATAGCGCCTAGAAATCGACCCTGTGGTCAGCTTTGTCGTCATAGTCGCGACTGCATTCAAAACTCTGATTGCCAAAACTCTTGTACTAAATCAGGATCAATCACTTAATTGCCATCCGGCACAACGTCGAACCGCCCGTTAAGTGCATTACACAGGTCAACGCACCTCTCGGGTACGCGGCCCGGTTGATCGGCCACCATGGATGCGGCAGACGCGCTTGCCTCGTATCGCAGGGGATCGGCACTGTTGGTTCGTACGTTTTGATTTAGCTTGGCATCTTGGGCACCGAATCCGGTCACCTATTCACCCTAACCACCAACCATTTCCGGCATACCAGCACCCCACCCCCGGGCCACCCCCCGTTTCATGAGATGGGACTCCTAGTATTGGTATGTATTACTAATGTTGGCGAGTAATGCAGGTATAGAACTGTCGAGGGCATTGCTGCGTGTCTCAGGCACCTGCGGGCAGGATCAATAATCTGGTAGCCATGAGAAGATAAGCAGCAAAATGAATTCAGATTGATAAAACTCTATCGCTAGGCAAACTCGGCGCTAGCGAAATCCCCACCCCTGAAGGCCCCAACAGCACCTTTTCGTTCTGAGGATGCTTGAGTCACCACTTTCGTTTCTCAAATTTCTCTTCTTTCTTTTCAGCCAGACGAACAAAGATGAAGTAGACCACACTGGTGATAATAAATAGACCTACCAATGCTTCAATGATCATTCTGTTTCTAGCCCCTCAGCTATTACGGCAGTTCCATAAGCAGTCACTTCGGCCACACCAACACTTACGGTTGCAGATGTGAATCGGAAGGCAATTACTGCATTCGCACCAAGACTCTTAGCATCTAACTTCATTCGGTAAAGAGCCTCTTCTCTGGCCTCGGTCAAAAGTTCCGTGTAACCGGCAACTTCTCCACCGACAACATTCTTGAGACCAGCGAAAATATCGCGACCCAAATGCTTAGCCCTAGCAGTACCTCCCCTCACGGGGCCAAACAATTTAACAATATTCATTAAAGGAATTTCATCGGAGGTAACAACAATGATCTCAGAAAGCTCTTGCGCAATATCATTCATCTTTTTGTCCTTGAATTATTTTTAATTCGTCATCTCAATATGTGCCCATGCTTTAGTGACTATCAACTAGAAGGTACGCGCTCCTTGATATAAGCCTCAACTTCTTCAGCTGTATCCCGTTCGGCACCACTTCCAATAGCACCTGAGATCAACGAATCACCCGAGAATCCAAACAAGTAACGGATCAACAGCAGACCGTCTGTGAGTGGCTTAGACTCGCCATCGCCATCTATCTCTGACTGCAAATAAGCATTTATCAGGTCGCTGGCAAATCGCGTCAGCCTCTGCCCTGCTTGAATCTCCCTGCAACTGCTCCAGACATTAAAGAATCTCCACTGAAACCAAAGGGATCGTGGACTTGCCGCCTGTTGTGATTGAGTTGACTGGTTCAGCCAACAAAAACCCATCCCAACAGAGTTTTATTTGGGCGCTGATTCAGGCTGATATTTATAGTAACCCGCAACAGGAATCATCAAATGCGCGTAGGGCGTATTCGCGAACATGACGTATGGCGCGCCCGTTGTGAATTCAGTTGGATAATTGACAAGGCTCGCCGGGATTTTAGGCATCAGCATCAAGTGAGGACCTGACTCAATCCAATGTCCGGGAGCTGCGTTTGCTTTGTCGAGCACGCCGGCTTTGATATTGTCCTCCCCCATATCACCGTGAAGCATCCACATAAACGTGTCACGCTCCATCACTGGTGCTTCGCCGCTCATATAGCCCATCATCCACTTCATACCCTCACCGTCGTGGCAAGCAGCCATGGCTTCATGCGGAGACCCCCATCCTGTTTTTGGTACGGGACGCGGGTTTCCTGACTGACATATCCAGCCGTTGCTGCCTTCTCGAAGCACTGAGCCGTCGCTTCCAATAACCGTCGCAAAGTCACCGATAAAATCAGGCGCTGCAGTGCTATAGGCTTTAATCTGCCACGCGGCCGAGGCGTGGTCTTCTCCTTCGCCCGCTTCATGGTGTCCAGCC
>Ga0302137_1001432_pt1 | contig 10791 bp, 10 predicted proteins | sample CBN3_SCM_MG_FD_203127 | JGI IMG/M metagenome (GOLD analysis project Ga0302137, IMG submission 203127) | Marine microbial communities from Western Arctic Ocean, Canada - CBN3_SCM | ecosystem: Environmental > Aquatic > Marine > Oceanic | place: Canada: Western Arctic Ocean | collected 2017-09-15 | reverse complement strand
GAGTGGCTTTTCGCCGCCTTATCCCTTTTGTTGTCGTTTAACGGGCCCCCTGCGCATGCGTAGGGGGTAGAGGCTGAATTCGTTCAAAGATCGGCGGATGAAGCGATTCGGACCCTTCAAGACGACTCGCAGGATTTGGTGGAACGAGAAGAATTTTTTCGAAGATTTCTGTTGGCTGGCTTTGCGATGGAAAAGATCGGACGGTTTGTCGTTGGGCGATACTGGAAACAGATGAGCCCAGATCAGCGCAGAGATTATCAGAAATTGTTCTCCGCAGCTACACAGCGCGATTGGGAGGGTACGCCGGCTAAAAATTCGTTGTGGATAAAACGAAAAAGACTAAGCAAAAAGACGTTTTCGTGCGCACGCGAATTGTGATATTTATATCTATCTTAGCGGACCGCAGCCATAAAGCGATTTCGCCGTAAATCCAATTCATTCCATCATTTGAAGGTTGTCCTGTGTTCGCTAAAATTTTAATCGCCAATCGTGGAGAAATCGCCTGTCGGGTTATCGCAACGGCGCAAGAGATGGGGATCAAGACGGTGGCCGTGTATTCGAAAGCCGATGAACGGGCACCGCATGTGGCGATGGCTGATGAGGCGGTTATGATTGGGCCGTCGCCTTCGTCGGAAAGCTATTTGGTCATCGACAATATTATTGACGCCGCGCGGCGCACGGGCGCAGACGCGATTCATCCTGGGTACGGATTTTTGTCTGAAAACGCTGCGTTTGCTGAAGCCTTAGCGATGGCGGGGGTCGCCTTTATCGGTCCTGGCGCCGATGCGATCAAAGCCATGGGCGACAAAATTGAATCGAAAAAACTCGCGAGCGCGGCCGGTGTTTCGACAATCCCAGGGTGGCCGGATGTTATCGCTGATGCCGAGGAAGCGGTGCGGATCGCCAGCGACATCGGGTATCCGGTCATGGTCAAGGCGTCGGCGGGCGGCGGAGGCAAGGGCATGCGCGTCGCTTTTAAAGAGGACGAGATTGAGGAATGCTTTGTCTCCGCTAGTAACGAAGCCCGATCCAGTTTTGGCGACGACCGAATTTTCATCGAAAAATTCATTGAAAACCCCCGCCATATTGAAATCCAGGTTCTCGCGGATGGGCAGGGTGGAATTGTTCATCTTGGCGAACGGGAATGTTCGATTCAACGCCGCCACCAGAAGGTTATCGAAGAGGCGCCGTCCCCCTTTTTGGACCCTAAAACGCGTGTGGACATGGGCGCCCAAGCGATAAAGCTGGCCCGGGCAGTGGGGTACAAATCAGCGGGTACGGTGGAATTTGTCGTTGATCGCGACCAAAATTTCTATTTTCTGGAGATGAATACGCGCTTGCAGGTGGAACATCCGGTGACGGAACAGGTCACGGGGATAGACCTGGTCGAGCAAATGATTCGAATCGCCTACGGTGAAACCCTCGATTTGCGCCAGGAGGATATTTCCTTCAACGGGTGGGCGATTGAGGCCCGCATTTACGCGGAAGACCCGTTCCGAAATTTTCTGCCCTCCATTGGCCGGTTGACCCGCTATTTACCGCCAGAATCATCACCGAATATCCGTGTGGATTCCGGCGTTGTTGAAGGTGGAGAAATTTCCATGTTCTACGACCCCATGATTGCCAAGTTGGTCGCGACCGGCGAAACGCGGGACGTTGCTATCAGTTATATGCGCGATGCGTTGGATGCGTATTACATTCGCGGCGTGTCCCACAACATTCCGTTTTTAAACGCGGTCATGACGCACCCTCGGTTTATCAGTGGCGATCTTACCACGGCGTTTATCGATGAAACCTATGGCGACGGCTTTTCTCTGGCGCATATGGCGCAGGACGATCCCACGACATTTATCGCAGTTGCGGCAGTGGCGTGTGATATCGGTGAACGGCGTCAATCGGATGGCGGTACCTACGTTGCGATCATCCGTGACGGCGCCGAAACGCTGTATGAAATTTCAAAATCGGAAAAAGGCTGGTCCGTGCAGATCGGCGAAACCGTGGTTCAGGTCGAGACTGATTGGCGTCCCGGCGAACCTTTATGCTGGGCCCGGATAGACGGAGGCGCTGCAATTTGCGTTCAGGTGGACAGGGATGGGGAATGGTTGCGGTTGGGCCACGCGGGGCGTCAAGCGGACATCCTCATTCTGTTGGAAAACGTGGCGGCCCTGAACCGGCTGATGCCACACAAGGAACCGCCGGATATGTCACGGTTCCTGCTATCGCCAATGCCGGGGCTCTTGGTCCAAATCGCCGTCGCGGAAGGTGACGCGGTCAAGGCGGGTGAAACCCTGGCCGTAGTCGAGGCGATGAAAATGGAAAATGTGCTGCGCGCCGAACATGATGGCGTTGTAAAATCCCTGCATGCCGGAAACGGTGATAGCTTGAAGGTTGATCAACAAATTCTGGAATTCGAATAATCGGGAGCTAGAAATGGCGGTGGTGACGGTACGTATCCAGGGGCGCGTCCAAGGTGTTGGGTATCGCTATTGGGTCGCACGTCAGGCAGGGCTGATCGGGATCGACGGTTGGGTGCGCAATCGGCGTGACGGTAGCGTCGAGGCAGTGTTTTCCGGAACAGATAACGCTCTGAAGAAAATGCTTGGAGCCTGTAATAAAGGCCCAACCATGGCGCAGGTGACACGGGTCCAGGAAACGCCGTATGATGACCCCGTTGAAGCTGGATTTCACACACGTGAAACGGGATGATGCGTAGGTCGATATGGTTCATGAACAGACGCCCTTTTTTGACCCTGTGTTCCGGGATAAATTTGATGCGCTTGTTCAATGGCGCCGCGATGTCAGGCGTTTCAAGACCGACTCGGTAGACGCCGCAGAGATTGATCAATTAATTGCTCAGGCCTGTCTGTCGCCGTCCGTCGGCAATTGCCAACCCTGGCGTTTCGTTCTGGTGAATGACCCGGAAATGCGCGCCGCCGTGCGGGATAATTTCGCGCATTTTAATGCCGAAGCGCTGGCTGCGTATTCGAACAACCGCGCGGCTTTGTACGCACGACTAAAATTGGCGGGGCTGGAAGCCGCTCCCGTTCAACTGGCGGTGTTCGCCGACCCGAACACCCCCTACGGGCATGGCCTGGGACGGCGCACCATGCCGGAAATGCTGCAATATTCTGTCGTCGGTGCCATACAAACCTTGTGGCTGGCGGCGCGGACGCGCGGACTTGGCGTGGGGTGGGTGTCGATCCTGGATCCGGAATTGGTGAACGAAGCGCTTGACGTGCCCGCAACGTGGCGGTTGATCGCGTATTTATGCGTTGGCTATCCGTTGGAAGAACACACGGATCCAGAATTACAGCGGGCCGGATGGCAGGGTAGGGTTGATCCGGCGGCGTTTTTATTCCGGCGTTAAGTTCCAAATACATCTTTGAACGCGGCCATGAGCGCAACATCCAAATCCGCTGTGGTGACCGGCAATCCCAAATCGACCAGAGATGTCACCCCCAAATTTACGTCACCAATGCCACACGGCACAATTCCAGAAAAATGTTCAAGGGTTGGTTCGACATTGATCGCGATGCCGTGGAAGGTGATCCAGTGGCGGATGCGGACGCCTATGGCGGCGATTTTGTCTTCGCGTCCACCGCCGCGATCCACCCAAATGCCAACCCGGCCTTCCCGTCGTTCGCCCGTGACGTTGAACGACGCCAGCGTTCGGATGATCCATTCTTCGAGATCATGAACATAGCGCCGGACGTCGGGGCTGCGACGTTGCAAATTCAGCATGACATAGCCGATGCGTTGCCCCGGACCGTGATAGGTGTATTGGCCGCCGCGCCCTGTTACATGCACGGGGAAGCGGTCGGGATCGATGAGATCGCTCGCTTGAGCGCTGGTGCCCGCTGTGTACAGAGATGGGTGTTCCAGCAACCAAACGCATTCGGAACCAGCACCTGTGTGGATCGCTGTGACGCGATCCTGCATAATCGCCAAGGCGTGCTGATACGCGATGGGCGCATCGTCGATGATCCATTCGACGGCATCTAAAGAAATTTTTGGAGTGACTTTTGGTTTGGTCGTCACAAGAAAAACAGTATCCCGGTTATAATCGAGTGGTGGCGCTTGCTTTGGGAATTCGTATTTGGTATTTCCGCTGCGTGGAATCGACATGACGTCCTGTAAAAGGCATCCTATAATAATTGTCGATGAATGCAAAAGTTTCGCGGTCGTGGCGGAATTGGTAGACGCGCAGCGTTGAGGTCGCTGTGATAGAAATATCGTGGAAGTTCGAGTCTTCTCGACCGCACCAACTAAATTTCAAGGGCTCGCCGGACTGGCGGGCCTTTTTCTTTTGGCGTGTGTAGATTTTTATGGTTTTATGGAGCCAGAGCAACAGCGTATTTGGGGAGACAAAGCTATTAGTGACGATATAGACCGAGAAGCGTTAATTTATCATCGGATGGACCCGCCGGGTAAATTGGCCATCGTGCCGACCAAGCCTATGGCGAACCAGCGTGATTTGGCTCTGGCGTATTCTCCCGGCGTCGCCGCCGCCTGTATGGTGATCGTCGATGATCCCGCCGAAGCGGCCACGGTGACGGCGCGCGCCAATTTGGTTGGCGTGGTGACAAACGGCACCGCTGTGTTGGGACTTGGCAATATCGGTGCCTTGGCGTCGAAGCCAGTCATGGAAGGCAAGGCGGTGTTGTTCAAGAAATTCGCCAATATCGACGTGTTCGACATCGAGGTGGACGAAACCAAAGTCAAAGAATTCGTTGAATGTGTGGCGCGGTTGGAACCAACCTTTGGCGGCATCAATCTGGAAGATATCGGCGCGCCCGCTTGTTTTGAAATTGAAGAAAAACTGCGCGGCCGCATGGGGATTCCCGTGTTCCATGATGATCAGCATGGTACAGCCATCGTCGTGGCCGCTGCGATCTACAACGCGTTGCGGGTCGTTAAAAAGGACATCAAGGAGGTGAAATTGGTCGCGTCTGGCGCGGGGGCGGCGGCGCTGTCCTGTTTGAACCAGTTGCTCAGTCTTGGCTTGCCGATCGAAAATGTCCTGGTTTGCGACCGGTCTGGCGTCATCCACAAAGGCCGCGCCAATGACGTGGATAAATACAAACGGAAATTCGCGGCTGAAACTGACCACCGCACCCTGTCGGAAGCCATTGTCGGCGCGGATATCTTTTTAGGGCTGTCTGGTCCTGGCGCGTTGAATGCGGAGGACGTCAAAGTGATGGCAAAAGACCCGATCATCATGGCGCTGGCGAACCCAACGCCGGAAATCATGCCCGAAATCGCTCATGGTGTTCGTTCGGATGTGATCATGGGAACGGGGCGGTCGGATTACCCGAATCAGGTGAACAATGTTCTGTGTTTCCCATTCATCTTCCGCGGCGCCCTGGATTGCGGCGCGACGACGATCAACGAAGAAATGAAACTGGCTTGCGTCAAAGCACTGGCGGATTTGGCGATGGCGGAGACATCCGATATTGTGCAAGCGGCGTTCGGCGGTGAAGCGGAGACCTTCGGCCCTGAAAAATTACTGCCGAAACCCTTTGACCCGCGCTTAATTATCGAAATTGCTCCCGCCATCGCCAAAGCGGCGATGGATACTGGCGTCGCCACGCGGCCCATCAAGGATTTCGATGAATATCGCCGCAAATTGACGGCGTTTGTGTTCAAGTCCGGACAGGTGATGCGTCCGATCTTTGACAAGGCGCGCGCCAATCCGAAACGCGTCGTCTATACTGAGGGCGAAGAAGTGCGCACCCTGCGCGCCGTCCAAGTGATTGTTGACGACGGGATCGCCAAGCCGATAATTATTGGCCGGCGCGACGTTGTTGGGCGAAATATCAAGGATTTGGGTTTGCGCTTGGTTGTTGGCGAAAACGTGGAGCTTGTCGATCCCCAGGATGACCCGCGATACGCTGACTATGCGAAAGAATATCAAGCGTTGACGGCGCGTGATGGCGTGTCGCCGGTTCTGGCGCGCGAGGTGATGCGGACAAACACGACGGCCATTGGCGCAATGATGGTCAAGCGCGGTGATGCAGACGCCCTCATCTGCGGCGCGGTCGGGCAATACAAAGCGCATTTGGATCATCTTTTGGCAATTATTGGCAAGGCGAAAGGTGTCCGGGATGTGTCGGCATTGAGCTTGCTGATTTTGAAGCAAGGGACGTACTTCCTTTGCGACACCCATGTGTCACCAGACCCGACAGCAATGGAAGTCGCGGAAATGGTGCGGTTGGCGGCGGCGGAAGTTCGGCGTTTCGGGATTGAACCGAAGGTGGCGCTGTTGTCGCATTCAAATTTCGGATCACGTGACACGACAGCGTCGCTGAAGATGCGCGAAGCCACCGCTATTCTGCATCGCGAAAACCCGGATATGGAGGTTGAAGGTGAAATGCATGCTGACTCCGCCGTGGATGGGAGCATTCGCGAACGGGCGTTTCCCGATTCGAACCTCACGGGAAACGCCAACCTGTTGGTGATGCCGTCCTTGGATGCGGCTAACATCGCCTACAATTTGTTGAAAGTGACGGGTGAAGGCCTTTCTGTGGGACCGATGTTGGTCGGTATGGATAAGCCGGTGCACATCATGACGCAGGCGGTCACCACACGCGGTATTGTCAACATGACGTCCTACGCTGTGGTCCACGCTCAGGACCGGTAACGGCCCTTATGCCGATTTAAATCGTCTAACTCGTTATGGCAGATTCAACCGCCACCCCAGCGTTCGACGAAACCGGCCTTGAAGGCCTATACGGGCTGACAGACGTGGTCATTCGAGGTCCTTTGCTAGCCGCCGTCGAGGCCGGTGTCGGAAAAGCCGGGGGGTGGTTTGTCAGTGCGTTGCACCCCGCCGATTTGATAGGATGTCTGCCAATCACCCAGTGCAATGCGCTGGAAACGCTTCTTGGTGATGACCTGGACCCGGACGTCGTCACTTATCTGAACGCGTCGCTTCGCCATGATCATTAATTTGTTCATCGCTGGTTTGGTGGGTATTTTGGTGCCGCTAGGGTTTGGTTGGGCGAAGATTGATCTGGCAGTGGCATCCAGCGTGATCCTGCCGACGATTACCGATGTTGTCGGGTTTTTCTGTTTTCTGAAGCTTGCGGTTCTGGTTTTATGATTGCTGCTGTAGTTTGTCGATTTTTGAAAAGGAGCGGGGCGGATGATCGCCAATGTAAGTAAAGGCCTGGATTTTAATTTAGGTGAAACGGCGGATCTGCTGCGTGATTCGGTACGTCGGTTCGCCGAAGATCATGTTGCGCCACGGGCAAAGGAAATTGATGATTCCAATGAATTCCCGGCTGATCTGTGGCCCAAGCTAGGTGAGTTGGGATTGATGGGCGTCACGGTCGACGAAAAATATGGCGGTGCCAGTATGGGCTATACAGAGCACGTCATCGCGGTGGAGGAATTAAGTCGGGCGTCGGCGGCGGTGGGGTTGTCATACGGCGCGCATTCGAATTTGTGCGTTAACCAAATCAGCCGCAACGGGTCAGAGGCGCAAAAGCAGAAATATCTTCCGAAATTAATCTCCGGTGCCCATATCGGCGCTTTGGCGATGAGCGAAGCCGGGGCGGGGTCGGATGTGGTGTCGATGCGCACCCGCGCCGACAGGAAAGGCGACCGCTATATCTTGAACGGCGCCAAAATGTGGATCACTAACGGCCCGAACGCCGATGTGCTGGTGGTCTACGCCAAAACTGATCCGGATGCGGGCAAACGCGGCGTCACCGCCTTTATCGTTGAAAAAAGGTTCAAGGGGTTTACTACCTCGCCAAAGCTGGACAAGCTTGGCATGCGCGGCTCCAATACCTGCGAATTGGTATTCGAAGATTGCGAAGTCCCAGACGAAAACGTGCTGAGCGACGTCGGGCGCGGGGTCAATGTACTGATGAGTGGGCTTGATTACGAACGTTTGGTGTTGGCAGGTGGGCCGTTGGGCATAATGCAGGCGTGCATGGATGTGGTGACGCCGTATCTGCACGAACGTGTCCAATTCGGCCAACCGATTGGCACCTTTCAGTTGATGCAAGGCAAGTTGGCGGACATGTACACGACCATGAACGCTACCAAGTCGTATGTGTATATGGTGGCGCTGGCCTGTGACCGGGGCGACACGACGCGCAAGGATGCGGCAGGCGCTATTTTATACGCGGCGGAGAAAGCGACCTGGATGGCGCTGGAAGCCATCCAATGCTTGGGTGGGAACGGATATATCAATGACTATCCGACGGGACGGCTGCTCCGTGACGCCAAGCTGTATGAAATCGGCGCCGGCACCAGCGAAATCCGACGCATGCTGATCGGACGCGAATTGTTCGAGGAGACCAAATAATGGCTACTAATCAATCATTAATTGTTAAATCTACGGGCTGAGAATCATGAAACTGGACGGTTCCAGGCTGTAATGTTACGTATAATGAAAGACGTGCAGCCGATTACTTTAGACCGTTATTCACTAGAAAACTATACTTGATGCCAACACCTTTAGACCTTCATGAGAATATTTGGAACCGTGTCACGGTTGTCACCGTCACCCATGACGCCGGGATGGTCATTGGCGACTTTTTGGAATCCATGAATTCGTCCGCCAGACTTGTTATCGTCGACAATGCGTCCACAGACGACACTCTGGACATCATCGCAGCCAAACGACCTTCGGCGACACTTATCAAAAATAAAGAAGGCTTGGGGTACGGTAGCGGCTGCAATTGCGGTCTGGATGTCGTTGAAACTGAATTCTCGATTTTGGCGAACCCCGATTCAATTTTTAGCGAAGACGCGATCATTAAAATGCTGGATACGGCGGACCGTTATCAAGACGTTGGGTTAATTGGCCCAACGGTGCTGAATTCTGATGGGCGGGTGGAGTTAAGCCACGATGTCGAACTTTGGAAGCGGGATTCCTATGGGAAACGCAACGACGAATTGACGGCCGACGGCGAATTATGCGCCGAATTTATTTCAGGTGCCGTTGTGTTGGTGCGCATGACGGCAATTCGGGAAATTAACGGTTTTGACCGGGAGTTTTTCCTTTATTACGAAGACGATGACATGTGCCTCAACCTGCGTCGACACGGCTGGAAACTTCTGCTGGTCGCCAACGCCGTCGTTACGCATATCGGCGGTGGCTCCGTTCGGGTTAATCGCTATTATCACTGGGAAAAATTTTGGAATATCGCTTGGTCTCGCCTGTATATTGAAAAGAAATATCACGGGACATTCGCTATGATACGCTTAGCAGTGGCGAACATCGTTAAATTTACTTTCAAAGCGGTCGGCTATTCCATAATTTTTCAAAAAAAAAAGCCTGGCGCGACCTGGCACGATCTGCGGGAACCATTTCGGCTCTTTTGGGAATTCGCGCAAGCAAGTTGCCAAGGGTACCGCGTAGCCCCAAGGGGATAATGTGAAAGCAGTCATCCTTGCCGGTGGTTTAGGCAGCCGACTTTCCGAAGAAACCGGCCTAAAGCCGAAGCCAATGATCGAAATCGGCGAGCAGCCAGTCCTGTGGCACATCATGAAAATTTATAGCGCCCATGGAATCAATGAATTCATCATATGCCTTGGTTACAAAGGTTACGTAATCAAGGAATATTTTGCGAATTACTTCCTTCATTCGTCGGATGTAACCGTTGATTTGCGGCGCAACCAAATCGAACACCACCAAAACAAGGCGGAAGCCTGGCGAATCACATTGGTGGACACCGGCCTAGCCACGATGACGGGGGGTCGGATTGCGCGCATTCAAGAATATTTGGATAAAGACGAACCTTTTTGTCTAACCTATGGCGACGGCGTCGGGAATATCGACATTGGCCAGTCCATCAAATTTCATAAGCAACAAAAACGAGAGGCAACAATGACTGTAGTGTCGCCGCCGGGGCGCTTTGGAGCCACAATATTGGACGGCGACCAGGTATCAGATTTTACGGAGAAACCAATGGGCGAGGACGCCCGGATCAACGCCGGTTTCTTTGTGTTAGAACCCTCCGTGCTTTCACGCATTAACGGCGACGACTGTGTTTGGGAGCAGGAACCGTTACGCGGCTTAAGCACAGATAATCAATTGAACGCCTTCCGCCATGATGGGTTTTGGCAGCCGATGGATACACTCCGAGAAAAACAGAAACTGGAGTCTCTTTGGGCCAGCGGAAACGCTCCCTGGAAAATATGGGAATAACCAGAAATCAAGAATCCGACCGTGGCATCATTGAATTGCGAGTTTTGGCGAGATAAACGCGTCCTTTTAACCGGCCATACCGGTTTCAAGGGCGCGTGGCTTGCCGTGTGGCTAACTGAATTAGGCGCAAAAGTTCATGGATTCTCATTGGCACCGGTTGGCGATGAGAACCTCTATCAAATTTTAAAAACGCCCCTTATCAGTGATGTCCATGCCGACCTTAGAGCCTATGAAGAAATTTCAAAATTCGTCACCCGCGTCAAACCCGAAATCGTTTTTCATTTAGCCGCTCAGGCGCTGGTTCGCCAAAGTTACAAAGACCCGCTTGAGACAATCGACACCAACGTTATGGGTACGGCGAACCTTCTGAGCGCCTTAAGGGAATGCCCTGACTTGCAAACTGTCTTGGTGGTGACCAGCGACAAAGTTTACGACAATAGCGCGGCTTATCTTAGCGGAGGCGACCATATATTCCGTGAAAGCAACGCGGTGGGCGGACATGATCCCTATTCCGCCTCCAAAGGCATGCAGGAACTGGTGACCAGATCATTTTTTGACAGTTATTTCGCTTCGAAAAACATTCCAGTGTCGACGGCTCGCGCCGGTAATGTTATCGGCGGTGGAGA
>Ga0302137_1001430_pt1 | contig 10793 bp, 12 predicted proteins | sample CBN3_SCM_MG_FD_203127 | JGI IMG/M metagenome (GOLD analysis project Ga0302137, IMG submission 203127) | Marine microbial communities from Western Arctic Ocean, Canada - CBN3_SCM | ecosystem: Environmental > Aquatic > Marine > Oceanic | place: Canada: Western Arctic Ocean | collected 2017-09-15 | reverse complement strand
ATCGCCTTAACAATCGATAATGCACCTGGTATATCTCGTCTCCTCTTCGACATAAATGGCATCAAAACTGTCCGCTTTGATCAAGTCGGGCCATCTTCATCATGTTAACAAGCTTGTGATCGGGATACCCTTTCTGAAAGTCCGGTAATGCTTCAGAGAAACTGTATTGATCAGCTTGCAGTAATCAACCGGACAAAATACTGAACACCTATAAATGAACGAACACCTATAAATGAACGAGAGGACACTTTAATGAAACTTGGAATTCTGAATGCAATGGGCGGCAAGGCTATCGGCATCGATATGGACCGAATCAAGGCCGCTGAAAGTATGGGCTATGACTCGGTCTGGACCGGAGAAGCCTACGGGAGTGATGCAGTATCACCTGCAGCCTGGATTTTGGCACAGACAGACAAGATTAAAGTCGGTACAGCGATCATGCAGATGCCCGGCCGCTCGCCAGCCTGTAGTGCAATGACAGCGATGACGTTGAACCAGCTTTCGAATGGGCGGTTCATTGTTGGTCTGGGCGCATCAGGACCACAGGTCGTCGAAGGCTGGCATGGTACCGCTTACGGCAAGCCGATGACTCGAACAAGAGAGTACATCGACATTATGAAGAAGATTTTTAGTCGTGAGGGTCCGGTTGAACATGAAGGTTTTCATTACAGCATGCCGTACAGCGGTGATGATGGTACCGGTTTGGGTAAACCACTTAAGAGCATGCTGCAGGCCGATCCAAGCATGAAGATTTACATGGCATCTATCACGCCAAAGGGACTTGAGACTGCTGCGGAAGTATCTGATGGCGTGTTACCGATCTGGATGGACCCTGAATCCGATGTGCTGATGTCTTCTGTTCAAAAGGGTCTGGATAAGGGCAACAAGACCACGATGGACTTTGACGTTGCACCTGCTGTTACCGTAATTATTGGTGATGATGTGGACCGTTGTCGAATGCAAATCAAAGGCACTATGGCTTTGTATATCGGCGGCATGGGCGCTCGAGAAAATAATTTTTACAACGATTATGCAAAGGCGCTCGGGTATGAAGAAGCCGCAGCCAAGACTCAGGATCTGTTCCTTGCTGGCAAGAGAGATGAAGCCGCGGCAGCTGTTCCTGATGAGCTGGTAGATGCCTGCCATCTTGTGGGTCCTGCAGGTCGCATCAAAGAGAGATTGCAGGTCTGGAAGGAAGCAGGTAATTCCGGAAAGGTTGGCAGCATGTTGCTTGGTTCGTGCCCGATCGAAGCGCTCGAGCTGGTTGCGGGTGAAATGCTCTAAATACCCCCCCGTTATGATTAATGGGGCGTTAAAATCCCGCGCGAGATCTAAGCTGTGCTTTGCGCGCCGGCCTTACGCGCACATGGCGATGGCTAGGCCGCAACACCGCTGTGTCTTGTATTGTTTTGTAGAAACTAACTAGGGAGCCAAGATGGCTAGTGAGCGACCGCATTGTGTAGTGATAGGAATTGGTCCAGGAACAGGTGCCGCGTGTACGCGGCATTTCGTCGATGCCGGATATAGTGTGTCAATTATCTCGCGTAGCGAGGAACGTTTAGCGCAATTTGCGGCCGAGATCCCCCACACGGTTCCGTACCAAGCCGATCTCTCGGACACGCAAGGGTATCGCGCCACGCTCGAGCGTATTGTGGCGGAGCGCGGTGTCCCAAAAGTTGTTATTCACAATGCCACCCAATCGACCTTTGGGCGTTATGAAGACATCCCTATCGAGAAGTTTGAGCGCAATTTTCGGGTTAATACAACTGGATTGCTGATTACTGCACAGGTCTTTGGTGCGCTGATGGCGCAAGCTGGGGAAGGCGCTATTGTGGTTACCGGCAACACTGCTGCATTGCGTGGTAAGCCCGACTTCGTGGGCTGGGCTCCGACCAAGGCAGCGCAACGGATTCTGGCTGAATCTTTGGCACGCGACCTTGGCCCGAAAGGCGTGCATGTTGCTTATGTTGTTATCGACGCGGCAATTGATATGCCGTGGGCGCGTCGTCGTGGCCGGAGCGACCGAGACGATGACTTTTACGCTAAGCCTGCAGATCTCGCTTCTGAGATCTTCCACATTGCCCATCAGCCGCGTTCGGCCTGGTCATTTCTGGCCGAATTGCGTCCATTTGGCGAAACCTGGTAGCAATTGGCGTTTGTTGACGCCCTGGGCCTTTGCAGCACAGCGTTGGGAGATTATTCAGCATATTCTCCAGGATTTATATTTATTTTGACTTCGTATTGCGCAACATCACGAAATAGGAGAGAGAATGTCGAAACTGTACAGGCTTCATGGGCAGGCAGGTTCCCGGATCTGGAAGCCACTGTGGTGCATGCGTGAGCTCGGGATTGTCGAACAGGCCGAGCGTTCGGACGTGCCGATCAAGATTGGCCGCACCGTCGAGATCTTCCCTGGGGAGGACGACAAGCGCGAGTACTACGTGAACAACGTGAACCCGAATGGCCGAATGCCGACACTCGAGGATCTGGAGAAGGGGCTAACCCTATTCGACTCCGCGGCTATCAACATTTACCTGTGCAAGAAACACGAGAGTGAACTGGCTCCCAAGGACGCGGCCGAGGACGCGCTGTGCACGCAGTGGGCCGTCTGGGGGGCTTTCGAAGCCGAGCAAGACATTGTGCTCCTGTTGATCGCCCAGACGATGAAGGACGAGGCCCGGAAGAAGGCGAGGACCACGGAACTGTGGGACAAGCTGGAGCGCCCCATGAACGCCCTCAACATTTCCCTCGGCAAGTCCGGGGAATACCTGCTCGGCGATCGCTTCACGGTCGCCGACCTGAATGTAGAGTCCGTCCTGGACTGGGGCCTCCGAGTGCCTGGATACGAGGATCACATCAAGTCCAACTACCCGCTGGTACATGCGTGGATGACCAAGATCCGCGCTCGGCCACACCACCACGCGAATCAGAACGCGTAGAGCCGCCGGGTGCACTGTGAGCACACCTCTTTTACCCGGTTGGCAAGACATTTGGATCTTCAACTCGCAGGTGATTCAATAAAATCAGGTAGAGGGACGGCGAAACCAACGGCTGATCTCGAGGAGAAGTAGGGGGATTACATCGGATTTATTAACCGTGCGTATATGCGCCTTACCCATAAACGGACGCACGAGCTGAAAAAGGGCCAGGAGATCTGGCCCTTAGCTAATGACAGGCTAAACAGCATCCAGGATTGTGACGGTGGGTGCACCGGCAAGATAATCGCCCAGCTTGGCGCTCTTTGCTTTGAATTCGTCAGACTTGCCATGTAAGTCAAGCGCTGCTTGGTCTACATACTGCTCCATGACCACATAAGAGCCAGCTTCATCTCTGGATTTATGTAGGTCGTAGTAGTTGTTGCCGGGCTCCTTCTCGGCGACGATAGCCATCAGCGCTTTAAAGTCTGTTTCAAATGCTTCTATCTTGTCGGCTTGGATCTTTAGTGTTGCGACGATGCCTACGGCCATGTGATGCTCCTGAGTGGTAGTAAGGATAAAAAAATCCATTGTCTGTAGACCAGTAGCAACAAGTCAACCGACAAAACCCGATGAGAGTCTCTAATGAATGGGAAGGTATTAGTTACAGGTATGCCCAGGCTCAAGACATCGGCCACCATCGGCTCGGTGATGTTCGTCATATGCCAGGTGAATAGCCCAACAAGATGGAGCGACAAGGTCACAAATATAAAGTGGCTACCGTCTTTGCGCGTGGCGTCGACTATCAGTTGCTGTGGCTTTATGTGAATATCGTAAAGCAGTTCGGCGTGAACATTAAAGTCAGGCTTCATCGCTTCCTTGATGATGCCTACCAGTAGCTTAGGGGGTAATTCGATATGTTAAGTTTTCCAAAACCGGAAATGATTGAAGTGGGAGACGTCGAGCTTGAGGTCTTTCAGGCAGGCCAGGGCGGCATACCGCTGGTGCTTGCGCACGGTTGGCCCGAACACGCTTTCAGCTGGCGTCACCAGGTTCCGGCACTGGTAGCGGAAGGTTATCACGTCATCATGCCAAACCAGCGAGGTTATGGCCGCTCGAGCCAGCCAGAATCAGTAGAATCCTACGACTGCCATCATATGACTTCAGATTACAACGCCTTGCTGGATGTGTTGGGAATCGATAAAGCAGTATTTGTCGGCCACGATTGGGGCGCGATCCTTGTCTGGCACCATGCATTATTAAACCCCGAAAGAATTGCCGGTGTGGCAAACCTGTCTGTGCCTTTTCGTCCAAGAGAGCAAGACGACCCGGTCGCCTTCTGGGAGCAGATGCTCGGACAAGAGTTTTATATTGTTCACTTCAACCGTCAGCCAGGGGTGGCAGCAACTTCGTTCGAGAACAATACCCGGCAGTTTCTGACCAATATGTATCGAACAAAGCAGTGGCTCGAGACAGGCGAGAATCAACCCGCGGGCAATTCTATTATCAGCATGGCAGAGACGATGGTAGAGCGGGGCGAACTGATGATGAGCGAGGAAGAACTTGCGATCTTTATCGAAGCATTCGACCACAGTGGGTTCCATGCGCCCTGTAATTGGTATCGAAACTTTACCCGTAACTGGGAAACGACAGCATCCGTAGAACAAAAAGTCATCCATCCGTCGCTGATGATTTATGGCCAGCACGATATGGTGCCGCAAACCGATATGACAGGGTATGTTGATGACCTTGAAGAGCATACTCTGGATTGTGGGCACTGGATTCAGCAGGAAAAGCCGCAGGAGACCAACCAAATTCTGATCGAGTGGCTAGACCGCCGGATGAGGCCTCTTTTTAATTGAGCATCAAACTGGCAGTGATACATCCAGTTCAATCGCAGGCTCGTGATGAGACTGGATGAATGTCTTACCGTCACGGTTGAAAAAGGCGACGCCGTCAAGGTAATGAACATTAGGATATCGATTGATACCCTGTTTTAGCAATTGATCCTTGATGGTATATAGCGTGAAGTCATGGGACACAAGAAGATCCAGTTGCGGATCGTCCCCGGTTTGACTGAGTTTTTCTTTTGCGAGGCCTCCAACCAACCTAGCCGCCAGGTCAGCAGGCATAAGAATGTCCCGGGCAATGCCGCCGTCAAACCAGCGCTGCAGAAAACCGACCATACCGCCTTCAGCCTGCATCGATTTGAACATCTTTATTTGATCTAACACATAAAATACGCCAAGGGCTTCTACAACCCTGTTCCGCAGGATTTGGCCTTCAGCGGCGGCATAACCGCTCATAATAAGACCAGCAGTTTCCACGCAGCGTTCTGCGGGGCTTGTATAACCGCGCACGACAAGTCCTTTTGGCAGTCGCTTACCCATGTTCCGGGCCAGGTCACGGCCCTCATCTGTCAGTGGATTCAGCAGGTCATGCTTTCCTGGCGCGTACTCCCGCGCCGAATGCCTCATCAGAAGAACAATGTGCTCTACGCCTTCATTGGTTAGCTGCTCAACCAGTTCGACCGTGGTTTCACCTGGTGTCATCTTTCTCTTCCTGGTTTATATGGAACGGTACCCGGATATGGATCTGGGAGGTTACGGGGCAAGGATCAATTTTCTGGACTGTAACTGTAATGAAAGCGTCGAAATCGGGATTGAGGTCGATATCGGAAACCAGGCGAACGTTTGCCTGGCCGGGTGTAATGGTGAGCTCAAGCTGCAGCACAAAGGAGTCTGTTTCCTCGGACATGGCATCACCGATGATAGCTTCGATGCGCCCGATGTAAGCCAGCAGTTCGGCATGATTGACTCTTTCGGCAAGACTTGCAGTGCCAGACAGATTGTCGTAGATACCGGCTCGCACATTGACCTGAGATGGCTCACGTGTCTTCGCTTTGGCAGCGGGTTGTTCCAGGGTTTTCCAGACAGCGACAGGTTCATAGGGCCTGGCGCTTGACGCTGCAGTGACGTCGACGTAATCCAGCACGAATCGCCTGCCGTCAGGTAGCTCGGTCTCATAGGATTCTTCGTTGCTGATGGCCTGACAGAGAGAACCCCAGTCGGACTCTGAAAACACGACACTGAATCCATCTTCTTCAATGGATAGTTCCGCGAGTTGGCTGAACCCAAGTGACACAAAGCTTCCTCCAAGCATACCGGTGGTCGCTTCCGGCGCTGCGTAGGCGCCGGGAAGTTCCTGGCCTTCCTGCCAGTAAAGGCTGGCATCACAATGCGGAGAGAATGCGGTATTGATGACGGCAACCTGATTTTGTTGCAGACCTGTCAGCGCTTTTTGAACCTGGCCCGCGTCTTTTTGATGAAGCTGAAGCTGCAATACGGAACCAAGCTGATGTGCGTAGGAATAATCAGCGAGTACATGGCTCGCGTTGGACAAAATACTGAGCTCCCGCGCGGTAGACGGGAAAAGTGAGGGCCTTACGGGTGTGTTCCAGGTTGGATAGGGAAATGAGGAGCAGAATTTACCTAACCTTGAGAGAAAACGGGTTAGTCCATATTGCCGCGCGTAGTCATATTCTTCCTGGTGTACAAGGATAAGGCTCAGGTACTCGTCTACCGATGGAAGGTCTTCATACTGGATTGAAGGAACGTAAAACAACGACGGAAAACTGAATATTCCTTTCTGACCAAGGCGAGTTGAATCACCGGAGACTACTTTTCGCCCTGAACGTGTTCGCTCAGCCAGTAGCTGAAACATTTTGATAGGTGTTTTGGGGAAGTCTTCAATATCATCTTCGTCGCCTACCAGAAGTGACAGGCACATTTCGCGTTGCTGGTGTGTTTTCATGCCGCGGGTTAGGTAGGTCCAGCAATAGCGATCCCTGTCACCCAGATATAACTGATGCAGATGAATCTCTACCTGCAGAGATTCATCAAGGTTCGCGTTAATCGGAAAATTCATAGATGAACAGTGCTAAAAATACCAAGAGAGAATAAACCAACGCGGTTTTCATTCAAATGTAAATTTTGTGTCTGTTGGCTGTTTTTGCTTGGGTGATTCCTGAAGGGGATAAATCAGGTTTTCAAGACCGTTTATCTTAATTTCCAGGGTCATCTGCATTAGTTCGCCAAGTTTACCCGTCGGAAAGCCCCTATCGACGAACCATAGAAGGTACTCCTCCGGTAGTTGGATTAGTGGGGTGTTCTTGTATCGGCCAAAAGGCATTTCATAATTGGCGATCTTGATGAGATCTTGCTGATCAAACATGCGTTAAGACAGATAAAATAGGCAAGAAGAATTGTACAATAGGTGTTTTTTCAAAGCAGGAATATCGATGCCAAAAGCCAGCGATTTAAAACGGGGCGACGTGGTACAGATCGAAAGTGCTCCACATGTTGTAAAACAACTCGAGGCGAAGAGTCCGTCGGCGAGGGGTGCATCGACGCTTTACAAAATCAGGTTTGAAAATCTTGTGACGGGACAGAAACGTGATGAATCGCTTAAGGGTGATGATTTTCTGGGGGAGGCGGACTACGAGAAGGTTCAGGTACAGTTTTCCTATATTGATGGCGCGCAGTACGTTTTTATGAACACGACCGATTACAGCCAATATCTGCTCAACGCGGACGCTATGGAAGATCAGTTGCCTTATCTCATTGACGGTCTGGACGGGATTACAGCTCTGATCGTGGAAGGGAATATCGTTGCAATTGACCTGCCGCAATCTGTCACGCTTGAGATCGTCGAAACAGCGCCCAGTATTAAGGGCGCCTCGGCTAATGCACGAAATAAACCTGCAACGCTATCAACGGGTCTTATCGTCCAGGTGCCGGAATACATAGAGCAGGGTGAGAGTATCAAGGTGAATACAACCAATGCCAACTTTATGTCGCGTGCCTGATGATTCGCGTTTCAGACATTCCTGAGAGTCAGATTGAATTTTCGGCGATCCGTGCCAGTGGTCCGGGTGGCCAGAACGTCAACAAGGTCTCGTCTGCTATTCATTTAAGATTCGATGTCAGGGCCTCCAGTTTACCGGAAGTTGTTAAGTCAAAACTTCTCAGGATGAGTGATGCCAGGATCAATACCGATGGTGTGATCGTCATCAAGGCTCAAAAATTCAGGAGCCAGGAAAAAAACAGGTTAGAAGGCCTGGAGCGACTAGATGAGTTGCTTCAAAAATCCCAACATGTCCAGAAAGCCAGAAGGAAGACTCGCCCATCCAGGTCATCGGTGCGCAAGCGACTCGATGGCAAGAAGAAGCAGGGCTCAGTTAAAAAAAACCGTGGCAAAGTCGATGATTACTGAAGCCCAGCGTTGCGTTTCTCTCTCGTCTTTTTGTCTTATACCTTTTTGTCTTGCGGTAAGGATCATCCGCCGCACATCAGCGTTCTAATACCCTCAACACATCCTTCAGTAGATCTTTCAACACACCGTTTGTGTAAAAGTCCTACAGCACCCTGTTTACGGATACCCAAGGCTCGCCGGACTGGGAGAGAGGTGCAGTGATCTCGTTCCATATTGTCGCGCGAGGTAGCGGACGCATACTTTCGGGTTCTTTGCTGTGTACTGATCATCTATGCTGAAGGAGCCCGCCATGTTATTTCGCGGGTAATCCAGGTCCGGTTCACTCAGCATCCACATTACTTTTTTGGACATTCATGAAGTTGCGCTGTCCCCAAACGGAAACTTTGTGGACGCAGGAGTCCATGTTTAGTTTGTCCCCAGTTGTTGTTCTGCATATTCCTGAATGGATTTGTAATCGGCTTTGCCGTTGGGAGCACGGTTAAGGCTGTCCTTGATTAGGATCATCTTAGGCAGTTTATAGGCGGCGAGGTGTTTTCTTGCGAACTCCTTCAACTCCAGTTTGTCGATCACGCAGCCTTCATTTGGCTGTACCACAGCAGTGATCGACTGCCCCCATTTTGCATCTTTCAGGCCGACAACAAGTGCATCTGCGACGGCGTCGTGGAACTTAAGCGCTTCTTCTACTTCCTCGGGGTAAACTTTTTCACCAGCAGTATTAATACAGTTGCTGCCACGACCGAGAAGCGTTAGTGATCCATCATCCTCGACACGAACCCAGTCGCCAGGTATCGAGTAGCGTACGCCATCAATGACCATGAATGTTTTGTCTGTTTTCTGCTGGTCTTTGTAATAGCCGACAGGCAGAAAGCCTTTTACACCTACCATACCGGATTCGCCGGTGCCCGGTTTTACTTCCTTTAAATCTTCAGAGAAGACTTTGCAGTTTGGTCCGAGTGCAAACTTGGCGACATCAATGGTTTGATCTTTGGTCATCAATGACATCCCAAGACCAATCGCTTCTGATGATGAAAATGCATCGGACAGCAGGAGGTTTTCGTTGTGTTTTAAAAGCCCCGCCTTAATTTCCCGGGTCCACATCACACCGGAGGAATTGATCAAGCCGACTGACGAGATATCGTATTTCCCAGGGTTTTCATTAAGCACTTCGAGCATCGGTCTGGCGAAAGCATCGCCAACGATGGTGACCTGGGTTATCTTGTGTTTAGTGATGTTTTCCAGCGCTAGTCCAGGCTCAAAACTTTGACTGGTGAGTGTGACGCACGTACCACCGGCTGCCATTGCGCCGACCGCGGATAATAATCCCGTGCCATGCATAATGGGTGGAAGGGGCAGATTAACTATTCTTGGTCTGGCCTTAATCCGTTCCAAAAATTCTGTCAGGTCTGTGCAGGGTGAGGTGCCCAGACGCGGGTTGCCGCCGGCACCGAGCCCCTGGAAAAGATCACCGTGGCGCCACATGACACCCTTAGGCATCCCTGTCGTACCTCCGGTATAAAGGAATAAGAGGTCATCGGCGCTGTGTTTGATGCCGGGAGACGAACCGTCTCCATTGTTCGCCATATCTTCATAGCTGGAGGCTTTTCCATTGTCCACGACCAGCCAGTGCTTCACGCCTGGTAACTGGTTTTCAATCTCATCTACATAGTGCTGGAACTCTGAGTGGTAAACGACAACGGTCGCATCGGAGTTATCGATCAGGTAGATAAGTTCGTGCTCGATATACCGGTAGTTCACGTTTACATGTGTTAAACCGGCTTTGAAGCTGGCCGCTATTCCCTCGCTGTATTCAGGACAGTTCCTCATGTAGAAAGCGATTTTTTCGCCCGGTTGTACGCCACTGGCCAAAAGGTTGCGTGCGAGGTTGTTGGTTCTGCGGACGAAGTCCCCCCAGTTAGTCACTCGATCACCGTGAATCAATGCTGGCTGATCTTCTGGTGTGATTTTTTCTACGGCCTCAAGAATATCGCCGTAGCTCCACTGGTAGCTCATGGGTGTCTCCTGGTTTTGGTTTTACTAGATTGCTACTGTTCGGGAACTATACATCGTCGTGGCTATTCCCCGTCAAGTCGTTGAGTTGTTTCTAACAGTATAACAATGGCGCATTCTATTGGCTCACAGTTGAAGTTTGGGGTGTGAACTAGCTATATCGTGATTCTGTTACCGCATCCTTGTCACCCGACTGAACGGCCTTGAGCGAGTCTTGTAGATCCTTAAGGTAGGTGTCTGTCACCTCTGCATGAAAAGGAGATAACATCAGATGTAGTGCTTTGGGGACTGTTGTTAGGCTAGTAAACCATCCGCGGTTATACATTTGCTTGTAGATGGCGAATACATTCTCTGTAGGATGACTGAACGCAACGATACCGAGTTGAGGCTTGCCCAGTATATGGAATCCAAGTTGAATAACGCCCTTCTCAATCGCTTCGCGGGCATTGGTTACCAGTTTGTGTTTTGCGCGATAGCCTTCCACTCCAAGATAGTTCATCACAGCCCAGGCGGCAGAGATAGCCCCTCCGGGACGTGTGCCCGCTAGTGTTGGCGTGACCATCCGTCCCCCGGGCCAGTCGGCGCAATCGAAGATCA
>Ga0302137_1001429_pt1 | contig 10797 bp, 11 predicted proteins | sample CBN3_SCM_MG_FD_203127 | JGI IMG/M metagenome (GOLD analysis project Ga0302137, IMG submission 203127) | Marine microbial communities from Western Arctic Ocean, Canada - CBN3_SCM | ecosystem: Environmental > Aquatic > Marine > Oceanic | place: Canada: Western Arctic Ocean | collected 2017-09-15 | reverse complement strand
ATTGGCAAGGGGCTTTCAGGCATGAAGATGGGAATAAATGGTGATTCAAATGGAGTTAATAAGGCTGTTGATCGCAGGGTATTTGCTATCAAGCCTTTCATCCTTCAACGTATTATCAGCGTGAACAATCAACTGACAGGCAAGACTGAAGGCGAAAAAATCCAAGGCCGAAAAAAACGGCCAAGGTAAATAGATCTATAGCTTTAATTTCTCCACCAACCAAAGCCCAAGGGTTTTGTCGGCAAATTCGTTTTCCAGACAGTTCTCAGTGATAATTTCAGTGGGCTGCGTCAGATTTAAAGGGGGCAGCGTCAGATTAACAGGACGCCATTGACCGGTAACAATATCATCGTTTTGCGACACACTAGGAAAGTTAGTGGTCAATAACCACTTGGCTCCGGATCGGGAAATGTTGACCAAGGCCGCTTGCATATCGGTAAGAGATAGGTGCACAAGACAGTCTCGGCAAAGGACGGCATCGACCTGCGGCAATTTGTCGTGAACCAAGTCCAGTTTGCGGAAGCTCACGCCGTCGCGCGCGTGCTGCGCCTGGTTGCGTTCGATCAATTCGCCGACCAGATCGCCGCCGATGTACTCGATGCCGGCCAGGTCGGTGTGTTGCATCCAGTGAAAATCGCCGCACGGCAGGTCGAGTAGCGATGTCGCGTCCAGTTCCTTGAGCAGTGACGGCAACTCGCGGCGGATTGGCTCGGTTTCCTCCAGCGTCGAGCCGGGGCCAGACACCGACTCGGTCTCGCTCCAGTGGTTCGATTTGTAAATGTGCCGGAACCGTTCCTCGGCGGTGCCGAAGCGCTTGGCCAAGCGCCGGCCGGAGCGGCGTTGCAGCCAGCGGTACAGCGGTGGGGCGAACCGGCGCAGCGCCCGCTCGGCGGTTTGGCGCAGCGGCTCAGTCATATTCCTTCCGCGAAAAAACCCACATGCCCAGCGCGACAAACCCAGCCGAAGCCAAGCCGAGCACCCACTGCGCCGTCGCCGCCGACACCGGATCAAACAAACTCAGCACAACGCCGTTCGGCGCAAGGCCAAGCGTCTCGCCGGACTCGTACAGCCAGCTCTTGGCGTAAAACGAAACGGTGATCCGCTTGACGCCGCCGGGGATGTTGCCGGTCAGCGTTTCGATCATCAGCGCATAGGCCAACGCGAGAAAAGTCGCCCGACGCACCCAGGCGCTGAACAGAAAAAACAGTCCCACGTAAGCCGCGGTTGCGCAGACAGTGACCGTCCAAAAAACACCCAACGCCTCGAGGCCGATCTTGCCAGGCACAAGGCACAGTGCCGCCAAGCCGCCGAGGGTCATGCCCAGCGTGAGCAGAAGCGCGGCGGCGTATTTGGACAGGTAAATGAGCGGTCGCGGGATGTTCGTCGTGAGTAGGTAAACGAGTGTTTCGCCGGTACGCTCGTCCGCGATGGCTGCCGAGGCGTAGCCAAGGCAGATGACCGGCAGCAGAAAACCCATGTATAGCGGCAGCACGATTTGCGAGGCCAACTCGGCCGCCGTGCGCGATCCTGGACGCCACGGCATCGACCACAGGTACGAGATCAGCACCGCCAACCCGAGCAGCACGAGCATGACGATCGTTTGCCGCGTGAAAAACTGCCGACGCAATGACAGTCGAAACACCTGCAAGCAGGCGGCCAAGGTCGATGTTTTGATGGCGGTTTCCATGTTGCTATTCCGGGCGAGCAGCACGTTCCATCAGGTAGTCGAACACCGCCTCGGTCGAGGTGTCGGTGGCCTTGAGTCGCTGCACCTGCGCGTCGCTCCCTGCAGCGAACTCGCCAAATTCGGCGTAAAACCGACTCGGGTTCTGCACCTCGAGCAGCAGGTCTCGCGGCGGCTCGATGCTCACGGATTTCACCGACTCGAGGGTGAGCAGTTGCGGCCCGAACCAGCGCGGCGATTCGCACGAGATGCGCACCTTCAGCGGGTGGTCGTCGAGCATGTCACGAATCTCCGCCAACGAGCCGGAGGCCAGCAGCTTGCCTCGGCAGATGAACAGGATGCGGTCAGCCAACTGATCCATCTCATGCAAAATGTGGCTCGACACAAGCACGGCTTTTCCCTGCGCGGCCAAGGTGCGGAACAACTCGTTCAACTCCTCGCAGCCGACCGGGTCCACGCCGTTGAGCGGCTCGTCGAGCACGAGCAAATCGGGGTCGTGCACCAGCGCTTGGCCAAGTTTGATGCGTTGCCGCATACCCTTCGAGTAGGTTCGCACCGGCCGGTCGGCGCGCTTGGCCATGCCGACTGTCTCGAGCACCGACTCGGCACGCCGACGCGCCTCGGCCCCGGTGAACCCGCGCAGCCCGGCCGTCATGCGCATCAACTTCCGCCCCGACAACTCATCCCACGTCGCGTCACCGAATGGGCACAGCCCGATGTGATCTTTCGCCTTGGCCGACCAGGCGTCCCGGCCGCACACGTCGACCGAGCCCAAGCTTGGCTTGATCTGGCCTGTGAGCAGCCGCAGCAACGTCGTTTTGCCCGCGCCGTTTGGCCCGACCAAGCCGGTGATGCCGGAGCCGATCTCGAGGCTCACACCGTTGAGCGCCATCACCGGGCCGAACCACTTGGACACATCTAGCATCTCGGCCAAGGCAGTCGTCACTCTGGATTCTGTGTTCATGACTGGTGCCGCAATTGGCGAATGCGAAACACGATCGCGATAAATGAGAGGAGGCAAACGGCGACGATCACCGCCGCCGCTTCCGGCAATTGCGCCGCGTCACGGGAGCGCACCGCCGCCTCGCCAAAACAGCGGCTGCCAACCGCGTAAATGTCGCGCCAAAGATTCAGCAACCGCCATTGCCGGTCGTCGAATACCTTGCTCAAAATCTCGCTAAGCACAGGCAGAAAAAAGAACAGACAAGCCCACGACATCACCAGCGGCACCGGCCGGGGCATCCAAGACACGAGCGCGAACAACAGCAGCCCAAGCGTCACCGAGATCAGGAGGCCGTAGCCGAGGATGCCGATGGCGATGTTGTAGTTTTCGCCGAAATATTTTGCCGTGTCGCCAAGCATTCCCTGCTCGAGAAACAGCACCAGCGCCGGGAGCGTTGTCGTCAGGTTCACGAGCAAACCGATCGCCAGCAACTTGCCGCCCGCGTAGTGCAGCACGCTGATCCGACGCGACAGATAAAACGTCAGCCCGCCCCGTCGATGATCGTTGCCGGCCAGCACCGAGCCAGCGAACGCCAGCAAAATCATTGTCACCGTGCCCTGCGCCAACATGAAATTGAGAAATGTTTTCCCCGCGCCGGCCAAGTCCGGGAGCATCACCGAGAGCATTTTACCGATCTCCGGTTGCTGCGCCTTCAACGTCGCCAGCAAATAAATCGCGCCGAAGACGAACAGGAAATTCAGCAGCGCAAACCCCATCAACAGCCAAAACAGTTTGCGCCGAAACACCAGCCGCAACGCCGTGAGTGCGATGGGCCAAACGGCCAGCCAAGCGGCTCGCGGCCGTTCCTTCCAGTCTGTCGCCGACGAGTCGCTCATGATGCCGCCACCCCGCTTGCGTCGCGCTTGGCCAAGCCGATGATCGGTGGTGCGGCGCTCTCCATGCCGACGAGTCGGCGGTACACCGTTCGCAAATCCATCTCCTCCGGCTCGAGGCCGGTCAGCGTCACGCCGCACTCGCGGGCGAACTGGAAGAACTGCTGCGTCGGCCACTGCTCCGACACCACCGCGCGCGCTTGGCCAAGCTCATCGCCGGGAGTAACCTCCGCGCCTTCCCGCTGCAGCGCGGCGAGAAAGTCACGGTCAGCTGCGTCGCCGCCGGTTTTCCATCGGAGCAAAAATGCGTGCGGCTGGCCGGCGAGCAACTCGTCGAGCCTGCCCGACGCCGCGACGGCGCCCTTCTCCAAAATAATCGCGTGACGGCAAACCTGCTCGATATCGCCGAGCAGATGCGTGGACAACACCAGCGACTTGCCCGGCCGCCGCGCGAGCGACTTGAGCAGCGAGAGCATCGCCGTGCGGCCGTCGGGGTCCAGCCCCGATGTCGGCTCGTCGAGCAGCAGCAGATCCGGATCATGCACCAGTGTCGCCGCTAGTTTGATGCGTTGAACCATGCCAGCAGAATAATTCTCCAGCCGGCGGTAGCGCGCCTCCTCCAAGCCCAGTTGTGACAAAAGTTCGTGAGCACGGCGTAGCGCCAGCTTGCGCGGCATGCCGTTCAACTCGCCGGCCAACGCGACGAACTCGATGCCGTTGAGTCCCGGCACGACGCCTTCGCGCTCCGGCATGTAACCGATGCGGCCGCGCAAGCCGACACCGTTTTTTACAACGTCCGCGCCGAATACCCGCGCCTTGCCGGCGGTGTGCCGCACGAGGCCGAGGAGAATTTTAATCAGCGTCGATTTGCCCGCGCCGTTTTGCCCGACCAAACCGATAGCCCCCGGCGCGAGCGACAGCGACAAGTCGTCCAGCGCCAGTACGGAACCGTACCGGTGAGTCAGGGATTCGATTTCAAAAAGAGGCGCCAACAACTTGATCGGCGGGCAAGCTACACAGGCTCCGTGTCGCGCGCCATGTTTTCCAGCCAGTCGCAGGTCGGGAGCAGCACGCTCTCCCAGCGAAAATCGAACGACCGCTCCCACGCCGCCGTGCGCATCGCGTCGTATTTTTCCGGGCCGTTGGCCAAGCCGATGACGGCCTTGACCAAGCTCTCCGGCGTCTCGGCTTCGCTGACCAATCCAGTCTGCCCGTGCACAGTCGAGTCCACGAGACCGCCGACCGGATAGACCACCGCCGGCGTGCCCATCGCGTTGGCCTCGATCACATTGAGACCCCAGCCTTCGCGCATCGATGTGTGCAGCAGCAGGTGCGCCTTTTGCAGTTCTACATTTTTTTCCGCATCATCGAGCCGGCCGGCGAACCTCACGGCATCCGACAGGCCAAGCTCGTTGACCTGCGCCTCGAGCCGCCACTGGTCCTGTCCCCAGCCGATGATGGTCAGCTCCGCGTCGCAGCCCTGTTCGCAGAGCAACGCGAGCGCCCGCACCACGTGATCGACCCGCTTGTTCGGGGCCAAACGCGCGAGCGCGATGAGGCGCAGCGGCGCGCCCAGGCGCTTCGCCGGAAGGGTCGGCAGCGGTTCGGTGTCGGTGCCGTTTGGCCAAACGCGCACGTCTCGCGCGCCGTGGGCGAGTAACTGTTGGCGGGTTGATTCCGACACCGTCCAAAACGGGACACCGGCGTAAAGCCGCTGGAAAAACCGCTCCTGTGCCTGGCCGATCGCGCTGGTCGGCCAACGGTAAAACGCGCGCCAAATCGGCCCAAGCACCTCGTGAATGTAGGCAACGCATTTCGTTCCGGACCACCAGTGAGCGAACCACGGGAGGCCGTGGTGCTGGTCGATCACCAAGTCGAACGACCCATGCTCATGGCAATACCGGCGCGCGTGCAAAATGGACGTGCCGCGCCCGCCACCACGGATGATCCGGATGCCGTCGATCGCCGTCTCGCGCTCGGCACCTTCGAAGTGGTTTGCGAACCAGACAACCTCGTGCCCACGTCGCACTAGCTCTGCCATGTGCCTCAGCGTGACCCGTTCCGCGCCGCCGGCGAGGGGGTTCTCCGTGTCGCGCCAGTTCAGCATTAGGAAGCGCAGCGGCTTCATTCGGGCAACCCTCCAAACTGCGCGATCATCACGCCGTTGGCGTACGGAAACGGCCGGCCGTACTCGCAGGCCAAGGCGGCTTCAGCATCCACGGTTTGCCAAGCTAGGCGGCCGGTGCGCTTGAGAAATATCGCGCGATCGCTGCCGAGTTCCCCGTCGGCGATCATGCTGTCGAGTGCCGGGTTGTAGCCAAGCGGCAACGTCAGCACGAGCTGTCCACCCGCAGTCAGCAATCCCCGGCAGGTCGTGATGGCTTGGCTGATTTTTTCGCCGCTTTCGCCGTTCGCCTCGTCGTCGTATCCGATGTGCTCAAAGGTCGAGACGGACAGAATCAAATCGAACCGTTCTGTCGGCGAGTAGTCGGCGATGTCCTCGTTGATAATGCCGGGGCCGCGTTCGTACTTGTCGAGAACCGTATGCGCGGTGTCGAGGTAGTGCGGCGTGACGTTGCCGACCTCGAGCACGCGTTTGCCGGCGAACCGCTCGAGAAATTCTCGGGCAATTGGCACCTCCACGGCACGCTCGGTGGCCCACGTCATGTTGTAGCGGTGATAAAACAGCGGCAGGGTTTTGTCCTCAAACACAAACTCCGCCCTGGCCAGGCACGGAATGATCAGTGGCGCAAACGCGCACCGCAACGGCTTCAGAAACAACTCGGCCGCGCCGAAACGGCGCACGAACCAAGCGACCTTGCCGAGCCGGCTGTTGTAAAGGTGCGATCCCATTCGTCGCCCGGCCTAGGCTGGCCGCGTCGCGATGGCCAGCAGCGTCTCGAAGTGCGGCTCCTCCTCCTCACGTGACACGACGCTGATGTCGATCTGCGCGAAGCCGGCCAACTCGAACCACTGGTGCAGCTCGCTCTCGGCGAACCCCAGCCAGCGGTCGCCGAACAATTCGCGCGCTTGGTCGAACTTGTGCGCGACGAGGTCGAGAATCATCAGCTGGCCGCCGGGCTTGATGATGCGAAACGCGCTCTCGATGGCTTGCGCCGGTTCCTCGGCGTGATGCAGCGCCTGACTGAGGATCGCGAGGTCCACCGACGCGTCGTCGATCGGCGGATGCTGCAGGTCGCCCCGCCGGAACTCGAGGTTGGCCAGGCCGTTTCGGCCCGCCTTGGCCTTACCGAACTTGACGATCTCCGCCGAGTTATCCACCGCGATGACGCGTTTGCATTTGCGCGCGAGCAACTCGCTCAACAACCCCTCGCCGGAGCCGAGATCCGCGACGACAATCTCCGGCACGAGCCGAAGCAGCAGTTGGCCAAACGCCTGCCACGAGCGGCCCGGCCCGTACACGCTGTCGAACCGGCCGGCGACTCGGTTGAAATAGACGAGGTCCTGATTTTCGCGCCGCTCGAGGATGCGCTTCAGGTTCACGAGGTCGGACACGTGCTCCGGGATTTCCCCTGCCCCGGCGACCGCCAACTCCACCAGTTTGCTACTGTCCGCGCCGTTGTCACGGGCGACGCGGTAGTAGGCGTTTTTGCCGTCACGACTCGACTCAACGAGGCCGGCCTCCTGCATCTGGCCAAGGTGCATCGATATGCCGGACTGGCGCATGTTCGTGATCTCGGTCAACTCCCGCACCGTCAACTCGCTCTCGTTGAGCAGCGCCATGAGCCGCACCCGGGACGGAGCGGAGAGGGCGCGAAGTGACTTGAGTGTGGAGGCCATTGACGATTCTCGCTGGCCGCAGACGGTTACACCACGAGGCCCGGTTTTCAAGTCAGCCGTTGAGCGACTCGGCCGCCTTGGCCAAGCTGTCGCAGTCGGCGACGTTCAGAATCTCGATATCCCGATCGATCCGCCGCATGAAACCGCTCAGCGCCTTGCCCGGGCCAAGCTCGATGAATCGCGTGACGCCGTCGGCGATCATCGCGCGGATGCACGCCTCCCATCTCACCGGAGAGGTGACCTGATCGACCATCGTGGCGGCGATCGTGCCGGCGGCCGCGTGCGCCTGGCCGGTGACGTTGCTGTAAACCGGCACCGATGGCTCGCGCAACTCGACCTTGGCCAAGGCCTCGGCCAAGCCGGCCTGCGCCGGTTGCATCAACGGCGAGTGATACGCCCCGGCGACCGGCAACGGAATGGCTCGCTTGGCTCCGGCGGCTTTCGCGGCGTCGCAGGCGGCTTCCATTTTGTCGGCGTCGCCGGAGATGACAATTTGGCCGGGGCAATTGAGATTGGCCAAACTCACGCTGGCCTGGCCGCAAACGTCGCGCACCGCCTCCTCGTCGAGGCCGACGATCGCCGCCATGCCGCCGGCGCTGGCCTCGCAGGCGTGCTGCATCACCTCGCCCCGGCGGCGCACCACGCGAAGCCCATCCTCAAAGCCAAGCGCATCGGCAGCGGCCAGCGCGGTGAACTCGCCCAGCGACAACCCGGCCGTCGCGTCGAACGCCAGCGACGGCGCCTGCTCACGGAGCAGTTGAAGCGCAACCCAGCCGACGAGATAAATCGCCGGTTGCGCGTGCTCGGTGCGCACCAATTCCTCCTCCGGCCCGGAAAAACAAATCCCGCTCAAGCTATAGCCCAGCGCCTCGTCGGCTTGGGTGAACAACGCCTTGGCCGTGGGATGCGACTCCGCCAGGTCCCGCCCCATCCCGACAACCTGAGCCCCCTGCCCGGCAAACAGCAATGCAGTCTTCGCCATGCCCCGAAGGTTAACAGCATGGGATAAAAGTGTGGAGGAAGAACCGCTACGACTACTCCGTCGAGGGCAATTTGGTGAGGTAACTTTGGTGCGTTCTGGAGGCGATGCTTTTTGTGGCGGATTCTGATCCGCCAGCGGCTCGCAGTACATCGGCGATCCCGCTGTTGGCAGTCAAATCCAGCGGGGTGCCGTACTCGCAGACTTGATTGAGTCGGGCGCCGTGGGCGATCAGGAATTTCGTCACGGCGGGGTCTTCGCGCTTAGCCGCGTTGTGCAGTGCGCTGCGACCGTAATGGTTTCCGGTGGGCACATCCGCGCCGGCCTCAACCAGCAACTTGAGCACCGGCAGGCCCGCAAACTCCGCGGCGGTAATCAGCGGCGTGGAGCCTCGGCAATCGCGTGCGTCCACAGCCGCGCCCTTGGCTAGAAGCAATCGCACTACCTCAAGCCGGTCCTCGTCGGCGGCCCGATGCAACGGGGTTCGGCCAAACTGGTTTCGCTGATTTGCATCCGCGCCCTTGGCCAAGAGCAGTCGGGCGACCGCCAAGTCCGGACTGGCAACTGCCTCGTAAAGCAGCGAGTTGCCGGCGGTGTTGGTGGAATTGGCCAAGCTTGGCCCGCCCAGGTTTTTCGCCACCGCAGCCACGTCGCCCCGCTCCACAGCCTGCCAAACCGTGGCATCCACCCCGCCGGTTTGACTGGCACCGCAGCCAGCCAAGGCCACTGCCGCGGCGGTGATCAGGAGTCGTTGGAGTTGCGAGGCGGACATGTTTCGACAAAGGCTAATCCAAGGGCTTGATGGGGTAAAACTCGGAAGGCGTGTGTTCACGGGTCATTATTTTTTTCAGCCGTGCCACGACCTTGGGATTGTTGGCGGCGACGTTGTTTGATTCGCTGATGTCGGCCTCCAGGTCATACAGCTCGATCCTGAGCGGGGTTTTGTTGTTTTTACGGAGGATGTTTTGGCGGACGGCTTTCCAGCGTCCGGCCCACACGGCCTGCTGCCCGCCGTAGCCGGAGAATTCGCGGTAGAGAAACTTGCGCGGCCGCTGCTTTTTGCCGAGCAGCGTGTTTGCGATGCTGATGCCGTCGATGCCGGCAGGCGCGCTGGTTTTTTCGCCGATCAAGTCGAGCAGCGTCGGCATCCAGTCCTCGAAGCCGGTCACAAAGCCGGAGGTGCTGCCGGCCTTGATTTTACTGGGCCAACGAACGATGAGCGGCACGCGCATGCCGCCCTCGTACAGCGACCCCTTGAGGCCGCGCAACGGCTTGACGCTCTCGAAGAAGTCGTAGTCCACCTCGGCCTTCAGGTGAGTGGTGCCGTTGTCGGATGTGAACACAACGATCGTGTTTTCGGCGAGGCCAAGCTCGTTGACGAGGTCGAGCACTCGGCCGATGTAGCGATCCATCCGCGTGATCATCGCGGCATACGCGGCGCGCGGCGTGAAGTGCGGCGTGTAGCCGTAGCCCTTGGCCCGGGTGAATGGCGGGTCGTCCCATTTCTGCGCGAGGTACGGCGCGAGTTCCTCGTCCGGCACGTGCAGCGCGACGTGCGGGATGACGGTCGGGTAGTAGAGGAAAAACGGCTTGTCCCGGTTTTTGTGGAGGAACGCCAGCGCCTGTTCGTTGATGCGGTCCGGCGCGTAGTCCTGTCCCTTAAAAATGTCGTAGCTGCGCGGGTCGGCCGGGTCGGCGTCCCTGGGCAGCGACGCGTGGCCCGGCACCGGCGGGTTGTTATTCAGCGGAACGCGCTTGAGGTTGCTCCAGAGATAATTCGGATAATAGCTGTGCGCGTGGCGCTGGCAGTTGTAGCCAAAAAACCGGTCGAAGCCCTGGTTGATCGGATCGCCCTCCGAGCCGGGAAAGCCGAGTCCCCATTTGCCGAACGCGCCGGTGCCGTAGCCGTGGCTGCGCAGCAACTCGGCGATCGTCTGCTCCGCCTTGGGGATGGGCCGCTGGCCTTCCGGTTTCACTTCGCCGTTGTTGCGGACGAAGGCGTGCCCGGGGTGCTTGCCGGTGATGAACACGCAGCGCGACGGCGCGCAGACGGCGTTGCCGCAGTAGTTGCGCGTGAAGCGCATGCCTTGCGTGGCCAAGCGGTCGAGGTTGGGCGTCTTGATTTTTTTCTGCCCGTAGCTGCCCAGCTCCGAGTAGCCGAGATCGTCGGCGAGGATGAAGATGATGTTCGGCCTGGCCGCCTTGGCCTGGGCGGACGTGCTAAAGCTAAATGGGACGACAGCGACCAGAGCCAGCTTAGCCAAGCGGATGAATCCGGTCCGGGATAATTGCATACCGGAGAGTAGCCTCACACAGCGGCGGTTGGCGGACAAGAAAATCGCAACGTTGCACCGGAAACAAAAAAGCCGGGCAAGTCTGAGCTTGACCGGCCAAATTTCGTTCCGAATAGCCAAGGTTGGGGGAACCTTCAAGCTCTTCGGTGAATGTTCAGATAGATGCAATGTCGGCAGTAGCGGACATTCACGACAGCACTCGA
>Ga0302137_1001422_pt1 | contig 10823 bp, 9 predicted proteins | sample CBN3_SCM_MG_FD_203127 | JGI IMG/M metagenome (GOLD analysis project Ga0302137, IMG submission 203127) | Marine microbial communities from Western Arctic Ocean, Canada - CBN3_SCM | ecosystem: Environmental > Aquatic > Marine > Oceanic | place: Canada: Western Arctic Ocean | collected 2017-09-15 | reverse complement strand
AGCATCGTAAAATTCTTTGCTTAACCTCTTCCAATCATCAGCTGAGCTATATTTATTGCTATAGGGAGCTGTATTGCCTCCATTAAGCACTGAGCCAATATTAAATTGTTTAATGTCTGATGGATCAATGAATTCTAAATCGCCCTGAATAATCTGACCTACCTTCTCTTCAATAGTCATTTTATTTATCAGCTTGTTAATTATTTTTTCATTTGAATAATTGGGATATTCGCAAGCATTAGCTCTGCTCCAATCTTCTTGCGCACTTAATGCTATTGAGAAAAATAGTGCAAAAATTACCATATTGATTTGAACAGATCTCATATTTTCTCCTAAATTAAAAATCAACATCAGAAAACTCGATCTTGACCTTATTTTGATTTATTAAATGATGAACAGGCAGGCGAGTATCTCCAATAGCTCGATCCAGAACGCCTCTCTTGGATTCACTAGAAACTAAGAGGATGCATCTATCTGAATTAAGCAGCATAGATAAGTTCATAGTAATTCTTTTATGCGATGGATCCCCAAGAGAATCCTCGGAGAGATAGATTTCGTAAGGGGCGTCTATTTCAAATAGAGAGATATTCTCCAATAACTCTGGAAACAATGATGCAAAATGACCATCTAAACCCATACCCAACAAAGAAATATCGAATGGAAAATTTAGTTTCGAAGGAGTCATCAAAGGATCAATGAGCGAGAGGTATCTAGCAGACCCTGCTTTGTTGATGATTAAATTTTCTCTAATCAGCTTATCGTTTGAGTCACTATTGCCTGAATCTAGCATCCTATCATCACCCAATATAATAGTTACCTTAGACCATGGAATAGGTATTTGGTTTAAGTGAGAAAATATTTCTAAGGGGCTATTTCCGCCAGAGACCACCAAGGTTGCATACCCTTTTTTTAATATGCTTTCTTCTAAAGTGCTTGCAATGGATTTGGCAATTTTAAAAGCGATATTCTTCAATTTAGATACTAATTTGTTAGGGTTAATTTATTAAAATAATTTAAATTTCCATGAAGGCACGTCATCTCTTTTTCGATCAAGGAAATAGAGATTTTCTGCAAAAGATCTTTATGCATAGGCTTCCGGTTAATTAAGAAGTTTCCTGTAAAGTCATCTGTATCTATAAAACTCATCAGCGATCTCATCAAGCCTCCAGCAAGATATATGCCATTTCCTGGAATATACGCTAAGGCTAGCTCTGAGAGGACCTGAGATAGAGAAATAAGAAATTGATCGATAGATCTCTTGGCTATTTCGTCCTCATCGTAGCTAAGAACAATATTTTCTGAAGTTTTTTCAACCCCTGAGAAATGACGATAAATATTAGAAATACCTCGACCAGAAATTAAATCTTCTATCACATTGAAATCACTGGAATTTTTTAAGGTTGAACTAACCATTAATGAATCGATAGAAAGAATGCTATTGCCGATTTCTGTTGGTAAAACAATATTGTCTCTAATAACAAGAGCAGCGCCCAGCCCTGTCCCAGGACCAATGATCAGAGCTGTATCATTAAATGAGTTTCCTGGAACTATTTGGGTCATGTCATCGCCAGTAAATAGGCTCAAACTATAGCCAATAGATTCCCAATCGTTAAGAATATGACAAGAAGCAACATTAAATTTCTTCAAAACAGCATCAGCATCTAATGTAAATTCTCTGTTGGTCATCGTGATTGAATTATTCACTTTAGGGCCAGCAACTGAAAAAACTATATGATCAATTAAGGGGTCCTCAGTTAAGAATTTGTGAATAAGATCATCAAATGAATTAAGGCAGCTAGTGTTAACTTTCTGAGGATTTAAAAGGACTGAAGTACCTATATCAGCACAACATGTTCTAACATTGGTTCCGCCAATATCAATCAAAAGAACTTTTTTAGAAGCCGGCAATGTTTCTGGGTTAATTACCATAGCAAGATATAAATCATTGCAAGAATGAAGGAGATAATAACAGCATTAATATTGAATGCTTGTGATGTAGAAAAATCTATGCCTTCTAAATCAATGGCTTTAGGCTGATTAGAGTAACCTTGTATTAAAGCAGTAAGGTAGCAACCAAAGCCAGATAAAAAGAATACAACACCCATTCTGTGAATATATGCAAAATCTGGAAATAGAGCGCTAATTGAAATTGAAAGAACTAAAGATGAAATAGCCGCAACAAGAACTGACATGGTGGTAGCTTTTTTCCAAAATAACGCAACAAGAAATATCACTAAAATACCTGGAGTAAATAAGCCCGTAAACTCTTGGATATATTGAAACAATGAATCAAAACTATCTAACATTGGTGCAACTAAAACTGCTATAAATAATCCTCCAACCACAGCCATTCTTCCAGTTTTAATCAGATTAGCTTGGCTCACTTCTTTGGTCGCAAAAGATCTATATACATCCATAGCAAAAATAGTACCTATGCTATTGGTCATAGAGGCAAGTGAGGAAACAATTGCAGCAATTAAGGCAGCAAACGTCAGGCCAAGCAAGCCATGAGGGAGCAAGGTCATCATGCTAGGGTATGCCTGATCGGATTTACTAATTGAAGGAATCAGCTCCATCTCCATTGCCATAGCTGCACAGATACCCGGTAGAACTATAACAATCGGCATCAATAATTTTAAATAGGCTGCAAACATGACGCCTTTTTGAGCTTCTTGAAGCGACTTAGCGCCCAATGCCCTTTGGGTAATATATTGATTAAAGCCCCAATATGAAAAATGACCGATCCAAACCCCGGCACCAATAAGAACCCATACACCTGGTAAATTAATGTACGAAGGATTATCCGGAGATAAAATCATATCGAATTTTTCTGGCATCGCATTGAAAACAATGCCTAGGCCTTCAAACACGCCGTTGGAACCAGATATTTGGTTAAGTGCTATGTATAACACTGCAAATCCACCAAATATTAATAACACTACCTGGACAATATCTGTCATAGCTACTGCCTTGAGACCCCCAGAAAGTGAATAGGCGAGTGAGAATAAAGCCAAGAGAATACTTCCATACATGGGGTCTAGGCCAGTAAGAGTATTAATAGCAAGCGCTCCTAACCAAAGAACAGTTGTTAGATTAATGAATATATAAACAGTAAGCCAAAAAAAAGATAGTACTAAGCTCACTCTTTTATCAAAGCGTTGCTCAAGAAATTGGGGCATTGTATAAATTTTCTTTTCTAGAAATAGAGGTAAAAAATATTTTGCCATGACAATCAAAGCAATGGCAGCTGTTAACTCCCATACGGCAATTGCCATACCTACTACGAAGCCTTGGCCTGACATACCAATGATTTGTTCAGCAGAGATATTCGCAGCTATTAGCGATGCTCCGATAGCCCACCAAGGCAGAGACCTTCCGGCGAGGAAGTAATCTTCGGATGTTTTTTCAATGCCTGACTCATTTCTAGAGACGTACTGAGCAAGAGTAATAATACCAATGCAATAAATACCAAGAATAAAAAAATCTAAATTATTAAAATACATGCTACTACCCCTAGTAATTACTGATATCGTTGTCAACGAAGCTAAATTATCATTAAAATAGTAAGATAAAGCAAATATGTCACGACAAATGCCTGTAACAATCAAAGATGTCTCCAATGATGCCGGGGTATCAATTAAGACGGTCTCTAGAGTTATCAACAATGAAAAGAATGTTTCTGAGAAGACCAAAGAGATTGTTATTAAATCCATTCAAAAATTAGCGTTTAAGCCCAATAAAAGCGCTCAAAGTCTTAGATCAAAACGATCGCATATGATTGCCTTGCTTTATAATAATCCAAATAAACATTATTTAGCAGATATCCAAGGCGGCATCTTAAAACTCTGCAAGGAAACAGGCTATAACCTTGTATTGCAGGAATGTGATTATACAAACCTTAACCTCGGATCAGAGATCACTGAGTTTATTGATGATTTTAGTATCGATGGTTTGGTCGTCACCCCGCCCTTAAGTGATATGAATGAATTCTTAGAGCATCTCAACCAAACCGAAATTGAATTCTCAATCATTGCCCCAAGCAATACTAGAAAAATAAATTCTTACGTCTCATCAAATGATTATGAGGCTAGCTATGCTATGACCAATAAAATTATTAATAAAGGCCACGTGAATATTGGATTTATTAAGGGTCATCACAAACATTCAGCATCCCACCTTAGATTTAATGGTTTTACAGATGCGCTAAAAGATCAGGGGATGAGCCTAAACAGCGAATGGGTTAAAGAAGGTAATTTTAGTTTTGATTCAGGGTTTAGCGCTGGTTTAGAGCTCTTAAAATCTCATAACAAACCGTCAGTTATTTTTGCTAGTAATGATTATATGGCAGCTGGGGTCATGAAGGCTGCGCAAATGAATGGCATTAATATTCCTTTAGATTTATCGCTTGTTGGTTTTGATGACTCGCCACTTGCCGCGCAACTCTGGCCATCTTTAACGACTATTCGTCAGCCAGTGGAGGAAATGGCCTATCATGCTGCAAGATTACTCTTAGGGAATATTGATGGGCTGAGTGAAGAGATGGAGTCCAAAGAATTTATCTCTGAGTTAATACTAAGGGAGTCTCTGATTAACTTAATAGATTAAATGATTCTCTGATACCGCTGACAACGAATTCAATAGCCAAGGCCCCAAGCAAAATACCAAATATTTTTTGCACAACAATAATAATTGTTGGGCTAACTCGCTTTGCAAGATTGGCCGATAACCACATTGCGAGGGCAGCCAAAGCAACAATAACAATGATGGGTGTAAAATTTATAAGCACCTCAACTGGATCTGAAGAGCGTTCTTCTGCAAGAAGTAATACAGCAGTCATTGCCCCAGGCCCTGCAATTAGAGGGGTAGCAATTGGGAAAATAGCTAGGGACTGTAATGACTCATCATCTAGTGCAACATCAGCTGTGTTTTGCCTTCTCTCTTGGCGTTGCTCCAAAACCATCTGAAAAGCTATAGCAATAAGGAATAAACCACCAATAATCTTAAAGGAACTCATTGAAATTCCCATCACACCTAAAATAGAAGCTCCAAAGAGCCAAAAGGCAGACAGAATACTAAAAGACACTAAGCTGGCATGAATATAGACTTTTTTAATATCCTGCTTACTAAGTCCCTGAGTCAGGCTAGCAAAAATAGGAATCAATGCGATTGGATCTACCGCAACAAACAACAAGATAATACTTTCTATGGCCTGATCAAACATATTAAGTAGAGATGATTTGTATAGAGTCTGAGTGGGACACTGAATAGACTCCACCAATTAAAACAAATTTTAGTGATTTTTTTGAACGAGTTTTCGATGCCAGAATTAACTTAATCTTATTGATCGTGGTTGTTTGATTGGAGATTGATTTCATAAAGTAGGGTTGCATACCTCCAACTAAGCTAAGCTGCTGAAAAGTTTCTTGGCTATTTGTGAAGGCGTGAATAGGCATTCTAAAAGGCTTAGTGCTAGAGATCACATCTGCAGTTTGGCCAGACCTTGTCACCACCACTATCCCATCTGCATTGATTCTTGAGGCCAGATCTCTTGCGCCAATCGCAATATTTTGCCAATCTGATTTATCGCTAAGAAATCTTTCGTACCCCAGGGTTCTAAAGTTTTCAGTCTTAGCAGCAATCTGTTTTAACATCTTGATGCACTGAACAGGGTATTTACCTACGCTGGTTTCGCCTGATAGCATTACAGCGTCAGCGCCTTCATAGATTGCATTGGCCACGTCTGTGACCTCAGCTCTTGTAGGAGTTGGATTGACGATCATAGATTCAAGAAGATGGGTTGCAACAATGGATCGCTTGCCCCACTTTGCTGTGACATACATGATCCTTCTTTGGATATTAGGTAAATCAGCCAAGTCCGTTTCAATGCCGAGATCGCCCCGTGCAACCATCACTATGTCGGCAGCTTTAGTGATCTCATGAATATTGTCTAAGCCTTCTTGATTTTCAATCTTTGCAATAATCTTAGCAGACGATTTCTTTTTCTTAAGAATGTCCCTTAGCTCATGAACATCCTGAGCACTTCTAACAAATGAAAGAGCAATAAAGCTTATATTATTTTTAATTGCTAAGTTAATATCTTTGCGATCTTTCTTGGTAATAGATGGAAGGTCCACCCTTACGCCGGGGAGATTCACATGGCGCTTGCTCCCTAACTTACCACCATCAAGAACTTTGCATTTTAAATTTTCATTATCCTTTTCTAGAACTTTAAAATTAATCAGCCCATTATCTATGCTGATTCTTGAGCCCTTTGAAACACTTTTAATCAATCCTTTATAATTTATCTGGATCGATGAGGTTTCAACATCTAGATCCTCTCTAATGGTTAGATTGACAATATCTCCAACCTTTAGATCGATATCACCTTGATTGACCCCTGTTCTAATCTCTGGGCCTTGCGTATCAAGCAATAGCCCAATAGGCCCGTAATACTTGGATTGTTCGGAGTTGATTTGACGAACTATGTCTATAATATTTTGTGCATCCCCATGAGTCGCATGAGACATATTAATTCTTGCAACATTCATCCCAGCCTTATGGAGTTTCTTTAAAACATCGTATGTATCCGTGCAGGGGCCGATAGTGGCAATAATTTTTGTTTTTGTACTGTTCATATTTCGCACTATACGCGAAATTTCATTGATATGAATTATTTGACATCGTTGTCATTCAAGGAGTATTCTTTAACGCAAGCAACTAATCAATTCAATGAATTTATTTATATTTGGGGGGACTGGCGATCTAGCAGGAAGGAAGCTGTTGCCAGCTCTTTACCGTCATCACAAAGCAGAAAGGTTAAATCCTGAAACTCAAATATATGGTATTGGATCTCGTGAAATAGATACCAGGACTTACAGGCAAGATACTAAAAAAAATCTGGAAAGCTATCTTGAACCTGAGGAGTATAGCGAACAATCCATTGAGTCTTTTTTATCATTGCTAACGTATAAAAAAATTAATTTTAATATTTCAGATGATTTTGAATCGTTGCAAGATATAACATCTGCAAACCAAAGAAATCTTTATTATTTAGCGGTCTCTCCAACATTCTATAAAATAATTGCGGACAACTTAAGCAACCAATCTTTAATTGGCCCCGCCTCTTCTATCATTGTAGAAAAGCCAATCGGCACTGATCTTTTATCATCTATTGAAATTAATGAGGCTCTAGCCAATCACTTTAAAGAAAATCAAATTTTTAGAATCGATCATTACCTTGGCAAGGAAGCCGTGCAAAACCTACTAGCTTTGAGGTTCGGAAATATATTATTTGAGAAAATCTGGTCCAATGTGGCAGTAGATCATATTCAAATTACAGTTGCTGAGACACTTGGTTTAGAGAGCAGAGGCTCTTATTACGATCACACTGGAGCGATCAAAGATATGCTCCAAAATCACCTACTACAAATCTTATGCTTGGTAGCAATGGAGCCGCCAACAAGTGTGAACTCTGAATCTATAAGAGATGAGAAGTTAAAAGTGCTTCGATCTCTTCGTCATCTAGATATCAATTCTATTGAAGATCATTGTGTTATTGGTCAATACAAAGATGGAGCCATTCATTCAAAAGCAAAAATAGGTTACAGGAGTGAAGAAGGTGTTCTGGAAGAAAGTCAAACAGAGACCTTTGTTGCGCTAAAAGTATGGATAGATAATTGGCGATGGTCAGGAGTGCCGTTCTTCTTAAGAACTGGAAAGCGCATGACTGAAAAGCGCTCTGAAATAGTCATACAATTTAAATCGGTCCCGCATAATATTTTTGATTCAAATAATAGTCAAAAAGATAATCAATTGATCATCAGGCTTCAGCCCGAGGAAAGTATCAAGCTTAAAATTATGATTAAAAAGCCTTCGGCCTCAGGATTTCAATTACAGGAGCTCCCCTTGGACCTATTATTTACGGATTATTATGAAGAAGATCATCTCGATGCTTATGAAAGACTGTTAATGGATGTTATTGATAGCAAGCCTTCGTTATTTATGCGCAGAGATGAGGTTGAAGCAGCCTGGCTTTTTATTGACGGGTTGATTAGCTCTATTTCTGATGGTGATTTAAATCTCTGCAAATACAACGCGGGAAATTGGGGTCCTTCGAGCTCAGATTTGCTGATCGCAAAACATAATTCGAAATGGAATAATGAGGAAGAATAAATGTTAGAGAAAATTAATCTTATTAAAAATAGAATTCAAGATAGAAGTAATGGAAGCAGAACAGCGTATCTTAAAAATATTGAATTCTGGAAACAAAACTCTCCAAATCGAAACAGCTTGGGCTGCTCGAACTTGGCTCATACCTATGCTGCATGTAATAACAAAACCCCAGCTGAAAGCCTGAATATTAAAAAATTTATTGGGATAATTACAGCTTACAATGACATGTTATCTGCGCATGCACCCCTAGAAGCTTATCCAGGGCAACTAAAAAATCAGGCTGATAAATTAAATCTTCATATCCAAGTCGCTGGAGGAGTTCCTGCTATGTGTGATGGTATTACCCAGGGTGAGCCTGGAATGGAGCTCTCACTATTTAGCAGGGATGCAATCGCGCTTTCGACAGCCATTGGTTTATCTCATAATGTATTTGATGCGGCAATATGCATGGGCACATGCGACAAAATTGTTCCTGGCTTGCTCATTGGCGCTCTTAAATTTGGTCATCTGCCCGTCATATTTATTCCTGGAGGGCCAATGGCTACCGGCATCTCTAATGCAAAAAAATCAGAAACAAGGCAGTCCTATGCGGCTGGTGAAATAGAGAAAATAGATCTTCTGGCAATAGAGCAACAAGCCTATCACTCAGAAGGAACTTGCACATTTTATGGCACAGCCAACACTAATCAATTAATAGCAGAGGCCATGGGCTTTCAACTTCCAGGAGCAGCCTTCACTCCAACAGATTCACCTATTAGAGATTCTCTTAATCAAGAAAGCCTAAAATCACTCATGAAACTGATGGATGCTGAGTTGGGATTGGGTGAAATGTTAGATCTTAAAAATTGGATTAACGCCATCATTGTATTATTAGCGAGTGGAGGTTCAACCAACTTAGTTATTCATTTGATCGCAATGGCTCGCTCAGCTGGATACATTATTGAAATTGAAGATTTTAATGACCTATCCCAAATCATCCCCCTTCTATGCCAAATCTATCCAAATGGAAATGCTGATGTCAATGAATTTCATGCGGAAGGAGGAATAGCTAGGCTGCTAACAAATTTAATAGATGGTGATTTAATTTATGAAGATATTCAGACAGTGGCTGGATTAGGTCTATCAAACTACACAAAGGTTCCTTTTATAGAATCCTCTTCGGACAATACGCTGAGATGGGCAAACCTTGAGAGAAATACCAAGCCTCTTATAAGCATTGCTACCTCAGAGAGCCCATTCAAAACTAACGGTGGAATTAAATTCATTGGTGGTGATATTGCAGAAGGTGTTATAAAAGTTTCTGCTCTAAAGGATGAAAATGGAGTGATCCGAGCTCCTGCAAAAGTATTCTTGAGCCAAGAGGCAGTGCTGAAAGCCTTTGAGAGTGATGAATTAAACCAGGATGTAATCTTAGTGTTGTTGGGTCAAAGCCCAGCTATGAATGGAATGCCTGAATTACATAAACTTACATCTCCAATCAATGTGTTGCAAAAAAGAGGTTATAACATCGCACTGGTTACTGATGGGCGAATGTCTGGGGCCTCGGGATCATTTCCAGCTTTGATCCATGCTGTGAGTGAAAATGGTAATTTATATAAGATTAGGACAGGCGACATGCTGACTCTAGACTTAGAGAAAGCCAAACTAACTATCGAGGATCAAAACCTTGAAAATCGAGAGTCTATTCAGATTAGTCCCAGCAATCATGGTCTTGGCAGAGAGCTATTTAAAATATTCAGAGACAATGTAAGCTCTGTAAAACTTGGAGCAACTATTTTTAATGACTAACTTCGATCTAATAATTCCAAAGATTCTACCCACCCTCACCCTCTCTTCTGTGGATGAGGCAAAAAAGGTTTGTGATCTTCTAAGGACAGCAAAGATTAATTCTCTTGAGGTGACATTAAGATCAGGTGTCTCTTATGAAGCGATAGAATATATATCAAGCCAGTCTGAGATTAATTTAGGGTTAGGGACGGTGCTCAATCTTGAGCAACTTCTTAAATTCAAAGATCTAAAAATTGCCTATGTCGTCTCGCCAGGCTTTGATGAGGGAATTAGTAATTACTGTAAGCAAGAAGGTGCTGGCTATATTCCTGGCATTGAAACTGCATCAGAAATAATGAATATGATGAAGCATGGGCATAAGAAATTAAAATTCTTTCCGGCGGAACAGTCTGGGGGAGTGGAGAAATTAAAAGCATTTCATGCGGTATTTCCAGAGATAAGCTTCATGTGCACTGGTGGAATTAATCTATTGAACTATAAGAATTATATAAAATTACCAAATGTATTCGCTGTAGGCGGATCATTTGTTTTACCAAAAGAATTACTGATCGAAGAAGATCTCGATGGGGCTGTTAAATATCTTCAGTTATTGTAGACGAAAAAAAACAGAGCAAGCTCTGTTTCTTAAAGTTCGAGATTAGAAGAGGTCTAAAGTGAGATTTTCTTTAGCTCCTTGAAGGTATTCTCTTGCCTTCTTGGTGGGTTACTAAGCTCTTTTTTATTGTCGACTCTTAGTATCGCTTTCGCCCTTCGTCTCTACCTTCTCTTTCTCTCTTACTCCCGTCTGCAGTTGTTTGTAAGTCGGTCCGAGTTGGTCTATTAAATATACGCCTATGATTAGGAGTGTCAATACCTATTTACAA
>Ga0302137_1001421_pt1 | contig 10825 bp, 9 predicted proteins | sample CBN3_SCM_MG_FD_203127 | JGI IMG/M metagenome (GOLD analysis project Ga0302137, IMG submission 203127) | Marine microbial communities from Western Arctic Ocean, Canada - CBN3_SCM | ecosystem: Environmental > Aquatic > Marine > Oceanic | place: Canada: Western Arctic Ocean | collected 2017-09-15 | reverse complement strand
CTATCTCGTACGAAATTCCGTGTCGGCTTGTCAAAGTCTGGGATACGACGGTCTGAGATTCGCTTTCTGTGCACTCGGATAATTGCGGCAAGTTTCTCTTGGTCAGTACGAGAGAAACCAGGCAGATTGGCGTGCTCGACAATGTAAGCACCATGTCGGTGGTAGTCGGTGTGGCTGATGCCCAGGCCAATCTCATGGAGTGTGGCGGCCCAGCGAAGAAACTCGCGGGCTGATTCATCAAGTTGCCAGTCTGAGCGTATGACCTCGAACAATGTGTCTGCTGTGGACCTCACGCGGTGGGCCTGGTCCTGGTCAACTCGGCCGTGCGCGGCAAGGTCGATGACTGATCGTCCACGTCGATCATCGCCCGCAATCCGGCCGAGCATGTCAACGAGTACGCCTTCCCGCAAGGCGCAGCGGCTCGTACGCATAACGTCCGGATCCAAGGCATCGAAGATTGCGGTCAAGATGGCCAAGCCGCCTGCAAGTACTGGACGGCGTGACTCAGAAAGGCCTTTAAGATCGATGGTGTCGGCATGGCCCGCATCGACAACATGTACTCGAATGTATTCAAGCACCGAACGGTCAATTCCACGCTTTGTCCATCCTGACTCGATGCCAATCTCTTCAAGGGCGAGTGCTGTTCCTGATGAGGCAATGACATGACTCACGTCGCAGTGTGCGAATCGATACATGACTGGTTCAAGTTCAAGCTTGGCGGCAAGGATGGCGGCGTTCATTCGTTTTGCTGTGATGCGACCGTCCTGAAAGAAGCGAGATGTCCATGTGACGCAGCCGGTTTGGATGCTCTCTGTGACGGATGGAGCACCCCCCGCGCCATAGGCCAGCTCGGTGCTTCCTCCTCCAATATCGACTGCAATCATGGGCTCATTGTGTTGCCCAACGTCATACCGCACCCCAAGGAAGACGAGCCTGGCCTCCTCGGCGCCACCAAGGATCTCAATCGGATGTTCTATGGCAGTTTCGGCAATACGCAAAAACTCGCCGCCATCGTGTACTTTTCGGAGGGTGTTGGTTCCGACGACGCGAACATGATCTGTGGGGATGCCACGAAGTCGTTCTGCAAACCGGGACAAGCAGTCGATGGCTCGTTCCGCGGCACAGTGGTCGAGTTGCCCATCGGCATGAAGCCCCGATGCAAGCGAGACCCGTTCGCGAAGTCGATCAAGAGTGTGCAGCCGCTCGTTGCCATGCCGGGCGACAATCATGTGAAATGAATTCGAGCCGAGGTCAACTGCGGCGATTTGTTCGTGCGGTGCAGGTTGGCTCAACGGGGATGATCCACTATTACGCCGGTGCCGGGAGCAGTCCATCGTCGGCGTCGTCAACGGATGCTTTGGTGTCGGTTGTGTCCAGACTACTTGGTGTAGGCGGCGTCGTACCAGACTCGGCATCGAGAAGATCTGTAATGGTTGGTCGATCGATCGTGCCACCGGATATCAGCGTTTTTACCTCGTTGCTTTGAAGCGTTTCGTGCTTTAAAAGGGCTTCTGCAATGGCGGTTACCGTATCCCATCGTTCTGCCACGATTCGCTCGGCATCGGCGTAAGCAGCATCAATGATGTGCTTGATCTCTTCGTCAATGATGCGTGCTGTTTCAGGCGAGTATTCCTTGTCGGGAATCATCGACTCGTTGCCGTCATCAGACGAGTACCGGATGAATCCAAGCCGGCTTGACATGCCCCATTCGAGCACCATGTGCTTGGCATAGGCTGTTGCCATCTGGATATCCATTGATGCACCGGATGAAACGTCATTCGTCTGGCGTTGTTCGGCAATGCGTCCGGCGCAGAGCACACGAAGCGTGGCTTCGATGAACTTGCGGCCATACCCGTAGCGATCTTTTTCTGGAAGGCTAAACGTAGCGCCCATTGCTTGGCCACGCGGAATGATGGTGACCTTGTGGACAGGGTCGGCATGCTCAAGTATGGCTTGCACCGCGGTGTGTCCAGCCTCGTGGTAGGCCGTGGCGATGCGTTCTTCTTCCTCGATGCGGCGACTTCGGCTTGCGCGACCGAATTTGATCTTGTCACGAGCCTCTTCAAAATCAAGTTGGTCGACGGCATCTTTGTCTTCAAGCGTGGCAATAATGGCGGCCTCATTGATGAGGGCTGCAAGGTCTGCGCCGGAGAACATCGGTGTCCCGCGGGCAACACGTTTCATATCGACATCTGGCGAGAGCGAGACAGCTTCTGCGTGAACCGTAAGAATCTTGAGCCGGCCTTCTACATCCGGCAGTGACACCGGCACCTGGCGGTCAAATCGTCCAGGGCGAGTGAGTGCTGGGTCGAGCACATCTGCACGGTTGGTTGCGGCCACAACGATCACTTGGTCTGTCGCTTCAAAGCCGTCCATTTCAACAAGGATGGCATTGAGCGTTTGCTCACGTTCGTCGTTTCCGCCTGAGCTGAAGCCACTTCCACGGCGTCGACCGACGGCGTCGATTTCATCGAGGAAGATGATGCAGGGCGAGTTTTCCTTCGCTTGCTTGAACAAGTCACGCACTCGGCTTGCGCCAACACCAACAAACATTTCTACAAAGTCCGAGCCAGAGATCGAGAAGAACGGGCATTCCGCTTCGCCAGCAATCGCCTTGGCTAGCAAGGTCTTGCCACATCCGGGAGGTCCAACGAGCAGGACGCCGCGCGGAATGCGGCCGCCGAGTCGTTGGAATCGTTTGGGGTTCTTGAGGAACTCAACGATCTCAAAAACTTCGTCTTTCGCTTCGTCAATGCCGGCTACATCTGTAAACCGAACCTTTGAAGCTTCTTTAGTTGAAGTGCGATGTCGCGACTTTCCGAAGCTGCCAAGCATGCCGCCCGGGCCGCCGCCTGCGCTTCGCATGGACCGCGCAATCAAGAACCAAATGAGTAGGAGCAAGAGCAGGAACGGGCCGATGGTCAGCAGGAGCTGTGTCCAAATGCTCTGAGCAGTGTCGGCCTTAAAGTCGACGCCCATTTTGTCGAGGCGTTCAAGTGTTACGTGCCGGTTGCCTGCGTCGATCTTGTACCACACCATCGCCGGATCTTTGCCAGGGTTGTCGCCCGCAGTGCCAGCTTTGATCATTGCGGTGATGCGATCGCTCTTGACAATGACAGGTTCTGGGTTGCCGGGGCTCGGCTCAAACAGATGGCCGTTGGCAGGATCGATCAGCGAGAAGAAGTGACTCCTGCTGTCAATCTCGCGGCCAGGTGTCGAGGACTGCATGACGGCGAAGAGCACAATCATCAGGCCAAGAATGAAGACCCAGCTCATGATGCCTCGGCTACTGCTCTTTGGGGGAGCGGGCTTGCCGGACGGAGGATTCTGATCTGGTGGTGTTGGTGTTTGTTCGTTTTCAGGCATGGAGGGTCATCATATTCCTCTGAGCTGCGTCGTGCAGACTTACCAGGATTCTGACATGCGATCTACGATGGCACGGGCCATGAGTTCTACGGACTCCATTCGGCCAAGTTCAATCGGTTCTCCAAGGGGATTTGATGGCAAGAACAAACCATTTGTGCCCATGCCGTCCCATCCGACAATTGTGCTGTTGTCATCAATTCGTTCCCAGTTCCAGTCTACGGTCAATTGAAGAGCCATTTCTTGATCAAGTCCGGTCAGCCTAGATTGAGATAAGGCTTGCATTTTGACTTTTGTCACAGTGACATCGAGCAGCGTGTCGGCCACATTTTCACTGGCAACCTTCCACGGCGTGCGAGATTCGACTTCGCGAATGAGGGCATTGGTCAGTAGATATCCAACCTCGCGGTCAAACGTGTTGTTCTGCACAACTGGAATAGCAATGGTCTTGATGTCTGTGTCGTAGGTTGTGCCAACGGCCCAGCCCTTGGCGGGGTCAGATTCGCAGCCGGCTGCTGCGAGCAGAGCAATCGTCAATGTGATGACTGCGTAGTTCATTCTTCGGTCTCCGTTGTCAACGGCGGTGACGCTTGTAGAGTCGTTCGGAGCATGGCGTAGTCAGGTGTGCCAGCTAGGATGGACTGCGGAAGTTCATTAAGGATCGGTCCGATCTGATCCAACGCTCGAACACAGGCCGCGGAACGCGGAAATCGCTGTACGAGCTTGCGAATCGTGAACTCAGCGGCGATGGGGTCGCCTTCGTTGGAATACCACATCGCTGTGGTCAACATCTTGGTTGATTGTGATTCCTCAATCCGTTGAATGAGCGCGCCAGCTCCAATGCGTTCCGCTTCGGCGGGACGACGGACGGCGAGTTGTTGCAACTCTGCTTTGGCTTCAAGTAGGCCAACAATGTCGAATTGTGGTCCCTTAAACGTGGCAATATTGGCGTAGATCAAGCGGCGCCGAGCAAAGGCGATTTGGGTAGACCGTGGATAGCGTTTGATAAAGATGGAATACGCGTCGGCAGCAAGTCGCATTCTTCGATCCCGGAAATACAAGGCTGCAAGTTGCAAACCTGCTTGCTCAGCCAGTCCGCTTCCCGGTAGGCGTTCCTGAATTCGAATGAGCAATTCTTCCGCTTCATCGGTCGCATTAATGACTCGGAGCCCAAGCAACTTGCGGCGAAGGCCATTGGCATACTTCACCGCAATGGCAAATTCCTGTTCGAGTGCAAGTGAAAATACTTCGCTGCTCGGGTACTTCCGAACGAGGAATTCAAAGTCATAGAGGGCTTCGTACTCGTCACCCATCTCCACAAGGGCCTCGCCACGAATGAGATACGCTTCAGGCGCGAGGTTTGAGTGGGGGTGGCGATTCATCCACCGGTTGACCATATTGTGGGCTCGCGCTGCTCGCCCCTCGGCGAGAAGTGTGCGGGCCCGGGCGAGTTGGGCTGCGGGAGAGCCCGGGGCTGGAGCTGATTCGAGCTTCCACTCATCGTCCGCTCCAAGGCGATAGACATCCTGGCCCAACGCCATTTGGGGGCTCTCAAGGGCCAATACGGCGAGTCCAGTGGCGATCAAGTGCCTTCGAAGCCAGGGAAGTAGTGTCATACGAGGTCATGCTATCGCGTACATCAGTTGTCCGCGTTGCCAAGCAGGTATTGCGTTTCGGACGTACGCGAGCCCAGCAGCGCAAGTATAGCCGGTTTATTCCGATAACTATTTGCTACATCATGGGTTGGTGTGTGGTGTTGTGGCCGGTCGAGCAAGTGATCAACGAGACCTTGGCTGTGCCAGGTCCGCTCAAGCGATTGTCGTTTGAGTTCAGGAGAACGTTGTACTCGCCTGAATGATCGGAGTGATCGGAGTCTCGGAGTGTGATTTCTACATTTCTGTAACGCAAGTCTGGCATGAATGAAAGCTCAATCGTCTTCTCTTGATTGACTTATTCGTGATGACACCAGAGACCACTTTGATTTCCCAACGCACACACGCTTTATCTGCTTCGCTTGTTGACATGCTTCAATACTTGTATGGTGTTGGCACGTCACAAGTGGGCTCAAGGAAGAGCGTAACTGTGATGGGACATGATGAACGCTCATCGTGTTCACAATTTAGGCGGCTCAGCGGTCAAGGAGTGGACCCAATGCCGAAAACCAAATCGGTTGAAACCAGTGGCGGTGTCGCAGTAGCGATAAGGCCTTCATCGACTTCGTCGACCAAGTCGACCAAGTCAACGAAATCCAACAAACGCGGCGGCGCCGACATGACGGCGGACGGGCGAGTCGTTCTTGATGTGTGGATTTCGTATCGCGAGAACCCCACCGAGGACACCCGCAATGTGCTGGTTGAGCACTATCTTCGTCTCGTGCGATACACCGCTGATCGGTTGCATGCTCGGCTGCCTTCCGAAGTGATGGTTGAGGACCTCATGTCCTCAGGCGTCTTCGGGCTGATGGATGCGATTGAGGCATTTGACCTTGATCGTGGCGTCAAGTTCGAGACATACTGCACCCAACGAATCCGCGGCGCTATATTCGATGAACTTCGGGCGATGGACTGGGTTCCGCGCCTTGTTCGATCGCGTACTGCCAAGATGGAACGAGCTCGTAAGAGCCTCGAAATGGCATCTGGTCGACCTGCGACAGAAGATGAAGTCACGAAGCATCTCGAGGTGGACGCGGGTGAATTTGCCAAGATCAAGCGTGACTCTCGCCCTACTGGCATGGTCTCGCTGAACCGCAAGTGGTACGAGGGTGATTCCAATCGCGATGTCACTGAAATGGATGTCGTCCGCGATCGTCGCCAAGAGACTCCTCTGAGCAAACTGCAACGCGACGATTTGAAGTACTTGCTTACCCGAGGTCTTTCTCGCGCCGAGCGGCTCATTGTCATCCTCTACTACTACGAGGAAATGACTATGAAGGAAATCGGCGTCACGCTCGATTTGAGCGAATCTCGCGTGAGCCAAATGCACTCCTCAATCCTCGCTCGACTCAAAGCTCAGATGCAGCATCGCACGAAGGATGTGTAGGGGCGATCTCTTCAGCCTCGCGGGGTATCGGTAGTGGGGAGTCGGTGGTGTATTCAACCCCCGACTTTCCATATTCGCCTACCTCGCCATCGCAACTGGCGCATCTGCCACAATAATCTCGGCTGCCGTTTTCTCAAGCACCTCGTCGACGGTTACGTTCGGTGCAAGTTCGGTCAGGACGAATCGTCGTGCGGTGTAATCCATTTTGAGAACACACAAATCTGTAATCACCATGTCGATACACGCGACTCCGGTGAGGGGAAGCGTGCACTCGGGGAGTAGTTTTGATTCGCCTCGCTTATTGCAGTGATCCATCATGACGACCACCCGCTGAACGCCCGCGACCAGGTCCATCGCGCCGCCCATGCCTTTGACCAGCTTGCCAGGGATCATCCAATTCGCAATATCGCCCTCTTGGCTCAGTTCCATCGCACCAAGGATGGCAAGGTCGATATGCCCACCTCGAATCATCTCAAACGAGGCGTGGCTCGAGAAAAAGCTTGCGCCCGGGACTGCCGTGACGGTCTGCTTGCCAGCGTTGATGAGATCGGCATCGATGGCCTCTTCGGCGGGGAAGGCCCCCATGCCAAGCAGCCCATTTTCAGATTGCAGCCACACCATCATGTCGTTCGGAACGTGATTGGCGACCAGTGTCGGCATTCCAATGCCCAGATTGACGTAATAACCGTCCTTCAACTCAAGGGCGGCTCTGTGAGCAATATCGTCTCGGTTCATTGGCATATGGGGAGTGTAGGGCCCCGGGAGTGGGGAGTTGGGTGCCGAGCATCTGACTCCCACATTTGTCGCAGCCTTTATGTATTGCCCGATCACGCCTTGCGAATTCTTGGATCCCCCACAGCGCAGCTGCGCTCAGTACAATTTCGGAATGACCACTACTACAGACATCGTGACAGAGCTCTGCGCCCATCCCTTGCTTCTGGACGACACCACTGAGGGCAGTGACCGTGTCGTCTCGTACAACCCCGCGACTGGCGAAGCCCTTGGGGCGGTCCGCTTGCAGTCGAAGGACGAGTACGAGGACGCAGTTCAGCGAGCACAGCTCGTATTTCATGAGTGGCGAATGCTGCCAGCGCCGAAGCGCGGCGAACTTGTTCGACGAATCGGTAACGCATTCCGTGAACAAGAAGATGAACTCGGCCGCCTGGTCACCATGGAAATGGGCAAGATTCTCCCCGAGGGTATTGGCGAAGTCATTGAGTGCATCGACATCGCTGACTTTGCAGTTGGCTTGTCGCGTCAGCTCTATGGTTTGACAATGCCATCTGAGCGTCCACAGCATCGCATGTACGAACAGTGGCATCCGCTTGGAACGATTGGCATCATTACCGCATTTAACTTCCCGGTCGCCGTGTGGGCATGGAACGCTATGCTCGCTGCCGTGTGTGGAAACACCATGATTTGGAAACCAAGCTTGGCGACACCGCTGACCGCCATTGCGATGACCAATGTTGCGCAGCGTGTGATGCGTGAACAGAATGTATTCGAGCCCACCAATGGCAATGCCGAAGATATCTTCATGCTGGTCATTGGCTCTGACGATCAAGTTGGTGAGACAATGATTGCAGATCGCCGCTTGCCATTGATTAGCGCTACTGGGTCATGCCGCATGGGTCGCCACGTTGGTACGCAGGTCGCCAAGCGACTTGGCAGAAGCCTGCTTGAACTGGGCGGAAACAACGCCATTATCGTGACCGAGACTGCTGATATCGATCTTGTTGTACGCGGTACCGTGTTCGGAGCCGTCGGCACAGCAGGGCAGCGATGCACCTCGACACGCAGATTATTCTGTCATAAGAGCATCATTGACGCGGTGAGTGCCGGCATGGTGAAGGCCTACGGAACAGTGCCAGTTGGCAACCCACTCGAAGCCTCGACACTCGTCGGCCCGCTCATTGATCAGCGAAGCGTCGACACCATGCGGTCTGCTATTGAGACCGCTGTGGCTCAAGGCTGCGAGGTCTTGTACGGTGGCGTAGACGGCATCGATAGCTTCGCAAGCAGCGCCGGCAATTTTGTCACACCCACCATTATTCGTGTGCCCGCTGGTCAAACGCCTGATATCACAAAAGAAGAGACCTTCGCGCCAGTCCTGTATATCTTCGAGTACACCACGCTTGAAGAAGCGATTGCACTGCAGAACGATGTGGACCAAGGCCTTTCGAGCGCCGTGTTTACTGACTCGGTGCGAATGGCTGAGCAGTTCCTCTCAGCGGTCGGTTCAGACTGCGGTATTGCCAATGTGAACATCGGCACGAGCGGCGCAGAGATTGGTGGTGCCTTTGGCGGCGAGAAGGACACGGGCGGCGGCCGTGAAAGTGGCTCAGATTCATGGAAGGCCTACATGCGAAGGCAGACGTGCACCATCAACTGGGGCGATGATCTTCCACTTGCCCAAGGCATCGAATTCGGTTGAGAGAACAAGACCATGAAGGACGCGTGATACGCCTGCGGCGACCTGCGGTGGTGTCGCTCTCGTCTACTGTGTGGACGCCCGATACGCATCTAATTGACGGCGCCGAGCAGGAATGGTCTGAGCGATCGACGGCCAACCCAGCGCTCTTTGACGGCCAGCTCATTCAGGTGGTTGGTGTGCACAGAAATGGGCATGGCGGGGCCGTCATTCAGGGCATCCCGTGCGCATACCGGTGGTATGCAGCGCAGTCTGGCGGCTCAGACTATGGGTGCCGGCCGCTCGGCGTGAAAGTGATGGTGCGGCGGGGTGATCAAGTGCTATTTGGCAAGCGGGCGGGATGGACATCGCACGCGGCCAGGCAATGGGAACTCGCGCCATCGGGCGGCGTCGAACCAGGCCAGCAACCTGAACATGCAGTGCGTGCAGAACTCCGGGAAGAAGTGGGGCTCGAAGCGGTGGGCCCCCCAATTGCTCGCGCGATGATGTTTGACCCAGTAGCCAGAAGCTGGGAAGTCATCTTCGTGCTTGAGTCCGAACAAGAGTCGTTATCGCCAAAAACGTCTGAGTATGAGCAATTGATATGGGCAGACTCGTCAACTCCACCTGGCGCACTAACAGCGATCGCGCAGCGAATAATCGACTACTTGTGTTGAAGTGTTTGCGAGTGGGTCAGGCGGATCGAGCATCAAGCCAGTTGGCGACACTCTTGAGATCATTGGTGATCTGCGGCGTGACGCGAATTGTGAACTCTTGGCCTGCTTCGCAGCGTTGCAGTCGTGTGGCACTCTTGCGATTGGTCCACGCGCGACCTGCACGAATATAGGTAACGTTGTCCTTCTGGCGACGACGTCGCTGAAGCATCCGCATGCCCTTTTGAATATCAGGCTGCATCCACATGAGGCGTTCGATCGTCTTCACCTTCGCTGTAGTCGGAGGGACCGCGGTCACGGTGAAGGTCATGGTGCTGTTGATAGTCAAGTCAGTGTTCATGTGGAAGGTCCTCAAATGGGGAAGCCCCGAAGTATAGGGGAGAACGGCTCGCATTGAAACCACGTTCTGGCCACAGGACACCCCAGGAGCAACCGAACCGCCAGTTTTTGAGCCCTATCCTGATCCAGCAACCCGCTCAATCTCATCAAATGTCGTTACGCCGTCTGCCACAAGGCTAAAGCCGAACTCTTCAAGGCTCATGAACAGCCCTTGGCGAGCTTGTTCGCGGATGTTCTTGATGGATGGCCCCTTCATGATCATGTCGCGGATGGTGTCGGTGATTTCCAGTAACTCAAACAGCGCTCGCCGGCCGTAGTATCCCGTTCGAAGGCATTGCTTGCACCCTTGCGGCACATAGATCTTGGAGAGCCCCCCAACGCTTTGTCCCATCCGCAGTGTTTGGGCTGAGGTGGGTGCGACGGCCTTTCGGCAATTCGGGCAGAGCAGCCGAACGAGACGCTGCGCAACAATGAGGTTCAGTGAGTTGGCCACAAGCGGTGGCTCGATGCCCAGGTCGAGCAACCGGAAGATGGAGCCAATCGTGTCTTTTGCGTGCACGGTTGTATAGACCAAGTGTCCTGTCATGGATGCTTGCAAGGCCACGGTCGCTGTTTCAATGTCGCGGATCTCACCAACAAAGATGACATCGGGGTCCTGCCGGAGGACCGATCGCAGCACGCTGTGAAATGTCGTGCCCTGACTGTGATCAATCGGAATTTGGGTGCACCCATCAAGGTAGTACTCGACAGGATCTTCAATCGTGATCGCGTTGCGTTGTTCAACATCAATCTCACGCAGGCAGGAATAGAGTGACGTCGTCTTGCCTGAGCCGGTCGGGCCGCACGCGAGCAGCAGGCCCGCATCACGCGTTGCAATCGTTCGAAGTTTGTCGTACATCCATGAATTGAGTCCCAATTCATGCAGCCTGCTTGGGCTATTGCTTGAATCAAGCACGCGAATTACAAGCTTCTGTCCGTGTACAGAGGGGGTCAAACTGAC
>Ga0302137_1001419_pt1 | contig 10834 bp, 8 predicted proteins | sample CBN3_SCM_MG_FD_203127 | JGI IMG/M metagenome (GOLD analysis project Ga0302137, IMG submission 203127) | Marine microbial communities from Western Arctic Ocean, Canada - CBN3_SCM | ecosystem: Environmental > Aquatic > Marine > Oceanic | place: Canada: Western Arctic Ocean | collected 2017-09-15 | reverse complement strand
TGTCGGTATTTGCCTCTGGTGGAGGGCTTGCCTATTTTGCCGGCCCGACTAGCGGTTTTTTGATTGGTTTCTTCGTCGCCGCGGTTTTTGTCGGCTGGCTGGCTGAGCGCGGGTGGGATCAGAGCCTGTTGCGCACCGCTATCGCCATGACCGGAGGGACGGCACTGATTTACCTGTTCGGCGTGTCATGGCTGGCTGTATTCTTTGGCGATGTCGACAAGGCTTTGGTCCACGGCCTCTATCCGTTCATTGTCGGTGATATGGTGAAGATTGCTCTCGCCGCGCTCCTGTTGCCATTTTGCTGGAAGCTACTGGACCGGTTCAGTCGTTAGAGGTTGTTTCACCATATTGGGCCTCTCTGAGGGCTCTGTCACTTCCAACTGCTTCCATACGCCATTAACGTAAATTTCCGACGGGCGGTAAGCAGCTTTGTAGGACATCTTGGCTGACTGGGCGATCCAGAAACCAAGATAGGCGTGGGGCAATCCGAGTTCGCGAGAGCGTCGAATTAACCACAGGATCATCGTCGAGCCCAGGCTTCGGCGCGACATGCCTGGGTCAAAAAAGCTGTAAACCGCCGATAAGCCATCGCCGAGAGCGTCGGTTAGGCAGGTGCCGACAAGCCGTTTATCGGGGTCGCGGAATTCGGCCAGCCATGTCCGCACCGGCGTATCTTCGACTAATGCCCGGTAGTCGAAATAATCCATGCGCGCCATATCGCCATCACTATGACGGGAATACTGATAACGTTCGAAAAGGTTGTATTGCTCCGCGGTCGCTACCGGCGGGCCTTCGGAAACGCTAATATCGTGATTACGCTTCCAGATACGCCGCTGGGTCCGCGACGGCTGAAATTTGCCAACATTGACGCGCAAGGCCTGACAGGCATTACAATTGGGGCAGGACGGCGCATAAGCGATGCCGTGGCTGCGTCGAAAGCCGGCACGCGATAGCGCGTCGTGCTGAACATCGGCGTTGCGGCCGGCAAGTTCGGTGATAAGCCGCCGCTCCACCTGCCCCGAAATGTAGGGGCAGGGCTGGGGAGGCGTCGAAAAGAAAAATCGAACGCCGTGGAGAGGTGCGTTCCTCATCGTGCTGTTAACTGCGGTAATGTATTAAGGCTACTGCTCTGCAGCGCCTCTTGGGCCGCCTTTGCCTTGTACTTCCATCGCTTTGTCATGTCGTATTCTTCCGTCACTCGGAGGGGCATGCGGCTGGCGGGGTAATTATTCAAAGGCGTGATATGAAGTTGATTAAGTATCCACCTGGTCACTTAATGGTAACCTGAAAAAACGAAGGGGTTAGAGATTTCTCTCTAACCCCTTGCCTTAATTGGCTCCGGCGGCTGGACTCGAACCAGCGACCTAGCGGTTAACAGCCGCTTGCTCTACCAACTGAGCTACACCGGATCAGGGTGGAGGCGCGGGCCGGAATCGAACCGACGTAAAAGGCTTTGCAGGCCTCCGCATAACCACTCTGCCACCGCGCCCACCTAATCACGAGGCGCGGAACACCTCCGCGTACCTGACGGAAACCAAATTGTAGCACCGGCAGGGCGACGGACACTAGACGCAAGCCCGCGGGGGGTCAAGCTGTTGGAATACCCATTTTTGGGCGCGGTATTTGCCTGCCACGCCATTGTCTTCAATGATAGCGCGGTTTATATACCCGAACAGTTGCGTGGGTTATCTGGTGGTTCGCGCGATAGGTTTTCGGTACATCGGGAGGCATCTTCGCGCCATGGATTTCAAGGCCGCTCGTCGTATTATGGTAGATAGTCAGATTCGCCCTGCGCGCGTTACTAACAAGGACATCATTGATGCGATGTCGTTGGTTCCGCGGGAAATTTTCGTGCCTCAGGATCACATGGCCATTGCCTATATGGACGAGGCCGTGCCGCTTGGCGGCGGGCGCTTTCTTATGGAACCAATGGTGATGGCGCGCCTATTACAGGCCGGAGAGATTGAACCGCTAGACGAAGTGCTGATCATCGGTTGCGCGACCGGATACATGGCTGCAATTGCATCGCGACTGGCAAAGACGGTTGTAGGTGTAGAAAGCGACCCCGTAATGGTGAGGCGCGCCGCTGAGAATCTTGCTGCTGTTGGTGCCGACAATGCGGTCGTCCTGGAAGGGGATATCCGCGAAGGCTGCCCAACCCAGGCACCCTTCAATGTCATTATTTTCAATGGAGCCATTGCCCATAATCCTGCAAAGTTTGCAGAGCAGACCGTCGAAGGATCGCGTGTCGTCGCAGTTGTGCAGGCGCGTAGCTGGATGTCCGGACGTGGCACTGTCTTTACGTCGATTGGCGGACGCCTAATTGGCCGCGATATATTTGATGCTGGGACACCCTTGCTACCTGGGTTTGCGCTTTGTTCCTCGTTTACGTTCTGAGGGCAGGGAGACATTAATGCAATCAGTCTCCACATTTTTCGCATTTGTTATTACCGCTTGTCTAGCCGTGTCCATATCGGCTCGTGCGGATGCAGAAACCCTGCACGATGCACTCGCCGCGGCCTATTTAAATAATCCGACCCTGCAGGCTGAACGCGCCGGCCTCAGGGCATCCGATGAAGATGTATCGCAGGCGCTGTCTAATTGGCGCCCGGCGATCGAAATCAATACCAGTGCTGGTGTCGAAGCCTTTCAGACCAATTCCTCTACGGGTACGGGAAGAAACCAGCACCGTGACCCGCGCTCGTTGTCGTTCAGCATTACCCAACCGCTATTTCGTGGTGGACGAACTGTTGCGGCAACCCGTGAGGCTGAAAGCAATGTAAAGGCGGAACGCGCCCGGCTTGCTTCGATAGAACAGGGTATTCTGCTCGATGCCGTCGTTGCCTACGTGAATGTACTTCGCAATCAGGCGGTTTTTGAACTGAATATCAACAATGAACAGGTGCTCAGCCGGCAGGCTGAGGCAACGCGTAATAAATTCCAGGTCGGCGAATTTACTCGAACCGAAGTATTTCAAGCCGAATCGCGTCTGGCGGTAGCCACGGCTGACGGAATTCAGGCGGAGGGCAATCTCGCTTCTTCCCGGGCGACTTATCTCAATGTTATTGGGCTGGCGCCCCTAAATCTTGAACAGGTGGTGCCGCCCGCTGACCTCCCCTTGACCGAACAGGATGCCGTCAGGGTAGCTATCACGTCGTCGCCTGATGTTATCGCGGCGGAACTGGATACCATCGCGTCCTCTTATAATGTCGATGAGGTGCGGGGCGAGCTGCTGCCGACCTTGGGGCTTGAGGGGACGGCTACAACTGCACTCGATTCGAGTGGTGAACAAACACGAACGGAGAGCTATAGGGCAAAGCTTTCCCTGTCGGTTCCGCTTTATCAGTCAGGTGCTGTCTATGCGCGTCTGCGCAAGGCGAAACAACGCGCCAGCCGGTTCCGACTTCTCGTCGATGTTGAGCGGCGCAATGCGACCGAGGCGGCCACGAGTGCGTGGCAGGCTCTGCAGTCCGCGCGGGCTCAGATTGTCGCGTTTCAAAAAGGAATCGAGGCATCGAGCATTGCGCTCGAAGGGGTTCAAAGTGAGGCTGAAGTGGGATTCCGTACGGTGTTGGATGTTTTTGACGCTGAACAGGAACTACTTCATGCCCGGGTTGAATTGTTACGAGCACAACGGGATGAGGTAGTCGTAGCCTATCAATTAAAGATGGCAATGGGCGAGCTAACTGCGGAGAATTTGGGGCTTGGGGTAGAAAACTATGATCCGAAGGTTCATTATGAGGAAGTCCGCGACAAGTGGTTCGGCGGCAGTAGTCGTGGCGAATTTCAGATAGACGATCTGCCTTGGCATCGTTGATGAGGGCGCCTATGTATGATCCAGCGCCTGGAATTGTTTTGTGTGTGTGTCACCGGCCCTGATTGCGGTCTGTTCTAGGTTCAAAAACTGCGACGGCGGACAGGCGGTCCATGAGTGACAAAAATCCAGAGCAGCAAAAAGTCTCGGACGGTGCCGTGCAGGATCCATCTATGGAAGATATACTTGCCTCCATTCGTCGCATTTTGTCTGAAGAAACTGATGATCAGCCAGGTGATAAAGTAGTGAAGGCCGCTGGGCCTGAGCAGGCTGACGATGTATTCGAATTGACCCCGTCCATGATGATTGGTGACAATGAGCCTGATGAAGGCGTTGTTTCCGCCCCGATTAAGCAGGTTTCGGCTGAAGTCCTTAATCAGCTTTCCAAGGCCATCCTTGATCGGCAGGAGATGATGGTCAGCCGCCAGGGTGTGCCGCTGGAGGGCATGATCCGCGAGATGCTACGCCCGATGCTACGCCCGATGCTGCGCGAATGGCTTGACCGCAATCTGCCGCATCTAATTGAACGGCTGGTAAAACGTGAGATCGACGACATGGTCAATCGCGCTGAGTGGCGCAACGATTAACGGTTTGCGGCCTGCTCGGCTAACTATTGATAATTGATAGGGTGACCTGCCGGGAATCGATGTGGCCGGCGTGTTGGTGTGTCGATTCCGATTTCAGATTAACGTGAGAGGATGCCAGCGATGCTGGATAAGACGTATCGGCCTGCCGATGTCGAAAAGCGAATATATGAGACCTGGGAAAGCTCGGGATTTTTTGCCGGCGGACGTTCCGAGCGGGCCAATGCTATGCCCTTTACGATCGTTATTCCGCCACCCAACGTGACCGGCAGCCTGCATGTCGGTCATGCCCTCGATAATACCTTGCAGGATGTGCTTATTCGCTACCGGAGGATGCTCGGCTGCGACACCCTTTGGCAACCAGGTACAGACCATGCCGGCATTGCTACGCAGATGGTCGTCGAACGCCAACTAGCCGAGGAAGGCAAGACCCGCCACGATCTTGGCCGTGAGGGTTTTATCGCCCGGGTCTGGCAGTGGAAGGCTGATTCGGGAGGCAGTATCACCAATCAATTGCGTCGTTTGGGAGCGTCCTGTGATTGGAGCCGTGAGCGCTTTACCATGGACGAGGGGCTTTCGGCGGCGGTTCGCAAGGTATTCGTTGCGCTATTTCGTAAAGGATTAATTTACAAGGATAAGCGGCTTGTAAACTGGGATCCCAAGCTGCACACGGCGATTTCTGACCTGGAAGTCGAACAGCGCGAGGTCATGGGAAAGCTTTGGACCTTCAGGTACCCGATTGAGGGCCGCGATGGAGAATTTATCCAGGTCGCGACGACGCGTCCTGAAACTATGATGGGCGATACCGCTATCGCCGTGCATCCCGAAGATGATCGCTACCGCGATCTGGTTGGGATGCACTGTATTTTGCCGATCGTCGGCCGCCGTCTAATCATTGTTGCTGACCAGTATGCTGATCCTAAAAAGGGCACCGGCGCGGTCAAGATCACCCCAGCACATGACTTTAATGACTTTGAAGTAGGTCGCCGCCATGGCTTGGAAATGATTAATATTCTCGATGCCGAGGCGCGGTTAAACGAAAACGCGCCAGAATCTTATCGTGGCCTTGACCGTTACGTAGCGCGCGACAAGGTCGTCGCTGAGATGAAAGCCCTAGGCCTGCTGGGTGGTGTCGTCGAAAATCTAATGGTTCTTCCCTATGGTGACCGCTCTGAAGTCGTCATTGAACCATGGCTTTTGGATCAGTGGTTCGTGGATGCGGCAACCCTTGCCAAGCCTGCCATCGAGGCGGTCGAGCAGGGACGAACCGTCTTCGTTCCCAAGCACTGGGAAAACACCTACTTCGAGTGGATGCGCAATATCCAACCTTGGTGTATATCCCGGCAAATCTGGTGGGGGCACCAAATCCCGGCATGGTACGGACCCGATGGCAAGGTGTTCGTTGCTGAAACAAAGGAGGAGGCCGCCGCTGAGGCGCTTTCCCATTACGGCCACGACTTCGAACTAATTCGCGAACCTGATGTTCTTGATACCTGGTTCTCGTCGGCACTCTGGCCCTTTTCAACGCTCGACTGGCCGGTTGAAGACTCATTGGTTCTTGACCGTCATTATCCGACAGACGTTCTGGTTACCGGTTTTGATATTATCTTTTTCTGGGTTGCACGGATGATGATGATGGGCCTGCATTTTATGAAAGAAGTGCCCTTTCGTACCGTCTACATCCATGCGCTGGTCCGTGATGAAAAGGGCCAGAAGATGTCAAAATCCAAAGGCAATGCAATCGATCCACTTAAGATCAGCAACAAGTATGGCACTGATGCTCTGCGCTTTACATTGACAGCCCTGGCTTCCCAGGGGAGCGACATTAGCCTGTCTGAAAGCCGTATCGAGGGCTATCGAAATTTTGTTACCAAGTTGTGGAATGCGGCGCGTTATTGCGAGATGAATAACTGTAATCCCGTCAATGGATTTAACCCTGATGATGTAACATTGACTGTCAATAAATGGATCGTTGAGAAGGCGGCTATCGCAGTTACTGAAGTGACAAATGCTATTGAATCATATCGATTTAATGATGCGGCAAGTGCCGCCTATCAGTTTACTTGGGGCACTTTCTGTGACTGGTATCTAGAATTTACCAAACCGATTTTGGCTGCAAACGACGCCAAAAATGCTAGCGAAACACGAGCGGTAACTGCATGGGTTCTTGATCGCATCCTAATGCTGCTACATCCTATTATGCCGTTTGTGACGGAAGAGCTATGGGAGCAATTGGGCGATAAGCGGGAAGCACGGCTGATGGTTACTGCGTGGCCGAAAGCTGAGGCCATGCCCCGTGATGCGAATGCGGCGGCGGAAATGGATTGGGTGGTACGGCTGGTTACTTTGATCCGTTCCATTCGTTCTGAAATGCATGTGCCGCCGCGAGCTAAGGTGCCACTTATGCTACTTAATGCGGGGCCGCAGTCGACGGCACGGCTCGCTACCCATGTTGATTTGATTACGCAGCTGGCGCGTCTTGATTCGGCTATTACTTTGGCGGGGGGGCCCCCTAAGGGCGCCGTTCAGGATGTTCTTGATGAAGCAACTGTAGTCATGCCGATCGCCGACTTTATCGACATCACTGCCGAAAAGGCTCGCCTAGAAAAGGAAATTTCTAAGCTTGATGACGAGCTAATAAAGTTCGGCAATAAGCTCTCTAACGCAAGCTTCATCGAGAAGGCGCCGGCCGACGTTGTTGCCGAAGAGAGGCGCCGCCTCGATGAAGCGACCGAAACTCGCTCGCAACTTGAGGAGGCGGTTACACGGTTAGCAGCGTTTGGAGCTGAATGATTGATACCCCTTTCGCAACCTTCGTGTACTCCTCGACGTAGCGTTCTTATTTGGCGGCAGTGACGACGATCTCGATGCGGGTGTCGCCTGCCAGGTTAACCTCGACACAGGCTCGCGTCGGTTTGTTCTTAGGATCAAACCAGGCCTGGTATACTTTATTCATTGCCGGTCGGTCGCGGATGTCAGTGACATAGATCATGCAGGTCAACAGGTTTGATTTGCTGGTTCCGGCCAAAGCGAGAAGCTGATCAATATGGTCGAGAATCTGCTGGGTCTGGCCTTCGATGCCAGCGCTGGCATCGGCGGCGGTTAGGCCTGCTAGGTAGACGGTGCCGTTGTGTTCAACGGCGCGGCTCATCATCGGGCCGACTTCGTGGCGTATGACGGTCATATTTCCTCACTCTCACATTTGTTATTATGAAGTTTTCATTTAACCACAGCTCATCCACCGGCGCGAGGCAGGTAATGGATGTGTCTAACTTTAACGATTCCTTTAGCTGCGCTGTGCTATGTGTATGGGTGTGGTTGTTTAAATATTAGTCGTTTCCTTGTAGTGGCTTTGCTCCGAACAATGAATCGCTTGGCGTGAAGCAAAGGTTTTGCCTCCTTGGGGTGCATTGAGGATCTAAATGGACGCTTGCTCTCATTTGAGAATGTTTTAATGCGGCAGGAAAGTGCATTAGGCTCTTAAGCCTTATTGAATTGCTGCTAGAAGGGTTTCTAGCCATGGAGCCACGGCCGACCGTGATACGGGCTGGTGGTGCCGATTTTTCGGTACTACGCCGGAATTCGGGCAGCGCTCTTATTTTTATGGTGCACGGACTTGGCTGCGCCAAGGAATGCTTCTCCGGGGCCTTCGCATGCCCCGAGCTGTCATCCTTTTCGCTAATAGCCATGGACTTACTGGGACATGGCGGCAGTCCGTTACCTTCCGGCTTTGACAGCGATATGGCGATCCACGCTGAAGGTTTGCGTGCGCTGGTCGGCTCGGTGCCTCATGAGCGTTTGCATATCGTCGCCCACAGCCTGGGCGGCGCGCCAACGTTGCTGATGCTTGACGACGGCAGCCTGCGGCCAAGTAGTTATATCTCTATCGAAGGTAATCTCGTGGCGAGCGACTGCGGCCTTGTTAGTCGGAGGGCAGCGGGAGTCGATGAGGCGACATTTGTTAAAGAAAAGTGGCCGCGGCTATTGGACCGTATCAGCGGCTCCGGTGACCCCATGTTGCGGCAGTGGGGCGCGTGGATGCAGCGTGTAGATCCTAACGCCTTTTACCGGTGTAGCGTTTCACTATGCAACTGGTCCGACGGTAGTCGGTTGCTTGCCATTTATCGGGAGCTGACTTGTCCGAGAACCTATATTTGTGGTGCTCTTAGCAAGGTTCCTGAGACGCTGGCAGCACTTGGTGGGGAACGGGTGATTGAAATACCTGATTGCGGCCATTTCCCCATGTTGGAGATTCCAGGCGTGTTTTATCCACTGCTGGCCCAACTCCTTTTGGAACATGAATAGCCATTAACGGCCGGCTTTGATCCAGGGCATATAAAGTTTGTCATCATAGATTTGATCAGGGACCAACGGTAATTACGCCTGAGTAGCTTTCGTGATTTCTGGCATTCACAGCGGTTGTGCTTTCTCATTTGACAGGCCAGGCGGCCCCCATAGATATATGGGACAGGAGATTTTAGAGTGCGGCCGCTCGGATCAGGTCAGCGCCTTTTTCGGCAATCATCATTGTTGTGGCATTAGTATTGGCAGAAACCATGGTAGGCATGACCGAGGCATCGACGACCCGTAGCCGGTCGATGCCATGCAGACGTAGCTGATCATCAACTACCGACTGTGGGTCAGGTCCCATGCGGCAGGTGCTGGTCGGGTGATAGACGGTGCCGCCGTTGCGCCGGGCGAAATCGAGCCATTCATCGTCGCTTTGCACGGCCGTACCGGGCAGAGCCTCGGCAATGCGCCAGGGCGCGAGCGGTTCGGTCTCCAACATGCGCCGGCACATTTTCAAGCCGGCAACCAAAACATCGCGATCGGTTTTACTCGCGAGATAATTGGGATTAATAGCTGGCGCTTTATCTGGGTCCGGGCTGATGGCGCGGACGTAGCCTTCGCTTTCTGGGCGCATTTGCCACGCCGAACAGGTCATGCCGGGGAAGTCGCTGAGGGCATCGATTTTGCCTTCGGCGTAGCTCGCTGGTGAAAATAAGAATTGCAGGTCGGGATTTTCTAGATCCGGATTTGATTTCAGAAAAAGGCCCAAATGTCCTGGGGCAAAAGCGACAACTCCCTTGCCATCAACGAACCAACGGGCAATTTCAGCCCACAGGCGCGGGCCGCGGGCACGTTGATTCAAGCTGCTACCCGGCTTGATGCGATAGACGACACGGGTCTGGTAGTGATCGCACAGGTGCTGGCCGATACCCGGAGATTCGTGGATGACCGGTATGCCGAGGCCAGCCAGAAGCGGGCCCGGCCCGACGCCAGACAGTTGTAGGATGTGCGGCGATCCGATGGAGCCAGCCGACAAAATTACTTCGCAAGCCGCCAGGGCTTCGCACTCGCTACCGTGATATGCATAGCGTACCCCTGTCGCCTTTTTGCCGGCAAAAATAATGCGGTGCACCGACGCCCCTGTTTCCACTACCAGATTGCGACGCTTCATGGCAGGCCGGAGAAAGGCCTGACCGGCGTTTAATCGCCGTCCCTTGTGAATATTACGCTGATAGTAAGATACGCCCTCCTGTTTTGGGCCATTGTAGTCGGAGTTGAAGGGTATTCCCATCGACTGGCAACCCTTAATGAAAGAATCGTTCAAGGGGTTTTTTTCGTGGATGTCGCCAACGATCAGGGGGCCGTCGGTTCCCCTAAATTCGGGATCGCCGTCGAAGCGGGTTTCTGATTTCTTGAAATAAGGCAGTACGTCCTCATAGGACCAGCCGCGGTTACCGCGTTGCGCCCAGGTGTCGTAGTCCTGCGGCTGACCGCGGACATAAAGATGGCCGTTGATAGCGCTGGAGCCGCCCAACACTCGGCCACGCGGAAACATGATGGCACGGCCCGCTGTGTTCTCGGTTGCCTCGGTATTGAAGCACCAGTTCACCGCTGGATTTGCAATCGTCTTGATGAATCCTGCCGGCATTTTAACATAGAGCGATGCTGGGTTGAGGGCACGATCGGACGGCCCAGCCTCTAATAACAAAACGGTATGCTTGCTATTCTCGGTCAGCCGATTAGCGAGAATGCTGCCGGCGGAGCCGGCACCGATGATTATGTAGTCATAAGCTGTCTGCCGCACGGCGCGCCCCCTGGATTCTTTATGGTTGGTGATTTTAGATTGCCCAGGTGCAGGGCGCAAAAGCTTCGTTAACTGGATAGAGTATCAGGCTCTCCAAGGAATTGTTGCAACATGATCTTGGAACCGGGGAGAAAACAATACACATATCGTGCGAACGCCGTAGGGCGTGCCGCAAACCGACTTTAGTCCGCTGTTGGGTCAATAGCTTTAATATAGTCGCAGCTTTTTGCGGCGCTTCCTCAATGTAATAAATAAGCTGGCTGATGATTAATTGCACCTTCGCTGCTGCCTATACGATCGCTATCATGGGCAACCATCCATTCATCGAGGTTAATGAGCGAA
>Ga0302137_1001416_pt1 | contig 10843 bp, 11 predicted proteins | sample CBN3_SCM_MG_FD_203127 | JGI IMG/M metagenome (GOLD analysis project Ga0302137, IMG submission 203127) | Marine microbial communities from Western Arctic Ocean, Canada - CBN3_SCM | ecosystem: Environmental > Aquatic > Marine > Oceanic | place: Canada: Western Arctic Ocean | collected 2017-09-15 | reverse complement strand
TCAAGAAGTTGTTAAAAAATTTCAAGATAATTCTTAAAAAATTTCAAGATAATTCTTAAAAAATTTCAAGAAGTTGTTAAAAAATTTGTAGACTTTCTTAAAAAATTTGTAGACTTTCTTGAAAAATTTCAAGAAGTTGTTAAAAAATTTCAAGATAATTCTTAAAAAATTTCAAGATAATTCTTAAAAAATTTCAAGAAGTTGTTAAAAAATTTGTAGACTTTCTTAAAAAATTTCAAGAAGTTGTTAAAAAATTAATTGAAAAATTTAAAATCATTCTAAATATTTAGAAATTTTAAATAAAACTTGACGAGCAATGACATCAACCAACAATCAGAAAAGAACAGGCTTAAATCACGACGCGGGTACTTTAATGGACGATACGACAGTGTGTGGTAATAAAGAAGTGACAAACGGTCCTCCTAAAAAGAAAAAACAAAAAACAACAAATATTGGTTATGCAACACTTAGCATTAAACAGCCAGCAGCAGCATTGATTCTGTACAGAGGAAAAAACATCGAAAATCGCTCTAAAAGCAAATTCAAAGGTGGTGGAGTGGAGTTTAATACCAAATCGCGCTGGGTTTTGATACAAACAGGCCAAACACGACAAAAACCTGAACCTACTTTATCAACAGTCCAATTGTTGGCCGCTTCTATATTTAAAAATAAAGAATTTGTGGATACTATGGATGTTATGAAAGGGTTGGATCAAACAACTGGTTCAATAGTTGGAGCTATGTTAGTCTCCGAACAACGTCCACCAACTCTTGTATGTGATAGCGTCTGGGCCAATGATAATGAAGTTCATATTATGATCGAAAAAACAATAGCATTTTCACAACCACAAAAATGTAAAGGTGCGTTGTGTTTATTCCCAATTATGTGGGAAACATTGAATAAAACCATCCAACAAGAATTGGGCGCGATCAAAGATCAATTTATCATGCGTAATATCAAACCTACAGATAATTAATAAATACTTAGTGTTTTTACGGAATATTTTTCTAGATAATTGTCTATTACTTCACATATGTTTTTTTAGTTTAATAATCCAATCTATTTAACACATAATGGAATCTCTTCTTGAAAACATTCGTAGTGCCTCCACGCCTGACGAAGTTATTGCATTGGAACTTCAGATGCTGAAGTATTTACATACATTAAATTCAGTACAAATCCACAAGGATGCGGGGTGGTCAAGAAGGCCACGTCGGTGGCACACAGACATGGATATAGATATACTGCGTAAATATTACTGGAATTCGTGCAGGCATTGTGCCGGGTTAAAAGCTATTGTGAAACAAAAACAGACCGAATTAGAAACAAATTGCGAACATGTATGGGAAAAGGATTGGGAAAATAGAGATGAGCGCTCTCGGTACATGTGCCACAAATGTGGAAAGAGTCGATAAACATAATTAAATGTCATTAGTATCTTCAAAAAATACATATGGGATATTACATGTGATCGGCGATTCTATTTTAATGTCACATATATCGTCAGTATCCGTTATATCCAGTATGGGTTTATCAATGATTTTTGAAGAACATAAACATCCCATTATTAAATTTATATGTAAACGATTTATAGTTATTTTACATTAATTTTATTATTAAATTTTTGCAATGTTTTTCCCCAACTCCATTGATCATAATCTATTTGTATTTGTTTTACTACCAGTGTGTTAAAATATTTATTGACAGTAGGTGTGTCTAATGGGCATGTTTTGCGATAATATTGATGTGATTTCAATTCCATTTCTATACGATTATTTAATTTATTCTTCATGATGGTTCTAATATCTTCTTTGTCATATCCACATGTTATTGCCCGTCGAATTTCGTGTTTGTGTCGTATTATTCTTTCTAATACAGGTGACAATAGATTTTGCTGTTCGGGATGTTGGCGTTTGTCCATTTCTTTAATTTTTTCGACAAAAGCTTTATAAGGTAGTATTGCATTTTTGTTTATATGTATAATAAACATATAATATTTGTAATAATATCTTAAATATGTTTTTTTTTAAGATATGTTCTGAGTATTTTGTAGGCCATTGTCCGTTAAATTTGTAATCTTTATTAATACAGGGTTCCACTAATAGTTGCTTATTGCTTGGACATCGGATTGAATTCTATCCGGCGCAATATCTTAAACATTCACTTTTTATAAGGTCTTAAATATTGTTTAATTAAACAATAAAATAGCCCTATAAATTAGGTTATTTTTTATTTAAATTATGTTTCAAACATTAGTGGAAGGTCCTATAATTTTCTTACATGCGGAACCTAAACGTTCTCATGATGGCGATGGTGGTCAAAAAAAGAAGAAAAAAAAAGAGAGATCTCCTGCCAAGAAACATCTGAGAAAAATTAGAAAACAATTGAATATCGTGACAGCACTTTTGAGTAATCGGTCAAATCCTCAAATACGTGCGTTTTTACAGCAAATACAAAGCTTATTCACTGCAATGTACAACAAAGAGACTTTTGGTCGTAGATATGAAATTTTGAAAGATTTGGTTAAACAATTACAGGGGTTGTTGGAACAGGGTGACCAATCATTATCTACACTTTTGGAAATTTTGGGAAAACCTTTGCCAGAAGATCGTGGTCGGGTAATGGTTCTTGATTCATCCGATGAAGACATGCTCGAACCAGATGAAAGACCTCCAGCTGTACCGGTAGTTCCAGCTCCAGCGCCAGTGCCAGAATTACCAATATTTGTTGAAAATAAAGAAGAATGTCATGGACATTATTGTAAATGTTCTGGTTGTAAATTAGAAAAGCCTGGTCGTCGTCGGGGTCATATATTAAAGGAAGGATCAATGGTTCTTGTCACATTGAAATCGACTTTGAAAAAATATAAATCTAATAAATTAACTCGTTTACTGGCGAAAGGACCGCAAGAATTGGAACTTCGACAAATAGGCGCAAGTACTTTAACTTTTGTGGTTAGTAATAAGGGTATTAAATCTTCTACCATAACAATTGAACGTGAACGTGTCGATGTATCTGAGATTATATCTACGAACAAACCCGAACATTTGCAACCTCAAATATTAATAGAAATGCGATGGAAAAGTGATCCAAATTACGAACTTGTCCGTTATTCACCTTCTGTGGACGGAGTTCAGTCTGTTATATATTTACCTACTGGTGAGATTTTTCAATTTAATGAGGAGGAGGACGATTGGAGATACCCAGAGTATCCTAAATTTGATTTTGAAGATCATGTTATATTGAATGGTCGTGCTGCTATTGTGATGGACCACGGTGACAATGACCATACGTATATCTGTGAATGGACCAAACGTAAAAAGGACGAACCTAAAAATTTTGTGGTGGATGTTTGGTTTACCGTTATAACACTTAAAATAATACACCAGGATGACGATTCAGAGGCATCGTATAATTCCGAAAACTCTGGTGATGAAATGGAAACCGAATTTGATTTAAAGGAAAAGGTTGATTGGCATGGTATTGAATATAAAGTTTTCAAAATAGATATAACGGACGAGGGTATTCACTATACATTAAAAGCTAGAGATGGGACTATAGTTGAACCTATTCGACAAGAAGATTTAATAAATAATTGGGATCCTGGATATGAAAAAGATGACGACATTATTTTCCATGGTAAAACAGGACGTATTGAAGAAATAGATTACGATAGCCGCAATTATAGAGTCGAATACGATGACAATAAAGGAGTTTATGTTACTGCGGAGCCGGAACAATTACAGCTTCTGGAACCATTATCGATGGAACGGGGTCATATTGTATTTTATGATTATGGATATTTTACCGTAGATAAAAATCGTTTCAGATATACTTTAAAATCTGAAGATGGTAAAGTTACATTAAATGGTGTTTCCGAATCGGATTTGGACAATTGGATATTGGTCAGGGATGTGAAAAAAAAGACAAATGAGATTTATCAAATAACTCGTCGCAAAGAGAAGAAAGTGAAGGGGGTCATGAAACTTTTTTATGAGATTGTCAATAAAGATGGTAAGAAAAAAGATATTTTGGCATTATCACCGAATATAAAAGAACAAGCAGATGCTCATAGTTTTTTTGAAGACATTTTGAGGGAAGATGACGACAATGACTTGGACCACAGAATAGTGTTTCGCCCTGGTGAAAAAGTCATTGTCATTGGTTCTGGGTTATCATCCTCTATTGGAACCATTGTCAAACATAATATAACAGAAAATGTTTCCGATGAAACATATGATGTTTCCATTGATGGTGTCATTACTAAAATAATAACAGTGCCTGCTGGACAGCTAGATAAAGTCGTATCTTCCAGTGAAACCGATATTCAAGAAATAGATGATATAGTAACTGATAAAAACGGAAATATCTGGAAATTGGTTAGATTTGAGGGACCTTCTGCCATTTGGGAAGTACTTGAGAATAACGATGATGACGAGGATGATGAGGACGACGAGGCCGGTGCTTCATCCGACGAGGAAGATGATTCTCACTTTAAACCTGGCTCATATGTAACATTAAATTCAAACCCAACTGTATATGAAGTTATATCGTCCAAAAACGATTTATATACTATAAAATCTGTCGAAAATGCTTTAAATGTTATCGAATCTGTCGAAATTGACAATATTCACGGTTTTGTACCAAAATATAAAAAAAATCAGTCTGTTAAATGGCAGGGGGCAAAGCATTTTATTGGTGAAAAACATATGGACGGTACATATGTGTTAAAAAATGGCGAAGAGGTACTTGAATATGATATTTCTGACTGGATTCCTGTGTTAAAGAATGGTTCAGTTGTACGCGTTCTCCCTAGTAAAGTAGTGTATAAGATTATCGACCATTCTGCCGTGAAATATAAACTGCAAAGTATTTTTGACGGGGTTTTATTAACGTGTGATATACAGGATGTAACAGAGCACGAACAACCCGAATTTGCAGAAAACGAATACGTCCAATTAACACATGAGGAATATCCTCGAAAAATTAAGAAATTTTTAAAACGTAAATGGGCCTATGTATTAGAGGGACTTCCTACCGAATTTAGGGAATCTGAAATTAGTGAACCATTTTACGAACCAGAATACGAAGAAGGTGACAATGTTTTGTTTGAAGGCAAAGCATATGAAATTAAAAAGGTCATTTTGGAAAAAGGTTCTTATGAATTGAAAGGATTAAAAGTATATGTTCATGAAGATTTTTTACAACCCGCAGAAGATGAATAATTATATCTTAAAAGTTTGTATTTATTCAATTTGTCGGTGGAAAAATTGCATTTCTTTCTTGCCAACATTCTGTTTCGTACTTCCTTTTTTTTTCATACCAATCAAAGAAAATCACGTATATCATCAAAATGACAGCGGCCACACCAATGCATATAAAAATAAATGAAATCAACATACAACTATTTTAATTGTAAAAAAAAACATTTTATAGTCACGATATTCACAACTGATAAAAACATTATTTATATGATTCTTAAAATAATAAATGTACAATGTAACATTACTGGGTAAATCATATTCTGGAAAAACTGCTTTTTGTTCACAACTATCTGGGTCAAAATATACATCCTCATATTTGAAAACGATTGAAATGTCACCATATTATTTTCCTACATTGACAATTTACGATACCCCGTCTGGTTGTCGTTTCGGTATGAAAAACGAAACATTATACGAACATACTCATTTATTTTTATTAATGGTGAATGATGACTATCCATTTTCAAATATATATAACAGTGTGTACGAAAAATGGCCAAATAAAGACTGGGTGCTATTATTGAATGGAAATATAAACTTTCATTCAAGACGTAGATGGGCACTATCGCGCGATATAAGAGTATTTCAATTTGACATTAAAATGGACAATGGTATATTTTCCGTTATGGATTATCTTATTGATTTATCTATTCGTGATCCTGTTGATAATCGCTCTGTTGTGGATCTTCGTTTAGGGTGGGAATATCTGGGTGTTTTATATTCTTCGTGTGTATAACACTTTCTAAACTTGGTAGATCTACAATTGATTGTATAGTTTCAAAATATGCTGAGTTATTAACACGTATTCTTTCTTGTAAAAGAAAGGGTATTTTTTCAAATTCTTGTTTGAAATTATCAAAAATATCTGTTTCTATTTCTTGATCTTTTAACCAGTGTTGTACTGTGTATATGGACCCTCCATACTGAGCATTGTTCCATAATATATTGGCGGAATACAAATATCGGAACGCATCCGACACTTTTAAGAGCATTTCTGTATAGGAATCTTTCCATTTCATATATGATAGAGCAGAATGATGAAGTGCTCTTTGGGATAAAATATATAATGTTTTGTCAGAACTACATTGTTGTTGTCCTCTTGATAGTGCTGACAATTGCATTAAACTATTTATTTTGTGTATTTGTGCCATATGCCATTGGCTGGAAATAACTTTATGATTCATATATGGCATTTTCCATTTCCAAGATTCTGTTAGAATATAAGATTCGTTAGCACACTGTAGAGCTCCCTTAAAATATTTATTGGCTTCCACAAATTGTTCATTTTTAATCATGGATTTCCCAATATCTGTGTTGATTATATAATTGACTACTTTTGGCATAATTGCTTCAAATAACCAACACGATGTCTTTATAGTTTCGTTATCTATTGACCATGAAAATTGTGGCTGTATTATTAATTTTGTATTTTTCAGATTTACAATTAAATTCTTAATTTGTTTTGAATATGTATTTAAATACCTTATCAATTGAATTTTATCATCAAAAGATGAATGTTCATTTCTTTGGTCTAATAATTGTTGAATACTAATTCTTTGCCTAGTCATTGTTATTGAATCTGAAAATGTATAATCTAAAATTTTTTCAAATTCAAGTGGGACACGAATATGTATATCCATTTCTATATTTGTACTAACAACACTTAAATATAGATTTTCCATATAATTAGATCATCTGTGAAAAGCAAATGTCTCATATATTTATACACAATAAATGAATAAAAGACGTCGTTTATTGGGGTCAACTATTTTTGACCCAGTTCATAGAGAATATGAACTGGGTCCAGAAATTATCGACATTATTAATACAACAAAATTTCAAAGATTAAGGCGTTTGAAACAATTGGCGACTGCACATTGGGTTTGGTTAGGGGCAACTCATACTAGATTCGAACATTCCATTTCTGTAGCTTATTTGGCGGGTCACATGGCTAAAAATTTACAGCGTAAACACCCGGAATTAAATATAACCGAACGTCAGATTGTATTGGTTCAATTGGCGGGTCTTTTGCATGATGTTGGTCATGGACCATTCTCACATCTGTTTGATGACATCTTTTTATCTGAAAATCCATCTCCAATGGCACATCACGAACATCGATCGGTTACTATTGTTGCATCTTTGTTAAAAGAATCTGAGTTTGAATATTCGCCCGAAGAAATTACATTTGTTCAATCTTTAATTGCTCCGGGAGTTGGTCAAGAAGGTTTTTTTTGGGAAATTGTCGCTAATCAAATCAATCATTTGGATGTAGATAAAATGGAATATATCAAAAGAGATGCAAGGGCGTGTGGTCTATCTCAGGGAGGGTTTGATACAGATACTATGCGTATCATCAATGCTGCAAGAGTTATTGATGATCATATTTGTTATCATCACAAAGTATATGAGGACATTTATAACCTATTTCAGACTAGATATCGTTTGCATACAACAGTGTATCGTCATCCTGCAGTTGTGTCTATTCATCATATGGTATCAGACGCATTAAAATTGTCAGGTCTCCCTTTGGAGAAATCTATAGATAACATTGAAACATTTTGTCAATATGATGATACCGTTTTAGATTATCTGAGATACAACACACAACACACAAAATCACAAGAAATTATTCAAAGAATAGACGAAAGAAAGTTATATAAAGTAGTTGATACACATAAAAGAGCAAAGCCATGGACACGCGAACCAACCATAGAATCATTGGTGGCATTGGTACCAGAGTTGCCAAAAGAAACGCTCATTATAGATTGCTCGTGTGTTGGGTTCACTGGAAAAGAAGACGGACATCCTATGGATAGTATAAGATTCTACGAATCAGCTAAACCAAAAAAATCCTTTCGAATAAAGAGAACATCTATTTCTACACTTTTGACCGCGAGATATTGTGAATATTGGACTAGGATTATAGTTAGAGACCCTGACCATACATTGTTAGCGTCTAAGGCATGGACACAATGGAAAGCAAGTATTTAGGACTGTAAATTAAAGTAAATATGCCAAAAATAAAAAGAAAAATCAAATTAACTATTGTTGGAGACCATAATGTAGGGAAAACATCTATATTAAATTCATTTTTGGACAAAGGGGTTTTTAATACACCAACAACTCTTGGTATAGATTTTTTTACAAAAACTTTATGTATGGATGATTATACAATTCAAATGACTTTATGGGACACGGCAGGATCTGAACGATTCCATTCCCTAACGCCGGCGTATACAAAAGGTTCTAATATTATTATCATTGTATACGATTTGTCAAAACCGCGTTCAAACCTAAATTATTGGCTAAGGAAAATAGAATCGGATAGCCCCAACATTGTAGGTGTTTTAGGAAATAAAACAGATATCACAACTGTAAACAATGAGGATTTGCAAGATATATTATTCCCATATTCTAGGCAGAATTGGAATATTATCACAAGTAAATGTAGTTCAAGAGATTCGAATTCTGTAAAAAATTTTTTTAGACAGTGTGTAAAACAACACCTTCGTCAGGATTTAGAAAAATCGTTTAAAATACCAATTGTGTCACTTTCAGAACCAAATAAGAAATATAGAACATGTTGTGCATAATCCAAGTTTTTTTATAGAATGGGGTATAAAGGACAGTTAAAAATAAACAAAATGTCAACAGCACAAGTCATAACAAAGAAACTCACACCAAAACCCACCACGACGAGCCGTAAACAGCGTCGTAAAGAAAAGGAAGTTAGTACACTTCGCGAACGTACTACGCCAATTTTGCCGGCCACTACATTCAAACGTATTGTCACTCAAGAGGCTCAAAATCACTCTCACGGTCGACTTAGATTCAATGCTGATGCAATCCATGCCCTTCAAACAGCAACAGAACAGGAGATCACCAGAATTTTTAGCGGAGCTGCTTTTTGTGCCGAAATTGGAAAGAGAGACACTGTTACTGTGGAAGACCTTCGCAACTTTCAAGCTATTCGCCATATTTAGATTTTTAAACGAAGTATTTAAACAACAAAAATAATATTAATGTCAATTTTAAATTGTTCTACTAGACTAACCATTGTAAATTGTACAGGCCTTACATCCACATTTTCCTTTAAACCAAATGAATTACATATGAGACTACAACCCATAGACGATGCACAAGTGAATGCATCTGTAGACACATCAGCATCCACAGTGGTAGAATGGTTCAAAGAATGGTTGCATCTTATTAGTTATGGTCCGACTTATAATAAACTAGATTGGGTTATCGAACCCGGTTCAAAAGCCACTGTTCGTTTTGAAGTTAAGTCGCCAATGAAAGTTTCCATGAAATGGACAGACCCTTCTATTTCATGGGACACAAATACAAAAGGTGAATGGTCTATTGACATCGCAAAAGCTATTGATGTCACGGTATATTTAAAAGCTGAGTTGGGACAATACGTTAAGACAGAATCATACGGTAAACCAGCACAAATAAAATCTGTAAAACTTAAACCATTTCTAGAAATATCTTGTGATGATCAAATACCATTCACTATTGAAAAACATCCTGTAGCTAATATGTTCTGGTCAAAACAAATTAACATTGAAAAAATCATAAATTCAAATTCCTAATTATTTAATACAACCACTTAATACCCATGCCAAATACATACACGCCATATTATTCTCGAAGTCTAGACGGTAATATGTTATTTTGTTTGCTTCTCAGTCCGTTTAATGCTTGTTGTTCCAAATGATGTTTCTTTTCTAAAATACCCATTTTTTTTTCAAGCTTTTTAATCTCATTAGGCAGACTCGCCAACTTCTTCATCTCCTTTTTCAGTCGCCAAAGATCCATTTCGTCGGACATTCCCTTGGTCACTTTTGGCATCTGTGAAGGTTTGTATTTATTAAAACCTCTGCGAAACACTTCCTTACCAGCTCTGTCTGTTAGATGCGAAACAATACCATCGGAATTCTGATATTCTTCTTGTAAAGATTCAAACTCTCTCTTTTTTTTGGAGAGGGTAGACTTTATTTTTTTTAGTTCAACTGCCGCCTTTTCCTCTCTTTCTTCTGCTTTCTTAATGCCAGCTTCTGACTTTTCATTTCTCGTTTCCAGTTCTTTTTCGAGGTATTTTTCATGTAATCTATTCCATTTTCTCACCCCCTCCGGGCCGCTAATCGATTCAGATTTTTCATCATTTTTTATTTGGGCCACCATTTTTCTCGTCTCATCAAATAAATCGTAGTATTTTTGTGAACCATATACTTCAGAGCCCTTGTATTCTTTACTGACTATGGACAATAACACATCTTCCACCATTCCGTTAAAAAGTGGTGGGTAACTATAAGGCGAGCCCCAAACAATTGTTAACAGCGACTTTAAATTTGAAAGTTTTGACATATCATACAGCTCTAAATATGTAAAACTATAGGTAGTTTTACAATATAAAACAGCTCGAAATGCATTTGCGACTGTTTCCCCGATATTTTCCCAATGTTTTTTGCCAGTCACCTCGTCATTATCAATAACATTAATAGCTTCTAAACCTTTCTTTCCTAAATTCCATAGAAATCCTCCACGACCAATTATGTTATTCAGAATAC
>Ga0302137_1001401_pt1 | contig 10898 bp, 13 predicted proteins | sample CBN3_SCM_MG_FD_203127 | JGI IMG/M metagenome (GOLD analysis project Ga0302137, IMG submission 203127) | Marine microbial communities from Western Arctic Ocean, Canada - CBN3_SCM | ecosystem: Environmental > Aquatic > Marine > Oceanic | place: Canada: Western Arctic Ocean | collected 2017-09-15 | reverse complement strand
TAGTTGAACCTGAGCCTAGAAAGACAATCGAAGTTGAAGAAACACCAATAGATGAGTAAATGGAACAAGTAAAGATCTGCCAAACTATTGAGAGCAAACTGTTACTTATTCACCCCAGGCAGAATGATTGTCTGGGGGGGGTTGAGTCACTGGCAGCTAAGTGTTTTATTCAAGCTTTGGAGAAAGCGTAGGGTGGTTGTTTTAGCCAAAACGATACGACTCAAGGCAATGGATTTATTGGCTCGAAGAGAGCATTCAGTAAAAGAATTGGTGAGAAAACTGTCCGAGCGCTTTGAGGATGACGAGCTTATCAATAAAGTCGTTCAGCAGCTTACTGAGGATAATCTAGTAAGCAATAGCCGGTTTGCCGAAATGTATGTCCGAAGTAGGATTGGCAGACACTGCGGCCAGGTTAGAATTGAAAACGACCTCCGTGAACGTGGTGTGTCTGACCATCTTATTGCTGCAGCACTAGAAGAAGCCGGTCAAGATTGGTTTCAGTTAATTCGGGAGCTTTCTCTAAAAAAATACGCTAATACTCCGCCCTTTGACGCGAAAGAAACCGCCAAGCGAATCAGATTCTTTCAATATCGGGGGTTTGATTTTAACCAAATAAAACATGCGCTTGAACAATGTCGCGAGTAACGTTGCGTTTAGACCCTAGACCCTAGACCCTAGACCCTAGACCCTAGACCCTAGACCCTAGACCCTAGACCCTAGACCCTAGACCCTAGACCCTAGACCCTAGACCCTCGCGCCTGGTGTTTTAGTTTTATGCTTTTAAATAACTATCGAAAATTTCCACGAGTCTAGGTTCAACCCAACTATGAGCTGAGAGATCCTGAATAAATCCGCAGTGCCCACCGTTTTCCTGAATTTCAACAATAAGATTTTTTGGTTTAATGATCTTCGCAATATCTTCAATTGGCAGTATCGGGTCATCCTTCGATGCGATGAGGTAGGCAGGAACCGCCAGTTCTTTCAAACGATCTCCCGTTAATGCATATGACGCGAAATAACTTTGAGCATCATCGAAAGGTGTGTATTTTGGAATGAAGGTATTATTGACATCGTCTAATGTTTTTACCTTCTTAAGTTCTGCGCCAAAATCACTATCAGGAAAATGTTTTTGTTTTTTTTGAATCGAGCGAGTCCAGCGCCGGAAGAAATATAGCTCATAGATAAATAGACTGTTGTTGAGGGCGATCATCGCGTTGTTAGGGTCGACGGGGGGGCAGATACCTACGCCGGCTTTTAAAGTAAGCTCCTCAGCCCGATCTGCGGTAATTCTAAGTGTAAAATTCCCACCAAGCGAAAATCCAGCGAGAAAAACGTTTGGATATTTGTATTCTTTCAGAAATGAGGCTATCGCATCACCTACTTCCTCGATCATCGTAGAGTTGAACATTTCCTTATTTAAATGATGGCTCTCCCCGTGATCGCGTAAATTTAATCTAAGAACATCATACCCATGGTTTAAAAGATAATGAGCTGTGGTGACCTGGTAGGCAGATTGACTTGAGCCCTCCCACCCATGAAGAAGAATAACCACTGCATTTTTCGAGATCCCTCGGCACACATCCTCGCAGCGATCAAATTCCGCGGTAAGCTTTATGTTTAACGGTGTTGATAATATAAGAGGCTTTGAGTTAAGTTTTTTAGCAATTCTTTTAGCGCGAAATTTACGCGGGCCGACGCTATTAAAAATACTCTGAACATGTGCATTTTTTAAAACGGGAGGGGGAGAAAAGGTGTTTTTGGTAATTGTGCTCATTAATAAAGGTATACGTTTATGATGGGTGAAGTATTGAATGGCAATGATAACTATGCATCCTCTATATGGCTATGCTTAATGCTAGAAAAGAGCCGTTTTAGTTTCGAGAGTCGCCGATAAGAAGTAATCGCTGTAAGGGTAAAGGTCAGTATTAGGCTTAGTTTAGTAAATTGAGGCTTTTACATGTCTGATCGTTGCTTGGTTAAAACGGATTGCTGATACATATGCTTTGTTGCTTCCATAATAGCCCGTAGAGAATTATAGTCAGGCTCTGTTCGTCAACTATTGTGAGCGTTATCTATGATGAGGTTAGTCGTATTATTTTTAACTCTGTTAATACCATTAGGCGTTGTTGCCTTAGATGATACGGCAGTTGACGGAGCGAACCAGAGTGCAGCTGATAAGGGGGTTAAAACACCTGGGTCTATTATTCTCGATAGACTAAAGGGTATTAGTGATTTAAATCCAGCCGATTGGGGTATTCGTAATGACTGTATTTCTTTACTGCGTGTAAAAAACATTCGTTTTGTAGACGATCAATCAGCAGTCATAGAGCTGAGAGGAAACAAAAAGGCGTTGCTCAGATTACGTCGAGAATGTCCCGGCATAAAGAGAGAAGGCTTCATTCATCGCTCAGATGGTAGGCGGTTATGCGCTCGCTTTGATCAATTTGAAGTTATAGATAGGGGGATTCCTTGCTCTATTGAGTCTATCGAGCCTTATGTTGAGGTGGCTTCTGACTCAGGTTCTAATAATGATACGACTACAGGCGCAGCTAAATGAGACGACATGTAATAAGGCTCGAAAGACTATGACTAGATCAGGAGCTAATAGAATGCATTTTTGGATAGCGGCTCTATTGACTGTCGACTCAGGCTTCAGCTTTGGTGTTGAGTTGATTTCGTTTCAGGGAGACTTGTCCCAAGGAAGCCTAGTGTTAGGTTCCCTAGAGCCTAGATATAAGGTTAACTATAAGGGAGAACCATTAAAGCTGGCACCTAATGGACAATTTCTGCTTGGCTTAGGAAGAGACTCAGCTTCAGTAATGGAGGTGACCTTAGAGGGTCATGATGGGCAGACAACAGTGCATTCTTTTGAGATAAAAAAAAGGCGCTATAAGGTGCAGGCAGTTGAGGGGGTCCCTCAGCGAACGGTAAGCCCATCACAGGCCGATCTGACAAGGATTAAGCGCGACAGCCTTATGGTAAAGAATGGTAGGCAATTGAGGCTTGAGAAGGCCTATTTTTTAGGTGGGTTTGAGGCTCCCATAGAGGGCCCGATTACAGGAGTTTTTGGTAGTCAGCGGGTATATAACGGGGTGCCTAAAAGCCCGCACTATGGCGTTGATTATGCCGCGCCGACGGGAAGTGTCGTGAGTGCGCCCGCTGGAGGGGTTATTACCATGGCTGAAGCAGACCTTTTTTATTCTGGCGGTACTTTAATCATGGATCACGGGCATGGCCTGACCTCGTCATTTTTACATCTCAGTGCCATTTTGGTTCAAGTTGGGGATCTGGTCCAGCGGGGTGACCCTATCGCTCAGGTTGGCGCAACGGGCCGAGCTACAGGCCCCCATTTGGATTGGAGGATGAATTGGCACCAAGTGCGCATCGATCCTCAGTTAGTGCTTAAGGCGTTACCGCTAAAATGATGCAATACATAGGTCGATCAGTTTCAGTATTGGTGCTTCTAGCATGGCGGTTTTTATCTACTTTGCGTACAATGCCCGAACAATCAAATGGACAGTGTCGTGGATAAAAAACTCTTAAGTATCTTGGTTTGCCCTCTCAGTAAAGCGCCTTTGGAGTACAACAAAGAGACGCAGGAATTGGTTTGCAGTGCTAGCGGTCTGGCTTACCCGATAAAGGATGGGATTCCAGTGATGTTAGAGTCCGAAGCTCGACACCTTGATCCCGATGAAAAACTAAAGAGTGCTGTTGCTAGAGATGGCAGCATTAGCTGAGGTCATAAAAATGTCCAATACTGAAGCTACATTGTTTACTCGGATTATTAACCGTGAAATTCCAGCCGATATCCGCTATGAGGATGATCTCTGTATCGTGATTAACGATATTGCGCCACAGGCGCCTGTCCATATGCTGGTTATACCGAAGCAACCTATACCAAGGTTGGTCGATGCTAGTAAAGCGGACAGGTCTGTTTTGGGGCATTTGATGTGGGTTGCCGCCGAGGTGGCCCGAGAGGCCGGAGTTGATGAAGCTTTCCGGTTGATAGTCAATAACGGAGAAGGCGCAGGGCAGACGGTATTTCATTTGCATTTGCATGTTTTAGCCGGTCTAAAAGCAGCACCAATGTTTGTCGAGGCAGATCTCGGAGAGCCGTAATTGATTGGATTTTATAGGGATTTAAACTAAATTTAGAATAACTAAGTGACTAAAAAAGAATGATGAAAAGTGCTGACATCCGAAACTTGTTCCTCAACTACTTCGAAAGTAAGGAACATACGATCGTGCCAAGCAGCAGCCTGGTTCCTGGCAACGACCCAACTCTACTGTTCACTAACGCTGGGATGGTCCAATTTAAAGATGTATTTTTGGGGGCAGACCAGCGTAGTTATAGTCGCGCGGTTTCCTCGCAACGCTGTGTTCGAGCTGGCGGCAAACATAATGATCTGGAAAACGTCGGCTACACGGCTAGACATCACACCTTTTTTGAGATGTTGGGTAATTTCAGTTTTGGCGAATATTTCAAACGTGATGCTATTGGTTTTGCCTGGCAATTCCTAACTGAAGAATTAGGGCTCTCTAAAGATCGGCTCTGGATTACGGTACATGTAAGTGATGATGAGGCGGCAGACATATGGGTCAATGAGATAGGTATTGATCCTAATAGGCTCTCTCGGCTGGATGAAGATAACTTCTGGCAAATGGGTGATACAGGACCCTGTGGCCCCTGTACTGAAATATTTTGGGATCATGGAGCGGATATTCCTGGTGGGCCTCCGGGGAGCCCCGACGATCATTTAGATCGATATATTGAAATTTGGAATTTAGTGTTTATGCAGTTTGAACGTGACGCCAGCGGCACGATGACACCGCTCCCTAAGCCGTCAATTGACACAGGCATGGGCTTAGAAAGAGTTGCTGCGGTGATGCAAGGCGTCCACAGTAATTATGACATTGACCTTTTTCAGCATTTAATTAAAGACGCCTCAGTGGTTACTGGATGCAAAGATCTTCAGGATAACTCGTTGAAAGTTATTGCTGATCATATACGTTCCTGTGCGTTTCTAATCGTTGATGGGGTCAAACCGTCAAACGAAGGGCGGGGGTATGTCTTAAGAAGGATTATTCGTCGAGCATTGCGGCATGGGCATAATTTAGGTGCCCATGGTAACTTCTTTTACAAGTTGACGGCATCTCTGGGTGAGATTATGGGCGAGGCCTATCCAGAATTGCTTGAAAAAAAGCACATTATTAGCGACACCATCAAGAAGGAAGAAGAGCAGTTTGCGCGTACTTTAGACAAAGGTATGGGTGTTTTAGAGGCGGCTCTTACAGAAATGTCCGGGACTGAATTGTCTGGAGAGTTAGTGTTTCAGCTTTACGACACGTTTGGGTTCCCTACTGATTTAACGAATGATGTGGCCAGAGAAAAGGGCTACACCCTTGACATCGCTGGCTATGAGAAGTGTATGCAGGAGCAGAAGTCTAGAGCGAGATCGGCGAGCCAATTTTCGGTTGATTACACAGACAGTATTCGGGTGGAAGGCACTACAGAATTTTGCGGTTATGAGGCTTTAGCGTTGAGTTCGAATATTATTGGCTTATTCACTGCGGGTAAGGCCGAAACCGTGGCGCAAGCGGATGATGAAGTTGTCTTGGTGCTAGATAGAACAGTCTTTTACGCAGAATCTGGAGGGCAGGTCGGTGACTGTGGGTTTTTAACAAAAGGGTCAGCGAAAATAGAAATTACTGACTGTCGCAAGGCTGGTAATCATCATATTCATATCGGTCGGGTGCTGTCAGGCGAATTTAGCGTCGGTGACTCTGTCGATGGCGTTGTTGATCATAGTGTCAGGCAGGCCACGGCATTGAATCATTCTGCGACACATTTATTGCACGAAGCACTTCGACAGGTTCTAGGTAGTCATGTTGAGCAAAAAGGCTCTCTTGTAGATAGTCAGCGTTTGCGGTTTGATTTTTCTCATGAAGAAGCTGTCAGTAACGAACAAGTTCGCCGTATTGAGCATCTTGTTAATCAAGAGATTTTTAAAAATACGTCTGTATCGACACAAGTGATGAGTATGGATGATGCCAAAGCCAAGGGTGCGGTGGCTTTGTTTGGTGAGAAATACGGGGATGAGGTGCGAGTTGTCAGTATTGGTGGAGATTACTCTATCGAGTTGTGTGGCGGCACTCACGTGTCTCGTTCAGGTGATATTGGAGCAATCCGGATCTCTGCAGAGTCCAGCGTTGCATCTGGTATTAGGCGAATTGAAGGTGTTACTGGGATGAAAGCTGTTAGTTTTTGCGATGACCAACAAGACGCAATTACTGACGTCCTCAGTATCCTTAGAAGTGGCCGCCAAGGCTTGAATGAAAAAGCTCAGTCTATTGTTGATGATAATAGGCGGCTTCAAAAGGAAATAGAAAAACTCAAAAGCAAGCTGGCTAATACTGCTGGCAACGATTTGATGAGTGGCCTACAAGATGTTGGTGGTATATCTGTTCTCTCGACGGTTGTCGAGGGTGCCGACGCAAAAAGTCTTCGAGGTGTTGCGGATCAGGTTCGCTCTAAAATGCATCGGGGTGTTTTTATGCTCGCTGCTGTTGAGGGAAAAAAAGCATCTTTAGTTGCCGGGGTCACGAAGAACCTGACCAATGAAATTAAGGCAGGTGATTTGTTGAAATTTGTGACCGATCAGGTTGGTGGTAAAGGTGGTGGCCGTCCCGATATGGCTCAAGGTGCAACTGGTGATGTTTCGCAGTTACCAAAGGCATTGGAGTCCGTATACCAGTGGATTACTGAGAAATCAGTCTAATATCCTAATTATTCTCTTATAGTGGAAGTGCTTCGAATGCCTCATGAGGACGTAAAGATACGACCTTTTGCCTCAGGATAAGCTTAAAGGCTTAACTTTTGCGGTGAATTGTTGTTTAATTCGCCCCTTTTTTTGGTAAATGAATAAAACTAATGAGTCTGATAGTCCAAAAATATGGCGGTACCTCAGTAGGTACTGTGGAGCGCATCGAAGCAGTTGCCGACAGGGTGGTGAAAAGCCATAACTGCGGTAACCAAGTGGTTGTTGCTGTTTCTGCTATGAGTGGTGAGACTAATCGACTTATTGGTTTAGCGAATCAAATCGATGAGACCCCGGATCCTCGTGAGATGGATGTGTTGGTGAGCACAGGGGAGCAAGTAACTATTGCATTAGTCTGTATGGCTCTTCAGAAACGTGGTATTGAAGCGCGATCATACACTGGGGGACAGGTTAGAATCTTAACCGATAGCGTTCACGGCAAGGCTAGAATCAAAGAAATTGACGCTCATCGCATGCAAACTGACTTACAGGCAGGCCGAGTCGTTGTCGTGGCCGGATTTCAGGGCATAGATGAGGCGGGAAACATCACAACCCTAGGCCGTGGTGGTTCAGATACGACTGCAGTGGCATTAGCTGCAGCGCTTAAGGCTGATGAGTGTCAGATATATACGGACGTTGATGGGGTTTACACAACAGACCCGCGAGTGGTTCCTGATGCTAGGCGATTAGATCAGATAACGTTTGAAGAAATGTTAGAAATGGCAAGTCAGGGTTCTAAAATATTACAGATTCGATCTGTGGAGTTTGCTGGAAAATACAGCGTACCCCTTAGAGTTATGTCTAGTTTTGTAGAAGGCCCCGGCACCTTAATCTCTCTTGAGGATAATGACCAAATGGAACAACCAGTAGTATCAGGGATCGCATTTAATCGAGATGAAGCCAAGTTGACGATTCGGGGTATACCTGATCAACCTGGTGTGGCTTACAAAGTCCTTGGCGCGATTAGTGAAGCCAATATTGAGATTGACGTTATTGTACAAAACGTAGCCAAAGATAACTCCGCAACTATTACGTTTACCGTGCATCGTGCCGCTTTAAAACAGGCTGAAGCGCTATTAAACGAGATTGCAGCTGACCTTGGGGCTCTAGAAGTTGATTCTGATGATCGTATTGCTAAGGTTTCTATTGTGGGAGTAGGTATGCGGTCGCATGCCGGAGTAGCAGCTCAGATGTTTGAAGCTTTGGCCAGCGAAGGAATCAATATTCAGTTAATTACCACGTCAGAAATAAAGATAACGGTGGTGATAGAGGAGCGTTATCTAGAGCTAGCGGTTAGAGCGCTTCATTCAGGTTTTAATCTGTCTAACGATAAGGCTACAGAAATTTAAATTTAATTGTGAATAGAGCAAGCTGTTAAAGTTTATCAACGGATGATCACCTGAATTTTTTGCGTAGCAGACGGTAATTTTGATAACCGCTTCAATGGGTTTAGGATTTTATAAGGGAGAAGGGGGATGTTGATTTTAACAAGGCGAGTGGGTGAGACTCTTATTATAGGTGACGAAGTTACAGTTACCGTATTAGGCGTCCGCGGCAATCAAGTCAGATTGGGCGTTAATGCTCCCAAAGAGGTAGCTGTTCATCGAGAAGAAATCTATCAAAGAATTCAAGATGAAAAAAATGGTGAAAAGACAGGTGAAAATCAAGAAAATCGCAATAGCGACGTTTGATTTTCCCCATGATGTGATATTATGCCGCCGCGGTTCAGGGCGGCATATCTGTTTTATTAATACATAGATATTAATCACCCGAAACAGCATACGGAGAAGTGGCCGAGTGGCTGAAGGCGCGCCCCTGCTAAGGGTGTATACGTTAATAGCGTATCGAGGGTTCGAATCCCTCTTTCTCCGCCATATATTTCAATTAAACCCTTGTTTTTTCAGGGGTTTTTTTATACCCGAACATAAATAATTATATAGGTCACCACTTGGGTCACCACTTGGCTGAGGTCATACGATTATTTGTCATCGAGAAAACCTAACAGAAGATTACTATTCTACAATGTCGAGTCATAAATCAATGATTGTTCATAGGCACTCAAGTCCTATGAGCCTCTGTTTTATTTATTCAAGCTTTAATCACGCTATGTGTATATCCACATATGGCCTTCACTGGCCGAAACTCAGCGTCACTGGCACAATATGGCGCTTTGTACCTATTCGTTATTAACACGATTAGTGTTTAAGTCATTGAAACATAAATACTTTTTTTACATAAAAAACACAATATGTAGTGGGTTAACACTTGTAAGATACAAAATTTAGGATAGACTCTAGAGTATTAAAAGGTACTACTGTATTTTTGGGCAGATAAAAAAAAGCCCAGAAATTAATCTAGGCCTTTTAGTTCGGTAAGGGACGGCAATCCCAAACCAAGTTATGAAAAACCTGGTCGGTCATCACGAAATAGATTCTATTCCCTCTGTTGACGAAAAGCCACACTTAAAGTGATGGTACAACTTACAGAAGGTTTAGATGTATGAACGTAGTAAATTTAGAGCAGTACGAAATAGATACACGGATAGACGGATTATTTCTCTCCACCCAACAACGTAGGTTTATCCAGTGCGTTGCCATCAACCCCCATTCACTCACTGTGGCCATCAATAAAGCAACTGCCATTGACAATATCTCTAACCGATTCGGCGAACCCTCGCAGATGTATGAGCGCGCAATGTTTAAGCTGCCTCAAAGAGTCGTTAATGGCTCGTTTAATGCCTCGGCATTGGAGGTGTCACAGTGAGTAGCCTTTACAGTGTTATCAAAATGAAAGAGCTAGTTGGGTTAGTAGGCATATCTCGTTCTTACATTTACGCCTTGCAAGCTAGAGGTGAATTTCCAACACCGATTTCCTTGGTAAAAGGGGGTAGGGCTACTGGCTATTTGAGGTCAGAGATAGACGATTGGATCAAGGGTCGTATTGATGCGACTCGCAGTAATCTTAAGGAGGAGACTTAATGAGCGAGTTTAATGTGAACTCAATAGTACTAACCTTGGTTGAAAATAATCCAGTTAGACAATTTGCTGCTAATCCCAATTCTAGAGTAGCAGCCATCAAAGCTAAATGTGCTGAATGCATGGGTTGCACGCCCGACCACATGGAAAGGGGCTTCCGAGCCTCTATTTCTGAGTGTTCTTCAGACTCCTGCTCATTGCATAGGTTTCGTCCTTATCAGCGAGAAAAATCTCTGGAAGGCCAAAAAATAGCTATCTAGAGATGGTTATAGAGGCCGCCTGAACTTATGTTGATTAATAACCTATGGTATGACAGTTGCTCGACTGGTCGATACGGCAAGCTCCTCAAAGACGGCATAACTATCCATTTTACAGATATGGATACAGGTGCTACATATTACGTCATTTGGAATGTTGTCCTTACAAGACAAAGAGCGACCAAGAACCACCCTAAGGGGTCTCGCTACCCAGGCAAACAGTTTTCAGCTAGCAAAAGAAGAAAGTTCTTCAAGTTCTGGCACTACACCTGTCGTTTGCCAATTCCATCTAAAGGATTAACAACCTTTCATGACTGTATGGGAAAACTAAAAGATATTAGATTTGAGGCTGAGGTTCTTGAAGGAGAGAAGCTAGATAAAGATACTATCAAGCCTTTTATACCCGATATTTTTCCGATGAGCTCCCGACAAGGCCCCGATAAATCTCCGACTATATCGCCCGATAAGCAATTACAGGAAACTGACACAGAGAAAGGCTTTCAAGAGATATTAACTACGTGTAAATCTAACTACGCTATAAGTAAACACGGTAAAAAGGATACACGGGTACCTATACTTGCAAGTAATACATCATATAAGGATACTAATGATTGGTTATCTCAATGTGATGAGTTGTTTTAAATAAGGATATATCATGCAAAAAATTACATGCCTTTTGATTTTAACTTCCTTTCTCTTGTCGGGCTGTTTGGGTACGGCGCATTCTCCTCTCAGATTGTCACATATGACGCCAGAACAACTTAGGGCAGAAACGTCACAGGATTTATGCCGAGCATATGACCTTTTAAAAGACTATGACGTTAAACGTGAATTAAAACGAAGAAATG
>Ga0302137_1001399_pt1 | contig 10909 bp, 8 predicted proteins | sample CBN3_SCM_MG_FD_203127 | JGI IMG/M metagenome (GOLD analysis project Ga0302137, IMG submission 203127) | Marine microbial communities from Western Arctic Ocean, Canada - CBN3_SCM | ecosystem: Environmental > Aquatic > Marine > Oceanic | place: Canada: Western Arctic Ocean | collected 2017-09-15 | reverse complement strand
CGCGCATCATCGAAGCGTTAAAAAAGAGAGCGAAAGAAACGCTCTGCGCGATGAGAACTCGTTACACTTCTCTTTCTCTTTAACGCGTTGTTCTTTTACGCGTTTGAACGCTCTCTCTCTCTCTCTTAAACGCGCGCGCTCGAAAAGCCGATCTCTCTTCATTTCAAACCAAAAATCTCTCGTCGTCCAACGATGATGATGACGATACAAAAAAATATACATAAAACGCACCTCCTCCAAATTCTCGTCGTCGCTGTCGTAACTCTCCACGTTCGTCTCTTCGTCTTTCGTGTCGTTATCGTCGTCCGCGAACGCGATGTCGTCGTCCGACCCGGAATCGTTTCCTTCGTCTTTCCCTCCCATGGTCTTTTTTTTTTGAACGAGAGAGAGTTTTGTGGGTTTTTTTTGTGGTGAAAGCGGACGAGAAAAAAACAACCAAAATTCAGGTTCTACTTTTTTTGTCTCTCTTGGATGGAAAAAAATACACGTGTCTCTCTCACAACAAAAAGATATCTTTACACACAACAACACGTTCTCGCTCCCGCGCGTTTTCATAAGCTAAAATGTCATCTCCGAGTAAACAAAAGAAAGAGACGAACGAAGAAGAGGCGGTGTTGAAATCGCTCTCGTCCTTGGATGCGTTCATTGACGAGGTGCACACGAATTTGATCTCGCTCGACTTGAACGAACCTCCTTTATTTTTCGCTTTGAAAGCATTGCAGAGACGAAGTCAGAAAGAGGACGAAGATATCGGACCAACGCGCGTGCCGATACCAAAGCAGATGATCATGGAGTTCGGCGTCGGTGCTGGACACACGCTGAAGAAAATCAAAGAGTTTTTCCCGGTTGGGAAAACCATAGTCGGTTTCGATTCTTTCGAAGGTCTTCCGGAAAACTGGATCCCAGGGTCCTGGGGCAAAGGCGCGTTCTCTCAGGGTGGGGAGATTCCTCAAGATATTCTAGGAGAAAACGTGTCCATCGTGAAAGGTTTATTCAGCGACATCGTTCCGAAATTTTTTGATACAACCAACTTTGCAGACGTAGAGCTCTTACTTTTGCACATCGACTGCGATTTGTATCAAAGCACGAAAGAAGTTTTGGGCGAAGCACTGGCCAAGACTTTGAAAGAGAACAGATTTTTCATGTCCGCCGAGGTGCCGCTTTTCGTCGCGTTCGATGAGCTCATCGATTACCCAACCTACGAAGATCACGAGATTAAAGCCCTGTTTGAATTTCTCAAAACCAACGACTGGATCGAGTGCGTCGTGATGGGCGCTGACGGACGAAAAGATACCGGCGAAAAGTTACGTTTTTACAAACCGGCGGAGATCTGCCCGCACAGAGTTTTGACGCTTTTCCGCCCGACGAAAAGAGCGCGGAAAGAGTTGCAAGCGAGAGAAAAAGAGAAAAGAATCACGAGTGCCGCCGAGGTAGAGAGTAAGAAGAACGTCTGCTCGATGAGTTGAGTTCTCTTCTCTTGTGTTCATGCGAGTGTGCCCATTGTTACTTACTATCGTACGTTCAGATTCACCTAATAATCCTGGTTTGTTTTTCTCTGCAACTCCTTTCTAAACACCTAAAAAAACAACAACACAAAAACGAACACGAGAGAGAGATGATGATTATTTGACGATGTCCTCCGCTGAAGAAGAAAACATCATCGCCCCGCCGCATCTTTTTACCAAAGATAAAGACTTGGTTGATTTAAAAACGTTCATCTCAATTGTCTTGGAAACTATCTCAACGAGGAATCTTAAGCAAACGCCTTTGGTATACGCGCTGGAACGGATACGAAAGTCAAAACAAAATGAGAATTTAGAAGGAAAAGATTTCGTGTGCGCGGAGTTTGGGTGCTACACGGGAGGCACGTTAGGACAGATTGTCGAGTATTTATCATCATCATCATCACCATGCACGAAAATTTACGGATTTGATTCGTTCGAGGGCTTACCGCAAAACTGGTATAATGGCAAAGGAAAAGGATGGTTTAATTTAGACTCCAAGGAGATTTCTGTATCAGGAGCGGTGATAATTAAAGGATGGTTTGAAGACACCGTGCCAGGATTCTTTCGCGATGCGCTCTCCGTCGGCAGTTCTGTTCTTGGCTTGATTCATATCGATTCTGATTTGTACTCGTCCGCGAAAGTTGTTCTGAACGAACTCGGAAGATTTTTGCGCGAGAGCGCGCAGTTTCGAACCAACGCGTTTCCTCTGTATCTCGTATTTGATGAGCTCATCAACTATCCAGAATTCGAGAACCACGAAATCAAAGCTTTGTATGAATTTTTGCGAGAGACGGACGATTTTATACAGTGCGAATTGATTGGCTCCGACCAACGAAAGAAAGGTGGTAAACCTCGCTTCTATCGGAAAAATGAACCTTGCGATATGCGCGTTTTGTTCCAACTGCTTCCAAGAGCACAGTAGTTTTAGAGATGTTTCTCAAAATTAGATTATTTAGCGCTTTAGTTAGATCGCATTTGTATTATTGTACTATCCACGCTCGCACGCCATGCTTTGTATAAAATCTCTATTATGTTATGAAATCAGCTTCTTTTTTTTCACGCGGTCTGCTATCCTCGCCGGTTCGTCTTTTTTCGATTGAGAAAATCTTCCGATACCTTCGTCTAGATGGGCGGTACCTTTGACGACTTGCACGACGTCTTCGTCCATGAGCCGATGCTTTAGACCACAGCGCTGGCCCATGTGTTTTGCGGAATAGCCCCACACTAACGCGTACTTCAACTGTTTCGGCAACTCCGCGTGTAATTGTTCGGCGAATTGGTTCAGCGTGATCCCGCCTCTCGCTTCGGATAAAACTACCGGTTCCTCAAAATCTGGCTTCTCACCCATCTTCTTTGCGTATACGCGAACCAAACCCATCGCGTTCCATACCGATTCTAATAATCTATCGTAGCCGAGCTGTTTCGTGCACGAAATACATATCGAATCAGGCCTTCGACTCAATCTGTCCACCTCCTCAATTGTCAGCGCGTCCACTTTATTATACACGTACAGACACTTGATGTACTTTCTATTTCCTTCTAAGACGTCTATGAACTGATCAACCGTGCAGTCTTCTCTAAAAATCACTTCGCAATGGTTCAGCTTATACTCGTGTAAAACGTTCATGATTGCTTTGCGATCGATTTTAGTCAGCCCCCCTGGGACGGTATCTGAAACTTGAACGCCTCCGGATTTCTTCTTCTTGACGTATATTCTCGGCGGCGTTTGATTTAAGCGCAACCCGACCGCCTCGAGCTCTCTCGTCAATATTTGTTTGTGCGCGTACGTGGTATTCGCGGCTTCCGATTTCATCGCGTCTAAAACCATCAAGATTAAATCCGAACTCTTCGCGACCGCGATGACTTGTCTCCCTCTCCCTTTCCCTTCGCTGGCGCCTTCGATAATTCCAGGCAAATCCAGCAGTTGTATTTTGGCGTCGTTGTAATGTATCACGCCAGGAATACACGTCAACGTTGTAAACTCATAGTTTGCCGCTTCGCTTTCCGTGCTGGTGAGTTCTGACAATAATGTAGACTTCCCCACGGACGGGAACCCAATCAACGCGACTCGTCCGTGACCGTATCTGTTCACCTCAAAGCCTCTCTCTTCCGAAGATCCTCCTGCTTTCGCCGGTTCTAAAAGTTCGCGCTTTAGTTTTGCCAATTTCGCCTTCAACGTCCCGAGATGCGATTCCGTAGCCTTGTTTTTCTGCGTTCGAGACATCTCCTTCTCGATGTCGGCTATCCGTTCGAGAATACCCATCTCGCTTTAGTTTGTGTTGTTGTTCTTTCTGTAAGCGCGTGAATAATTTACCGGTAGTTCTTTCATTCTTTCATCAAATGAAGTTTTTACTTTCCTCTGTTTCTCTGAAAAAGCTTTACCTACGAGTACTCGTTTTAAAGTAAGAAAAAAAAATCTCGTTACAACACTCGCTGCTACTACTAACTACATACATCTATAAATATCGGCTACCTTTCCTTTGTATTCTACTTTGAACGACATACTGGGCAATACCAGACGCTACGCCGACTATTCCTAAAGATACTACTGCTTTTGACTTGACACCGAGACCCATCACAATGGGTACGATATTCAACGGAGACGCGAGCGCTAAAGCGCTTTTCTCATATTGTCGCTCGAAGGAGGAATAGAGGAAGCGGGCGAAAGCGAACGCGCTTGGTAAAGAAAACGCTGCAAAGATGGTACAACTGACGCTATCGTTACTGTTGCACAAAAGCACTTGGGCAAAGTATCCGCACACGACTGCGACGTACGCGAAAAATGACGCCTTTTCGGTCCGAGCTAAGAAAAGAATCGTGGAAACGAGCGGGATCGTAATGAAACTCGAATCCTCGGAATCCCAAAACACGACCAGCGTTGCGACGAACGCGGACAACGTCGCAATGTTTCCCACGCGATCCATTGCGTCATGATAATCATTTTTCGAGATAATATTCTTGTTCCCGTTGTTAAAGCCAATGTTTCCCTCACTTGCGCTTTGCCTCTTTCGTACAAACGGATTGTATACTTTGTTGTTGTTGTTGTTGTTGTTGTAATCGTCGCGGTTTCTCGTCGTCGTTCGTCGTGCTCTCGCGACCGAATAGTGAGTATACTTCACGCTCAAAGCGCAGTGTAAGAAACACACCGCGACGACAGAAAGTAAATTGTAAACCTCTTCGTCGCCAATCATCGCGGTTATGGCAAATACTATTGCTAAAACCATGGCATAAAATACACTCGCGCTTTTGTATTGAACAAACGCGCCGCACAACGCGCAAACCACCACGCTCTCTTTCATCACGAATAAACCGAAGCACAAGCCGCTAACAGTTCCGACGCCGAACAAACCAAAAACAATGGATAAAATTAGAAACCAACTTCTGTATGTTTCTTCTTCGCCGTCATATTCACCTCCCAGTGAATACATGCTATCCCTATCTGGCTCTCTGTCTGGAACGTGGTCTTGATCGTACCAGAATCCAACTTCGCCTTGCCACGGCAAAGGCGGTTTTATTATAACGAGAAGGAGACCGGCTATCATGCAAATCAAACGCGCTTTCCGTAAGGATTGAAACCCTCCGAGTGCACTCGTCGCACACAGCAATGAACCAAACAATCCAGCATCCGTCGGGCGATGGCCGGTGAAGAGAAATAGAACGTCAAACAGCTCCAATCTCGCGTACAACAGTCCAAGAACGATGAGTATCGTATACTTAGACGCACTTGCACACATCAACACAAAAACTTTCACCCAATCGAGATCTAAAAATACAGAAAGTTTGGAAACATACACAGTATAAATGAGCATATCTGGAAACCTTGTCTTTGAGAGATTCAGCATTTTCGTGGAAAGTTGAACGCCGCAGAACGTCGTGAGCGCTATTAAATACGGCGGGTAAAACGTACTCCCATCTTCTTGAATCTCGTTGTATAACATTGCCTCCACTTGCGCCATCACGGCAGCTTGCACGAAAAGCATGCCAAATAGAACTTCTTTGGAAAATTCCATCAGATATAAACCGGGAACGGCGAATGTGATTGACGTGATCAACAAAATGCCAAAACACGTATTTTCCATGCCTTCGATGAACCAATAATTCCTCTTCAAAAAGTATCCAACCGTTGCGATCGCTAGACACATAAACAACGCGTAAATTCCAATGTTTAATCTCGATATATCGATGAGCGTTGCGATGCCGAGGACAAATGCACCGCCGATGAGTAACAATACAGAATATTCAGTCGTGTCGACGACCCGCAACGCCACCGCGACCGCGGTCACGAGCAGCGTCATTCTCGTCTCAAATAAAACCGTCGCACCGAGAGAGCACAAAATGACCACGTGTAACGCGTGCTCCCAGCAAATAAAAGATGATTCTATGAGTGTTGGCCAATGCGTTCCAACATACACGAATGCTGGACAAAAACACACGCAAAATTTGTGAATATACTTTTCGCGACTTGTGAGCGATCTTTCTCCCGGCGCCCCCGATACTCCTTTGGATGAGCCGCCTCTCTGTCGTCGTCCCCGAGATGAAGACGGCGGCGATGACTTTTTACCATCATCATCATAGAGAACATGATACAACGTCATCAAAACAATCTGTAAATAAAACGGCGCTAAAACCGCACCCACAGATGCCATCAACGTCCACCCGATCAACGCGCCGCACACCGGCAAAATCGAAGCCACGAGAACGCTTTCCATCCATCTCGAAACGTTCGGATGTTCCATTTCCACCCATTTAAACTGTAAACTCGCCCACAGACCGCACAAAAACAGCATGATTCCGTTCGTGGTCAGCAGAAACAACGAAATAATCGTCGGCCGTAACGGCGCGAAGAACAAATCAGATTCAATCAACATCGCTAAATATATCGAAAACAACGTGAGCCAAACGGCGACGAGCGTCATCTCTGGATACCTCAGCAAATCTAGAATATACGACACCGCGCAGCCGATGAGTAAAGTGGTAAATATGCCGTCTTCGCCCGCGCCTAGAAGCATCAGAATACACGGGAGTAAAGAGAACGCGTATAACGACGACGAATTGTTGTTGTTGTTGTTGTTCTTGCTATTATTAAAAACATCATTCGTGCGTCTTCTCGTTGTAGTTATTCTTGACTTCATGTCTCAAATGTAAGAAATGTTTATCGCGGTCAGTGCATCGCAAAACTAAAATATACCCACGATCAACCGCGACGAGGGCTTCTTGAAAACAACGAGCAACGCGAGAGCGTCGTCATTTTGGTCGCTTCTTCTCGCTTCTCTCTCTCTCTCTCTCTTTTTCTGTGTGTGTGTGTGTGTGTGTGTGTGTGTGTGTGTGTGCGTCAAAATTCGAGAGCAAAAAAGTAGGGGATTTTGAAGCAACTTTTTTTTCCTTCATAAAAAGATATACATCACATGACACACTTAGCTTCGACGCTTTCCTCCTCCTCCTCCGTGGTTTTAACCAGAGTTGTTGTTACACCAGAACGACGACTACGAAATACTAACACTAATACTAATATTAATATTCGCGCGTTGGGTGGGTTTGGACCGGAAATCAAACCCGAAGAGATTCGAAAGATTCAAGAGGCGAGGAGGAAGAAAATCGAACAGGCCAAGCGAGATGCAGAAGCGAGAAAGAAAGGCAACAACAACACGAACAACAACACGAAGAAGAAGAATAAAGAGGAGGAGACGAAGCCCAAAAAGTTCTTCGGTTTGTTTTAATAAAATCGATGATGAGCGCGTCGTGTAAAACGATATGAAGAAGTATTCATTACATATATCCGCGCTGAATGTTTCTCCACGCTCTCGCCCTTTTGCATCACTCTTTTTTTCTCAAAAGGTTGCCTCTCTCGTCTGCCAAAATTCTTCATTTTTACATCTCAAATCACTCCCTTTGGCTTGGCTTTCTGCCACATAAAATAAACACACATAAACACACACTCAAACGCGAAAAAAAGACGCGCGAAAGACGACGACCGACGATCGCTGATAGTGTTTTTTCTATCTATCCTTTGGTTGTTCGTCGTCATCCTCATCATCAATCACCCATCTCAAAAACATTTTTTTTGAATCTCTTTTCTCGTCGTCGTCGCGGGAAAGATAAAAATCTAACGGGCGGCAAAACAAAAAAGAAAACGAAGAAGGAAGAAGGAAGGAGATTTTCGGCATCATGTCTTCTGCGACGAGTACGGAACAAATCTTGCGAGAAACGTTCAACGCTTTAGAAAATGGATTCAATCAAACCGCGATATTACGAGGCGAACCGACGAGAGCGCAAACGCATTTGAAACAGTTGACGAATAAAATGGCGGACGTGAAGAAACTGATTAAAGAATACGAGAGACGAGCGAAAGAGGAAGCAGAGGAGGAAGGAAAGAATAATAGTAATAGTACTACGAATTATGCGGCCAGGTTGGATCAGATTCAGATGACGAAGAAAAGAATGGTTCCTGAGTTGAATAGGTTTGTTACGATGAAAAAAGCTGCGCAAAACGCCATCGCGGAGAAGCAAGCGGCCATCGCGGAAACGACGAGAGTGTCGAGTTCGTCCGCGGCGCAAGTGTCTCGATTAGCTGGAGTCATGCCGACGTTTCAAAAGATGCACGAGATTAAAGAGGGCGATGATTTGCGAGAGATGGATTCGCAACAGCTCGTGCAACACGGGAGAGGAATGATGAACCAGACGGATAAATCAGTCTCGAGGTCGAAGAAAATTGTACACGAAACTATCGAAATGGGCGCGGTGACTGCGGGGAAGCTAAAAGAACAAACGCAAAAACTGGACGAAATCACGGACGAGTTGGACGAGCTTCAGTTTTCGGTTCGAAAATCGTTGAATCTTGTTCGGGATATTACGAAAGGGTTAGCCACGGATAGGTGCGTAATTACGCTGATGCTTTTAGTCGCGGTAGGAGTAGTCGCGGTGATTATCGTAAAGGCTACTGGCGCCGATAAGAAGAAATCGAGTAGCCCTGCCCCAGCGCCAGAAGTGGCGCCGGCGAGGAGGTTACTTTTGCACGCGATTGAATATAGTTTAATGTAATATTATAGATGATACTAGAGACAGAAATTTTATACGTACACTTGTTTGATACTTCACTTCTTTTTTTACAACTTGAATTCTGGCTGGCTCTTTTCAGGCGCCTATGTGGGCTATGTAATCAATTTCCTATTTTATGTTATTACCTGTATGTATTGTACCGTTGTTGTTGTTATTGTTCTACAGCATTTTCTTCAAAAGACTCTTCCGCGTCTTCCATTTGTTCATCCTCCTCTTCGTCGTCCCCGTCGAGTTCATCTTCTCGATGACCACTTTCAGTATCCTCGTGCTCCGAACTTTCCTCCTCCGACGATAAAGACGAAGACGAAGAGAATGACTCGTCGTCGTCGTCGTCATCATCCTCATCCTCATCCTCATCCTCATCGTCGTCGTCGTCATCGCTATCCTCCTCGTCCTCTTCCAAAAGTAAGTGATCTATACTTCCGTCCCGGCCTTCTTGACGCCGTCTGAGCAGTTCTATCAACGAACGACCAGGGATCTGGATAACATGGCCACCAGGAGTGTTGATTTGAACGTATTCCTCACCATCGATCTCGTCGTCGTCCTCGTTGTCTTCGTCGTCTTCATCTGAGGAGTCGAAATCGTTATCTCTCTCGCCTTTCCGAGGCGGCTCGTCAATGTGCTCTCCATCCTTCGACGCCTCGAAAATTTTAATATCCGAATCAATGCCAGAAGCCGCAAGGACTGGCAAATGGGGGTGTGGAATCACGTTATTAACGACTTGCGAATCTCCCGGGAGTTTGCACACGAGTTCCGTCGTTTTTTTGTTCCACACGAAAATGTTACCGCAGTCCCCGCCGGTGGTTACGTATTCGTCGCCGCACATGAACGCGACGCCTTTAAGGAACGTGCGCGTGTTTTTCCGCCCTTCGTACTTTTTTGCGCACCCCTCGTATCGTTTCTCCAATTCATCCATAGAATCGTGCTTGAAGAGATCAATCTTAACCGACGAGACGACTTCTCGCGTTTCTAAAACGTACACGTCTTCTCCCTTATACGTGCACGCCAACTCTCCGGTCTTACTAAACGCTATTCCAGAGATACCCTCAAATCGGCGAGACCGAAACGAAGATCTCATGAGCTCCTCTTCGCCTTGGAACTTTTTCATAGCACCGAATGCCAATCCAGGACAATATTCCGCCACGGTCGGCAAACATCTTTCGACGAATCCAGACGACCGCGAAGGAGGCGACGACGGCAATCCAAAGGACGATGGCAAACCAGAAGCGCCGCCAGGCGAGGAGTATCCTCCTCCTCCAGCTGCTCCCGTTGGTGTTCCAGGACTTCCAACCGTACTACTTGGCGAAACACCGTAGTTAACGCCACCACGTCGCATAGCGGCGGCGCCGGTACCGGTTGGTGACGGAATCGGCGACGTCCCGGGAGATCCGGCGTGAGAATAATAATCTTCCGAAGTTCTCGTCAACTTTGCCACGTGGTGCCGAATATCAAATACCCTCACGATTGGGTCGTCGCATCCAACCGCAAAAGTATGCGGAGCCGTTGGATCAAACGCTATATCCGAGGCCGCGCCCACTGATGCCAAATCAATAACCACCTCTCGTCTCGATTTCGTCCCTTCTCGTATATCAAACAGTCTCACGCACCCGTCCTGATGCGTGGATAAAAACGACGTGGCGGACCCGGGGAGAAAGATCAGCTTCATCCCCATACCAGCACCATCACCGGACCATAATTGATGCGCGGCTGGCGAATCCAGGTTTATATTCCGCATGTATCTATTCGTGTGATGGTTCGGCGGCTTCTCCGCGAACCCTCGCTCTAAATCAATCATTCTCACCTGACCGTCCGCGGCTGTCGTCACGCACTTGGTCGAGTTACAGTTTGGAATAAACTGCGCGTCAAACACGTTGTGCGTGTGCCCGGTAAATACCGATCCTTTCACCGGAAAATTCGTCCCCGTGCTCCAAACGACCACGGTCATATCGTCCGACCCGGAAATCAACAGCGACGCGTCTTCGTTCCAACTCACCGTATTCACGCACCCGCCGTGTTTTTCCAGGTTTTTCAACAACCGCATGCCTTTAATAATCGACGGGTGTTTCATGCACTGCGTTTGCGTGCACTGCTTGTGATATCTCGGGTCCCATTGGCGCCGGGATATGTCTCGGAACATGGACTTATTTTGTCTTCTCGGAGTGGTCGTCGTAACACTACCCCCGGGCGGCGACGTTGGCGATTTTTTTGTCCGCTGCTGCAATAAAATCTCCTCTTCGGACGTGGAGTTGTCCGACGCGTTGTTTATCCCAAAACTTTCTCTCTCTCTTTCTCGTTGTTGAGAGGCGCCGTTGTTCAAAGCGCTCGCGGAAGGAATCTCCCGAGGAGAG
>Ga0302137_1001397_pt1 | contig 10914 bp, 7 predicted proteins | sample CBN3_SCM_MG_FD_203127 | JGI IMG/M metagenome (GOLD analysis project Ga0302137, IMG submission 203127) | Marine microbial communities from Western Arctic Ocean, Canada - CBN3_SCM | ecosystem: Environmental > Aquatic > Marine > Oceanic | place: Canada: Western Arctic Ocean | collected 2017-09-15 | reverse complement strand
TCGCGAACGCGTTCGCGACCTCGGTCGGCTCCGGCGCGGTGACGATTAAGATGGCGATTATGCTCGCCGCGGTGTGCGAATTCACGGGCGCATTATTTATGGGTTCTCACGTGACCGAGGCGATCCGTAAAGGGATCGCGGATTACAAATGCTTTACCAACGATCCGGCAATTATGATGTACGGTTGCTTGTGCGTGTTGGCCGCGACGAGTATTTGGTTGATTTTGGCGTCGTACTTGGAGATGCCGGTTTCGACGACGCACTCGTGCGTCGGCGGCATGATTGGCATGACTTTGGTCACCAGAGGTCAAAAGTGCGTCATCTGGTCACAAGAAGTTGACGAATTTCCGTACGTTAAAGGTGTTGCCGCGATTGTCTGCTCGTGGTTGATCTCTCCGATTGTTTCTGGCGCTTTCGCGTTTGTCTTGTTTTTGGCGATCAGAACTTTGGTGTTGAGACAAGCGAACTCCTACAACCTTGCGAGATACTTGTTCCCGTTCATGGCGATGACAACCGTCGTTATCAACGTCTTCTTCATCGTCTACAAAGGCGCGAAGTTCTTGGAATTGGACACTATGTCGATCAATGAGTGCATGGCCTATGCGTTTGGCATCGGCGGCGGCGTCGGCATCATTGCCTTCCTTGTCGTAAACCCGATCTTGTTCAAAAAGATTGAAGCCGAATGGGAGCGAATTCAGTTGGAAAGAGCCGAAGGTGGCGGTGTTGGTTCGGGCATGTTCAAGAAGCCGTCCGACTTCCCGGAAAAGCAACCGAGAGTGGTAAAAAAAGGTGTCTTTGGCATCCCGGCGAGAATGTACTACGCCGTCGCAGATCACTTGTCTGTTTCTTTGAACCACGACAACGAGCAGTTGGCGGCTGAAGATGAAATTGTTGCCGCGATCCACGCCAACGCCGAAATCTTCGACGAAAAGACCGAATTGGCGTTGAGACCGTTGCAAGTTTTAACTGCTTGCTTAGATTCCTTCTCCCACGGCGCGAACGACGTCGCCAACTCTGTCGGTCCGTTCGCCGCTATCGTCACCATTTACAAAGCTGGTGGCGTGACGAAGAAGATGCCGATGGGCGATGATTCCTACTGGATCTTATCTTTGGGTGCGTTCGGTATCGTGATTGGTTTGGCCTTGTACGGTTACAAGATCTTGCACGCCTTGGGCGGCAAGATTTGCAAAATGACCCCGTCCAGAGGTATTTGCATCGAGCTCGGCGCCGCCATGGTTATTATCATGGGTTCTCGTCTCGGCTGGCCGTTGTCCACGACTCACTGCCAAGTCGGTGCCACTGTCGGCGTCGCCTGCTTGGAAGGTGTTGGCGGTATTAACTGGTACATCTTAATGAAGACCGTCGTTGGTTGGGTTTTGACTTTGGTGATTGTCGGTTTCACCGCCGCGGCGTTTACCGCGCAAGGTGCGGCTGCGCCGATGACGAAGTATCCGGCCTGGGCGAATATGAACTGAAAAAGTCGAATTTTGCGAACCTTGAGTTGGAACATATTTAAATATTATCGAAGCAAAAGTTATTGAAGCAAAAGTTTCTACTGTATAATAATTTGAACAACAAACATTTCATTTCTCTTTTTTAAAATCGTGCTTAAATTAACTACTGCGCAGCCGCTCTAAAAGCAATAACATACCCTCTACTTTCCAAATCTCCTGTGTGTGCTACGTGCGCGATTTATTTCTTTCTTCCTACTCTGCGAAAAAGACGGTACGTTTCGGTAAGAATCGAGTATCCCACGCCAAGGATGGCAACGCCGGATGCTATTTTGATAGGAAGTCCCGCCGAGCTGTAGTTCACTTCCGCTTTAATCATTTCGTAAAACGAGGACGGCGGTGGGGTGGTCAGGCGCGATGGTTTCGAGCGCGTTTGCGTTGATGGTTCTTGTTTCGCCGTTTCTTTGTTTCCCGTCGTCTTTTTCTCCTTTTTCTTCTTCCTCTCCTCTTCCTCGTGAAGATAATACACATCTTTCGGCGTTGGCTTCTTATCTGTCTGCACCCGTCGCATAATCTTTTTCCCATCGCTTTTCCTCGTCACAATCTGCTCTGTCTTCACGTTCCCTCCGTTATATGATACCCGCACATTGACAATCTTCGGCTCGATCACGTCCCCGATGTCCCTCGATATGCACTCGTACGCCTCTCGACTGCAACCACCACGCTCGTACCGTTTCTCTATCCACTCCTGAGCGTATTCGGGCGCACTCCTTTCTCTGGCGAGGATTTCCACCGCGTACAGCCACGACGCTTGATCCGTGACGGGCACTTTTTTACTCTCTCTTTCGCCGCCGCAGACGTCCACGTTTTCTTCTTCTTCTTCTTCTTCTTCTTCTTCATCATCATCATCCTCGTCGAAGTCAACCTTCCTCCCTTCCTCGTCGTAACTCAACACGTACTTCAACAAAACTCTCTCCACCTCTTTCACTTGTTCTTCTCCTCTGTTCCTCCTCCTCGTTTCCAAATCGCCAGCGTCGAGATATTCCTTCCTTCTCCGCTCGCTTTGCTCGGCCAAAGTCAAATCCGGCGGCGCGTCCGCGTCTTCCTCCCACTTCAATTTCGCCCAAAGCAATCGTAAAACTCTCGGACATTTGTCCAGAACCATCCGCTCGCTCTCGTTGTTAAACTCGATCCCGACTTCGTCGTGCGCCGCTCTTTCTCTTTTTCGCGCTTCTTCTTCTTCCTCTTCTTTTTCTTCCTCCTCCTCCTCCTCCCGTCGTCGTCGTCCGAATCGTCTTCGTCCTCCTCGTTTCGCCTCTAAAAATCCATCCTCACACAACACCGCTAAATCCTCCTCTATCGTCGTCAACCCGGTCGTTTTGAACTTACACTGGATCCAAACTGCCATGCTGACTACATTCGCGTCTCTCTCTTTCTCTCGCACTGGAAACGCGGACACGTATTCCCCTTTTTGATGCGTTTTGTAAATCGTATACGCCATCACGCCGCTCTGTAGGTAACGGCCAACGAGGAGCAACTTCTCGCAAAAATCCAAAGAAATCGGTTCCTCGTCGACCGGGTAGCCTTCGATCTCGTACAAGTCCGAATCGTTCGGGTCTTCCTCCGGGTAACTGCTTATCACCGCTGGTAACGACGACGACGAAAAAGCTTTGTCTTCGTCGTTTACGTCGTCGAAAGAAGGGTCCGTTTCCTCTTTTAAAATCATACGTCGAAAGCAGCCTCGAGGCAAAAATGTGAAGCGAAAGAAGTACGAGAGATTTGATGAGAGAGAAACGTTCAACGCGCACACGAATACTATCGAATACTAATAACACAAATGATAATAACACGCGCACACGTATTGATGATGATACAAATTATTTTATAATTACAAGCGCTGGTGCGGGTAGTGCGCGTTTAGATCCGAGCAATCGCAGTTTACGCGGTCCGCGTTGCATTCGGGTTGTTTTATTTTCGCGACGACGACGTTTGTCGTCGTCGTCGTCGCGTTTTCTTTATCTCCCTTTCGATCTTCCCGCTTTTCGTCGTCGTCGTCGTATAAATCCGCGTCGGTGAGCCACGACGTTTTATTTTTGTCTTCTATTCTTTCGTCGTCGTCCTCCTCTTCGGTCAAGACTCGAACAATGTCTAACTTTCCAGCCTCGCCTACTTCGATGACTTTCAACACCGTCCCGCCTCCGGTGAACAAATACGTTTGAGGATTTTCCAGAGCGTTGAGATAACTTCCCGGCGATAAGGATTTGAACTCTTGGAGAGTATCACCACCGCCAAAAAAGACGTTCGCCGGCGATGAACTATCTGTGTTGTTGTGAATGAGCTCGTCTAGCCCAACGGTGCCTTCGTGAAAGCCTTTCGAAGTGTATCCCATAACCGCATTGACTAAAATCGTCTTTGCCGTTCTCAACGCCTGGACAATCTTCTCGTCTGAGTACGAAATCGAAGCGACATCGTTGATGAATGAGTATTCATTCCCAGGCTTCATGTCTTTTACGTGCACCAAGCGAATGTCGTCGTACTCTTTCGGCATGGTTGTGCACCTCCCATCGACCGGCACGCATCCGCATCCGTCTATTTCTTTCGATTCGACCAACGTCGGCAACTCCAAAAGTTTCTCTTGCACCTCTTCCGCGTTCACTAAATGCGTCCTCGCTAACTCCACGTCCTCCTCGTCCACGCCTTTGATTTTCACTCCATACTTCGCCGATAAATACGCGTTATAAATCACTCCACCTAGAATCAACGCGTCGCATTTTTTCGCCACGTTGATCAACGTCCCAATCTTCGTGTTCACTTTCGATCCCGCGACGACCGCCACAAACGGTCGAACCGGTTCCAAAACTCTCCTCATCGCGTCCAACTCTCTCTGCATCAACAACCCGGCGTAACTCGGCAACAACTTTGCCACATCAAACGTGCTCACGTGCGGCTGCCACGACCCGAACGCGTCGTTCACGAACACGTCCGCCATATTCGCCATCCCCCTCGCCAATCGCGCGCCGCATTCCTCCCCGCCTCTCTCTTCTCCGCTAAACCATCTCACGTTCGGCATGTATATCCCGCCAATCCTTCGCGCTTTCAAATCCGCAATCATCGTTTGCATCGTTCCATCTTTAAAAAATTGCGACATTTTGATCCCGCCGTCGTCCTCTTCTTCTTCTCCCGCCCCCTCCGTCTTCTCTACAACTCTCGGACTCGCAAACACGCACCCGAGTTTCTCGCTCAAATATCTCGCAATCGCCTTGGTCCCGTCTCTTTTCTCAACCATCGTGATTTTCTTCGTCTTCGCATCTCTCGGTCGGTTCACGTGCGTCGTTAAAATCGGCCTCCCGCCTCGTTCGATTATCGCGTATAACGTCGGTATCGAACTTTCCACCCGGAACGCGTCGGAAATGACCATATTGGTTACACCATCGCACTTCTTCGAATCGATCATCGTCACGTTGTGGTCCACTCGAACGAGGACGATTTTCTCCCGAAGGTCCACGTCTTGGATTCTTCGGAGGAATCCCATTTTTCTCTCTTCTTACGCGTAGTGTACGCACTACGAGCAGTACTGTGGCATGTGTTGTCGTTGCTGTGGTTCTCGTTCGTGCGAGCGCGGATATTTACGAGAATACGTGCGCCTTCTTTGTGACGCGAATGACTTCAAGTTCGTCTCTTCACGAGAGAGGAATATTCCAATGTTGGGCGAGAGACAAAAGACATTTATCTTCATTAGTATTCTCGAACGTAGGAGAGAGAGAGAGAGACGTGCACGCGACGGACGCGGTAAAAGAAACGACGACAAGTGCTGCACGTATAGCACGCAACACAGCGCGCGATATCACCGAGAGAATACAATGCGCGGAGAAGAAGTTCTGCGGATACATTTTTAAAAGAGACATTCATATCCAATTGGGTAACGGACCGTTCTCTGATAAAGAGATACGAAAATGAAATTCTTGGAAGACCGAGAGCTGGCGCAACTGAACAACTTCTTATCCCACGTGAACTTAGGCGACCACGAAGTCACCGGGCAGTTGGAGAATTATTCTTGTACGTTTATTGTCCGCTTTGCGTTCGCAACCTTTCCGCGGTTGGTGGTTGGTTCGTCATTTTTTATTCCTTTTTTCAGCTTCCACTTTGGAAAGGACATGGGCACTCTTGAGATGAGAGATGCGCGGGGCACATTTTTTACTCACCACTCTCCATCATCATACTTACCGCTGCTTACTCTCCTCCTTCTCTAAATGCTACTATAAAACAGGCAAACTCGCGGGTCAAGATAAGAAAAACTTTGGCGCGATTGAAACCGACGTGGTGGAAGAGCTCAGCTCGTCGCCGAACTTGTACTCGACGTCGCCGGTTGGACCTTTGACGGATTCGCACTCGAGAAAGACGCTGATTTATTTAATCTTGACGTTAAATCAAGCGTATCCAGATCACGATTTCTCGAATTTGCGACCGAATAACTTTAGCAAAGAAGTTGGCGTTCCGGAGTGTAAAGAAGAAATCGATCAGATGTTGTACGACGTGGGTAAAGTGTACGATCAAACTCGGTTATACGGCGCGAGCGGCAGCGGAGGCAGTTTACCGTTTTCGGATGAACTGTGGAGGTGCATAAACAGCGCGATTGAGTTACAAGACGTGGACGTGTATTCTTACGCGGCCATAAACGACGGCGACCCGTTCGATGGCGACGGGAGTTTGTGGAATTTCAACTATTTCTTTTACAACAAGAAACTGAAACGGATCTTGTTCTTTTCGTGCGCGAGTAAAATCAAAAGAGACCAAAGCTTTTACGAAGACGAACAAGAACAAGAACACGTCGGAGTGAGAATGCGTTCGTCTCAAATGACGCCGACGCCGCCGTTGAACTACTCTTCCAGGGGCTACGCGTCTTCTTTCGACGATTTGGCCATGGACGACATGCAGTAGTGAAGGAGGAAAGAAGGAGATTTTTTTTTAGTACTCAGTGTGTGGCAATAAACAAATTTACTTCATTTTACTTGTATATTATTATTATTCAAAACACACACGCGCGCCGCTCGGTAGTTGACAAAACAGCGATAGAAAGATATGGTGAAATGGCACGACGTGTGTGAAAACGTGAAATTGGCGCTAAAAAACGACGGGTTCGATCTCGTCGCTCCGTTTCGATTGGACCAGTACAACGCGCTTTTTGATACTAACGATGATGCTAAAAATTCCAATATTAAAATCACGGACGCCCCGGAAGATTGTTTGTGCGTCGTCATCGGCAACACCAAACGATTGTGGCCGATATTCGAAGAATATTACAAAGCGAACGTCGGTAAAGAAGACGGTTTGATGCCGAAAGAGGAGAAGAATCCGCTGGATTTCTACGTGAAGAAAAAAATCGACTCGATTTGTATCGCCGATTTTGTAACCGCGAGATATCAGACGGACAGTTCGTTGGCGATACAAAAAATGGCGAAGATTAGCGGGATGGCGATTTTACACGAGGCAACGCACATGTCCGTGAACAGAAAATACGGACCTTGGATAAGTTTAAGAGCGGTGGTGATTTTTCACAACGTGAAAGGACCGGAAACGCCTTTGCCGGCGCACGAGGTGCCGAGCTTAACAAGCGAGATGGAACGCGAGAGCAAAGAGGCGTTCGAGGAAGCGGCGGAGTATTATAGAAAGAATAGCGAAGGTTCTGGGAGTTTGGATAAGAGTAAAAGCGCGGAATTATGGATTAAAGTTCGAGATTGTTTGACCTCGGACGCGCAGAAGGAGTTTCGTTACGACGAGAGGCAAATGAAGTACCATTACGACATCGATAGGAATTTAGAGTATTTGGTGCCTCCGGCGACGGAAGCGTCTTGAATCTAATATTTTTACATCATGTATTTTTGCTATAGTATTGTTCTCTCTACCTATTCTTCTCCTTCTTCACCTGTTCCTCGTTTTTTGCCATCCATTCTTTCAATTTTCTACTTCTTTCCTGTTCCATCGGGTCGCTATCGGTATCGGACGGAATGTCGTAATCGTACTTTTCCATCTCCGGAGGTTCATACCATTTCTGTCTATTCAGCCAAATCTCAAAGTCGCGTTCCCAAATCATTCTTCGACTCGGCGGCGTCTCTAACGAGACTCCATGCGGGCCTTCAACTTCCACGCCTTCTTTGCTGTGCGGTTGAAACCAGTAATTCAAAGCCATGTGGCCTTCGTACCCTTCTTTGGTTTGAAACACGTTCTTTTCGGAGGAAAACACTTCGTGGAACCATCCGGCGGGTAAGTACAACATCTCCCCAGCTTTGAGTTCGCACGTCAACTTTTTCGCCTGCTTGAACTTTGGAAACCGATCGAGGTTTGATTTATCCACCGCGCTAAAACTTTTCGGGAGAGGTTTTGACGCTCTTTTCTTTCCTCTTTTATATGTTTTTTGGCGCTTGTTGTTCGCGGTTTTATCCTTCTCTTCTTCTTCTTCTTCTTCTTCTTCTTCTTCTCCTTCATCCGAGTCTACGTAATCGTCCACGAACGTGTCTTCGTCAAACTCGAAATCTTCGTCGTCGTCCTCCTTCTTCTCTTTCTCCTTTTCCACTTCACCTCTCTCTATCGCCCACTGCTTCTCCAACCTTTTTTGCTCTCTCTCCACTCTCTCTTTTGCCGCATCAAAATCCTTCCCGTAACTCGGCGTCTCGTCATCGTAACAAATCATCCCGTTCTCGCACACGCGAGTCGCTCGTCCTTTCAAATACATCTTCTCGCACTCGCTCGGCGCGTACAACTCGAACCGCTTAAACCCTCTCGCGAGGACGTACAAGTTATCGTGGAAATCGTGATGTAAACCACTGCTCGTTTCTCCTCTCGTGCCTCTTCCCATCCACATATTCACGGTTGAAACTGCCGACCAGCCCATGAGTTTCGGTCGCAGCGGCACTTTACCTTCCCCGTCCAACGCGGTCAAATCCCGCTCGCGCTTTTCGTTGCTCCATTGCTTCCTTCTCAATTCATTCCCAAAGAGCATAAACGGGTTTACTAAACTCTTTAAAGGTACGGATAATATCTCCGGTCGTCCATCGCACTTATCGAACCGTTCGCCGTTGCTGGCGGAGAGATATTTCGAGTGGTCGCCTCGTTCAAACGCAGTCATGAAATCCGCGAATTGCATTCGCTCTCGAGTGCCTTTCCCGAATTCGCTTCTTCTTTCCTCCCCTTCTTCTTTGTCTTCTTCTTTTTCTTCGTCGTCATCTTCTTTAACCTCAACAATTACCGTCTCCGTTTCCTCTCGGCACTTCTCTCGCAAATACGCGTTCGACCACCGCGAGAGGCACTCAAATTCTGTCTCCTTAAACCCTCCGATGAGTTTACACGGCGTTCGCGTGTTGATAATTTCCTCTCGAAACGAATTTGGATTCTCTTCGCACTCTTTCAGCGTAACTTCTTTGACGAAATCCCGGTCCGGTTCTGGTTGCCATCCGGAGTAGCTGTTCGTTATTCTTGTTTTTGCTCCTTCAAACATCATCGCCGTCGTCATCACTTTTAGAAGGAGGAGATTTCATAAGACGACCACCGCCACGGTCGAGTCGTTTTTCTTGCTCGCTTCATCATCTAGAGAGGAGATAAAACGGTAATTAAAGCGTGGAGTAGTGTTTTATCACGACAAAAGCGGTTAAATTTGTGCAGTTGTTTTTCCCCGAATTCATCCTTTTCGTCACTTGATTTACGCGGAAAAGTCACTGATTAACCTGATACTACACTCTACACATACACACACAAACGCATAAAATGACCGAGCGACGACACCACGATCTGGCACCATCATCCTCTGCGCCAGGTGATGATATGCAAAGGCACTGGGAACGCAACTTCATACACCAAATTAAAACCTTAAAGTCCGGGTCCAAAGACCAATTGGATTCGTTGACGGATTTAGCAATCAACGACGCTTCGAAGAGATACAAATCAATCGTCAACATCGTTTCAAAATACTCGCAAACGATGAAACCGAAATACAGGCCATCTATGATGTACGTGATTAGCTCGTTGGTTATGCACGAGAATGAAAAAATTGCGAGTTTATACCGACAGAGATTTGCGATTGAGATTTCAGTGTTGGTGGAAAAGATATGCGAGTGTCAGACGGAGCAGTTGGGGACGGTGCGAAGGAACATCGAGCGATGGCGAGAGAAGGAGTGCTTCGAGAGCTTGGTTTTGGACGAGTGCGAATATCACGTGCAGAAATTTGAGGAGGCTGGGAAGGAGGCAGAGGAAGAGAAGAGGAGGAAGTTAGAGGACGGGTTGTTGGGGATGGAGAGGATCGAGACGCCGCCGCCGGAGGAAGAGGAAGAGGAGAAGGTAGAAGAAGAGGGGGAGAAGCCAACGACGACATCGACCGTGAATAAGTGGCCAAAGTTGATGCCGGCATGGGGGAAGAACGTAAAACGGCAGCAGAAGCAACAACAACAACAACAACAACAGAAGAAACAGAATAAGAAACGGAATAGAGAGAAGTTTACGAACGGTAGTTTGAGGCAACAGCAACAGAACATGCAGCCGATGAATCAGCAACAGAAGCAACAATCGCAGCACGGGCAAGGTAAGCCAACCAAGAAGCAAAAGAGAAGAATGCAAAAGAAGAAACAGGAAGATAAGAATGATAGTAACAAAGAGCAGCGGCAGCAGGAAAAAGGAGGAGGAGGAGGAGGAGGAGGAGAAAAAGGCGATCAGAAAAAATTGGTCATCGATAGGCTCACCTAGAGATTTAGTGTAGCAGATGTGCGTGCGTATGTCTCTCTCTTTTGTAAAGCTAATGTACGTTTCTATGTAATTTTGTTTTCTCTGAAAGCAATCGTGTTTTTGGAGCGACTGGGAGATCAATCGTGCTTAAGTAGAGACCTTAAGTATTCGAGGCATGTATAACGTTTGTGTGTTTTCGCTTCTGCACACGCTTCCGAAAGTATCTCTGCGCCTTCCTTCAACGTCATCTTCGCGTTTTCTACGACATATTGCAGGCAACTGAGATGACCGCCTCTGGCAGCGTCAATGCACGCTCGTCCTAGGAATGGGTATCCTTTCGCTTCGAGAAGAAAATGGATGTACTTCAAGCACTCCAGAGAGCCACTTTCTGCGGCATAACATTCCTCCGTGTCTCCTTCGTCGTCAAAAAATCTGTCACATATTTCCCGCTTCATTACTTCGTCGATATACTTTAGCATTGCAAAGTTGCCATTTCTGGCCGCCTCACCGATGTCACCAGCATAATCATCCTCTACATCCCACATGTTAATTTCTCCTGGATCGGCGTCTTCTGCACCATGTTCAAATGCATATTGTAAGCAGTCAAAGTGGTTATTTTTTATCGCATACTCTGTCGTCATCGATCCCCATTCCGCGCCCGATTGATGAGCGAGCTCCATCATCTCCCGGTTTCCCATTTTGGCACAATGTGATCCAACACCTAACCAATTGTCGGAGATAATGTCCCGGTCAT